>Ga0210400_10005595_pt1 | contig 10645 bp, 8 predicted proteins | sample IncBWH26MmetaG_FD_155456 | JGI IMG/M metagenome (GOLD analysis project Ga0210400, IMG submission 155456) | Forest soil microbial communities from Barre Woods Harvard Forest LTER site, Petersham, Massachusetts, United States - Inc-BW-H-26-M | ecosystem: Environmental > Terrestrial > Soil >... | reverse complement strand
CGAACGGTATCACATCCTGGGCGTCGGAGACCGCAGTGCCGACAGTCGCTCCGGCAGCATCGAAAATCTGCCAGCGAATGCGGCAACTCTCGATCTTCAGGCTTTTGTTTTCGACGATCGCCCACAGGTTGAGCGCCGCCGTGTCGCCGTCGAGCATGGCCCGAACACAACTCTCCCATGGCATCAGATGCAGCGAGTCGGTCTTCGTTAACCAGACATGCCGATAGATGCCTGCGCCTTCGTAGAACCAGCCGTCGCCGAAGCTGGCGTCCATGCGCACAACCAGATAGTTCTTAGTGCCGTAATTCAGAAAATCAGTTACGTCGAAGCGAAAAGGCGCATAGCCGTTGTCGTTGCGTCCGATGAAGTAGCCGTTCAGGAATACAAGAGCGCTGCGAAATGCGCCATCGAACTCCACGGCGATGCGGCGGCCCTCATCTGATTTTGGAATTTCGAAGGCGCGGCGGTACCAGCCCACACTGTTTTCTGGATAACGGCGTCCCAGTGGCTTGTAGCCATGACTCTGCAACTCGTCGTCACGTACAAATGGCAGTTCGACTGCCCAATCGTGGGGCAAGTTCAGCGTGCGCCATTTGGAATCGTCGAATTTTCCCGTAGCGAATTCGAAGCTGCCGGACTTGGCAAGTCGTCCTGGCTCACGCCGAAGTCCAGGTCGCGTCGCGGATCGGTGGCATGGCCCTGAAAGAATTTCCAGCCGAAGTCAAACGAGAAGCGCTCGCGTGGGCCAACGGGCGTTGAGTCATCGGCTAATTTCACATCGGCATGCTTGGCGAGCAGGGCATGTGCTTTGCTTAAGGAACCCGGAAGCAAAGAGTAGGTAGACAGCGCAAGTCCAGAGCGAATCAGATCGCGACGGGTTGGGGACATTCGCTTCCTCGAACTATGATTTTTGAATATGAACTGAAGATATGCTGATTACTTTGCATCTGCCGGATTAACAATTCTCGTAGATGTGCGGAACTTTTTATAATCGCGGAAGCTCTGCTCGATATCCACGTCGAAGTTCTTCAGCAGGGCCAAACGCACATCAATCTTCGCCGTGAGCTGGCGCGGAAGCCAGACTTCCTCGTTCACCCTCGTCTGCTCCAGCATCAGGCGCGAACCCTTGTGAAACCGCGCCAGAAATAATCCCAGCGAAATTGTATCCAAACATTCCACGTCCATCTTTGCCAGCTGCAGATCACTCTTGTCGATCCACACCCGACCGTGAAATTTTGGCAGAAACTTCGCGTCTCTCATGTGCGGCTCGTATCCGGGGCGGGGCTCGCCGTTAATCACCCAGGCGTCCCTTCCGCCCACGGCTTCCGATCCAATCAGTGTAAAGTTGTAAGCGTCGGCAACTTCGAGCACAAACTTGCGGTCTTCTTCGCGTTCTTTCTCTTCTTTTTCTTCGCGCTTCCTGTGGTCCGACTCCGATTCGTTCTTGCGCTTATCGATGATCTTCTGGATTTTTTCTTCCTCTCTCGCTGCGTCTTTTTCCGACAGCGGCTTGTCATCCTTCTGGGTCAAGCGCTGCACTTGCTCGCCATAAATTTCCAAAATTTCGTAAGTGTTAACCTCGCTGGATTTGATCTCTCCTTTGCCATCGAGTTTGTTTCGCACTTCGCGTTCAACGTAGGTATAGTCGCGCAGCCGTTTGTCATTCTCCATGTCTTTATCGGCGACCACACGAAGAAGTTGTTGCATCTGTTGCTGCGTAAGTACGCCGTTCGCATCCGGCTTTAAATCGAGAAGGGAAGTGGTGGCTGGACTTTCCGCTTCCGCGCTTTCGTGATGAGGATTTGCAGGCGCTGCTTGATCCTGTTGGCCGTAAGCCAGAACGTACGCAACGAGGAAAAGAAAAAAGAATAGAAGACCGCGAAGGTGCGCTCGCATATTTTTACCGTAGGCGCTTCCACCCGCATTTTCGCATAGAAAGTTGTCGCGAAGTGTTTTAGGCGAAAAGTGCAACGACAGAAATTAGACAAATTGGTGACATCGCGGTGACATGCGGGGCATATTCCGGTCATAGCATCCCCTTCACACAGCGAATGGAAAGCGGCGTCCACATACGCCGTCTCATTTCTATTCGTTCATGAGGAGGAATTCATGCCCCGTTTTATCAATCGTGGTGTTTGCCTCGCATCGTTTATCGCACTCGTGTTCATGCTCGCGCCGAGCATGGCCGCGGCACAATACAAACTCGTCAACTTGGTTTCCAATCAATCGGGAGCGGCCACGCATATCGATCCGTTGCTGGTGAATGGCTGGGGTCTCGCTTACGGGCCCACAGGGCCGTTCTGGGTAAGCGACAATGGCTCCGGCTGGTCCACTCTGTACACCGGTGCTGGCGTAAAACAAGGCTTGCAGGTTCTGATTCCCACAGCCGGCGGTAATGGTCCGGGATCGCCTACCGGAATCGTCTTCAACGGCTCGCAGGATTTTCAAGTGCAGGGTTGGCCGTCGATTTTTTTGTTCGCGACCCTCGACGGTACGATCAGCGGATGGGCGCCGCAATCCAATCTCAATGCCGCGATTGTTGCGGTTACCACTCCGGGCGCGGTCTATACCGGCTTGGCCGTTACCAGCAACCCGAGTGGAAATTTTCTGTTCGCCGCTGACAACGCCAACAACAAGGTAGATGTCTACGACGGCACCTTCACGCTGGTGACTTCGTTTACGGATGCAACTCTTCCTGCCGGATTTGCTCCCTTTGGCATCCAGGATTTTGGCGGCCTGGTTTACGTTGCGTTTGCGAGTACTTCAGGCGCCTCCGGCGGATACATCGATATTTACAGCGAAGGCGGCGTCTTCCTGAAGCGGTTGGCGCAAGGCGCTCCTTTGAACCAGCCCTGGGGATTCGCCATCGCGCCGAAGGACTTCGGTACATTGAGCAATACGCTGCTGGTTGCGAACAACACCAATAGTGGCACCATCAATGCCTTCAACAGCGTAACCGGACAGCTGGTGGGAACAGTTCGCGATAACACAGGCAAAGACATCATCATCAATCAGCTTTGGGGGATTGAATTTGGTGGAGGCACGGCCAACAACGGATCCACCAACCAACTTTTCTTCACGGCCGGTCCTGACAACAATTTGGCAGGAACTTTTGGCCGAATCGAGTTGCAGTAAGCGTCTGATTCAACCCAGGAGGCGGAGGAACGATTCGTGTCGCGAGTTGTTCCTCCACTTTTTTCGAAGAAGTAGTTTTTCTGCGCTCTTCAATTTCTATGCTTGTACGCTTTTCCTAAACACTCTCCCTGAAACAATCTCTCGTCGGCGCGATGCAGGCGTTTGGCCATGGCTGGAGTGACCAGCGGATAATGCTTGATTTCGAATAAATGGTAGACGATAAACCACACGGGCTTATCGGTAGTCATCCAGTTTTGTTTATCGAACCGCTTCAGGTTGACAGGAACGGAAAAGCGCCGCAAAGTGCGCTCACGCCGCAGGTTGACATAAGTATTGAAATAAGTCAGCGCCAGTTCGCGCAGGGTGCGATGAATCGGTTCGCGCCATCGGCATCCCGTGTAGTTCGATTTCGCAATCGCACCCCAGCATCCATTCTCGCGAAAAACAGCAATCACGTGATCGGTGTCGCGCTCCGCTTCGAAATCCAACAGCAGCGGAGGATAACCGTTCACGCGCAGCGCGGCAGCCGCGAAAATCGCGCCCTCCAGACAATGCGCCGTTTGCTCGGCCAGCACGCGGCGGGGCGACCATGCAGTATCGGCAAGGTGGTAGGGAGCATCATCAAGAAATTTCTGGATACCATAAGGATTTTTCATGCTGCGCAGCTTGCGCAGTTCGGCAGGGGTAAAGCCGTTCGGATCGCTCATCGTCGCATGAGTTTACATGAGAGCAGGGCTGAGTAGAACCTGACTATTGTCATAAGATCTCCTCAGCAAAACCGAAGCTTTGTTATTCGCTAGAACCTAAGCGTCGTCATTCGCCGGAGCTCGAACCTTGTCATCCTGAGCGAAGCAAAGGACCCCATATCTGTAGGCACAACCATCGGCCTCGCAAGGGATTTCCGTCACTGAGTTTTACCCAAATACTTTCCCCAACTCCTCAGGCGCATCCACAAGCACATCTGGAGCAGCGGCCTCAAGCGTATGTGGCGCAAATCCATAGCTCACACCTATCGTCCACAGTCCCGCATTCCGCCCGGTTTCAACATCGACATGCGAGTCTCCAACGATCACCGCTTCCTCCGGGCGTACAGCATTTTCTTCCAGCAATTTGTGCGCACCTTCAGGATCGGGTTTTTTCGTCGCAAAACTATTTCCCCCATAAACGTTGGTGAAGAATGGTCCCAACCCAAGCGCTTCTACGATGGCGCGCGAAGGAACCACCGGTTTGTTCGAGAGCACAGCCATGCGTCGCGGAATGCCGTTGGATTTTGCGCGCTGAGAAAAATAGGAATTGCCGCCGGCATCATTCTGAATAAAGCGCAACGCTTCTGGAATACCCTCATAAACCGTCGTATGATCAAGCTTGTGTTCGCGATAATACGACAGGAAAAACTGCAGGCCATCGCGGACCATCGCTTCGTCCACGGCCTCGCCGCCCAGCGCGCGTTGAATCAGAACCGGAGCGCCGTCGCCCACATAGCTGGCGATCACATCGTCGGGCAACTCCGGTCGGCCAATATGCCGCAGCGCGGCGTTGACGGAGTGAACCAGATCGAGCCGCGAATCGATCAGCGTTCCATCGAGATCGAAAATCACCAGCTTGATTGTCTGTGGATCAAAGGCGCGGAGGGTCTGGATCATCATTATTTCAAGGATAAATGAAGGCGGAGTTTTGCCAAGTGCACCGGACGTAATTGGCAATTCAAGTCGTCGCTCTCTCCGTATAATTCCTGCATGGCGAAGAGCTGGAATACGCGCTTGATTCATTCCGACGTGCAGCTTCCCCAAGGATACCGGTCGTTAGCCAGCCCGGTATTCCGCGGCTCAACTACGTTATTTCCCGATGCATCCGCGGTGAATGACGGTTGGGATCAGTACGAGCTCGGCTACACATATGGCCTCTACGGCACGCCCACCACGCTGGAGCTTGCGGGGAAAATCTGCGAACTGGAGAAGGGTTACAGAACGATCCTCACCCCTGGCGGGCAGGGCGCAATTGCGCTGATCAATCTGGCGTTCCTGAAGAGCGGCGATCACATCCTGCTTCCCGAAAGCGTGTATACGCCCAACAGGAAATTGGCGCGACAGGTGCTGCGCCGCTTTGGAGTGGAATCCAGCTTTTATCCGGCGGGAATCGGCGCGGGGACCAAAGATTGTTTGCAAGAGAACACGCGTCTGGTGTGGTGCGAGAGTCCGGGATCGATCACCATGGAAATCGAAGACGTGCCTGCCATCGTTCAAGCCGCGCACGCCCGTGGCGTGCTCGTTGCGCTCGATAACACATGGGCCGCAGGGGTGTATTTCGACGCCTTCGCGCACGGTATCGACATCACCATGCAGGCCCTCACAAAATATGTAGGCGGACATAGCGACTTGCTCATGGGCTCGGTAACAGTGAAAGATCCGAAACTTTACCAACAGCTTGGCGCAACACAGCAGGTACTCGGGTACGCCGCTTCGCCCGACGATTGCAGCCTTGCCTTGCGCGGCATGAGAACCATGGCTGTGCGGCTGAAACACATCGAGGCTTCAGCTCTACGAATTGCCCGCTGGCTGTCGGCACGGCCGGAGATCGAGCAGGTTCTTCATCCAGCACTTGAAGGTTCGCCGGGGCATAAGCTATGGAAGCGCGACTTCACGGGATCATCCGGAGTATTCTCCATCGTATTTAAGCCGGAAACGACCAAGGCTGAAGTGCGCGCTTTTGTCGACGGCCTTGAGTTGTTCGAGATCGGCTATAGCTGGGGCGGCGTGACCAGTTTGGCTGTGGCCTACGAGTTTCACATATCGAAAAGTCGTCCGAATTACGGCCATCGGATCGTGCGCCTCAATATCGGGCTGGAAGACCCTGACGATTTATTAGCGGATCTGGAAAGCTGTCTGCGGCGAATCTGGCCCAAATAGAATAATGAAGATTCCACCCGCAGATAACCGAAGTTTCCAGCGGCAACTTGCATGTTTCCCAATGCCCTATTCCCATTTACAATGCAACTGGCGAATCGTGCTCCGCACCTTACGTATGCAGCATCTATATAGCGGAGAATTTATAAGGCTCTTATTCAGGGAACCGGATGGCAACGACAAAAACCGACCCCAAGCTCTCATTTCCTGCTCATAAAAAATCCCGTAATTATGAGGGTTTAACGCGGGAACAATTAATCGAAGCCTACCGCTTCATGTATACCTCCCGTCGCATCGACGACCGGGAAATCATGCTGAAGCGCCAGCAGAAAATTTTCTTCCAGATGTCGGGCGCCGGTCACGAAGCCATTGGCGTGGCCGCTGGAATGGCGCTGAAGGCCAGCTACGACTGGTTTTATCCTTACTACCGCGATCGCGGACTGTGTTTGGCGCTGGGCGCCCAGCCTCTGGATATGTTTCTGCAGGCGGTGGGCGCAGCCGACGATCCCAGCTCCGGCGGACGCCAGATGCCTTCCCATTGGGGATACAAGCGGCTCAATATCGTTACGCAGTCGTCGCCTACGGGATCGCAGATTTTACAGGCTGTGGGATGCGCGGAAGCTGGCCGCTATTACGCGCAACGGCCGAAGGCGGCGGAAACCCCACTTCTCGCAAAAGACGCGAGAAATGGGGCACCTCGGTCTGACTCCGATTATCGCCAATTCAAGGATGTAAGCTTTCAAGGCGACGAGATCACCTACGTTTCCCTGGGCGATGGTACGACAAGCGAAGGCGAGTTCTGGGAAGCGATGAATGCGGCCGCACTGAATAAGCTGCCTGTGATTTTCTGCGTACAGGATAACGGCTATGCCATCTCCGTGCCGGTGGAAGTGCAAACCGCCGGAGGAAGCATTTCGCGCCTGGTTTCAGGCTTCCCCAATTTCCACTTCGAAGAGGTCGATGGCACCGACCCCGTAGCCAGCTACGGAGCGTTCCAGCGTGCCGTTCGCTATTGTCGCGAGGGACACGGTCCGTCGTTCGTGCACGCCCACGTAATCCGTCCCTATTCGCACTCGCTCTCTGATGATGAACGCTTGTATCGGCCAGACAGCGAACGCGAACGCGATGCTGCCCGCGACCCGGTTTCCCGCACGCAGATGTTCCTGTTGCGCGAGGGTATTCTCGACGAAAAAGGCATCAACGAACTGGAAAAGAAAGTAGACGAGGAGCTTCAGATCGCGGTTGATCAGGCACTGGCGGCGTTGCCACCCGCTCCCGAAAGCGTGATGCAATACGTGTATTCGCCCGATCTTGATCCTACGTCACCGGCATTCGAGTCTCAGGCGATAAGCGATGCTTCCACCAATTCCTCCGACGCCAAGAAACCTGCAGCCAAAACCATGGCTGACCTGATTAACGCAACGCTGCGCGATGAGATGACGCGCGATGAGCGCATCGTAATCTTCGGCGAAGACGTTGCCGATTGCAGCCGCGAAGAATATTTGAAGCGCAAACTGGTAAAAGGGAAGGGCGGAGTCTTTAAACTCACCTTCGGTTTGCAGTGCGAGTTTGGCAATGATCGCGTGTTCAACTCTCCTTTAGCGGAAGCCGCCATCGTAGGCCGAGCCACCGGTATGGCCACGCGCGGTCTCAAGCCCGTAGTGGAAATTCAATTTTTCGATTACATCTGGCCGGCAATGATGCAGATCCGCGACGAGCTTTCCGTCATCCGCTGGCGCTCGAACAACGCCTTCTCTTGCCCCGTGGTGATTCGCGTGGCCATCGGCGGTTATCTCACCGGCGGCGCGATCTATCACTCGCAGTGCGGAGAGAGTGTGTTCACGCACATTCCCGGACTCAGAGTGGTTTTTCCTTCGAACGCGTTGGATGCGGCCGGATTGCTGCGCACTGCGATCCGCTGCGACGATCCGGTGCTGTTTCTCGAACACAAGCGTTTGTACCGCGAAACCTTTGGCCGTTCAGCTTATCCCGGTCCGGATTTCATGATTCCATTCGGTAAGGCGAAGATCGTGAATCCAGGTACCGACTTAACCGTGATTACTTATGGCGCCGTCGTGCCGCGCGCTCTTCAGGCGGCGCAGAAACTCGAGCGCGAGCATGGCGTAAAAGTGGAACTCATCGATCTGCGTTGCCTCAATCCGTTCGATTGGGAAACGATTGCCGGCTCGGTCGCAAAAACCAATCGAGTGCTGGTCGCATATGAAGACACGCTGAGCTGGGGCTATGGTGCGGAAATCTCAGCCCGCATCGCCGATCAGCTTTTCGATAAGCTCGATGCTCCGGTGCGCCGCGTCGCTGCAAAAGACACCTTCGTGGCGTATCAGCCAATTCTCGAAGACGCGATTCTGCCGCAAGCCAACGACCTATTTCTGGCGATGAAGGAGTTGGCGGAGTATTAAAAAAACACCGCGTAAACCGTCATCTTCTTTGGCATTTGCCGCAAAGTTTAAAAGGCGAAAAGAGTAATTCACAATCCTCATCCAATAACCAGAGTCCTCCATCTCTGAGAGTTCCTTCCACGATTGACCGCCTTTCCGCGCTGCCCGTACAATCAGTCGCTACTTGTTGGGGGATCAATGACGCCGCTCCGTCTTAAAGCTCACATCCGTGGGCTGGTGGGAATTGCCAGCCTTATTTCTATCCTGTTATTTTCTTTTGCCTCTGCCGCAGCGCAGACCGCCATCACCACTTATCACTACGACAATTACCGCACCGGCTGGAATTCCACCGAAACCGCTCTTACGCCGACTACCGTGGCAAGCTCTTCCTTCGGCGTCTTAGCCAAAGTTGCTCTCGACGATCAGGTGGATGGTCAGCCACTGGTAGTTCCGGGTGTAACCATCACCGCCGGAAACAATCAGGGAGTTCACGATGTCGTCTATGTTGTGACGGGCAATGATACGGTCTATGCCATCGATGCCAGCGCAGGTACGGTGCTGTTGAGCCAAAGCCTGGGAAAGCCAGTGAGTTGGCCGCTGGGCTGCAATAACAATGGTCCGAATGTTGGCATCGACTCCACGCCGGTGATCGACGCCAGCGTAAACACGCTCTATGTGATGGCCTACACGCAGGACAGCACTGGCCCCGCCTATCGCATTCACGCGCTCGATCTCGGCAGCCTGACGGACAAAATTACTCCCGCTGTTGTTAGCGCATCTCACACGCTCACCAACGGAACTACGTTCAACTTCAACGCCACCTACCAGCGGCAGCGTCCCGGATTACTGCTCGCGAATGGCAATATCTATGCCGGATTTGGCAGCTTCTGCGACTTCTCGCCTAACCTTTCGCGTGGCTGGCTTCTGGGTTGGAATGCCTCCACCCTGGCGCCCCTCTCCGCCAATCGCGTCAATGACGTCCAAGCCACTTCGCCGAACAGCTTCTTTCTTTCATCGATTTGGATGTCCGGCTACGGCCCCGCAGCCGATGATTCCGGCAATATCCTGTTCGTGACCGGAAACTCCGATTACTCGGGCACTACTTACGACGGCGTGAGCAACATTCAGGAAAGCGTGGTGAAAGTCTCGTCCGATCTCACCACTGCGCTGGATTTATTCACTCCCTCAAACCAGGCCAGCCTTGACGGAGGCGACCTGGATTTCGGCTCCGGCGGCGTGCTCGTGCTTCCCGACCAGGCAGGATCGATTCCTCACCTTGCGGTCGCCGCGGGCAAATTCGGCAGCATGTATTTGATGAATGAAGATCACCTCGGAGGATACTCGACCACGAAAAATAACGTTCTCGGCACGTATCAGGTTGGCGGCTGCTGGTGCGGCGAATCGTATTTCGTGGATCCCACCGATGGCGCGCCCCGCGTGGTCAGCAGTGGCGGTCAGCAAATTTACGTATGGAAGCTGCAAACCTCGCCGACTCCAAAACTGTCGGGTGTTACACGCTCTTCCGCCATCCGCAACGGCGCGCAGGATCCCGGATTTTTTACCACCGTGTCTTCAAACGGAAACGCCAACCCGATCATCTGGGCGCTTTCGCGGCCAGTTTCGCAACAGCAAAACCAGATCGTGCTTTATGCTTTCAATCCTGACGCGGGCGGCGCTTCCATGACGAGGCTTTTCATGGGCGTGGCGGGCGCGTGGCCCAATGTCGGTGGAAACGCGAATCTCGTGCCCGTGGTGGCGAACGGCAAAGTCTACGTCGCCAGTAACAAGCAACTGGTGATTTTTGGGTTGAAATCGCAGCCGCTGAAGAAATAAGTAAGAGACCAGCTAAGATCGATCTCAATCGTTGTACGGCTCCCCGCTCAAGCTTCGCTTGGGCGGGGGAGATTTATGTCATCATGCACGTACTGTTTCAGTTCGCAATTTTCGACTGAAGCAACGAAAACCAGCTGGTTACCCCCGCTTTCCCCGCAAGCCGCTTCCCATTGCCCGTTCTTTCCTCGAATGCTAGCCTGAAAATAAGTGGGATCGACCTATATCAATTCCGTAAATCCTCCCGTCCGCGCAAGAGCCTGGCTGCGTTCTGCCACCGCGGAGGTCTGGGCCAAATTCCTGCTGGCGCTGGTGGGACTGGGGCTGGCTTTCGGTACGGCGCTGTTTTCCACGGCAACAGGCGAAGCCGGGCATTTG
>Ga0210400_10005594_pt1 | contig 10647 bp, 7 predicted proteins | sample IncBWH26MmetaG_FD_155456 | JGI IMG/M metagenome (GOLD analysis project Ga0210400, IMG submission 155456) | Forest soil microbial communities from Barre Woods Harvard Forest LTER site, Petersham, Massachusetts, United States - Inc-BW-H-26-M | ecosystem: Environmental > Terrestrial > Soil >... | reverse complement strand
ATGCGGCGGGTGTCATTGAGGGCGCGCAGGAAATCGGCGAACCAATCCTGGATCGATGAAGATCGCAATTTGGCGACCATCGCGTGCCAGCGCTCGCGCCGCTCCTCGAGGCTCATCGAAAGCGCCGCCGCAATTTGCCGGGCCATCCCTTCGATATCATGGGGATTGACCAGAAGGGCCGTATCGAGCTGCTTCGCGGCGCCCGCGAATTCCGAGAGCACGAGCACGCCCGGATCGAATGGGTTTTGTGCCGCGACATATTCCTTGGCCACCAGGTTCATGCCGTCCTGGAGCGGCGTGACCAAGCCGACATGCGCGGCGCGATAGAATCCGGCGAGCGTAAGCTGCGAGAAGCTTTTGTTGAGATAGCGAATCGGTATCCAGTCGACTTCGCCGTGCCGGCCGTTGATCTCGCCGACCAGCGAAGCAAGCTCGGCCTTCAGCTCGCGATAAGCGCGGATATTGCCGCGCGTCGGAACGGCCACCTGCAGCAGGCAAACGCCGCGCTTAAGCTGCGGCTCGATCTCGAGCATCCGGTCGAATGCCCGAACGCGATTGGCAAGACCCTTGGAATAATCGAGGCGGTCCACGCCAAGCACGAGCTTGACTCCTTGCAAACTGCCGCGCAGCCGCGACACCTCGGCCCGTGACGAAGCCTTGGTGGCCCGATCGCTGAACTCGTCGACATCGATGCCGATCGGGAAGGTCGCCAGATGCGTCACCCCGCGAGACGACGTGACTGTGCCGTCATAGATCGACAGGCCAACCTCGTACTGCAGATAGTCTTCGAAATTCTGACGGTCCTCATCGGTCTGAAATCCGATGAGATCGTAGGCGAGCATGGCCTGTACGAGATCGGCATGGTGCGGCACTGCGGCCATCGTCCGCCGGTCCGCCCACGGCGTGTGCAAGAAAAATCCGATCGGCCGGCTGATCTGCAGCCGCCGCATTTCCGCACCGAGCGTGAGAAAATGATAGTCCTGCACCCAATAGACCGCGTCGGGCTCGCTAAAACGCAACAGAGCGCGCGCCATGAACGCGTTGATCTCGCGATACGAGGTGTAGTCGTCGCCGCCGACTTGAATGAGATCCGGGCGCGAATGCAGCGCCGGCCATAAGGCCGAGTTGGCGAAGCCCTCATAGAAGCCGCGATAATGTTTGGTCGGCATGTCGACAGTCGCGAGCGCACCGGTGCCGAGCGGCTCGATCTGCGAGAAGCAATCTCGGCTGGCGGCGTAGTCGGAAGTCTGGCCGCTCGATCCCACCCAGATCGCGCCGGAGTCCTTCACCATCGGGATCAGCGCTGCGGCCAATCCCCCGGCGACCGGCTCATCGGATTTCGCCCGCGCAACGCGGTTGGACACGACGATCACAGTCACGGGATTCTCCTCGGTTCCGTGTAACAACGGCCACACGGCGCATAAGTTCCATTCTTTCGTTTCGTTCATCCTGCATTGAGACGATATTTCCATTCCACATCGCTTATTTGGAAACTGTGTTTGGAGAAGCGAAAATTTTCTTTTATGCGGAATAAAACAAAATGGTTTGGAACCGCGGGTGATCGTTCAAAAGCTCAAGATTCGCCGTACGCTGTCGTCGACAGCAGGCTTACCTCGGCGTGACGTGAATCGAGCCGTGTGTGTTGAACGACAATCGGAACATCCGACTCGAACACCGAAGAAAAGTCGGTATCGCGCGGAACCGGCGACGGTTCCGTGAGATCGTTAAAGCGCCAGATGCAACGTGCGCCGCGCCGGTACCGTAATCCGGTAGGGGCCGACCGGATCGCGGTCGGCAAAGAAGATGGTGAGCGCAACGTGCGCGACGCCGCTGCCGGCGTTGAGAATGCAGGCGGTCTCGTGAGAAATAAGTGCGCGGTCGGTAAAGGAACTCTGCGAAGGAATGTGCCCTTCGGCGATAGCCCAGCGCTTGCGACCGATGGCATCCATGGTGGTCATGTCCTCGTTAAATTTGTTGCGCGGCGGCCGAAGAACCCTGACAGCGCTGCGTTGGTTCCGTAACCGGAACTTTTGGAACTCTCTGGTACTTATGGCGACGGGACCGTCTGGCCGCGCGGGCCGGACCGCATAAATCATGGAAGCATGCGAATGCGAGCCCTCACCGTCGCGCCGGGTGTTGCCAACTCGGTGCGGATCGAAGATGTCCCCGAGCCGCCGGCCGACGACGGCGCGGTGCTGGTGCGCACAATCGCCGTCGGCGTTTGCGGTACCGACCGCGACATCGTTTGCGGCCACTATGGCTGGGCGCCGCCCGGTCAAAGCCGATTGGTGATCGGCCATGAGTCGCTCGGCGTGGTGCGCGAGGCTCCGCCGGACTCCGGCGTCAATATCGGCGATCTCGTCGTCGGCATTGTGCGGCGTCCCGATCCGGTGCCGTGTCCGTCATGCGCCGTAGGCGAATGGGATATGTGCCGCAACGGCCGCTACACCGAGCGCGGCATCAAGGAACGTCATGGATTCGGCTCGGAGTATTTTCGTATCGAGTCGGAATTTTTGGTCAAGATCGATCCCGCGCTCGGCGAGGCCGGCGTTCTGCTCGAACCGACGAGTGTGGTGGCGAAAGCCTGGGATCATACCGAGCGGATCGGCCAGCGCGCGCGCTCCTGGAATCCAAAAACGTTGCTGGTAACCGGGGCCGGCCCGGTCGGGCTCCTGGCGGCGCTCATGGGCGCGCAGCGCGGGCTCGAGGTTCATGTTCTCGATCATCACGAACATCGCGCCAAGCGCGAGATGGTCAGCCGGCTTGGCGGTGTCTATCACGTCGGTACGCTGGCTAATCTTGGTTTCAAGCCGGACGTATTGATCGAATGCAGTGGCGCGCCCAGCGTCGTGCGCGATGTGCTCGGCTACACGGCGGCGAGCGGCATCGCTTGTCTGGTCGGCGTCACCGAGCCGGGTCACGACTTCGAAGTTGATGTCGGAGCGCTCAACCGTTCGATGGTGCTCGACAACAACACCCTGTTCGGAACGGTCAACGCCAACAAACTTCACTATGAGATGGCGGGTGAAGCATTGCGCAAAGCTGACAGACGCTGGCTCGATATGATGATCACGCGGCGAGAGCCCGCCGAACATTGGACCCGGTCGCTGCAGCGGCAGCCCGACGATATCAAAGTCATCGTCGAATTTTCCTGAGGCCCATATTTTTGTAAGGCTCATGGCGCTCATCGAAGACTATGCGCTGATCGGCGACTGCCGGACCGCCGCCCTGGTTTCCCGCGACGGCTCGATCGATTGGTATTGCTGTCCGCGTTTCGACTCGGAGGCTTGTTTCGCCGCGCTCCTTGGCACGCGCGAGCATGGCCGCTGGTCGATCGCGCCGCAGGAGCCGGCCCGCATCACGCGCCGCTATCGTCCAAAGACCCTGGTGCTCGAAACGCATTTTGAGACCGAGGAGGGCGCCGCAACGCTGATCGATTTCATGCCTTTGGACGGACACCATTCGACCATCGTGCGGCTGGTGCGAGGCGTCCGCGGCAGGGTGTCGATGGGCACCGAGCTGATCCTGCGGTTCGGCTATGGCGCCATCGTGCCTTGGGTGACTCGTCTTGAAGACGGAGGCCTTCGCGCCATTGCGGGCCCGGACATGATGGTGTTGCGAACGCCGGTGCAATTGCGCGGCGTCGACATGACGACGGTCGGCACGTTCGTCATCTACAAGGACGAGACCATTCCGTTCGTCTTGAGCTACTACCCCTCGCACAGGCCGCTGCATACGTCGTTCGATCCGACCGCGGCGCTGCACGACACCGAGACGTTTTGGCAAGAATGGTCGGCCAAGTGCCGGCCCGCCGGTCCGTGGTCGGACGTCGTGCTGCGTTCGATGATCACGCTCAAGGCGCTCACCTATGCGCCGACCGGCGGCATGGTCGCGGCCCCGACCACGTCGCTTCCGGAGCGGCTCGGCGGCGAGCGCAATTGGGACTATCGTTATTGCTGGCTGCGCGACGCCACGCTGGTTCTGTTGGGCGCCATGAATGCCGGCTATTTCGACGAAGCGCAGGCGTGGCGCGAGTGGCTGTTGCGGGCGGTGGCCGGCAGTCCGGACCAATTGCAAATCATGTATGGCATCGCCGGCGAGCGGCGGTTGACCGAATGGACCGCGCCTTGGCTGCCTGGTTACGAAAACTCGGCGCCGGTGCGGATTGGCAATGCCGCCCACAGCCAGCTCCAGCTCGACGTGTTTGGCGAGATCATGGACGTCCATCACCAGGCGCGCCGCCGCGGGCTGTCGACCAACGCATCGGGATGGCACGCGCAACTCGCCTTCCTTGACCATCTTGAAAAGATTTGGCGCGAGCCCGACGAGGGAATCTGGGAAGTCCGCGGCGGTCCGCGCCAATTCACCCATTCGAAAGTGATGGCATGGGTGGCGTTCGACCGCGCCATCAAGAGCGCCGAGACCTTCGGATTGGAAGGGCCGATCGACGAATGGCGCAGGCTGCGCGACGAGATTTGCAGCGAGGTTCTCAGCAAAGGCTTTGATCCGGAACTGGGCTCCTTCGTTCAGGCTTACGGAACAAAATTTCTGGACGCGAGCCTGTTGCTCCTCCCGGCGGTCGGCTTCTTGCCGGTCTCCGATCCGCGCATGGAACAAACCATCGCCGCAATCGAGCAACGCTTGCTGCGCGACGGTTTCGTCATGCGCTACGACACGGCGGTCGAGGACGACGGCCTGCCACCCGGAGAGGGCGCCTTTCTGGCCTGCAGTTTTTGGCTGGTCGACGTCTATGTCTTGCAGGGCCGGATGGCCGATGCCGAGCGGCTGTTCCGCCGCCTGATCGCGGTGCGCAACGATCTCGGCTTGCTGAGCGAGGAATACGACCCGCATCTTAAACGTCAGATCGGCAATTTCCCGCAAGCCTTTTCGCACATGGCCTTGGTCAATGCCGCCTACAATCTGACGCGCATCGAAAAGCCGGTCGAGCAGCGCGCGCAGCAGGAATATGAATCGCCGGAAAAGGCCGCGGAGTAGACGAGAGCGGCGCACCCAGAACGTGGTTGATTTATAGGTCGTCTATCCGTTTCCCGTCACCCTGAGGTGCGAGCGCAGCGAGCCTCGAAGGGCGACGGCCCGGGCGCCGCGGCCGCATCCTTCGAGGCGCGCCTTTCGGCGCGCACCTCAGGATGACGGATTGTGCGCGGCGATTCAGGTCCAGGAAAAATGCCTTAAAAAATGATGCTTGGATTGCGGATCGACTGATCGCAATCGATCAGGTTCACCTGCTTGGCCTGGATTTTCCAGCCATCGTCGCTGCGGACCACACGATGCCCGGCCCAGCCGGCCAGAAAACGGGTTTCGTCGCCCCAGAATTCGCTGATCAGAAAATTCGATCGCAGCATGCGTGCGTCGTCGCTTCCGGTGGCGAAGGCCTCGACATTGGTAATGAGGCGGACGGTGCGCGAGGCAGGCGCTTGCGACCAGGCGAACCCGGTGCGCAGGCGATAAACGCGATCCTCGAGCCGGCGCCGGTCGTCGAACATGATCGCGATCTCCCGGCGCGGGTCGCCGGCATTCGGTGTCGACGGCACCCAATAGACGCACTCGGGCGTGTACATCGCGAGCCAGTCGTCGTAGCGGAGCTGATCGAGCAGGCGCGCTTCGCGCTCAATGAGGCGACGGAATTCGTCGCGTACCGCGGGGTCGGACAGAGCCCGCGCGTCATCCTGCCAATCGGCAAAGTTCGCGATCAATTCGCGATAGAGCGCGTCACTGACATAGTAGGAGCTGCGCGACGGGTCGCGCGCGGCCGGCGCGCCCACGTTACGGCTCCCGCTGGATGGCGAGCGTAGCGCGCTCTTTCATCAGGCGCTTCCATTCCTTGAAATGCTCGCGCATGAAAGCTTCGTCGGTGGCCGGCGCCGTAATCGAGCCATCGGCGTGGGTCTTGATCCGATCCGGCACGCCGAGGCCGCGATTCATGTAGACCCACTCGTCCTCGACGGCCATCAAGCCGCGCTGGATCTGCTCGAAATTGGCGATGTCGTCGACTTCGCCGAAATTCGGAAAGCCTTCCTGGGTGCGCATGCGCAGCGCATTGATGTCGGTGACGGCCTCTTCGCCGAGGCTGCCGTCGTCGTCGACGATCATGGTGCCGTACCAGATGGCGTTGGTCTCCTCGACGCTGACCGGTTCGAACACCTGGATGTGGTTGCCGAGCAGCGAAAAGTTCGGGAAGACATTGATGTTCACCGGCTCGGAGCCGGCGAGGTCGAGCAGCGCGAAAGCGCGGTCGCCGTAGCGCTGGATGAACGCGGCCTCGTAATGCTCCATGCCGGGATGCGCGCTCTCCAGCGCCCATAAGCCCCCCGGCCGCTTTTCCAGGTTCGGCCGCTTGTCCTTGAAGTGATTGCCGTGGCCCGTGTAGCGCATATACATCGGCTGGGTGTCCGGCGAGTTGCGGTAGTAGGCCATGCCCTTGGCGTTCTCGCCGGCGAAGCGATTTTCAGTTTCCAGCAGTGAGCGATGCGAATAGGCTACGTGATAGCCGTCGCATGAATTGTCGTAGGCGAGCTTCCAGTTGCCCTTGTATCGGAACCGGTTCGCCTCGCAGACCACCACCTTGCCGCCGGGATTGCGATCAAGCCATTCATCGATCACTGTCGCGATCGGCCCCAAATGCTCAGTGAGCGGCAGCGCATCCAGATTGAGCGTGCCGAAAACAAAGCCGCGATACGATTCGACGCGCGGCACCTGGGCGAGATTGTATTTCGGATCGCGCAGATCGGCGGCGTAGCCTTCCGGCCAGGGCACGCCGCGCAGCCGGCCGTTATTGAGAAAATTCCAGCCGTGATAGGGGCACTGGAACGATTTGCTGTTGCCTTTGTCCCAGCGGCACAAAGTGGTGCCGCGATGCGTGCAGCGATTGTACAACGCGCGGACTTTGCCCTCGGCGTCGCGCACGATGATGAGCGGACGCAAGCCAAGCCGCCGCGTGATGAAGTCGTTGACGTTCGGAATCTCGCTTTCGTGCGCCAGATAGGTCCAGGTCCCGCCGAAGATATGCGTCATCTCGGCTTCGAAAATCGCCGGGTCGGTGTAGATCAGGCGGTGCGCCTTGTCCTCCTGCACCAGATAATCCCAGTCGTAGAGCGCCGTGCCGCCGACCCCGGCCGGGGGCGCGCTGATTTTCTCGAGCGCCGTCATGGTGCGATCCTGGTTTTCTTGACCGTGCGGCGCTTGGGGACGCTCGGCGAATAACGAGTGGTGGCGAGAGATAAACTCACTGAGGTTGGGTCCTTGGGGCATATTGCAGATTCCCGTCCGCCGTTTGCTGTCGGGCTGCGACGAATGCCGGCGGTTCAGAAAATCGCTCGCGATTCAGAAGAAGTCAAAATATTCGTTGTGCTCCCACTCGCTCTGCTCGTCGCTTGACGCAACCCCGGCTTCTTTCAGCGACCGTGAATACCTGTCGGCTTCGCTGCGCTTGAGCTTGATGAAATAGTCGACAAAGGTATCGCCGAGCGTATGTCGGAACAACGACTCTCCGTCGAGGGCATCGAGCGCATCCGCCAGGCTCTTCGGCAGTATCGGGCACTCGGCCGCATAGGGCTCGTCGCTTGGCGGTGGCAAAGGGGATTTGCTCTCGATCCCCGCCAATCCCGCGACGATTTGAGAAAGAATGTAGAGATAGGGATTGGCTGCAGGCTCGCCAATCCGGTTCTCCAGCCGGGTGGCCGGGTCGCTTACCCCGCCCAGCACCCGGATCATCGCGCCGCGATGATCGAAGGCCCAGCTGGCGCGATCGGGCGCCAGCGAGTTCGGACGGAAACGGCGATAGCCGTTGACCGTCGGCGTGGCAAAGACTGTCGCGGGCGCCGCATAGTGCAGAAGACCCGCCAGATAAGCTTGGCCGAGTGGCGAAAGAATTTCTCCGGCCGCGTGCGGCGTGAACAGATTGCGACCGCTGGAGGCCTCGGTCAGCGACTGATGCAGGTGCCAGCCGCTCGAATAATATCCCTTGAGCGCGGGCCTGCACATGAAGGTCGCGAAGTAACCGAGGCGGCGACAAATCTGCCGGGTCGCGGTGCGGAACAGAAACACATTGTCCGCCGCTTGCAAGGCGCTGCAGGGAGCGAAAGTGCATTCGATCTGTCCGGGGCCCCACTCGTTTTCGATCGATCTTAACCCCAGTCCGAGCGCCTCGAACGCGCCGCCGAGCGCGTCGAATACCGGCTGCATCAGGTCCATGTTGGACTCTGAATGATAGTGATAGCCCGGCTCGACCGGGATCGTCCTTATCGGGCGGCCGCGCATCCCGGGCGCGCCGATATTGTCGGCGCCGAGACGGTCGTCGGCGACGCGCAGCAGATACCACTCGATCTCCGGTCCCACGATGCTCGCATAGCCGCGCTCGGAGAGACCGCGCAGCGTTTTGCGCAGAAGTTGACGCGGCGAGAAATGAAACGGCGTGCCGTCGTTGAAATATTCGTCGCCCAGGATCCAGCCGACGCCGGGCGCCCACGGCAATACGCGGAATGTCGACGGATCGGCGACGATGGTCAGATTGGGCGAACCCGTCATCTCGTCGAGGCCCATCCCGCCGCCGCGCGTGAACGAGGCGAAAACGCGCGCGCCGGCCGAATCGAGCGTCGTGGTGGCGACGCCGATATTGTAGCCGTCGCTCAGTGCCGACAGGAATGCGGGTATCGTCAGTGTCTTGGCGCGCGAATAGCCGTGCGCGTCGCCCCATGCCAGCCTGACGAAGTGCAGCTTTTCGGCTTCGACACGGCGCGCGATCTCGGCGGCAAGCCGCCTTTGTTCGTCGCTCCACAAGCCATGCTTTTCGATGAAATTCGGTCGCTCGGCTTTTGTCATCACGCAAGGAAGACGTCAGGGGGCGTTAAGGCACAAGCTGCTAGCACGCCTCGGCGTGCGGTTCCACGCAATGCTTTTGCGCCGCGGTTTACCCGCGGCTCAGTACTTTCAGCATGAGATCGGTGAGACGTCCAAACGGCGGATAGAGGAAGCGCGCCCCGCTGAGGCGGCTCTGCAGGAAGACGCCCTTGCGGTGCGAGAAGGTCTGGAAGCCGAATTCCCCGTGATAGGCGCCGATGCCGGACGGTCCGATGCCGCCGAACGGCAGATTCTCCGCGGCGAAATGAAACAACGTCCCGTTGACGGTTGCGCCGCCCGAGATGGTCCGGCGCAGCACCTCGTCCCGCTTCGCGGTGTCGGCGCCGAAATAATAAAGCGCGAGCGGACGCGGGTGTCCGTTGACGTAGTCGATCGCCTCGTCGAGGCTGCGATAGGTCTTGACCGGCAACACCGGCCCGAAAATTTCCTCTCGCATGACGGATAGATCGTCGCCCGGTTCGATCAGCAAAGTCGGCGGCAATTTCCGTGCGTCCGCGGGCAGCGCGTCATGCGCTGGGTTGATCTCAATCGCGCGCACGCCCTTTGCCTTGGCTTCGGCGACATACTGCGCGACGCGCCGGTAGTGGCGTTCGTTGATGATCGAGCTGTAATCCGGGTTCTGCGCCAGCGTCGGATAGAATTTACGCGCCGTGTCCGTGGCGAGCGACACGAATTCATCGAGCCTTTGCTGCGGTAGCAATACATAATCCGGTGCGATGCAGGTCTGGCCGGCATTCAACAACTTGCCATGCACGATGCTTTCGGCGGCGCTCGGCAGCGCTGCGTCCTCACCGATGATGCACGGCGATTTTCCGCCGAGCTCGAGCGTCACCGGCGTGAGATTGTCTGCGGCCGCTTGCATGACCAGCCGTCCGACCGCCGTCGAGCCGGTATAGAACAGATGGTCGAACGGGAGGCGCGCAAAGGCTTGGCCGATCTCCGGCCCGCCGACGATCGTGGCCACCTGCTCGGGCGGAAACAGGCCCGCCAGAAGCTCCGCCAAAAAATCCGACGTGCGCGGCGTCAGTTCCGATGGCTTCAGCATCACGCGGTTGCCGGCGGCGAGCGCCGCGACCAGCGGCACGATGGCGAGGTTGAACGGATAATTCCACGGACTGATGATCCCGACCACGCCGACCGGCTGATAAAGGATGCGGGCGCTGGCGGGCATCAGCTCGAAGCCGACCGCGACGCGCTTCGGCCGCATCCAACGCGCGACATGGCGCAGCGTGTGCCGAATGGCCGATTGCGCCGGGAAGATCTCTCCGATCTCCGTCTCGTGACGCGAGCGGTGGCCGAAGTCTGCCGAGATCGCCGCCGCCAGGCGCTCGCCGCTGCTGCCGATCGCGTCGGCGAGTTTTTTCAGATCCGCACGGCGCTCTTGCAGAGATGGCGCTCCGGCGCGCAGAAAAGCCGCGCGTTGTGCATCGAAGGTGGCGCGCATGTCGGCCGCGATGGGGCGTATCATGTTCATAGCGGAGGCTCCGTTGGGTAGCCGGGCTGCGTTCGCGCTGCGGCCTCGATGGCGGCCATGGCGGCGAGCGCCACGTTATCAACATCTTCAGCGGCCTTGCGCGCGCTTTCCGACAGATCGGCGGTGACGGCATTGAGCTTGCCGTTGACGGCCTTGAGCCGCGCAACAAAGTGCTCGACCACCGCCGCGGACGAGAGCTCGCGCGCGGCAATGCGGGCCGCGATCTCGCGCGCGGATAGGTTCTGCAAGTCTTTGTGGCGGGGCGTTGACGGTACGGCCGGGGCGGCACCGAGCGG
>Ga0210400_10005593_pt1 | contig 10647 bp, 13 predicted proteins | sample IncBWH26MmetaG_FD_155456 | JGI IMG/M metagenome (GOLD analysis project Ga0210400, IMG submission 155456) | Forest soil microbial communities from Barre Woods Harvard Forest LTER site, Petersham, Massachusetts, United States - Inc-BW-H-26-M | ecosystem: Environmental > Terrestrial > Soil >... | reverse complement strand
ATTTCCCATGAAGAAGAATACATCACATTTTTCTTTAGGTACTTGATGAAACCACGTGCTACGCACAGCGTTTCTCCACGCCTCTCTGTGTCGAGCATTTATAATTGCGATGAGTGTTTTCATTTGCCCTCACACAGAGTGTCGTAGAGTCTACTACCTGTTAAGTTAGCAGTGTACCCAAGTTTCTTAAGTTTTGTCGTGTCCATGTAGAATGACTGGACCACTACCTGTTTCTGGAATTCCTTTGGCTCTATGTGTTTTAGTCTTCCTTTTGACAGGAGTTTTTTGTGCACGTATTTAACGATGTCTACGAAGTGCCACGTTGCCCCGTTTCCTACGTTGTACGTGGAGTTGACTTCTCCTTTGGAAATAACAAGATCAATTGCGCGTACACAGTCAGTCACGTGGGTGAAATCTCTGAAGAATTTCCCATCTCCGTATATTTCCACGTCTTCATGTCTTGCCATTTTGTTAACCATGTACTGGAGTCCGTTCTTCTGGGCGGACACTTTATTATCACCTGCGCCAATGACATTGCTCAGTCTCAATATTCTATACTTTAGTCCGTACGTTTCGCAATACGACACCAGCAATTGTTCAGCACATCTCTTGGTAATGGAATAGAAGCCCTTTGGGTTGCATGAGGCGTCTTCAGGCACCCCTTCAGGTTGCGTCTGGTTACCATATACCAGCCATGAACTTATGAAATTGAACACGCCATCTTTGCTATCTGGGCGTTTCCTCCAGTTTTCTAGAACCTTAACTAGAGTGGTGAGATTTGTATCGATGTCTAGGAATGGCTTATCGAACACATGAAAGTTGTGCACTGTGCTTATGAAGTACAGCACGTCTTTGCTGTGAACTTCATAATCATCCCGTGCGTTGACCGAGGCTATGTTCCAGATGGCTGGATCGTAGTAGGTGTCTACATACTGCCCACCAACAAAACCTTTTCCGCCTAAAATTGTTAAGCCTTCCATGATTCCACCACCTCTGCGATGTAGTTCAAAATTTCCTCAGTATAATGTGGTGCACATCCAATGAAAAACACTCGGTCCATAGCTTGGTTAGACAGGGTAAACTCTGTGCTGTGTCCTAGGTGTCGGTATCCGGGGTGCCTGAGTATGTTCCCCGCAAAATATGGTCTTGTTTGAACCTTGTTTGCTTCCAAATGCGCTATGAAGCTGTTCTTTACCGCTGCGTCGTCACAGACTATTGGTACCCCAAACCAGCACGGATCAGAGTAATACAAAGCCTCTGCTACTCGTACTTTTGGTATTCCAAAAAGCTTATTGGATAGGAATTGGAAATTATATCTGCGCTTGGCTTCTATCTCTTCGATCTTTTCCATTTGCGCTATACCTATTGCCCCTTGCATGTCGAGCGGCTTAAGATTGTATCCAATGTTAGTGAACAAGTATTTGTGATCTACAATCTCATCTGACCCTTCGATCCAATTGTCAAAGCGATTGCCACACGTACCACAAGGTAGTAAGTTTGCTGCCCCAACACAGTAGCAATCCCTGCCCCACCACGTCATGCTTCTAGCTGTTTTGATGTAGGCTTCGTCCTCCGCGCAGACCATTCCACCTTCTCCGGTGGTAATGTGGTGCGCTGGGTAGAATGATGTGCTCCATGCTTTGTATAGCTTGTTTAGGTACTGCCCTCTCCACTTGGTACCAAGGCTATCGCAATTGTCACCTATGAGGGTGACTCCCATACTCTGTAGTTCATCCATGTCTGGAGGATTGCCGAGTACTGGTGAAACGAATATTCCTTTGGTCCTCGAAGTGATTGCTTTGCGTACAAGGTTCAAATCGAAGTTAAGGGTGTCCATTTCGATGTCTACAAACACTGGTTTTAGATTGTTTTGAACTAGCGGTGCGATGGTGGTGGGGAAACCTACTGGAGACACTATGATTTCATCTCCATCTTTCCACCTTAGGTGTTTCTTAAGAGCAGAGATCATCACCAAGTTGGCTGAGCTTCCAGAGTTAACCATGTGTGCAAAACGTACTCCGAAATACTTTGCGAACTTGTTCTGGAACCGAGCTACGTACTCCCCGGCTGTTAACCACTTACCGGACAGGAACGCTTCGGTACCCATCTCTATCTCTCTGTGGTCCCAATAAGGACCAGAGTACTGCACTTGCGTTTTACCCGGAATAAATTCTTTTCCACTAGCCACGTAAGGTGGTATGTTCACGCTGAGTCTCCAATGCTTAGAATAGATTCTTGTTCACTTCCATAAAGTTCTCATCTGTGAACATTTTGAATCTCTCTTTATTCTGCAAGAAATAAGGGGGAAGTCTATGCTCTGCAGTAACGTTGGTATCTACCCACGCTGCGTCCCCTATTCCTGCTCTATGATACAAATCTCGCCCGTTGTGCACGTCCTCTGCTATTTGCTTATCGGTACGCGCGTCAATGTATCCCCAAAGATCGTCGTGCGATATGGAGCGTACTTTTCTACGTATTCTACTTAGATCGGTAGTGAAATACGAACCATGCCATCCACCGTTCTCAATAGAGATGTAGTTGGGGTTCATATCTTCACCGACAGGCCAGCCGCCGCGAAATCCCATAGCGCCATGATCGTACATATGCTCTACCACCCCAATACGTGCTCTAGACCACGCCCTGTTGCCGTAGTCGAATAGGTGATTGAAGTTGTAGAAATACGTATACTGCTTTAAGTTCCTTAGTCCCATGTCATACGTGTAGTTCTTTATTATTTCTGGGTTAGGAATCTCATCGCAATCAGAGAATGTCATAGTGTCATGCAGTCCCGGTCCTAAACTACGCACTGACTGAACCAAAGCCTGACGCTGAATCTCTTCAAACTCCCAAGAGCCTGCTTGCCGCAGCGGTGGGGATGTACAAATAATCTTATGGTTCCACTTTGCAAATAAGTCTTTATTATCTGCGTAGTAAAGTGGTTTTGGCATTCCGCTGAACGTTCGGGTTGTCTCTAGAAACACAAAGTAGTCTACTACTGAGTCCAGAGTGCCAAGACGAAGCTCAAGCATGTCTAGTTCGTCGTTGAAAATGAATGAGTCGATTACCATCTGAGTTCTTTCCAAGCAAGTTTATCTTGCTCAATTACGCCATACGCTTCTGGAGTCCTGCAAGTTATTGCTGATTGTTGGTGCGTTGCTTTTAGAGTGTTTAGAACTACTGTTTTCCAACCTTTGGATCGCAGTTTCTCAAACATGTACTGGTCACCAAACCAGTGCCTAATCGTAGGTGGTATTGGGTACACAAGTTCTACTGCTGCTCTTGGTAGAAAATTGAAGAACCCAGCAATAGACTCTACTACTTGTACTTCTTGATTAGAAGGTACCAATGAAGCTACCCATACTTCGTCTTTGGCTTTATCTGCTCTGCTTCTTAAGGCTTCTTGCCATCCAGCTTTAAGGGTTGCATCGGAGGAACCCAGACCTATCAGGTCGTAACCATGACTCAGGCCGTATTCCATTATCAGGTTCCAGCCACCGTTGCAAAATGTGTTTGTATCAGTGGTGATGATCTTTAACTTGTTCTCGTGCCTCTTTAGCACTTGTTTTACTTCCCAGTCTGCAGCATTGTCTACAACTAAAACATCTGCAGGGGTTTCTGTTAAGGAAATTATGCAGCGCTCCACAAGCTCTGCTACTCGGAATACTGGTACTCCAACTAGAATGTTCACGATGCCAACCACCTCTCGTGTTCTATACGTACGCTGTTCACTGTGTACCCTCCCGGCTGGGTGCTAAGGTGGTTAGTTATGGAAGAGTTGCTACGTAATGGACCGGGACCAAAAGCTGTGAAGCCCTCATTGTGCACTCCACGCATGCCTGCTTTGTGCAGAAGGTCCCCTATAAAGCAGTCATCGTTTAGGTAACTCTCGTGGCTGCTGAATACAACCTCACACGCTCTCCTGCTGAGTATGTATCCGGGTCCACCTTGACAAAATGCTGCAATGCTATCTGGAAATTTATATAAGTTACCCAGATAATCAAAATTTTCAAAGCCGCTTGTCAGTAAACGTTCTGGGCAAGTATAGGTATCTGGAAAGCAACTAAAAACAAACTCATAGCCTGAGTCGTGTGCCCACTTAGCTTTAGCTTTGGCTTTTTCTGTTAAGCCGTAAAGTTCATCCACCACAGGAAGTACCACTACATCTTCTTTAGGTGTAGCTCCTCTACCGTGGAAGAATTTATAGTCTATACCAAGAGTTTTGGCATCAGCTAACCACGTATCTCGTAAAGGTTGGTTCAGTCCGTTACTCTCAAAATATTCGCAGCTACTTATTGAGATCAGTAGTTTTGACATACCAGTCAACCGTCTTCCTAATACCCTCTGTGAAATCGGTTTTTGATTTGAATCCGAACGACTCCATCGCCCTTGTTGTGTCAAGGCATCTCCGTGGTTGACCATCAGGCTTACTAGCGTCGAACGTTGCTGTGCCGTTGTATCCTGTGGCTACCATAATCTCTTTTACTAGATTATGTATAGTTATTTCTGAGCCACTACCTATGTTAACTGGCCCTGCTCCATCATACTTCTCAGTTGCTTCTACTATGGCCTCGGCACAGTCCTCTACGTACAAGAACTCTCTCGAAGCTGAACCTGTTCCCCATACAGATATACTAGGTGCACCTCTGCGTTTTGCTTCCACACACTTCTTAATGAGCGCTGGAATCACATGCGAGGTGGTTGCATCAAAATTGTCATGCGGACCATACAGATTAACAGGCACTAGATATATAGAGTTCAACCCGTACTGTTGCCTGTAAGCTTGACATTGCACTAGTAGTAACTTTTTAGCCAGCCCATAAGGGGCATTGGTCTCTTCAGGGTATCCGTCCCAGATATTTTCCTCTTTGAACGGCACTGCAGTAAATTTTGGATAAGAGCAAACTGTTCCTATTTGCACAAACTTGTGGACTCGTCCTACCGCTGCATCTATGAGTTCTAAGCCCATAATGGCATTGTCATATAGGAAGGTTCCCGGTCTATTTTGGTTTGCTCCTATACCTCCACAGACAGCCGCTAGGTGTATGATGACTTCAGGCTTTGTGTCTTCTAGCATTCGGTAAATGTCTCTGCGGCGTCTCAAATCGTAGTTTGTGCTACGAGGCACTATAGCTTCATGTCCTTTTTCTTTCAAAACACCTACAACGTGTCTTCCAAGGAATCCTGCTCCTCCAGTTACTACTATTCTTTTTTCCATTCTGAGTCAACCATTAGCTGAATTAATTCTCGGAACTTAGTCTTAGGTTTCCACCCAAGAACTTTCTCTGCTTTGCTAGCATCCCCGAGTAGGATGTCAACTTCTGTTGCACGGTAGTAACGAGGATCGACCTTTACGTACTGCCTCCAGTCGAGATTCACGCGCTCAAAAGCTGCGTCCAATAACTCACGTATAGTGTGGGTTTCTCCTGTTGCAAGAACGTAGTCGTCTGCGTTGGTTTGTTGTAGCATGCGCCACATGCCTTCTACGTACTCAGGAGCAAAGCCCCAATCTCGTTTAGCATCTAGATTTCCAAGGAGCAATTCTTTCTGCAACCCTTTGGCTATTTGCACAGCGGCTTTAGTTATTTTTCTGGTGACAAACGTTTCACCTCGCCGTGGACTTTCATGGTTAAACAGTATCCCGTTGCTAGCGTGCATACCTTGCTCACGGGCGTTTACTGTGTACCAAAAAGAGAACAGTTTGGCTATGCCATACGGGCTGCGAGGATAAAACGGTGTAGTCTCTCGTTGTGGGGTCTCTAATACTTTGCCAAATAACTCCGAAGAGCTAGCTTGATAGTACCGTGCCTCTGGACTGTGCGCCTTCACTGCTTCCAAAAGCCTCAGTGTTCCCATAGCGTCTACGTCAGACGTATATTCAGGGCAGTCGAACGATACTCTTACATGGCTTTGCGCCCCTAGGTTATATATTTCATCCGGCTTAACTTTTGACAACAGAGAGCCTAAAGCGCTGCCATCACTGAGATCACCAAAATGCAGATGTAATTGGTCAAAAATGTGGTCTATACGCTGAGTGTTTATAGATGAAGACCTACGCACAATGCCATGCACTTCATAGTTTTTTTCTAACAATAACTCGGACAAGTATGATCCGTCCTGTCCGGTTATTCCTGTAATTAATGCTGTTCTCTGAGTCATCGCCTCTCCTACAAAGCTTGCAGAGGTGTAATTGTGATTATTCCAGTTGCAGTTATAGCTCCACCTGTAGTGTTTTGAATATGTAGAGATAACACTCCTGTTCCTCCGACTGGATCGGGAGAAACAATTGCAACTACGTTCGGCCATGCGTTTACTTGATATGACTCATATGCTACAGATGGTTGATCTACACTTATAGAAACTGAGCTTCCATTCAGAGAGAATACTTCTACCTTGTAAACCCCGGCTGGTAAGTTAAAACCTGCCAACGCTGCTGATGCGCTTGCTGCTAAGCTAATCGAATATTGACGGTATAGCACTTCCATGTTGTTACCTTCCTTATTTTACGTTGTCGCCCCACTTGTTAAAGTACAAGATGGCATTTAGGTCATCTTGGGCTTGTATTGCTTTGCTGTCACCTTTCTCGTTTCGTATGAGTGATTCCGAGCCTTTACGATTCACACCGTGCTTAACTGATACTTTTGATGTGACTCCCAACTTGAGACCTTCCTTACGCATCCTTCGTGAGTAATCTACGTCATCCCATCCCCAGCCTACACTGAACCTCTCATCTAGGTACCCTGTTTTAATAATAGCATTTCGTTTTATGTAAGTACACACAAGCGCCAAATATCTATCTGAATATGTAATACTACAGTCCGTTGGCGGGTCAGTTTGCACTGGGTTGTCTGCTCCACCCAGTATACGGGGTGACAGCATTCCTATATCATCGGTCGAGTGAGCCAATCTATATAAGGTATCCACAGCGTTGTAGTCTAACAGTCTAACGTCATCTCCTATTAAAAGCACATCTGAGTCTGGGTCTGTAGCTTTCAATCCTAAGTTGGCATTAACAGAGTACACAAACTTTCCCTCTGGACCTTGTACAGTGCACCAGCTAGGTGAACTTTCTATCAGGTATCCGTCTTTCACTAGTACTCTATCGAAATTTGCTGCGTACTTGTTAAGGTTGTCTGTTAAACCGTCGAAGAGATCGGGGTACCTGCTTAAGGCTACTATTGCTACCTTGTAGTCTTTCATCTGAGTCCTTTGGGTTTACTTTCTTTTTTTCTATTCCCTTTGTTATTGCATTCTCTATCAAATCCCACTGGTGAACCCCTTGCAAGGCTCGTTGAAAATTACTCTCGATAACATCCAGCCTAGATGTATAAAACTCTGGGGTAAGCACGCTAAGTTTTGTGATCATATCCTCGTAGCTGCTGAATTGCACAATGCCATCTGCATTGAAATGCTTGGCAATGTCTGTGCAGCCCCAATATACTGGTATGGTTTTGGCTACGAAACAGTCTACGATTTTCTCTGTGTAATACCCGCTGTGTCTGCTGTTCTCCGGTACGATGCTGAACATGTATGGCTCCAGCACTTCCCTCTTATCGTTGATTATGGGAGGAGATCGGTGCTTCCATGTACGCAATTCACCTATTAGCTCTGGCAGGCGTTCATAAATCTCTTGCCTCAATACGTGACCCGGAAACATTTTCTTAGAACTTGTTAGGAATGACACAGCAAACTGCTTTGCAGTTACGTCACAGCCAACATATGCTGGGGCTACTGGGTTCTTATGGAGTATGCCACCGTGGTTCATGGTGCCGTATGTCTCTTGCAAGTTTCCACTTTGCCTAGGTAGCCATGAGCACGCCGATTCAGTTAAGAAAGTAGAATTTGGGCATTCTCTCAGCACTCTTTCGTCCCACGCCAAAATAAGATCATAGTGCTTATGCACTGCGATCAATCTATCTATGACATTGAACACTTCTGTGGGTTCACATTGATGAAACACCTTGAACCATGCTGTATCGTCAAAATGAAAACCGTCGTCCCATGTTATGCTGTACGTCTCTGGTCTATCTAGAAAGTTGTTGCAAAGAGTGGGGCACGGGCCTATGCTGGAGGATGTGTAGCAACTAGGGTGTGGCATTGTCATCCTTGTGATCGTCACGCTTAAACATACCAGCAATCTTTCCTATACCGTATGGTGCCGTAGAAAATGTGGCAAGAGACCCAATTACTAAAGGTAGATTTCCAATCCACACCGATAGCTTATCTACAGGCTGAGACATCATATGTCTAATTATAAACCATATCAACGCCATGGATGACACACTCAACCAAGCACTAATAATGCGAGATGAACTGGGCTGCCCGTTCTCGCTAAAAGCTTTGCTTAACCACGAACATGTTTTGCTAAAATCCACAATAATGAGTCTCCTTAAACTAACCAAATTGGAATTGGCAGTGTATCTGCATTTGCCACATAAGAAGTCAGTGGCCCAAGAGAAGCAGGCATTGTTCCTCCACTAACTAAGTTTGAAGAATATCCCCATTTAATTCCGTTAGAGTTTAATGCTGCTACTGTTTGTGCTATAGCTGTTCCTACAGCCAGAACTGGGCCTGTTATACTATTACTGGTGCTAGAGTACCCGAAGTAGTATGTACCCGGAGTTAAATTTAAAGCTGCACCTAGAACTATAGTTTGTACAGTAGATATACTTCCATCAAAAGTTGACTGTGTGAGGAGGCTTCCTGCTGCATTATATATTCCAAAGTAAACCTTCCCCCCAGCAGTGGTCCCAGAAAACTCGTAAGAAATCTTAGATATTGTCCATGCAGATTGAAGATTGAACTGAAAAGCCACTACTGCATTTGCCGCTACCGATCCAAATATGTTTATAATATGACCGTTAGCACCTGATCCTGATCCTGTAGCTATGGATATTCCATCTATCAAACCCGGACCTGCAAACCACCCTTGACCACTTGTAGAAAATGTTGTGCCCTGTGTAGCACCTGTAATAGTAGTTCCGCCTGCTCCATCTGCTGTGAGCGTTATATTTGTTCCTGCTATCAAGTTTTGCTTGCTCTGCACTGCATTAGCTACACCGTTGGTTTGGAATACTGCCCCAGTGATATTAACCGTGCCGTTGCCTGCGTCTGTTACTACTACGCTGTTTTGTCCTACTAGGTTTTGAAGTAGCTGATTGGAGCTTAATACTCCGTTAATCTGAAGACTAAGCGCTGTGCCTGCCCCCCTGTTAGTACCCACGCCTCCGATAGACTGGTCGGGGTATATTTGTGATATGACTCCACCGAATGCTACGACTAGGGTATACAGACCAGCATTCAAGTACACATCTCCGTGCCCAAAACCGTCTGTTAATACAGGAAAGGTCAAAGGTAAAAACCCATTGGGATCAGAAAACGCTACCGCTAACGGGCTGGGTGGGTAGGAACTAACATTGGCAGGTTGCGTGCACCAAAATAACTGGGCACCGGGTATAGCTGCTCCTAAAACTGTCTTTACGAATTCATCTGCTCTGTATAAATTTGCCATATCACCACACCCAACCGCAAAGGCATTTCAATACCTCTGCTAAACTTGATTTACGTAACTCTCGCCCACATATTGGGCATTTTCTCATCCACATTGGAACTACCACGACAAAAAGCTGAACTCGTTGTTCAGGTCTCCTGAACTATTGCCAAACGGTATGCGTTCAAATGTTTGATGTTGCATACGCCGTATGTTTGCGTTTTTCAATTCATGCATTTCTTGTGCTGCTGCTGCTGACAACTCAGCCAAGCCGGGAGACCCTAGCATTCGAGCGTAAGTTGTGGCTACGTCATATGCCAAGAAGTCCGTACAGTCTGGCACAGGTACAAACGTTGTGTTGAAGTCTAATGTCTGACTGAAGAACTGTGGCAAAGAGCAATAGTAGCGCATTCTAATGTCTACCTGCCGTGTAGCGCCACGAAAATTTAAGTTCAAATTACGCCATTCCCATTGCCGAAGCTTAGGACCTTGCAGTAAGCTATCTAAACCTCCAGAGGGAGCGTCCATCTCACGGAAAGGGTCATTAGACCCAGTGTGTCTTTCCCACAACTTTGTAGGGTACAACATATCACTAGGCAATTGAAAGTTGGGCCAAATTTGTGTACCATCGAAGTAGCCCTGCGGCGATAAAATAGTCTGCACAGAAGGATCGCTTTGCCCTAACCCCTGCGTCGGGCTGTTAATGATAGGCAAGCCCGTGAGTATAACGTTGTCTTTGATAAGGACAGGCTCCCCGACATTGCGTAGCATTCTGTACATCTTTCTTATCGAAGAGTTCAGCATAGGCTGAACAAATGGGGATATAGCCGGGTTATCTGTAAAAATCTGGCCTTCTCCGGGGGTGTTTGTGGCCCCACTTTGCGAGTCGTTTATGAGCGCCCGTATCAAATCGCAGATTGTTTCTAAACTGGTACTGCTATTTGCTTGTGGCAAATTTAATGTTGGTGAACTCATAAGTCTCCCTTAAACTAACATAAGGGGAGGAGGAGCAAAGTTGCGCTACGGACTCAGATCGTAGAGCTACTCACTCACCCCTCCCCTTAAGATTGTGGTGCTAAAATTACATGGTACTCTCGCCCACCCAGAAGAACAGATGGACTCAGAACATCTGCTTCCTGACGGAAACGTGAGTACAAAGA
>Ga0210400_10005591_pt1 | contig 10649 bp, 8 predicted proteins | sample IncBWH26MmetaG_FD_155456 | JGI IMG/M metagenome (GOLD analysis project Ga0210400, IMG submission 155456) | Forest soil microbial communities from Barre Woods Harvard Forest LTER site, Petersham, Massachusetts, United States - Inc-BW-H-26-M | ecosystem: Environmental > Terrestrial > Soil >... | reverse complement strand
CCTCCTTTATTATCAATCGCGCAGTTGGGCGGCGCGGCTGCGCCGCCAGGACGATTTCTACCAGGAGTCGGCGCTGCTGTGGCTCGAGGCCGATGCGCTCATTCGCCGCGAGTCGAAAGGCCGCAAGAGTCTCGATGATTTTTGCAAACTGTTTTACGGCGCGCCGAGCTCCAATCCGAAGCTCGTGCCGTACGATTTCGCGGCGGTGGTCGAAGCGCTGGGAGCGGTCCAAGCTTATGACTGGTCCGGTTTCTGGACGACGCGCCTGAATCGCCTGCGGGCCGCCGCACCGCTCGAAGGATTACAGGCTGCCGGGTGGCGCTTGGAGCTGAATGGAACGCCGTCGGTGATGCACCTGGCGCATGAGGCCGACGACAAGGATCTGGATCTGCGCTACTCGCTTGGATTCTTCGTCGATGACGAGCGGGCAACGATCGGCGATGTCATTCCGCGATCGCCGGCCGACGTTGCGGGCGCCGCGCCAGGTAGTCACATCATCGCGCTCAACGGCTACAAGTGGTCCAAGGAACTGTTGCACGATACGCTCGAGGCGCCGCCGGACGCGGCTGGCACGATCACATTGCTGATTGAGAAGGATGACATGTACAAGACTTTGGAGCTCAAATATTCCGGCGGCGAGCGCTATCCGAATCTCGTGCGCGAGACCGCCACGCCGGATCTGTTGTCGCAGATCGCGCATCCGCTCAACGGAGCGCCGTGATGAACCGTGGCACGCTCGCTTTCGCAGCGCTGTTGGCCGCAACGGCGGCATTCGCCCAACCAGCCTCGGTGGAAGCGCCGGCCACGGCCGGCGCGCTCAATGAGATCATCGTCACCGCCGAGAAACACAGCGAGAGCCTGCAAAAGGTCCCGCTCAGCATCGTCGCCTACACCGCGCAGACGCTGGCCGAATCGGGGGTGGAGGATTTCGCCGCACTTGCCGCACGCATCCCGGGGGTGACTTTGAATTCGGCGGGGCCGGGGCAAAGCAGCTACTCGATCCGCGGCATCGCCTCGGTGGGCGGCAATGCGCCGACCACCGGTCTTTACATCGACGAAACACCGATCTTGCCCTCGGGCGGCGACGGCGCCACTGCGACCATCGACCCGGATCTGTTCGACCTCGCGCGGATCGAGGTCCTGCGCGGGCCGCAGGGGACGCTGTATGGCGCGAGTTCCATGGGCGGCACGGTGCGATTCATCACCAACCAACCGAACCTGGCCCAGGAGGAGGGGGCAGTCAAGCTCGAGGGCTCGGACACGGCACACGGCGGCGGCAATGTGCGTCTCGATGCGATGTACAACATTCCGTTGATCGCCGATCGAGTGGCGCTGCGGATGGTGGGCACGTACAAGGACTTCAGCGGTTTCATCGATCGCGACATCGGGGTGTGGGCCCCGAATCCCAATGTGCCGGCCGGGTTCCCGGCCTATCCGGCGTCACCGGCGCATCCGAGCGCCGTGATCCACGACGTCAACACCGAACGGCTCTACAGCCTGCGCACCGTGCTCAAGGTGTCGGTAAACGATGCCTTCACGATCACCCCGTCGGTGTGGGTACAGGATTTGCAAATGGGTGCGCCGCCGGATTACGACATCCCGTCCGGCGATTCCAGCGCGCCGCTCATCCAGGCACGGCCATTCAATCTCTCGGAGGCCTATTCGGATCGCTTCGTGCTCAGCAATCTGACCATGAACTACAATTTGGGTTGGGGCAGCGTGCTGTCCACCACCTCCTACATGCAGCGCCGCGAAACCACGCCGGACGATGAAAGCGAGGCGCTCGAGGACGTATTTCCGCAGGGCCAATTCGTACCCAACGTCTATGCCCCCATTCTCACCACGCGGGAGATTACCGAAGAGCTGCGCCTCGCCTTCAATCCCGCGGACTGGGCCTTGAGCGGCGTGGTCGGCGCCTACGTCAATAACGCCAATCGCCATTACTACGTGAACTACCTGACGCCGAACTATGCGCAGCTATTTGCCAACTCATATACGACCAGCGTGCTGCTGGCCGGGGTGCCGCTCAGCGACCTGAATTACTCGCAGCACGGCGACTACTCACCCAAACAGTCGGCGCTGTTCACCGAGCTCAACTATGCGATCACCGAGCAGTGGAAGGCGACAGCGGGCCTGCGTTGGTACGACCTGCAGTACACGGCAGTGCGCTACGAGGATGGCTGGAGCAACGGCGGTCCGACTTTGTCGGCGGGCTCGGCCAAGAACACCGGCTTCGATCCCAAGGCGGAACTGTCGTATCAGGCCACCCCGGCGCAGCTGTACTATCTCAGCGCATCGAAGGGTGTGCGTCCGGGCGGTGTGAACACGAGCAACCTTGCAGCGAAGGGTTGCGGGCAGGACTACGGTCCGTACCAGCCCGACAGCTTGTGGAACTACGAAGTCGGCGCCAAGACCGGCTGGTTCAATGGCGCTCTTACCGTGAACGCCGCGGCCTACTACATCAAGTGGAGCGACGTTCAACAGGGAGAGACGTTGCCGTGCTCCTATCAGATCACGGAGAACGCCGGGTCGGCGATCGTGCATGGCGGCGAGCTCGAGATCGAAAGTCTGGTGGGCGGCCACGTGCAATTGGGAGGCGGGGTGGGGTACACCAAGGCCGTGCTCGGTGCGGATGCCCCCAATCTCGGCGGCACGCGCGGCGAGCAGCTGGAAAACGTCCCGCTGTGGAACGCCAACGCCCATGCCAAGTACATTTTCATTCCCGTGGCCGGCTACGACGGCTTCGCCCGCGCGGATGCGCAATATGTGGGGCAGTCCTACCCGGATTTTGCGCGCAGCGACCCTGCTACTTTTCAGCGCTCCTATGCGTTGCTCGACCTGCGCACCGGTCTGCTGCATGAGGCCTGGGAGGCGAATCTCTTCGTGACCAACGTGTTCGACAAACAGGCGGCGCTGTCGGATTTCCTGTCGGGAAATTACTCGGCCACCACGCGCACCCGCATGTACACCAACCAGCCGCGCACCACGGGTGTGTCGCTGCGGTGGAAGTTCTAGAGGCCGCGCGTCACTCTTTGAACGGCTCGACTTCGACTCGCCGTCCGCAGAGGAACGCATCGGCCACCAGCTGCAGCGGGGCGCTGTCCACGTCGCTGTTCCGGTCCCGCAGCAGCGCCGCGAAGCGGGCGTACACATTCGCATATTCCGTGTTTTGCGCGACTCCCGCCGCAGCGCCATTCAGCGTCAAGTCGCTGCCGCCGCGCGACAGGCTCAAGCGCCCGGCGTCCGTGTCGACCTCGATGCTCCAGGCTGGCGGTCCCGCGTGCAGGAAGTCGAACTCGACACGCGCGCTGGCCCCCCGTTCATCGGCGAGCACGAGTCGAGCCGCGATCGGCGTCTGGCAATTGCTCGGATAAGAAAGCTCCGCGCTCTGCAGGACGAGCGCGCCGGGAATGATTCGCGTGAGGATGGACAGGGCGTTGATCCCCGAGTCGAACACGCCGAGACCCCCGGCCTGCCAAATCCAGCGTTGGCCCGGATGCCAAGCGCGCACGTCCTCCTTCCAGGTGACCGTGATCTGTAGGATCTTGCGCTCAGCCAGCCACGTGCGCGCCGGCTCGACGCCCGGCGCGAAACGCGAATGCCAGGAAGCAAACAGCACCACGCCGCGCCGTCGCGCCAAACCCGCAAGGGCCTGTACTTCGCTGACGGTCACGCCGGGGGGTTTTTCCAAAAGGACGTGACAGCCGTTCTGCAAGGCGAGCCGGGCGATGTGGTAGCGCACCTGCGGAGTAGTGCACAGCGAAACCGCCGCGACGTCCGGAACGGCGTCGAAGAGTGCCTCGATGCTGGTGAAGCTCGGCACGCCGTCGAGCGCATGATGCGGACTCGCGACCGCCACCAAGTCGAATGCCTCGCTCGCTGCGAGCGACGGGATGTGCTGGTCACGGGCGATTTTGCCGAGCCCGACGATGGCAATCCGCGTCTTCTGCATGGTTCAGCGGGTGGCGTTGCCCGCCAGGCGCCGCGCCGCCTGAGCGGCTTCGCGCTTGGTGATGAGGTCGAGCGCTTCTTGGATGAGCTTGCGCATCGCCTCGCCGGCCGCCGCCGGTTTGCCCGCGATGATGGCATCGGCAACTTTCTTGTGATCGGCGACGCTCGCCAGCTGCACGCCCTTGTAGCGATTGGTGGTGCGGATGCTGAAGCGCAGGGCGGTGGCGGCGAATCCCGTGAGCTGCGCGTAGAACCGGTTGCGGCTCGCGCGCAGCACCGCGACGTGAAAGGCGATATCGGAATCGAGCGGATCGTCATCGCCGCTGTCGGCCGCCTGCATGCGTTCGATCGCGCTGCGAATCGCAGCCTTTTCCTCGGCGCCCGCGACGCGCGCGGCGAGCGCCGCGGCGCCGGGTTCAACCGCCAAGCGCAACTCGGTGAACTCGATGAGCAGTGCCGGCGAGAATTTGCGCTCCAGGAGCCACCCCAGGACGTCCGGGTCGAGCAAATTCCAGTTCCGCTCCGGTTGGACCCAGGTGCCGAGGCGCGGCCGCGATCCGAGCAGTCCTTTCGCAGTCAACATTTTGACCGCCTCCCGCACCACGGAGCGGCTGGCCTCGTACTGGCGGCATAGCTCGGCTTCGATGGGGATGGGATTGTCGGCCGTATAGACGCCGGTGACGACTGCCGCCCCCAGGCTGTTGGCGACGGTGTGGGTAAGATTCTGGCCGCGTACGGAAGCTGTCATGGACGGTACTCTGTTTCAGGCAAACCTTGCACCCCGGCGCGGTACAAAAATACATCCCCGGCATGCGGCTCGGCGTGCAGTGTCGAGCCATTCAGGCCTTCGCGCGCGCTGGTGACGCATAACACATCAAGATCCGGACCGCCGAAGCACACGCAGCTCGGCTGGCAAGTGGGGATTTGCAGCGTCCGGTCGATTCGCCCGCCGGGCGTATACCGCACCACGCAACCCGCGCCCCAATGCGCACTCCATACGCAGCCATCGACGTCGACGGCTGCACCGTCGGGAAAGGCGCCTTTGGGAGTGCGCGCGAAGGGCCTCGGCACACCCAAGACACCCTCCGGTTCGATCAATTCATAGACGTTGATTGTACGCGTCGGCGAGTCGGCAAAATACAACTGGGTGCCGTCCGGGCTGAAACATAGGCCGTTTGAGATCTTCACGCCGCGCAGGTGGCAACGCGCCGCGCCGCTCTGCACGGAATAAAGACTGCCGTCCGCGCTGCCGCGTTCGCCCTCGACCATGGTGCCGCTCCAGAATCGGCCGCGGCGGTCGACCCGGCCGTCGTTGAAGCGAATACCGGGCACACTGGCGTCGGGCTGCGCCAGCCATTCGACCGAATGCTCGAAGGCGTCATAAAGCGCGACGCCGCTGGCAAACGCCACGATCAGCTGTTCGCTGCCGGCGACCAAGCCGAACGATCCGACGCGCTCCGGGGTATCGAGGATCTGCATCGTGGCGCGCACCCAATCATAGCGGTACAGGCGGCGTTCTTGAATGTCGGTCCACCACAGCACCGCGCGGCGCGATTCCCACAGGATGCCTTCGCCGAGGGTATTTCCGACGTTGAAGATCTCAATTGGAGCAAGTGTGGCCACGCCCGTGCAACCCGCTCACCACCAAGTGGTGTAGAGCCCGATCAAAATGGCGGTGATTATCAGCGCGGCCACGTTGAAACCGGTGCTGGTCGAGTAATCGATTCCCCGCAACTCGACTTTGAGCACCGGATCACGCCGGGTCTGCAGCAGCGACAGAACCACGGCGATACACAAGCAAGCGAGGAACACGATCCCGACCCGATCCATGAACGGCAAGGCCGGCCAAGCGAGTTTGAGCGCGAGCGATAGCACGGCGGAGGCGATTGCGGCCACCAGCGCACCAATCACCGTGCAACGTTCCCAGAACATGCCGAGCAGGAAGATCACGCAGATACCGGGCGTGAAGAACCCCGTGAATTCCTGAATGTACTGAAACGCCTGATCGAAGCTGCCCAACAGCGGCCTCGCCATCAGGATGGCGACGATGAGCGCGCTGACCGCGGTGATGCGCCCGATGAGGACCAGGTGTTGCTGTGAAGCGTGCGGCCGCAGCGGCTTGTACACATCCATGGTGAAAATAGTGGCGATGGAATTGATCTTGGAACCCATCGAGGCGACGATGGCGGCGATCAGCGCCGCGAAGACCAGTCCGAGCAGCCCGCTCGGCAGCATGGCCATCAGATGCGGATAGGCCTCGTCGGGACGAGCGAGATTGGGCGCGAGTGCGGCGGCCGCGATTCCGGGCAGCACGATGATCACCGGCATCAGCAACTTCAAGAAGGCGGCGAGCACGATGCCCTTCTGCGCTTCGCGGATGTCTTTGGCGCCCAGCGCCCGCTGAATGATGTATTGGTTGAAGCCCCAATAGGAAATATTCATCACCCACAGTCCGCCGAGCAGCACCGAGAGACCGGGCAGGTCCTTGTAATTGGGGTTGCTGGACGGAAGAATCATCTCGAACTTGTGGGGAAAGCGCAGCGTCAGTTGGTGAAAACCGGCGATGACGCCCGTGCCGCCGGAGATCTTGTTGAGGGCGATGTAGCTGATGACCAGGCCGCCGAGCACCAGCAGCGAGACTTGGACGATGTCGGTCAGCGCCACGGCCTTCAGTCCGCCATACAGCGCATAGGCACCTGCGAAAATCCCGAGCGCAATGAGTGCGGTCTCAACAGGGACTCCCGTGACCGTGTGCACGGCCGTCGCACCGAGCCATAGGATGGAGGTGAGATTGATGAACACGTACACGCCGATCCAGAAGATCGCCATGACGGTGCGCACTGCGGGACTGTAGCGCCGTTCCAGAAACTCCGGCATCGTGTAAATGCCGTTCTTGAGAAAGATGGGCAGAAAGTATTTGCCGACGATGATCAGCGTCAGCGCCGCCATCCATTCGTATGACGCGATGCCGAGACCGATGACATAACCGGAACCGGACATGCCGATGATCTGTTCCGCCGAAATGTTGGCGGCGATCAGCGAGGTGCCGATGGCCCACCAAGGCAGCGTACGGCCCGCGAGGAAGTAGTCCTGCGCGTTCTTGCGATGCGAACCCTTTTCCCGCGATACCCATTGTGCCAGCGAGAATATTGAAACGGCATACACGGCAATGATCGCGATGTCGAGGTTGGGCAGCGTCACGGAGATTTCCTTATTTTTGTATCGACGCGGCGAGCGCAGCACGACGGGCATCGTTGAGGGCGCGCACCATCCCCAAGGCCCGCTGCCCGATGTCCGTGATGCTGTAGTCGGGGCGAAACAGCTCGGAACCGATGCCGAAACCCGCCGCGCCCGCCTTGAGCCATCGCGGGATGTCCTCCCCGCCGATGCCGCCGACCGGCAGCACGCGCGCATCGGCCGGCAGCACTGCACGCAGTGCCTCGAGGTGGCGGGGTCCATAGGTCACCGCCGGAAACAATTTGAGCTGCCGCGTCCCCGCGGCCAAGGCGCCGAACGCTTCGGTGGCAGTGGCGATGCCCGGCATCACTTGCAGACCGAGCTGCAATGCGCAGGCGATCACTGCGGCGTCGAAGTGCGGCGACAAAATCAGGCGTGCCCCCGCGGTGTGCGCGCGGCGCACGTCATCGGCGTTCATGACGGTGCCCGCGCCGACAGTCCAATCGGAGCGCCGCGCCGCAAGTTTGCCGATGCTCGCGAACGGATCCGGCGAGTTCAGCGGCACTTCGACTGCGCGAATGCCGGCCTCATACAGCACATCGCCAATATCTGCCACCCGCTCGGGCCGCACTCCGCGCAAAATTGCGATCAGATCCAGCTCGCCCGACGATGCATCACCCATGCAGCGCCACCTCTGCCGAGCGGCATCGATGCACATGCGCGAGCCCGGCAAGCGAGGCGGCGGCGCCATCCACCTCGATCGATTCGCAGCCCTGGCTGCCCAGCGCCAGCGCATACAGCGGCGTCAGTTGCGAGGAGCCGATCAAATACACCGGCGTTGGGGTGCCGTCCGACAGCAGGCGCAGCGCCCCATGGACATCGCTGCCGATCAGCAGGCCCGACAGGAACGCGTCCGCCGCCCCCGGCTCGAGTTCGCCCGCGAGCTGGCGGCTGCGACACTCGAACAGGCGATGCAGCAGCTGCGCACGCGGAAATTCGCCAAATTGCGCCAGTCCTTGTTGGAAGGCGTGCATATCGATCGGGTCCGCGGCCCTTGCGGGTTTGCGCACCAGCACGCTGTGCTCGCACAGCACGGCATAGAGTTCGCCGGTCGGTGCCGTCAGGAATTCACGCACGACCCCATCTTGCAGCACCACCCACTTGGTGTGCGTGCCCGGCAGACACAACAACCGGGTCGCGTTGCGCAGCGTCGGCACGAGCTGCAAGGCGCCCAGGATCTGCGTTTCCTCGCCGCGCATAAAATCCGGCGCATCGAGCCGGTTGCGGCATGACAGTCCGGGGACGATGTGCAGTCGGCCCCCGCGCAGCGTCACGCAGGCATCAACGAGCTGTTCGGGCCGGGCAGGACAGGCGACATACGGCGCTTGGGTCCAGCCGATGCTCGATCCCACCATGCCGCAAAGCACCGCGGGCAGCTCGCCATAAGTTTCTTCCCAGTGCGCCACGAGAGAGGCGAAGGCCTGCTCGAAAGCGCGCTCGCGGCTGCCGTCGCGCCCGCCGACGACACCGGCGGCGCCCGGCCCGCTGCGGGTTTCGAGCAGATGCCCCGCAGCATCGCAGAGCGAGAGGCGCAGGTGGCTGGTACCCCAGTCGCCCGCGATGAAGCTCGCAGCGCCCATCAGTGTGATTCTCGGTCGACGATGCTGCCGCTGGATCCGGTCAGAAAATCAAGATCGCAGCCGCGATCCGCCTGCAGCACGTGCTCGATGTACAGACGGTAATAGCCGCGTGAGTATTTTGGCGGCAGCTGGCGTTGCCGCCAATTCGCCGCGCGCACTGCCAGCTCCTCCGGTGCCACCAGAAGTTCGAGCCGGCGCTCAGGTCCGTCGAACAGGATCTCATCGCCGTCCCGCACCAACGCCAACGGGCCGCCGGCATCGGCCTCGGGCGCAACGTGCAATACCACCGTTCCAAAGGCCGTGCCGCTCATGCGCGCATCCGAAATGCGCAGCATGTCTTGAACTCCCTGTTCGAGCAGCTTGCGCGGCAACGGCATGTTGCCGACTTCGGGCATGCCGGGATAACCTTTGGGACCGCAGCCCTTGAGGACAAGCACCGAATTCGCGTCGACGTCGAGAGCCGGATCATCGATCCGCGCTCGCAGATCCTCGATGGATTCGAACACGACGGCGCGGCCGCGATGGCGGAACAGCGCCTGGCTGGCCGCGCTCGGCTTCATCAGCGCGCCCTGCGGACACAGATTGCCCTTCAATACCCAGATGCCAGAGACCGGATTCGCAGGCGCGGCGAGCGTGCGGATGACTTCGCGGTTGTAGCATTCGGCTGCCGCGAAGCTGGCACCGAGGGCTTCACCCCAAACCGTCGCGGCATCGAGGTGCAAGCGCGGCGCCAGTTCCTTCATGACCGCCGGCAAACCGCCGGCGTAGTGGAGGTCTTCCATCAGAAAGCGTCCGGAGGGCTGCAGGTCGACGATGAGCGGAATGTCCGCCGACAACCGGTCGAAGTCCGCGAGTTCCAGCGGCACATCGAGCCGCCCGGCGAGGGCCAACAGGTGCAGCACCGCATTGGTCGAACCACCGATCGCGGCCAGCACACGGATGGCGTTCTCGAAGGCGGCCCGGGTCAGCACCGTCGACAACCGAACGTCGTCGTGCGCCATGCCGACGATCAAACGGCCGGTCTCTTGTGCGATCCGGCGCCGCCGCGCATCCACGGCAGGGGCCGATGCATTGAAGGGCAGGGCAATGCCCATCGCTTCCATCAAGCACGCCATGGTCGAGGCGCTGCCCATGGTCATGCAGGTGCCGGGAGTGCGCGACATGCCCGACTCGGCGGACATGAAGTCATCGAGCGACATCTTGTCCGCTCGCACCGCCTCGCTGAATTTCCACACGTCCGTGCCGGACCCGATGTCGCGGCCGCGGAACTTGCCGTTCAGCATCGGGCCGCTCGACACCACCATGGTCGGCAGGTCGACGCTCGCTGCGCCCATCAATTGACCGGGGGTGGTCTTGTCGCACCCGCCCAGCAGCACCACCGCGTCGATCGGATTGCCGCGAATGGACTCTTCGACCTCCATCGCCAGCAGGTTGCGGAACAACATCGCGGTCGGCCGCATTTGCGTTTCGCCGAGCGACATCGCTGGAAATTCGAGCGGCAAGCCGCCGGCTTCCCAGACGCCGCGCTTGACGTGCTCGGCGACATCGCGCAGCCCGGCGTTGCAGGGCGTGAGCTCCGACCAGGTATTGCAGATGCCGATGACCGGGCGGCCATCGAACACGTCGGGCGGAAAGCCCTGACTCTTCATCCAACTGCGATGGATGAAGCCGTCCTTGTCTCGCGGACCGTAGCTCTTGCTACTTCGCAGCAGCTTTTTCTTGATCGTCATAACCTTTTAATCCGCTCGTCCGCGGACCCTGGCCCGTCGTCTATTTGCATTTTTATATGATCAATATACCACGGCGACTCGCACCTGAGCGAACCGCCGTCCGGCGTTTGCCCTTGATAAACACGGGGTTGACCGCACTTGTCACCATATT
>Ga0210400_10005590_pt1 | contig 10649 bp, 9 predicted proteins | sample IncBWH26MmetaG_FD_155456 | JGI IMG/M metagenome (GOLD analysis project Ga0210400, IMG submission 155456) | Forest soil microbial communities from Barre Woods Harvard Forest LTER site, Petersham, Massachusetts, United States - Inc-BW-H-26-M | ecosystem: Environmental > Terrestrial > Soil >... | reverse complement strand
ACGCGAGCCGGAAATTACCGACCTCATTGTGATGCTTCGCAAGATGGGCGCCTGCATCTCGGGGGACGGCACCTCGACCCTGCGCATATGCGGCGTAAAGGAACTTCACGGCACCGAGCACACCGTAATTCCCGATCGCATCGAGGCGGGCACTTTCCTGATTGCCGGCGCCATCACTGGCGGCAACTTGACCGTCGCCAACTGCGACCCGGGACATCTCGGCGCGGTTATCGCCAAGCTGCAGCAGTCAGGAGTCGACGCCGAAATCGTTGATGAATCGACGCTGCGTGTCCGGCCGGCAAGAAAACTCGTCGGCGTTGACGTCACGACCGAGGAATATCCGGGCTTCGCCACCGATATGCAGGCGCAATACATGGCGCTGGCCACGCAAGCCGAAGGCACTTCGGTAATCACCGAAACTATTTTCGAGAATCGTTACCTTCACGCCAGCGAAATGGTCCGCATGGGTGCGAACATTTCGGTCGACGGGCGCCGCGCCGTGGTCCGTGGGCGTGCACAACTCTCCGGCACCACGGTGCAAGCCTCCGACCTGCGCGCCAGCGCCGGGCTGGTCCTTGCCGGCCTCGTGGCCAGCGGCGAAACCGTGATCGACCGCGTCTATCACATCGACCGCGGCTACGAAGGCATAGTGGAAAAACTCAGCAGCGTAGGCGCCGATATCACACGCGTCCACGCTCCAAGCGCGTAATTCTCATTCGCGCTGAATCAACCTTTAGCGCTGGCACCTTGCCGACGCGTCCAGAATCGTGACAACGGCGTCCAGCAAATTCGGCCCGAATCTGCTACAATCCGCGGTTCACGCGGGCTTGCGCCGTCCGCGTCGCCGGAGGTCCCTATGGCCAATACCGAACTTCTTGCTCGGCTGGATGCCGCAATCGCCGAGAAAAATCTCCTGAAGCACCCGTTTTACCAGGACTGGCAGGCGGGCAAGCTCAGCCGCCAAGCTCTGCAACTCTACGCCGCCCAGTATTACCGCCACGTCGAAGCCTTTCCCAAGCATCTTCGCGTCTTGGCGGCTCGCACGGAAGGCCCGCTCCGCGAGACCGTACTGGAAAATCTTGCCGAGGAAGAAAATCCCGCTGGCCCGCACCCGAAGCTTTGGCGCGATTTCGCGGCTGCTGTCGGAGTCGGCGAAGACGACATCACCTGCTGCCCTGCCCTGCCAGGCACGCAAAATGTGGTTGCCACTTTTCGCGAAATCTGTGGCGACCGCCCGGTAGCCGAAGCCGTTGCCGCGCTTTATGCTTACGAAGGGCAAGTCCCCGAGATCGCCAGCACCAAAATTGATGGTCTCCGCAAATTCTACGGCATTGAAAAGCCCGCCGCCCTCGCTTACTTCGCCATTCACGAAGAAGCCGACAAGGCGCACCGCGAAGCCTGGAGCAATTGGCTTACCGAGCACTCCGATGCGACCTGCAATGACGAAATAGTGGCGACTGCCAACGAAGCGCTAACCGCGCTCTGGGGCGCCCTGGACGCCGTACACCACACCCGAAACGAAGATAAGGAAGAGACGCAGAGTTCACTGAGATTCGCAGAGAATAAAAAGGGCCCGGCAAAATTGCCGGGCCCTTTTACTTTCAGAATAAGTGGTCTCTGGTTTTTATTTCTTATTCGGAGGCGCTGCTGGCTTGGCCGCCGGTGCTGCCACCGCCGCCAGTGCCGGCTGCTTCTTTCTTTTGTTGCTTCTCGCGCGCTTCGCGAATCAGCGCCTTGCGCGAGAGGCGCACCTTGTTGCCCTCGATCGATAGCACCTTCACCAACACCTGGTCGCCCAGCTTCAGCTCATCGCGAACGTCGCGAATGCGATGCTCGGAAATTTCGCTGATGTGCAGCAACCCATCTGTGCCCGGGAAAAGTTCGACGAAAGCGCCGAACTCCGCCAGCCGCACTACTTTGCCGAGATAGGTCTTGCCGATCTCCGCCGATGCGGTGACTTCCCGCACCATCTGCAGCGCCGAATCTCCGCCGGAGCCGCTGGTCGAGAAAATGTGTACCGTGCCGTCTTCCAGCACGTCGATCTTCACGCCCGTAGCCTCGATGATCGACTTGATCTTCTTGCCGCCGGGACCGATCAAATCGCGAATCTTGTCCGTAGGAATGTGCAGTTTGTAAAGCCGCGGAGCGTACGCCGATATCTCCGTGCGCGCTTCCGACAGCGCTTTATCCATCGTGTCGAGAATCTCCAGCCGCGCTTTCTTCGCCTGCGCCAGAGCCTCGCGCATCATCCCGATGCTGATGCCGAGGACCTTGATGTCCATCTGCAACGCGGTAATGCCCGCGCGTGTTCCGGCCACTTTGAAGTCCATGTCGCCGTAGTGATCTTCCGCTCCGGCAATGTCGGTCAGAATCGAATATTTCTTCTCATCGGCAACGACCAAACCCATGGCGATGCCCGCGCAAGGAGCCTTCATCGGTACGCCAGCATCCATCAACGCCAGCGAGCCTCCGCAGACGGTGGCCATCGATGACGAACCATTCGATTCCAAGATGTCGGATACAAGCCGCATCGCGTAAGGGAATTCCGCTTCCGGCGGCAGCAAGTTCACCAGCGCACGTTCCGCCAGCGCGCCGTGACCAATTTCGCGTCGACCTGGGCCTCGCAAGAACTTCACTTCTCCTACGCTGAACGGCGGAAAATTGTAGTGCAGCATGAAGCGCTTGAACTGGTCTTGCTCGAAGAGCAGGTCCAGCCGCTGCATGTCTTCCTTCGTGCCGAGCGTCAATGTCGCCAACGCCTGTGTTTCTCCGCGCGTAAAGAGCGCCGAGCCATGCACGCGTGGCAGCAAGCCGACTTCACACGTGATCTGCCGGATCTGGTCAAACGCACGCCCATCCGGACGGCGCCGTTTGTTCAAAATGTCGTCGCGGAAAAATTCCTCGCGCAACCGCTCAAAAGCCCGCTTCGCCAGCGTGCGCTTCTCTTCGTCTTCCTCAGGAATAGCCTTGAGAATCTCGTCCTTCAGCGCATCCACCAGGTGATAGCTTTCCTTCTTCGGATGCTTCTGCGTATCGATCGCGTCGTGCAGCCGGTCTCCATATTTCTTCGCAATCTCTTTGTACAGTCCCTCATCAAAAGGCAGCGGCTCGACTTTGACCTTGGTCGGATTAATCTTCTTAAACAATTCCTTGATCGCGCCGACGATCTTCTTGATCTGCGCGTGCCCAAACTCCAGCGCGTCCACCACCGCTTCTTCCGAGACTTCCAGAGCTCCAGACTCCACCATCACGATGGCGTCTTCCGTGCCCGCAATCACAATGTTCAGCAAACTTTTTTTCTGATCCGCAACGGTTGGATTCGCGACCAATTGGCCATCCAGCAATCCCACGCGCACGGCCGCGATCGGCTTCTCGAACGGCAGGTCTGAGACATAGCAGGCCGCCGAAGCTCCCGTAACCGCGATCACGTCCGGATCGTTATCGCTATCCGCGGACAGCACCATGCTCACGATTTGTGTTTCGTTCCGCCATGATTCCGGAAACAGCGGCCGCATCGGCCGATCAATCAATCGCGAGGTCAAAATCTCTTTTTCCGAGGGGCGTCCTTCGCGTTTGAAAAATCCACCGGGAATCTTTCCCGCCGAATACGTGTTCTCGCGATAGTCGACCGTCAGTGGCAGAAAATCGCGATCATTAGCCGTCGGCGCCATGCAAGCCGTGGTCAATACCACCGTATCTCCGTACCGCGCCACAATGGCGCCATTCGCCTGCTTGGCAATTTTGCCCGTCTCCAGAATCAGCGGACGTCCGCCGACATCTACCGTGACTTGATGTGGAGCAGGCGTAACATTCTTTTCAGACATAACTCATTTTCCTTTGGCTCCGGCTCAGCGGAGCACTTCTGCGAAGACTCTGCCTTCGCTCATTTGTAATTGAAAGAAGAAGAGATGGAGGGGTTGCAAGCGCTAACGCTAATGCCGGATTACACCACGAAAAACGGCGACGAAACTACGGTCGATCGCTCTTCACTATCCTGCCGGCCAAACCTGTGCCGACACACTTCCACTCTGATTTTTGACTAGTGGATGCCGCCCACCCAGGCGGCTACTTGCGCAGGCTAAGGCGTTCAACAATCTCGCGATACCGATCCGGGTCCCGGCGGTTAAGATAGTCCAGCAAACGCCGACGTTTGTTTACCATCATGATCAACCCGCGGCGGGATGCGTGGTCTTTTACGTGGGACTTGAGGTGCGTCGTCAGGTAGTTGATCCGCTCGCTCAGAAGAGCGATCTGCACTTCTGGTGAGCCTGTATCCTTGATGTGAGCTCGGAATTGTTCGATCAACACTGCCTTGGCTTCGCTCAAGTGCCCCTCTCCGTCGTCCCCTGAATTTTCCTCTTCTCTTCGACCCATTCAGGCTAACACAATACAAACAAAACTGTAAAGCAATCAGAATACTCACCTGATGCCGAACCTTGCGGTTAAACCGAATTAAACGCCCGGCCCCAAACGTCTTCGGGCCATGATAGAGTCCTCCCTCGGAGGATCTGACATGCGTAAGCTAATTGTTATCGCCAGCGCTTTGGTTGCAACTCTCAGTCTCGCCGGCAGTGTACTTCTCGCTCAGCAAGACAAGGGAGCTCGCCCCAGTCCGCCCGCCAAAGCAGAGTGTAAGCTCTCCAACGGCAAGACCATCACCGTCGATTACTCCAGCCCCCGCGCGAAGGGCCGCAAAATTTTTGGCGGCTTGGTTCCGTACGGGCAAGTCTGGCGTGCCGGAGCCAATGAAGCCACCTCCTTCGTCACCACCGGTGACATCAACGTCGGCGGCAAAACCGTTGCCGCGGGCAAGTACACCATCTTCGCCATCCCCGGCGAAGATAAATGGACTCTCGTGATCAGCAAGAAAACCGGCGAGTGGGGCACTGCCTATCCAGGTCCGGAAAACGATCTTGCGCGCACCGACATGAAAGTGTCGAAGACCTCGGGGCCCGTTGAGAACTTCACCATCGCGTTCGATCAAACCGGCGGCGGCTGCACCATGCGCATGGAGTGGGAAAACACCCAAGCCTCCGTGGATATCACACCGAAGTAGTCTGCAAGTACTTCCAGGTGGGACAGCCATTCTGCCTGCCCGCGGCAGGCGGGGCTGTCCTGACCAGATTCTTTTGGCCGGAGGTTAATTCCCGTTCAGCTTCTTCCCTACCAACGCCAGGAACTCATCGCGCGTCTGCTTATTCTCGCGAAACGCACCGAGCATCGCGCTAGTCACCGCTTGCCCGTGCTGCTTCTCGACGCCGCGCATCTGCATGCACAAATGCCGCGCCTCGATAATTACTCCCACTCCCTGCGGCGCGATCTTCTCTTCAATCGCCTTGGCGATCTGGCTGGTCATCCGCTCCTGAATCTGTAATCGCCGCGCAAACATGTTGACCAGCCGCGCCACCTTGCTCAGCCCGATCACCTTTTTGCTCGGCAAGTACGCCACGTGCGCCTTCCCGAAAAACGGCAGCAGATGATGCTCGCACAAGCTGAAAAATTCAATGTCTTTTACCAGCACCATCTCGTCATAGCAGACACTGAACGTCGCCCCGTTCAGCAGATGGTCCACATTCTGGTGATAGCCGCTGGTCAGGAATTTCAGCGCCTTCTCGTAACGCTCCGGCGTCTTCTTCAGCCCTTCGCGCTCCGGATCCTCTCCGATTAGCGCGATCATCTTACGCACCAGCGACGCCACGCTCTCCGGCTTCGCTTCCTCTTTGTCGTGCAGCAAAATCTCTTCGGTCGGCTTTGTCACGATGCGTTTCCCTTCTTATTTCCCTGCATATTCAAAGCTATTGTTCGTAGTCTCTTGCACCCGTACCCGCTCCAGCTTTGCTTTGGGAAAACTCTTCAACCGCTCAAAAATTTCAATACACAGATTTTCCGTCGTCGGCACCGTTTTCCGAAACGCCGCCACATCCTCATTCAGCGAATGGCAATCGAACACTTCAATGACTTCGCGCTCGACAAAGCTATCCAAGTCCGCCAAATTCGCAATCATCCCCGTCGCCGGATCGACGTCTCCCGAAACACTGATCTCCAGCACATAATTATGTCCGTGCCCGTAAGGATTCGCGCATTTCCCGAAAATTCGCGCGTTCTCCTCCTCGCTCAATTGGTCCGTATGCAATCGGTGCGAAGCCGCAAATCGGTACCGTCGCCCGAGTTCCACCTTCACTCCCATCAGCGCGCCCCGTTCCGGTAACAATCCGCAAACAAATCAGCCGATTCATACAAGCGCACGCGATGCAGTTGCCCTTGCGTGATCTTCGGCTCCAGCAATTCCCAGATTACGCGCGCAATATTTTCGCAAGTCGGAATCTGCCCCTTCAACTCCGTCACTTCATAATTCAGAAATCGATGATCCATCCGCTGCATTACTTCGCGTTCCAGGATCTCTTTCAGCTCCTTCAAATCGAGCACCATGCCGGTAACCGGGTCCGGCTCTCCCGCCACGGTCACTTCCAGCGTGTAGTTGTGTCCATGGCCATGCGGATTGTTGCACTTGCCAAAAACGCGGCGGTTCTCCTCCGGCGAAAGCGCCGGATTGTGGTAAAGATGCGAAGCCGAAAACTCAATCTTGCGCGTAATCAGCACCATATCGCTACGCCGCCGCCTTCACAGAAATGCGCCGCCCCTTCCACTCCACAACACCTCTCGCGTGGGCCCGGTACGAGGCCAAAAGCACGCCGGCATACAACACCACGGCCGGTATGTAATACAGGATGTCCTTCACCGTGAATCGGTTACGTAAGAGCGTGATGGCATAAACCGCGTGCCGCGCCACCAAAAGTCCCGCACCCGCCACAAAAGCAATCGGCGCTTTCCATCCGAGGACCAATAGCGCAAACGGAATCCACGGCACAACTGAAAACAGTTCCCGATAGATTGCACCAGGCGTCCCCCCGATGAGCAAATACAGATTCTTCTTCCAGCCTTCCCACATCGCGCCAAACGACCGGTACATCCGCACCTGCACTACACCCACTCCCGAACCAAACCAAATCCGGTAGCCCGCCGCCTTCGTACGTTTCGCGAGCGCTACATCTTCCAAGACATCCGCCGCGACAGCCTCATGCCCGCCAATCGCACGGTAAACATCCCTGCGGATCATCAGAAATTGACCGTTCGCCGCAGCCGCGTCCGATTTTTCGTCATTCACCGCATCGTACGAAAAATATTTCGCCAGCCGGCTATATACAAAGGGAATCAGCGCCTTTTCGTACCAAGTCTCGGTAACCTGCTCTGGCGAGAACGAGACCAGCGCCGCGCCCTTCTCCTCCACAATCCGCAATGCTCGAGCCGCAGCTCCATCCAGCAGCTCAGCGTCTGCATCCGTGAACAACAGCCACCGCCCGGTCGCATGCTTCGCCCCCTCCCAAGCTGCGTGATTTTTCCCAAGCCAGCCGGCCGGAACCTCCCGTGCCTCCAGCAACTGCAAATTGCGAGTCTCCGGCATGAGTCCGCGCACAATCTCCGCGGTCCGGTCTGTCGATTGATCATCAACCACAAGGATTTCGGCAATCTCTGCCTGCCGTGCCAGCGATCTCACGCATGTCCCAATGACCTCTTCTTCGTTTCGCGCCGGCACAATCGCGGTAATACCCTCGCCAGGCGTGGGTCCGGGGACAGTTGCGGTAACTTCACTCTTAGCGGCAGGGGTCGGCATAGTGTGGTCGAACCGACGTTCACGTTTTGGGGCAGTTACGTTAGTATACCATCCATGGGAAAGAGCCAAAGACTCGGAGCCTGGGGCGCTCTAGCGTTCGGGATTGGTATGATCGTGATCTTCGCGGTCCCGAGCTATCGCCAAGGCGAGGCCTCCATCGCCGGGACCGTGGCGAAGGATTTCCCGCTGGAATTGTCGGGTAAAGCCATTCATTTGTCAGACTTGCGCGGCAAGATCGTAGTTCTCGACTTCTGGGCCAGTTGGTGCCCGCCCTGCGTTCAGGAAGCTCCTTCGCTAAATCGCCTTCAGAAGTACATCGAGTCCCGCAACGCACTCGTCCTTGGCGTGGCTGCGGACGAGGACCCCTATGCTTTCTCGAAATTCGTCATCGATCAGGGCGTCACATTCCCCACTTATCGCGATCCTGCCAGCAAAGACCGGGGCTCCCCTATCGCCGTTTCCTACGGCACATCAATGATCCCCGAAGCCTATATCATCGACCGCCACGGCAAGATCGCCCGCAAAGTGATCGGCCCCCAGGAATGGGACTCCGCCGACATGCGCGCCTATTTCGACGCCCTGCTGGCCCAGAACTGACAGTCCGGGACCGTGACGCTTGAAACATCAAATTTTCGGTTGACAAATTTCCAAACTGTGGTATTCTGACTTCTGTACGAAATTGCGTGCCGCTAACCTCCGTTCCTTCGGAGGTTTTTTTGTTTTTGCGCGACGATTTAGTCCGATCTTCCCATCAGCGAAGAATAAAGCATTTAGTTTGTGCTACTTGCAGCCTCTTTGTCTCTTTCCGAAAAACGTGCCGATTAGAATCAATAACTTACAGCCTCTTTTTTTCACAATTCGTCGGGTCCGCCTTTTCAGTAGCTTACAGCCTCCTTGCTGCAGATTGGGGGGGTGCGGGGTACCCTTAACCCTCGGACGGTCGGTGGCAGGATCGAGCCAAGGATCTGGGCCAGAGACAATTAGAGCCGGGCTTTGCGCAAGCGCAAAGCGTTGGCAATGACCGACACGGAACTGAAGCTCATGGCCGCGCTGGCGATCATGGGGCTCAGCAGCCAATGGAAAAACGGATAAAAGACACCGGCCGCAATCGGAATCCCCAGCGTGTTGTAGAGGAAGGCGAACGCGAGATTCTGGCGGATATTCTTAACCGTGGCGCGGCTGAGCTGGCGCGCTCGCACAATACCGCGCAAATCGCCTTTGACCAGCGTGATTCCCGCGTTCGCGATGGCGACATCCGTCCCGGTTCCCATGGCAATGCCCACGTCCGCGGCCGCCAGTGCGGGAGCGTCGTTGATTCCGTCACCGGCCATGGCCACGATGCGGCCCTGGTCGCGCAAGCGCTTCACCACCTCGGCCTTCTGCTGCGGCTGGACCTCGGCTTCGATCTCTTCAATACCAAGTTCCTTGGCAACCATCGCGGCGACTTCGCGGCGATCGCCGGTGAGCATGACCAAACGCATCCCCTCGGCGCGCAACGCTCGAACGGCTTCCGGAGCCGACGGCTTGACTCGGTCGGCTAAGAGAATCACGCCGAGCACACGGCCATCCGCCGCAATGTACACAGGTGTCGCGGAAGAATAGTGCTGCCGATCTGGTGTCTCTTGCGCGGTTGGAATATCAATTCCCATCTGGTTCATGAACTTGGCCGTTCCCGCGAGTACCCGCTTGCTACCGAGTAGACCCTCCACACCGCGCCCTGGAATGGCGCGAAACCCGCTCGCGGTAGAAACCGGCAAGTGTTTCTCCTCCGCGGCAGCCACAATCGCGCGGGCGAGTGGATGCTCGCTCGAACGTTCGAGGCTTGCCGCCATACAAAGCAGTGCATCATTCGTGAGGCCGCTTCCCGCAAAAACGGTAATGTTCACAACGCGGGGCCTGCCCTCCGTTAGCGTTCCGGTCTTATCCACGACAAGCGTGTCCACTTTTGCGAGCGTCTCGAGCGCTTCCGCGTTGCGGATGAGCACGCCCGCGTGCGCGCCACGTCCAACGGCCACCATGATGGACATCGGCGTCGCCAAACCCAGCGCGCAGGGACACGCGATAATCAGAACCGATACGGCAGCGACCAGCGCATGTGCAAAGCGCGGATCAGGGCCGAACAGCATCCATCCGAGAAAGGCCAGCACCGCGGTCGCGATCACCGCGGGCACGAAGTAAGCGGCAACTTTGTCTGCTAATCGCTGCATCGGCGCGCGGCTGCGTTGCGCTTCGCTGACCAGCTTCACGATCTGCGCCAGCATGGTTTCGCTGCCGACGCGTTCCGCTTCCATCACAAAACTGCCGCTGGCGTTCAGCGTGCCGCCAATCACTTTGTCGCCGGCAGATTTTTCCACCGGCATCGCTTCGCCGGTCACCATTGATTCGTCCACAGCGCTTGCGCCTTCGCGAATGATGCCGTCCACCGGAATGCGCTCGCCCGGCCGCACCCGCAAGCGGTCGCCATGCTGCACTTCGCTTAGCGGAATGTCGGTCTCAGAGCCATCTGGTGCGATGCGGTGCGCTTGTTGCGGAGCAAGATTCAGCAACGCGCGAATCGCTCCTGAAGTGCGCTGCCGCGCGCGCAGCTCGAGTACCTGGCCGAGCAGCACCAATGTGGTGATGATCGCGGCAGCCTCGAAATACACGGGCACTGCGCCATGCATGTCGCGGAAGGACGCAGGAAACACTTGCGGGAAAATCGTCGCGATAATGCTATCGAGATACGCCGCGCCCGTTCCCAAGCCGATCAGCGTGAACATGTTGGGACTGCGATTTACGAGCGAAGCCCAAAATCGTTGAAAGAAGGGCCAACCGCCCCAGAGCACGACCGGTGTGGCCAGAGCGAACTCGATCCAATTGAGGAGGCTGGGCGCAAGGTGCAGTCCGAGCGATTCACCAAACATTGCGAGCAACAGCACCGGCACGGAAAGCGCGGCACTGAGCCAGAAGCGCAACCGCATGGAATCGTACTCGGGAT
>Ga0210400_10005588_pt1 | contig 10650 bp, 5 predicted proteins | sample IncBWH26MmetaG_FD_155456 | JGI IMG/M metagenome (GOLD analysis project Ga0210400, IMG submission 155456) | Forest soil microbial communities from Barre Woods Harvard Forest LTER site, Petersham, Massachusetts, United States - Inc-BW-H-26-M | ecosystem: Environmental > Terrestrial > Soil >... | reverse complement strand
GAAGTTAGGAAAGCGGCGAAGGTGGGAGATGCCATGCTAGCGAAAGGTGACGTCGCCAATCACGCCGGCTGGCAAAAGAATGATTCGTGTCGAAGCAATGCCCTGATTCCATCCACGATGTCGCGTGCTCTTGATTTGGAAACCGCTCCGCGGATCCCAGCCCGTTGGGCTTGGTCGATAAGGTAGAGAGAAAGATGCGCCGTGCAGAGTAAGACGAGTACATCGGGAGCAAATTTGGCGATCTCACGAGCAACTTGTAGGCCGTTCATCACTGGCATCTGAAAATCAAGGACGACCAAGTCCGGGTGCGTCTCCATTGTTCTCTGTACAGCCTCTCCGCCGTTGTTTGCTTCCCCGCACACCTTCCAGTCCGCATCTTGCTCAACCAAGTTGCGCAGGGCATGCCGTACTTGGGAGCTATCGTCGGCGATCAAGATCCGAGTCATAGGACCGTTCCGACCCACAGACTGACACCATTCGTGACTGATGTCAATCGGCACCTTACCCGAGGAAAAATTTGCTGGCCCTGTCTACCGGAGCTATTTAAGGCGAAATTCTAATCGAATCAGGGGTTTGTCCTATGGGAGCGAGCTTGGGAAGCGTTCCGTGCGAAGCAATGGAAACAACACCGAATGTTGATTGTCGCTGCGGCCATCCTGGCTGTAAAGGCAAGACCCACTAGATGTCGGTCGGGAGAGGAAGCAGAGCACCAGCCCGGCCCTCTATTTTTTAGCTTCCGTCCTCCCCTCCCGCCCAGCCATCCTCGCTCAATGAGAAATGGGGAACAATAAGGGCCATACGGTAGGAGGTCGGGAAAATCGCTGTATCGCAAAATAACTGCCGCTATGACGCAGCGGCTGCGGCACTCGCAAGAGGAACGACGACCTTGATTTGCGTTCCTTTGTTATGCGATACGATTTCCAGGTCTCCCTGGAAATCTTTGATTCGCTCTCGCATGCCCCTTAGGCCCAAACCCGAAAGACCCGACGATGAAACCTTCGATAACTTGTCCGGGGCAATTCCCTTACCCTCGTCCTGGACCTCCAAGATGATCTTGCCTGGAGAACGAGACAAACGAATGGTTGCTGTTGGACTCTCGGAATGGAGGTGAATATTTGTGAGACATTCCTGTACGACCCTAAAGATCGCAATTTCCAGGTTTCGCGGCAATCTCTCCAACCTCCCTGGTAATTCCAGGTTGACCTTGATGCTGCTCCTCTGTCCAAATCCATCTACATACCAACGAAGCGCCGATTCGAGCCCCATTTCATCGAGCAACGGCGGGTGCAGCAAATAAGAAAGTGTTCGGAGTTCGGCCGATATTTGCTTCACGATTGCTATATTCTCCGATAACGCCTCGGCAACACGCGGATTCGAATTCACGACTTCACTCTCCAGTGCGGAGAGATTCATGCTCAATAAAGCAAGCGATTGTCCCGTGCTGTCGTGCAAATCGCGAGCGATGCGTCTCCTCTCTTCGTCTTGAACCTGCAAGATGTGGGCCGAGAGTTTGCGCAAGCCCTGGTTCGTCAATTCCAGTGTCTCCGCCTGCTCGAGAAATTGCAGATTTTTCTGTTTGAGTTCTTGGGTGCGCTCATTTACTCGCGTTTCCAATTCCTCATGCGCGAGTTTAAGCGCCAGCTCCATCTCCTTTCGCTCGGTGACATCGCGAATGAAGGATCGAGTGTGAACAAGCTTTCCGTTTTCCCATAGACCGTTGCAGTGAATCAGAACATGCTTCATGGAGCCGTCTTTGCATTTGAATTCTGCGGCAAAATCGTAGAGATCCTCGCCGCGCATCAGCTTTCCCCAGAACTCCTCGACGATGTGCCTGTGAACATGAAACTCTGCAAAATCATGGCCGACAACCTCCTCGGCGCTGAATCTGAGAAGATGCAACAAAGCCTTGTTCGCCCACCGAACCCGTCGATCAGGACCTGTTTGCAGGATGCCTTCCAAAGCATTTTCCAATAAGTCGGTCAGTTCCGCTTCCCGAGAGTGAAGCGACTTCTGAACTCGCTCCCGCTCCGCCCTCTCGGTTTCGAGCGCCTGCTCCTTTTGCTGCAGGCGTGTGATGTCGCGAAGCCGTTGTTCTTCGTCTATCAGTGCCGTAAAGTTCTCAGCTGGAATCACCGTGGAGTGCTCCGCGCAGATTTTCAGGAACGGCTCGCCGTGTTCTTCCCGGTCGAAGGCCTTTAGCGGGTAAGCGCAACGTAAAGTAAAAGAGTGTTTCTTTACCAAGTCATTCCAAAGTTGTTCGAGGTACAGAGCTGACCCCGGCCTTCCCTCCGCCCACAATATGGCGACCATCTCCCCAAATGCGAAAACACGAGGCTCGTCGCCTTCGGCGGCCGACTTGGCTCGCTCGATGACATTTCCTATCATTTCAGCGAAACGTATGGCATCCGGCCAGCCCTCTGACACGAACCTGGACAGAGCCTCCCTGGCGTCCCACGGAATGTACCGCCCTGTTTCGGTGACTTTTGTCAAATCCAATCCGCGCGCCTTCAATCGGCACGCGAGCCCATCCAGGTGCACTTTCGTAGCAATCGCAACGGCCGCGTCTCCTGCACCCAGTGCGGTACCGATCGATCGACTCAACGAGTCGAGCAGAGCCGTGTCCTCAAAGTAGAATTGTACGGAGTGGTTGGAACGGTGACCGGATTCGTGCATTTCCACACGACGCTGGAATGATCCCTCGCTGAAAAGTGGAATCGCTACCTTACTCATCTGAACTCTCCTATTGAATCCATTCGCCCTAAGGAGATGATACGGAGCAGAGTATGCGAATCATGACATCAGGACTGTCTTTCGAACAGACGCCAGCCGTCGTCAGATTTGCGTCGCAAACGAACATCCAACCTGAGGAGTCCGCGAGTCGGGCTCGTCGGTCACTATTACAATTAGGACCAAGCAAGACAATACAGTAAATCTCGTATGGATCAGGTGGACTCCCCGTCCCAGAGACCGCACAAGAACCGTCTGTCCTCGGCCCCTGCCTACTACAAGCTGCTTTTGAATCTACATCCTTCACTCTATGGCCCCCAGCTTAGGAGAGCGTTAGGGTGGCCATGTAAACCGACTCCGCCTGTTGGCACGAGTCGGGAGCCGTTTTTTAAAAACCGAGCTCGAAGATAAAGTCCGGACCAGGATCCGCCTGCGGCCCGGGTTCAAGTTAAGAGACTTCGACGATTGGGCGTAGGTTGACGTATCGATGCGTAAGAGTTGAAGTTTTAACGGCCGCGAAAGGCCGAACGCATGCGCACAACATCAAAATCATTGCGCGGGGCGGCAAAGTGACGTTGAAGGACCGCGTCCGGACGGAAAAAGAAAAAGCCGATATCGAAGCCAAAGCTGCTGCCATTGCGGGCGCCGCGAACGTGACAAGTGAGATCGAAGTTGCACCACCGAAGTCTTGAACAACGAATCCAAATCAACTTTGAAAGAGGAGAAAACAAATGGCTGGAAAAAAAACTGCCGTGTTTGGAATCTATTCGACAGCCGCGGCTGCGGAACATGCTGTCGATACCCTGACGAAATCTGGTTTCCCAATCTCGGATATTTCACTGCTCGTTCCTGAAACTCTCGGTTCCAGGGAAATGCGGACTGAAAAAGCTTCGAAGGCGCCGGAAGGTGCTGCAGCGGGGGCAACCTCGGGCGCCGTCCTGGGTGGCACCCTCGGTCTTTTGGCCGGCATTGGGGCGCTAGCCATTCCTGGAGTAGGGCCCTTCATCGCCGCCGGGCCGATCATGTCAACACTGGCTGGCATTGGCGTCGGTGGGACGATAGGAGGGCTTACGGGCGCGCTCGTTGGCATGGGAATTCCCGAATTTGAGGCGAAGCGATATGAAGGACGGCTCCAAAAGGGTGGGATCCTGCTTTCCGTCCACTGCGACACCGCCGTAGAGGTCGATCAAGCGAAGGAAATCCTGGCACGCACGGGAGCCCAGGATGTCACCTCGACACGCGAGTCCTCTACCGACTCTACAAAATCCGGACGGGAAACCCATCGCACTGCATCCGGCGGAACTCTCTAGTCTTGGGGGAGGAAGGCTCTGCCTTCCTCCTTTTCCAATTCAATCCAGGAGAAGTAGGCTGCTTAGAATCGAAGCACACCTACGGATGAAAATGGAGGGCTAAAATGAGTGGTGACGAGTGGCGACATACGACGTCAATATTCTTGATAGGGCTTGCTGTAGGTGCGGGACTCGGCATCCTATTTGCTCCTAAGTCCGGCGAGGAAACACGTGAGGAAATCGCTGACGCAGTGAAGGACGGCGTGGATGAGATCGTTGCTCAATGGAGCAGGCTGGGACGTCGCGCACGAAGGACCATTAAAGATGCGAAAAAACAAGTAAGAGGAGCCGCTGAAGCAGGTGAGCAGGCGTACCGAGAAGCGAAAACGATATTTTCCTAGTTCTTGCTAGAGTTACGTGCGGCAGTGCTTCTAGGATCATTTAACGAAACGAGTCCCATACTCCTATGGGGTTTGTGCGAAGGAGAATTAATGGAATCCAGACGCGTCAGCAAGGCTGCCCAAAAAGGACAAAGCCCTTCTACTACGTTTCGCACGGACAAATGGGGTCCACCCTTGGACTACCGCCGCAGAGACGGACGCTTTGTCGAAGCCTGCTCGGCGGCGCACTACAGGCAGGAAATCTGGTTCGATGGCAAGAAAAGCTCTCAAAACGAATAAGGCCTGAGGGCGGCATTGTTCTCCGAGCGGCCGTGTTCGGACCCCCTCCGTAATGTATCTGTACGTGTGCTTACCGTCCGCAATCGTCTTCCCATTCGAATGTGCAGTGGGCATCGTAAGATAAGATAGTGTTGAGGACACGATGAGCACAGCTAATTCATCCCCGCACGCGTTCCCCGACATGGCGGCTCCCATTCGCGCTGAACTATTCAGCGCCGAGCGCCTCGAGCAACACGCGGAAAGTCTCGCCGCCGCCCAGCTAGTTACACTCGAACCGGTGCTAGGCCGGCCGCTGCTTCCCCGTGTCCTTGAAAACGGGCGCCTTCTCCTCGAATACTATCGAGCCACCGCCCGGTCAATCCAACGGGAACAGACCATCACGCCTGCGGCCGAATGGCTGGTTGACAACTTTTATATCGTCGAGGAACAACTGCGCGAAATCCGCGACGATTTGCCGCCTGGGTATTATCACAAATTACCCAAACTTGCCTCCGGACACCTGGAAGGATATCCCCGTGTTTTCGGCATGGCCTGGGCATTCGTTGCGCACACCGATAGCCGGTTCGAACCAGAGTTGCTGCGGCGGTTCGTGAAAGCCTACCAGCGGTTACAACCGCTCACAAGTGGCGAACTTTGGGCGGTGGCCATTACGCTTCGTGTAGTGCTCGTGGAAAATCTCCGAAGACTGGCGGAGATCATGGTACATAGCCGACGCGCGCGCGAGGAGGCGGATTTTCTGGCCGACAGTCTCCTCGGCGCCGGCGGCAGGGAACTGATTGCTCCTGCTGCGGCCCTCCGTCAATTTGAGAACAAACCCCTGGACAGAGCGTTTGCGGTACAACTTGTCCAGCGTCTGCGTGATTTGGATCCTAAAGTCGGCCCGATCTTGTTATGGCTCGATGCGCGTCTGGATGCCCAGGGCACTACCGCTGACGAAATCGTTCGTGCCGAACATCAAGACCAGACGGCCATGACGGTCACGGTTCGCAACATCATCACGAGTATGCGGTTGACGTCCGCGTTTGATTGGCACCAATTCTTCGAGAGCGTCAACTTGGTCGACGAAATACTGCGCAACGGCAGTAATTTTGCCGAGATGGATTTTGCCACCCGCGATTATTACCGCCACGCCATCGAGGATCTTTCCCGCGGAACGTCACACTCGGAAATTGAAATCGCCCGGCGCGCGGTCCAACGAGCGAAGCGGGCATGCCTGAACGTCCAAGGCGACAGGCAGGAATCAGACGATCGGCGCGCCGATCCCGGCTACTACCTCATCGCGCAGGGCCGCTTGGAATTTGAGCGCGAACTTGGCTATCGCGTGGCGTGGAGGCGGCGGTTCTTACGTCTCTACGTTCGAGCGGCAGTCCCTGGTTATCTGGGAAGTATCATCCTGATGACGGCAATCATACTTGTGCGTCCGCTGTTAAGTGCCAGAGAGCTCGGAATCACCACCTGGCATCTGGCATTGCTTGGACTGCTCGGCGCGATTCCCGCTTCCGATTTGGCTATGGCGCTCATCAACCGTGCCGTGACAGATCTGCTGGGCCCTCGCACATTGCCGCGGCTGGAGTTGCGCGACGGCGTGCCCAAGCATTTGCGGACGATCATTGTGATTCCCACTTTGCTTACGGGCCAGGATGCCATCAAAGAACAGGTTGAGCGGCTGGAAATCCATTATCTCGCGAATCCCGATGGGGACCTCCGGTTTGCATTGCTCTCTGATTGGACCGACGCCCCGAGCGAGAGCATGCCCGGTGACGACGAATTGCTGGCGGCTGCCGTCGACGGAATTTCGGAGTTGAATAAACGCCACGGCCAGGCGCCTGGAGGCGGAGATCGCTTTTTTCTATTCCATCGCAAGCGCGTTTGGAATGAATGCCAGAAGGGGTGGATGGGATGGGAGCGCAAGCGCGGAAAGCTGCATGAACTGAACCAGCTCTTGCGTGGTTCTTCGAACACCACATTCATAGCTGTCGGCGGGCGGCCGCCTGAAGCGATCTGTGATGTGCGCTACGTCATCACCCTCGATGCAGACACCCGCTTGCCGCGTGGCGCAGCTGACCGCCTTGTGGGAACCATGGCGCATCCCCTTAACCGCCCAAAATTCAGCGTCCGCGAAGGTCGCGTTGTGGATGGTTACTCTGTGGTTCAGCCACGAATTACACCAACGCTGCCGACCGATCGGGAGGGATCGCTATTCCAGAAAATCTTCTCCGGCCCTAGCGGAATGGACCCGTACGCTTCCGCCGTCTCAGACGTCTACCAGGATTTATTCAGAGAGGGTTCCTATACGGGAAAGGGAATTTATGACGTCGATGCGTTCGAACAGTCCTTGGCAGGCAAAGTTCTGGACAACACTCTGCTAAGCCATGACCTGTTCGAGGGCCTTTTTGCACGCGCGGCTCTGGCAACGGATATCGAGCTATTCGAAGAGTTTCCCTCGCATTACGAGGCCGCAGCCGCCCGGCAGCACCGATGGGTGCGTGGAGATTGGCAGCTTCTGCCTTGGATCATCGGGAAAGGGGGAACGTCCCGAGACCAGCGTCGCCAGCACACCATTCCTGTGATCAGCAGATGGAAAATGTTCGACAACCTGCGACGCACGCTTTCGGCGCCCGCCATGTTTCTGACGATGATCGTTGGGTGGCTGATGTACCCGCTATCCCCATGGATGTTTACGAAATTTGTTCTGCTCATGATTTCGATTCCGCCGCTGATTCCTGTGCTGATCGGCCTCGCCCCGCGCCACGGAGGGATTTCCAGGCGAACCCATATCCGCGGCGTATTGTCGGATTTTTCGCTTGCGATATCGCATATCGGATTGACCATCACGTTCCTGGCTTACCAGGCATGGTTGATGTCGGATGCCATCCTGCGCACGCTTGTCCGCCTGTGTGTGACGCGTAAGAACTTGCTTGAATGGGTGACCGCGGCGCAAGCCAAGTATGCCGTGGACCTGAATCTTTATGGGATCTATCGGAGAATGGTCGGCGGCGTCTTGCTCGCCTTGGCGGCTCTCGCAGCCGTGAGTGTTGGACGGCATCAAGCGATGCCTGTTGCCATGCCGTTCATTCTCCTGTGGGCCGCGTCGCCCGCTATTGCGCGATGGATCAGCCAGCCTCCCCGGCTCGCGGAGGCGGAACCGCTGTCTTCAACGGTCACGCAAACCTTGCGATTGATTTCGCGGCAGACCTGGCGATTTTTTGAAACTTTTGTTTCTGCCGAAGACCATTTCCTACCTCCTGATAATTTCCAGGAGGACCCCAAACCGGTTGTGGCTCACCGCACTTCTCCGACAAATGTGGGTGTGTATCTTCTCTCAACGCTTGCCGCACGCGACTTCGGGTGGCTGGGCACGCTTGATGCACTTGAGCGCATCGAAGCCACTCTGGCAACCCTGCATCGATTGGAAATATTCCGCGGCCATTTTTTCAACTGGTATGACACGCGCGATTTGCGCCCTCTCGACCCGAAATACGTTTCTTCCGTTGACAGCGGAAATCTCGCCGGACATTTGCTGGTTCTGGGGAACGCTGGCCGCGAGCTAGTTCAGAAGACTTCGATCGACATCCGCATGCTTGCCGGATTGAAAGATTCAATTTGGCTATTGCGGCAAGCCCTGAACGATAGCGAAGACAAGCGACGCATCCAGACGGTCACACGGAAACATATGAGCAACGCAGTCGATTCGCTCGCCATGCTCCTCGAATCAGTGCCAGTCAATGTTTTCGAGTGGACCTCACTGTTCGCGGAGTTGCGGGAGCGCGCCCGAACGCTGGATGACATCGCGCAAGTCATCGAGCAAGAGGAAGGGGACGCTCCAGTATCGGAATTGCGCTTTTGGGCAGCAGCAACCAGTGCCTGCGTCGAAAGCCATGCCCGGGACGTTGAAATTCTCATACCCTGGGCACGCTTGAGTTCGAAAGAGATTGTTGCCATGGCTGAACGCCCTGCGGACCAGGCGCCGGAATGGTTGGCCATCGAGCCATATTTTGGTACGCTGCCGACATTGGCGGACGCTCCCGAACGATTCGAAGCCGCCATTAGGGAACTTCTTCTCCTTCGCGAACGCTTGGCCCCGGATTCTCCAAAGGACCGGGATGCGTTGGCGCGCATCGATGTGCTGACTCATGCGATATCACAATCCGCAGCTGACGCAGCGGAGTTGACGCGCCGTCTTCTGAACGTTCCGCAGGTGGCGGAACAGATGTTCTTCGCCATGGATTTCACATTCCTTTTTGATCATTCGCGAAAACTCTTTTCCATCGGGTATCGCGCAACGGACGGTAGTTTGGACCCCAATTGCTATGACCTGCTGGCCTCGGAGGCCAGGCTGACAAGCTTCATCGCCATTGCCAAGGGAGACGTTCCTTCCTCGCATTGGTTTCGCCTGGGTCGCGCGCTGACGCCGGTAGGCCGAGGCTCCGCCCTCATCTCCTGGTCCGGATCGATGTTCGAATACCTGATGCCGGCGCTTGTGATGCGTTCACCCGCCGGCAGTATGTTGAGTCAAACGTATCAGCAAGTGGTGCGCCGCCAAATTGAATATGGGATCGAGCGCCATGTTCCATGGGGAGTCTCAGAGTCAGCGTTCAACGCGCGCGATCTTAGCCTCACGTACCAGTATTCCAGCTTTGGCGTGCCTGGCCTCGGGCTTAAGCGCGGCCTCAGCGAGGATATCGTCGTCGCGCCGTATGCCACGGCCCTGGGGGCAATGATTGATCCATCCGCTGCTACCCAAAATTTCACGCGCCTCGCTGAGGCCGGCGGCAGAGGAATCTACGGCTATTATGAAGCCCTCGATTACACAAGCAGCCGGGTGCCCGAGGGCCAGGACGTGGCCGTCGTTCGTGCATACATGGCGCATCATCAGGGCATGTCGTTGACCGCACTCGCCAATGTCGTGCTCGATGGCGTCATGATGAGCCGTTTTCACGCTGAACCAATCGTGCAGGCTACGGAATTGATCCTGCAGGAACGCACACCTCGCGACGTGTTAGTTGCACGGCCCCGCGCGGAAGAAGTTTCCGCCGCTGCTCATGTCCGCGACCTCATTCCGCCGGTCGTGCGCCGATTCACGACACCCTACGACGCGACCCCTCGGACGCAGCTGCTCTCCAATGGGCGCTATGCCGTAATGCTGACCGCAGCGGGCTCGGGATACAGCCGCTGGCGAAACGTCGCGATTTCGCGGTGGCGCGAAGACCTCACACGGGATTGCTGGGGTACTTACATCTTTCTTCGTGACGAGCAGAGTGGGAATGTCTGGTCAGCTGGTCACCAGCCCACCGGTGTTGAACCTGACTCCTACGAAGCCGCGTTCTTTGAAGATCATGCTGAATTTGCAAGACGCGATCGTCCGTTGACAACCCTGCTGGAGGTCGTCGTCTCTTCCGAGGACGATGCGGAAGTCAGGCGTGTCTCCATCACGAATTTGGGCATACGGGCGCGCGACGTCCAGATCACATCCTATGCGGAAATTTCGCTCACTTCGCAGGCAGCCGACGTGGCGCATCCCGCCTTTTCCAATCTGTTTGTGGAGACAGAATTTGTGCCGGAGGTTGGCGCGGTTCTGGCGACGCGCCGAAAGAGATCCGACGATGAGCCCTCTGTATGGGTCGCGCATTTGCTGTGCTCGGAAGGCGAAACCGTTGGCGACTTGCAGTACGAGACGGATCGCGCTCGATTCCTGGGGCGCGGGCATGACCTCCGCGACCCCGTGTCGATTATCGACGGCCGGCCACTTTCCAATACGGTTGGCTCCGTGCTTGACCCGGTGATGAGTTTGCGACGCGCCGTGCATATTCCTGCCGGAACTACGGCTCGCATCGCCTTCACGACCATTGCAGCTTCGTCCCGCCAGGAAGCGTTGGACATCGCAGACAAGTTTCGTGACGCCCGAGCGTTTGAGCGCACCTTGACGCTTGCTTGGACTCAGGCGCAAGTGGAAC
>Ga0210400_10005587_pt1 | contig 10652 bp, 7 predicted proteins | sample IncBWH26MmetaG_FD_155456 | JGI IMG/M metagenome (GOLD analysis project Ga0210400, IMG submission 155456) | Forest soil microbial communities from Barre Woods Harvard Forest LTER site, Petersham, Massachusetts, United States - Inc-BW-H-26-M | ecosystem: Environmental > Terrestrial > Soil >... | reverse complement strand
AGATATGCGAATTCTAAAAAGCCATTAGGCGGCGCGGGCCAGGCGCTTTGGCCAGCGGATGCGCAAGACGAGGTAGACGAGCAGTTGCAGCACCAATGCGCCGCAACAGTCCAGCAGTACGTCAGAAGGAACACCGGTGCGATTAGGCAGAAACGACTGGTGAAATTCGTCGGCACTCGCGACAATGGCCGTACCCAGCAGTGCGAGCGTCGCATCCAGCAGGAAGCCGGCGCGCGGCAAGCTCATCCACCAGGCGCGCAGCCAGAGCAGGCCCATGGTTCCGTAGCCCACGAAGTGTCCCGTCTTGCGAATGTAATGGTGCAGAATCACCCAGCGGGCATTCGTGACCTCACCGAAGATGTGCTCCCAGACCCAGCGAAGCGGGCCGCTGGTATGGTCGGCTCCAAAGGGCGCCGTTGATTCAAGCGCGATGACGCAGATTCCCAGCCCCACCGGCCACCATGCGTTGATCCAATACCTTCGTGTTCTTCGATTGGGAGGCAGTGAACCCAATGCGGATGACTTCTCCGGCGCTGGCAAATGAAAATGTTCGTCATGCCTGCCCCCGCGCTTGTGGGGCAGGGCGAACGGTTTCCGTCAGATCGGCGGTGAAGAGAATCGATTTTGCAGATGAGGGCAACAGTTTATTCAACGTGGTAATTTGGTGCCTCGCGAGTAATGATCACGTCGTGCACGTGGCTCTCGCGCAGGCCTGCATTCGAGATGCGCACGAATTGCGCTTTCTCCTGCAATTCAGCAATCGTGCCGCAGCCGAGATAACCCATGCCCGAGCGAAGGCCACCGACGAGTTGATAGACCATGGCTTCGAGCGGCCCTCGATACGGCACCCGGCCTTCAATGCCCTCGGGGACGAACTTGGCGAGACGGTTTTGTCCGTTGCGCTCGCGTTGCACTACGCCTTCCGAACCAATTTCCTGGGCAAGATCTTCAGCGCTCTGGAAGTATCGCTCGCCGGAGCCCTGGCTCATGGCGGTTAACGAGCCCATGCCGCGATAGCTTTTGAAGCTGCGCCCCTGGTAGAGAATGGTTTCGCCGGGGCTTTCATCGACGCCGGCAAAGAGCGATCCGATCATCACGGAACTGGCGCCTGCAGCGATGGCCTTGGTGACTTCGCCAGAGTACTTGATGCCGCCGTCTGCGATGACCGGAATACCGCGCTCGCGGGCCGCCCGTGCGGCTTCGGCGATGGCGGTGATCTGCGGCATGCCTGCGCCCGTAACCATGCGCGTGGTGCAGATGGAACCGGGACCGATGCCCACCTTGATGGCGTCGGCACCCGCGTCCATGAGAGCAACAGCGCCCTCATACGTCGCGACGTTGCCGGCCAGCAGGCCGACCTCGGGAAAGCGCTTCTTCACTTCGCGCACCGCGTCAAGCACGCGCGAAGAGTGCCCATGCGCTGAATCAATGGCCAGCACGTCGACGCGCGCCTTCACCAGTTCTTCTGCGCGCTCCAGAAAGTCGCCGGTTGCGCCAATGGCTCCGCCGACGCGCAATCGCCCCTTCTCATCCTTGCTGGCGTTGGGATACTTCAGTTTCTTCTGGATATCCTTGACTGTGATCAAACCCTTGAGGTTGTACTGATCGTCGACCACGAGAAGCTTCTCCACGCGATGCTTGTGCAGAATCAGTTCGGCCTCTTCGAGCGTGGTTCCTACGGCAACGGTGATGAGATTCTCCTTCGTCATCACGTCGCCAACGGGTACATCGGTTCGAGTTTCAAAGCGGAGGTCGCGATTGGTGAGAATGCCGACAAGCTTGTTGCCGTGTGTCACCGGCACGCCGGAGATCTTGTAGCGCCGCATCACTTCAAGCGCATCGGCGATGAGCTGATCGGGCCCAATGGTCACGGGATCGACGATCATGCCGCTTTCAGAGCGCTTCACCTTGTCAATCTCACCTGCCTGCGAAGTGATCGTGAGATTGCGGTGCACGATGCCGATGCCGCCCTGCTGCGCCATGGCGATGGCCATGCGCGACTCGGTCACGGTATCCATGGCCGAGGAGAGCAAGGGGGTGTTCAGCGTAATCTTGCGTGTGAGCTGGGTTTGCGTGCTCACTTGCGCAGGCACCACATCGCTGTACGCAGGGACCAGCAGGACATCATCGAACGTGAGGGCTTCTGGCAGGAGTTTGGGTAGCATAATGCTCTGATGCGCCTGGAGGTCCTGGGATTCAAGGGCGAAACCCTACTCAGGACGGCAGGCGCTTATTGATATTGTATCGGAGCGCGCTGGGACAGCCTTTGCCGAGGCGGCCTGCGTCGCTATGCCGGCCGGTTCATCACAACTTTCACCAAGTCGCCCAACTGCTGCGCGGAGAATTCGTTGCCGTCTACGTTGGCGGCCAGTCGGCCCTGCTTGTCAATAATGACGGTGTGCATCGAGTGGGTTAGGAGGCCGTCAGTATTCCAGAAATTCATGCCAAACATGCCGGCCACCTGGTGAACTTGAGCCACGGAGCCGGTGAGAAAATGCCAGCTTTCCGCATTGGCGCCAAAGCTTTTGGCGTAACGGGCAAGCGTCGGCCCCTGGTCGTATTCCGGGTCGATGGCAATGGTGAGCATGACAAGATCACGGCCGGCCCGATCGTGAAAGCGCTTCTCCACCTGTTCGAGATTTCGAGAGAGGCGGAGGCAATAATTGGGATTCGGACACCGCGAGTAGCCGAACGTTAGGGTTACAACCTTTCCGTGGAACTGCGAAAGGCTGATGGTGCGTCCGTCCTGATCAGTCAGCTTGAAGTCGGGAACAGCCTGGCCGATAGCCACGGGCGGCTGAGGCGAGGGCGAATTGACAGCGGAGTTCAGGGCGCTCAGAGCGCCGGCAGCGACTGGCTCCGGCTCGAAGTTGGCGACAGGTTGTATATTCTTTGCGAATGGGCTTGAGCCGTGTTCCTCGATGGTGAAGCGGATCATCGCTCCCGGCTTTACGGCATCGAGCAGCCAGGCATCCTGCACATGGAAAGGCATATCCATCGCATCCATGTAGCCGGGGACGGGGTCACAGGATACGACGATCCGATGGTGCGCTCGATCGACGTCGAGGACGAGGCCTTTTGCCGCATGCTCCTGCGCCGCCGCGAGCGTGACGAACCCGAGGAAGAGCACGGCAATGGGAGTGGTGCGTTTCATCGAATCAGTGAGCGGGCTGTGCATGGCCTGCACTTTGATTCTCGCCCATGTAAACAGGTTTGCGAACGAGCTTCGTGATGGTTGTGTCAAATTCCTTGATCTGGACGAACTGATCTTTGTCGACATGCGCTAAGTGCTGGTGCGTTCCGCTGGCCGGCCAGAAGATGTCGAGGCTGACGATCTTCGCATCGGGGCCGAGTCCGATGTGCTGCTCAGTTGGATTGCCGCCGAAGGAACTTGTCTCTCCCACGGTGCGCCAGATGGAGCGCGACGGTCCGCCCGCATTCTGAACAGTAATCTGAATCTTTGCCCCGATGGCCGTGCGATTGGATTTGACGCCGTCGAGGTGAACATTAATCCAGTCGTTACGGTTTCCGGGATTTTGAAAGAGGCGCAACGTGTGCTTTTCGGCGGGAATGGCGCCGCCATTTTGGCTGATGATGTCTTCGTGCCCGTTGCGCCGCAGGTCGGCGAAGGCAATGCCATGGCCTTTGTGCAACTCGCCGGTGCCTGACGAAGCGGTGATGTCGACGAACCGATTTCCCGCGTCGTTCCTGAGCAGCTCATGTGGCGTCAGCGAGCCGAGCGATGGATTGCCCATGCCGAGGTACACGTCCAGGAAGCCGTCGTTATCCACGTCGCCGAAGTTGGTGCCCATGGGCATGAAGATGCGATCGAGTCCGACCTTCGCTGTCACATCCTCAAACGCGCCGTTGTGGAGGTTTCGGTAGAGCTTCATGGTTTCTGACCTGGCAGGTTGATGCAGATAGCTGCGCATAATATCGTCAACGGACCAAGGATAGTCCGTTACCAGCAGATCGGGCCAACCGTCGTTATCGTAATCGAAGAACCAGGATGAAAAGCTGAAGAGCGGTTCCCGCACACCGGCTTGCGTGGCGATCTCGGTGAATGTGCGATCGCCATTGTTGCGATAGAGAAAGTTGGCACCGTCGAAATTGGACACGAAGAAGTCGACGAAGCCGTCATTGTCATAATCGGCTGCGGTAACTGCCTTGCTGAATGCCGTGCGGTCGACTCCGGCCGCATGCGAAATGTCCTCGAACGTTCCATCGCCGCGGTTGCGAAACAGCTGCGACGGCGAGTTCTCGTTGGCAACGAAGAGGTCGAGGTTACCGTCGTTGTCGATGTCGGCCCACACGGCCGATTGGGTTTGGGTGACGCGGGCATCAAGGCCGCTTTGCTCGGTGACATCGGTGAATGTTCCGTTGCAGTTGTTGCGCAGAAGCGACTTTCGCATGCCAAACTCCCAGCCGCCGCGCAGGACGAGAAGATCGATGCATCCGTCGTTGTTGTAGTCGCCCGCCACAATGTTCAGGCCGCCGAGTTGGTCGGAGAGGCCTGCCTGCGCACTGTGATCGGAGAAGGTGCCGTCGCCGTTGTTATGGAAGTAGCGCATCGGCTCGCACACATCCTGGCTGCTGACCACAACGTCGAGGAGACCATTGTTCTCGAAGTCGTCGACCACCAGGCCGCCTGCGGCGAGGAACGCGTCGAGGCCGGTTGCGTGAGCGATGTCTTTGAAGCGGCCGATGTCCTGGCCCGATGCGAATGCTGCGGGAGGAATAAGTTGCGCCGGCGGAACGCCATCCGGATATTTTCCGAGCGTGAAGTACGCGACATTCAAGAGCCACTTCGCCTGCTGGTCGTCTGGTTTGGTTTCGAGGTATTTACTCAGATATTCGACAGCGTGTTGCGACTCGTCCTGTTTGTCGAAGTGCGCCGCTGGGTGCAGCGGCGGAAAGATATCGAGATCTCCGACGCCACGGAATGCGCCGTTTTCCATTTGCGAGAGCTGAAGCCAGGCGCCACCGAGGGTCTCTTCGAGGATGGGCACACCATCTGGGAAGCCTGCCTGGGCAATGGAGATAGCGCTTTCGAATTGCTCGATGGCGCGGGGCATCTCGCCCATGTAGGTGTAGAGCTGGCCGAGTGCCACGTGAGTACGAAGCGCGTCGAGTTCTGTGTTGCTATTTTCACGCTTTCCACCCGCCGTCAATCGCGCCTGCAGGCCGGCTAACCCTGCGGCGTACGATTGCTTGCGGATTTCGCAGATCTCGTGAAGGTCGCGGTTCCAGTTGTCCGGTTTTTGCGCGGCTCGGAAAAGCGCATCTGCTTCTGAAATCCCGGATAGATCAAGGCCTGCTGGAACACTGCCAATCTCATGCAAAGAGTCTTCGAGCTTGCGGGTCACGGCCTGCCATGCAGGCTCCGCAGCAAACACAGCGAGCACGGCGAAGCCGGTAGAGGTGTGGACGATCGGTGAGAACTGGCCGGATTTGACGCCGTTCAACGCATCGCGAAACTCGGTCCGCAACTCGTCGGGGCGCAGGCGGCCAAGGTAGCCACCCTGGTCTGCGCTTGGGTCGATCGAGTTCTCCCTGGCCAGTACGCCGAAGTCCCATCCCCCATTCAATTTCTTCAAGACGACATCAGCTTGCTCGGCTGTGTGTGTGACGATGATGCCGAGGTGCAGCTCAGATGAGGTTTCAGTTTGCTGCGCGATCAGAGATGGAGACAGCGCCGCGATGGACAAGACGAGGATCAGAGCCGACGCGCTGAAATGGCGCAAAAGGCCTGTTCGACGTTGGCTCTGCATTCGACCTCAGCTCTGGCCTTGCGCGGAAAGGGGAACGAGCACGGCTCCAATAAAGTTGACGGAACGCACTTCGCGTTGGTTGCGGCGCGCGATCTTCTGGCTAAACGCCCACTGGGAATGGCTTTGGGCTCGACTCGTCCGTATCGGTTGCGGGGCCGCCACCGCGCCAGCGATCAAACCGGCCCTGCAGCAGGCTCATTAGCCCCGTATACCAGTAGCCGACCACGAACAGGATGAGAAACGGCGCGGTGAAGTAGTTGTGGTTAGTGAAAGTGTAGATGATTGCCAGCAGGAAATAGCAGCCGATGATGAGCTCGATCCACGGAGCCAGCTTCAGGCGCTTGCGATACTTCGCAGCCTGCGACTTCTCACCCTTTTGCGCCACACGATATTTCGGCGTGCGCACGAAGGCGCTCTTGATGCCGAGCAACGCTTCCATCACTGCTTTCGAATTGGTAACGGTCAGACCGATGCCGATCGCCATCAGGAGCGGCAGGTAGAAGAAGGTCTTCATCCACGTCTTCGGATAAATCTCGCGCTGGCTGGCAAGGTAGAAAACGGCGATCGACGCCGATGACGCCGCGAATAGCGGGAAGTCAATCAATAGCATCTGGAACCAGCCCTGGTAGAAGCGGACAATCATGGCCGGAATCAGCAGTGCGGTCATGATTATCATGAGCGGATAGCTCAAGTTCGCGGTCAGGTGGTAAACGGCTTCAATCTTGATGCGGCGCGGCACATCGGACTTGAAGATGCGCGGCAGCATCTTGATTGACGTCTGGATCAGCCCCTTGGCCCACCGCGCCTGTTGTGTTTTAAACGCCGTCATTTCAATGGGTAGCTCGGAAGGGCACTCGACCTCGGGAAGATATTTGAAGCGCCAGCCCGCCATCTGCGAGCGATAGCTGAGATCGGTATCTTCGGTGAGCGTGTCGTGCTGCCAGCCTCCGCCGTCAGAGATCGCCTGACGCCGCCACATGCCCGCCGTGCCGTTGAAATTGAAAAAGTCACCGGTTCGTGAGCGTGCACCGTGTTCCAGGATGAAGTGACCGTCAAGCAGGATGGCTTCGACGCGTGTGAGCAGGCTGTAGTCGCGATTGAGGTGAGTCCAGCGAGTCTGTACCATGCCCACGTTTGGTTCGCCGAAGTGGTGGATGACTTTCATCAGCCAGTCGGGCGGGGGCACGAAGTCGGCGTCGAAGATGGCGATGAATTCGCCGCTTGCGACCTTCAAGCCGGCGTCGAGAGCACCGGCCTTGAATCCGTGCCGGTTGGTGCGATGGATATAGACGATGGGGTGTCCAAGCGCGGCATAGCGCGCCACGATGCCTGCGGCAACTTCAGTGGTCTCGTCCGTGGAATCGTCGAGGACCTGGATCTCGAGTTTGTCCTGGGGGTATTGGAGCGCGCAGATGGCTTCGACAAGGCGGTCGATCACGAATTGCTCGTTGAAGATGGGCAGCTGAATCGTGACCCGGGGCAATTCCTCGAAGTACTCGACCGGGTTGGGATTGTAGTTCTTGCGGTACTTGAAATAGAGGTAACAGAGCGTATAACGGTGCACGCCATAGATGGCCAGCACGATCATCACGAGGAAATATGGAACCAGCAGCGCCGCGTCAAACCAATTCCAGTAGTGGCGCACCGTGGAGAACGGGTCGCTGAGCAGCATCCTCACCTGGTGGCGGAAGCTATTCTGCTGCTGAGCGGCCAGAAAGGCAACGGCGTGCGCGGACAGCCCAGTGGCCAGGCTGGCGATCATTTTGAGCTCGGCGAGCAGTGAGAATCCTCCACGAACGGATAAGTGCAATTGTATGCGATGCGAGGGAGCGCAGTTGCGTCATCAGACACGGCTTGTCTTCATCACGACGCGACGGAAATCCTTCGCATTCCAGTGTCGATTTCGCCCCGTAGCGTCTTATTCACGTAATCTGCAATCACCTTTTCATAAGCCGCGGGTTGCCCCCTCAATAGGATTAGCGTAATGTTTCCATACAGTTGGAGAAGTTTATGTCAACGACAGCCGTTTCTCCCGTTGTTGCCGCGAAGGGTGGAAGTTTTCTGATCGAGACACGTTCGCCGGCCGAGGTCTTCACGCCGGAGGACTTGAACGAGGAACAGCGGCAGATGGCGGCCACCGTGGCCCAGTTTGCCCGCGACGAGATTCTGCCCGCCTCCGAGGACATCGACGACAAGAAGCCGGGCGTGCTGGCTGGACTGCTGCGCAAGGCTGCGGAATTGGGGTTCACCTCGGTCGACATCCCGGAAGAGTACGGCGGCCTTGGGATGGACAAGACTACCTCCGCCATCATCGCGGATCATCTCTCCATCCAGGCAAGCTTTTCGACCGCTTTCGGAGCGCACACCGGCATCGCCACGCTGCCCCTGGTCTGGTACGGAACCGAGGAGCAGAAGAAGCGCTACCTGCCCAAACTCGCCAGCGGCGAGTGGATCGGGGCATACGGCCTCTCGGAGGCAACCTCCGGCTCCGACGCCATGAACGTCCGCACGCGGGCGACACTATCGCCTGACGGCAGCAGCTACACGCTCAACGGCGAGAAGATGTGGATCACCAACTGCGGAATCGCCGGGCTTTACACGGTTTTCGCCAAAATTGACGGCGAGAAATTCTCGGCCTTCCTGATTGAGCGTGATACCCCCGGTCTGACCGTTGGCGCCGAGGAGCACAAGCTGGGCATTCGCGGCTCTTCCACCTGCCCGCTGGTACTGCAGGACTGCAAGGTTCCCGCGTCAAACCTGCTCGGCGAACCCGGCAAGGGACACCACATCGCGTTTAACGTGCTCAACGTTGGCCGCTACAAGCTGGGCGTGGCCTGTATTGGCGGAGCGCGTCACGCGCTGGCGCACATGGCCAGCTATGCCAGGGAGCGCAAGGCGTTCGGCAAGCCGATCGCGGAGTTTGGACTTATCCAGCGAAAGATCTCAGAGAGCGCAACCCGCTTGTACGCCGCTGAAAGCATGGCCTACCGCACCGTCGGCATGATCGACGCCAGCCTGGAGCAACTGGGCGATCACGCATCCCGTTCTCCGCGCGACATCCAGCGGCGTATCGAGGAATACGCGGTCGAGTGCTCCATTCTCAAGGTGTATGGGTCGGAGATGCTGTCGCTGGTCTGCGACGAACTGGTCGCCACCATGGGCGGCTATGGATACGTCGAGGAGTACCCGGCTGAGCGCTTCTACCGCGATGCCCGCATCAACCGGATCTTCGAGGGCACGAACGAAATCAATCGTTTGATCATCACCGGCTGGCTGATGAAGCGGGCCATGGGCGGCGAACTCCCCCTGATGAGCGCGATCAAATCGCTGATGGATGAGGTGATGCAACCGCCCTCGTTCGACTCCACTGACGACGCGGGCGAAGTGCTGGCTCGCGAGGCTGCAATCCTTGCTGCGGTGAGGAAGATCGGGCTATTCTGTGCCGGTGTTGCCAGCCAGCGGTACATGACGGCCCTGCAGGATCAGCAGGAAGTGATGGCTGACCTGGCGGACATCATTACGCAGGTCTTTGCGCTCGAGTCGGCGCTGCTGCGAGCCCGCAAACTGGCTGCAACTCGCAAAAACTCTGCAGCAGTGGCGGCCGCTATGACAACCCTGCTTGCCGACGAGAGCATGGCACTCGCCGAGCAGGCTGCGCGTCGCGTGCTGGCGGCGTGCGGCGAGGGCGACATGTTGAAGACGCAGTTGGCGATTCTGCGGCGGCTGGCGCGATTCACTCCGGCAGACTCAGTCCAATTGAGCCACACCATTGCGAAGCAGTGCGTTCAAGTGGAGAGGTATCCACTGTAGGCGAAGGCAAACCTGGTTGTAATCGCGTCGGCTGCTCAATGTTCGACTACGACGGGTACGCTCCCGCAATGTAGCCCTCGAGCGCCTGGATGGTCTGCTCCTGGCCGGAGATTACCCACTTCACAAGGTCGCCGATCGAGATGACGCCCACCACCGTGTCATTCTGAACCACGGGCAGATGGCGAAAGTCGTGTTGGGTCATCATTGTCATGCAATCGTCAATGGTGTGCTTGGGGCTGACGGATATGACCGGACTGGTCATCAGTTGGCTGACCTTGGTTTCGCGCGAGGTGTGACCGCCCAGGATGCCTTTGCGCGCATAGTCACGCTCAGAGAAGATGCCGACCAGCCGGTTGTCCTTGCACACGAGCAGAACACCGATGTTGTACTTGGCCAGCATCTCCAGCGCCTCGTACACCGAATGGTCAGGTTCGATGGAGAATACCTTTCTGTCGGGTCGACACCCGAGCATCATGCCAATTGTGTCGTTAATCTTCATTGGGGCCTCCTGGGGCCAGTTGATTGACGGTCACTATAGCCCATCGAGATAACGGCAGAAAAGGATGAAATTCAAAAGATTTTTGAGCCTCTGGGCATACGTCGCAAAAGTAGGCCCCAAGTGTCTGCAGGCTTTGGAATCTGCCGCCCTGTCGCTGGTTGCCCATATCGGATTTAAAATGGATACAGGAGCCGCGGTTTCCCCCTGAAATCGTGGAAATCCGACCCGTAAGTGAAGTGGAGATAATCTGATGCCCATGTTTAAGACATCCAATCCTGCCTTGGGTTCCAAGACCTTTCAGGACGCCGCCCGCTTCGGCGGAGCGATTGATGCCACCAATAGGATGACCCTGAACGGCACGGTCAATAGGACCGGCATTCTACTGATCTGCGCCTTTGCAACGGCGGCTTTCACCTGGCGCACCTTCATGCAAACCCATGATCCCTCCGACGTATCGGGTCTGCTCATGCTCGGCGTGTTCGGCGGTTTCATTACGGCGATGGTTACGATCTTCAAGCAGAACTGGGCCCCCATTACGGCCCCGATCTATGCGCTGAAGATCGTAACCATCG
>Ga0210400_10005586_pt1 | contig 10652 bp, 14 predicted proteins | sample IncBWH26MmetaG_FD_155456 | JGI IMG/M metagenome (GOLD analysis project Ga0210400, IMG submission 155456) | Forest soil microbial communities from Barre Woods Harvard Forest LTER site, Petersham, Massachusetts, United States - Inc-BW-H-26-M | ecosystem: Environmental > Terrestrial > Soil >... | reverse complement strand
TAGATGGCGCAGCGCAGTGCTCGCCCGCGGCGGATCTTAGAGGCCTCATTCATGGCGGGCCTCCGTCGGGGTCGGCCGGGACGAGGTCCGTTTGATGCCGAAGAAGCGCGGGCCGGACCAATGCGCACCGGTGATCCGGGCGGCGATCTTACTGAGCGAGGGATAGCGCTCACCGTCGTAGTCGAAGCCGTTGTCGAGCACGACCACGGTATGCATCTGCCCGGCCCATTCGCGCACCAGCCGGGCGCCGGGTTTGAGCACGATGGCCGGATCGAAGGCCTCGGTGCCCTTCGCTTCGATTTCGGCGACCAAGCCTTGCAAGCGTCGCTTCGTGGCAGGAGCGAGCCCGCCATGAACCCGCTCCTGCATCCGATAGGCGATGGCACGGATCAGCAGGTCGCGGGTCATGCAGCGTGACGGCTCGCCGCGATAAAGCCGGCACCAGGCGATCCGCAGATCGTGGGTCGCGGCCCCTCGGAGGGCCGCGATTTCAACCTCGATCTGGCTCATCTCACACTGGGGCGGCGAGGCGGTAATGCGTGACTCCGGTGGCGTCTTTGGCCCGGACGAGGTCTTTGCCTTCCTTACGCAGACCGGTCAGGGCAGCGCGCACGCTGTGAATCTGCCATCCGGTGATCCCGACCAGGTCACTGATCGCGGCGCCATCCGGCCGCGCCAGCAGAGCTATAACCGCGGCCTTTTTCGATGGCCGCGCCGGTGCGACAGATGGGTTCGGCGCCGGTACGACGCGCTTGGTCCGCACGACGCGAGCATTGGCCTGTTTTGTTATCTTGCGCCGCGTGGACGATTTCTCGGCGGCCTTGTTTGGCGGTCTTCCCGACGCTTTGGCCGTGGCCACCTTTCGTGATGCGGTCATGATCTGAACCTCCTTGCGGTGTTCCGACGCCTGCTGGCGCCGTCACCGCCACAAGCCCCGCCGACCATGCCGGCGAGGGCTGTGGCGACCCGAGGTTCAGTTATGGCCGCGGGAGGCCTTTGGGTATGCACGCTCTGTGTGCCGGGGAAGTCCAGTCCTTTGTCACTCTTTGGACGAAAATCTGCGGCTGATCGGCAAACCGGGCCTTTGCGGCCGGCCAATCGGCCGAGTGGTCGCGAGAAACCGACTTCTGACCGCCGATATGCGGCAAATCCGGCAGTTGTCTCTGTCGGCAGTTGTATCGCACAGCTATGTCGCCGATACGGTTCGCGCTGCCTTCTTACGCTCGGGGGTCATGGACGGCTCGAACGAGGTTCCGATCACGCCGGCACGGGAACATTTCAACCCGACGCGGTAGTGCAGCGGCATCGGAAGAGGACCCCGCTTCCAACCAATGCAACCATCGAGACTGGGCCGGCAGAATGACCGATCATCCCCTTTAATGGTCCTTCCGACTGAACGGAGGCGGCCCAGCAGAGTGGACGGCGGTCGGCGGGTGTGCGGCGGAATTAATCCGTCGGGCCTAAGGAAAGGTTGGATTTTTGCGTTGACTGCGCACTCACATCCAACCGAGGCTCTGTAGCCTCAGGTTAAAATGCGAGAGTCGTGCACACATCATGCACACCATCGCGAATTATCGTCATCAGTGTGGCCCAAGAGGAGATTGGCCCTATGCGCCGACGGTACTGGCGGCGCCATAGCTCATCAACCTGACCTATGTCGCGCATCGTTTCCGGCATTGCGGCCGAGTACAACCGGACGCGTACATCTTCGGAATGCGCGCCGCTATGCGGCTGTGGGAAGAACACCCACATATCCTCGTCTTGAAGGCGGAGGATACAGATGGCAGAGAAGACATTCGAGACGTTTGTACAACGTGAGCGGGATCGCCTCCACGCACAGCGGGAGGCACTCGTCAAGCAGCAGGAGGAACTTGAAAACGAGATCGCGCTGGTCGATCGCGAACTGGCTGCGGTTGAAGCGTATGAGGCAGCTAAGTCGGACAAGCCCGTCAAATCGGGAAGAGCCGTGGCGACCGGGCGAACCCGCACTCGACTCGCTTCCCAAGGCCGCCGGGGCAGCAAGCGCGACGCCATTCTCAAGCTCATCCAGGAAAGCGATGGGCTTACGCGCCGCGAGATCCTCGAACAGATGGGACTGAAGGGCGACAAGTCTGGCGAGATGTCGGTCAGCAACGCTCTTACGGCACTCACCAAATCAAAGCAGGTATCGCGTCGGGATCGTAAATATGTAGCAGCCTGAATCCCCGCTGGTGCCGCCGAAGATGCCGGACGATCTCTAAGTCGCCGAATCCGTCGCGGTGGGTTGGACTTGGCGCACGACCAGCTCCACCCTAGAGCGCGATCCCGTTAGACCGAAGCATACCCGGCACTGACGAGGTAGTTGGCGCATTCCTGGGGTGTGAAGCGGTCAAGGAGGGTGCCGATCTCTTCCAGGTGGCCTCAATCGTCCGCGGGTCGGCTTTGCGCAGCAGGGTCTTGAGCTTTGAGAAAACCTGCTCGATCGGATTGAGGTCGGGCGAATAACGCGGCAGGAAGAACAGCTTGGCACCGGCGGCCCGGATCAGCTGGCGAACGGCATGGCCTTTGTGGCTGCCGAGATTGTCCATGACGACGATGTCGCCGGCGGCGAGGGCACCAGAAACTGTTCGATATAGGCGCGAAAGCTCGTGCCATTGATCGGCCCGTGATGACGCAAGGCGCCGCGATCCGGTCGCAGCGCAACGCCGCCAGGAAGATCAACGTACGCCAGCACCCGTGCGGAACTTTCGCCACCAGCCGGGCGCCGCGGGCGCAGCGCCCGTAACGGCGGGTCATGTTCGTCTTGGCCAAGTCTCGTCGATGAAGACCAGGCGCTTGGGGTCAAGCTGGCCCTGATACATCCTCCAGCGGGCCCGCCGCCGGGCGATGTCGGTGCGATCCTGTTCGCTGGCGTGCAGGCCTTTTTTTGAATGTGATCCCCTCATGGGCGAAGAACCGCCACACCGCGCCGTAGCTCGCCGGCGTGCCGCACCCCGCAAGCTCCGCCACCACCGCTCGCAACGTCAGGTCCGGCTTCTCGGCGATCCGCGCCAACAGCCACTCCCGCTCTTCAGCAGCAGTTGCCGCCAGCCGCCCATCTTGTACGCCGCCGCGCTGCCGGTCGCCCGGTAACGCTGCGACCACTTCACCACGCTGGCAACACTCACCCCGAACAACGCCGCTGTCGCCCGGCCGGAGCGACCCGCGACAACCGAGCCGACCACCCGGTCCCGAAGATCCTGTGAATAGGGTCTTGCCATCGATGCTGGCCCCCCAAACCAGCCAGCATCTTGAATCAGAAAACCTCGCTCCCGGGAATCCCCTTTATTGATTCGACCTTTCGGAATCGTGCTCTAACGCCCGCTAGACCGCCTTCAAACACCGGGCGCTGACACCGCGAACCATCACCGTTAGCCATCGTTGACAGGATAACCTCGCGCCATCACTCCCCCCACTCGATCGCGCGAGGGTTCCACGACCAACTTGGCCGGGCGAGTTCCCCTATTGCCCGGCCAATCTTTTTAGAGGGAGCGGCGCCGCCTATTCGCCCTTGCGTACTGTGCAAACGAGCCGCGCCCGATCCCAAACCTCCGCGCATGGATAGGCGGTTTGCTCGGCAAGCATCTTGACGGCGAGTTCGCGCGCGCCTCCATCCGATGACAGGATGGCATCGTGCCTTTGCTCCGGCAGGATTGTGGCGCCGCGGAAGTACAATCGATAATCAGTCATCACCGCACCATAACGAGCGTGTGAGACCGTTGTGTTACAGGTCCAGCGTGCGAATTCGCCGCCCGCCGCGTCGATTGATCACGTTGCCAGTTCGACAGCCAACCGGCCATCTTCGCCCATGGACGTGGTTGCCCTGCTGGTGATCGTCTTTGGCGCCGTGACGGTGCTTTACGCGGCCGGCTGGGTGTTCGTTCTCTTGGGCAGGCGCGGGCCACAAACGAGAAAGGAGCCAACCGAAGGCTATGGATCGTGAGGCAGGGTGACTGATAGTCTCATCGCGCCCCGCGGGTTCCATCCTTCCCGTAGGGCCAAACCGGAAGGTTCTCCTTGGCCGGGTAGGCACCAACCGCCGCGCCCGGCCGTCTTTTGAGCCCCGCTACCGCCCCGCGCCGCCTCATCCATAGCCGCCGGTCATGTTGTCATAGGGCGCGTAATTCGGGCCAGGGCATCCCGTCAGCGCCAGCGCCACGACGAACAACAAGACATGACGCAGCGCGGACATCATCGCCTCCGCAGGGCACGGTCATTAGCGGCCGTGGTCGGTGTCGCTAGGCGCGTGCTCCCTCTCCAGCTCGTCGGCTCGTGCTTCCATCTCGTCGGCGAGCCTGCATAACGGATCGGAGATCGCCGTTCGCGCGGTCCCGGCGATGCCGCGCAAGCGTTCGGCGCGTGCTCGCAGAAATTGGACTGCCTGCTCCGCCGCCACGTTAGGCCCGAAGCTACAGGGCAGACAGCGCAAAGATTACGACGAGACCAACCCGCCCACGCGAGCGCCGAAAGGGCAGCGATAATCAGGACCGACCGCTGCCAACTTGCTGTGGCCATCATCGTTCGTTGGCGATGCGAGGCCGCCGGATCGGCGTCGTCATTCGCCTCAGGCCAACGATCGGCGTTATGTTCCCAGCTTCGCTGTTCCCCGTTTCGGTGAAGAGCTTGGCCGGTCATCGCAATCCGATCGGCACCGCCGCCAGCAGCACGGTAACGAGCACCGCCAACACACGCTCGGCACGGCTCCACTTCTTCCAGTCGGCAACCAAGTCACGCATCGCCCTACCCTCCGCGGCAACCGGCCCGTGTTGGGCGCAGTAGTTGTGCGGTCCGGTTGAAACACGGATCGCGGGAGCGTGAATTGGAATTTAAGCGCGCGCGTGGTACGGCCCCCGCGGCCCTCACACGGGCGGCCAGAGCCATTTTTTGCTCCTGACGCCGACCCGCTCCGTCGGACACTTTTCGCCGGCCAGCCGTGTGCGGATGACACAGTAGACTACCCACCCGCCTGCGCGACGTGAAAGCCACCCCCGCCCCACCAGGGGGTCTCTGAGGCGGCGGTAGGGGCGATGGGCGCGCGCTCTGATAGGTGATCAGTGGCGTAGCGGCGGAACGCCTGGGCATTTGGCGTGAACGCGGGGCCGTTGGCAGCAAGTTCGCGACGCGAAGCAGCCAGGAGTGGCGCCCCCGCGGCAGGCACACCGCGCGAGGCGGTGAGGGGTTAGGGAACCCATCCTGGGGGCGCCGGGGCATTATCGTAGGAGCGCCCGCTCGGCTGGTGGTTGTGACAACCGTTGGACTTGGCCGTTGGCGCCCCGCGGTCGTCCGCCACGCGAGGTAGCGGTGGCCCGTTTGCCAAAAGCCAAACCGCGAGGTCGCTAGCTACGACGATAGCGAGCCGCGGCTTACGGGGCGGTATGTCAATTCTCGGGAACCGTACACGCAACCCTCGGCCGGCCGGTTCGAGGGGTTCTGGCGGATTGGGCGGGCGGCCTCGAAACCTAGACCCAGGTGGGCTGTCGCTGCGCGCGGCGGTTCCCGCGACGCCGACACGCGACCGCGAGCCGAGCCGCCTCAAGAGTGATCAGCGCAATCCCGCCGCACGAGATGCAAACGAGCCGGCGCACTAGCTTTCTCATCGCGTTACCTCTCCGGCGGCGCCTCTCAGCAGCACTACAGAGGTAAGGCGGGGGACCAAACGTTGGCAGCACCGCCAGGGGGCGTCGGTCCGGGATGGTAGGACAGCCCGCGGTAGGGGGCGAGGGCGAATGTGGTGCTGCGCGCTCCCGGTTGGCATTGTGTGCATTGACTAGAGGGCTTTTCGCACCGTATCCCGACCGATGCGCTAGGGCGCCGATAGGCGGCAGAGCGAGAGATTGCGCGGGGATGGCACCGTGGCAGCGGCGGGGGGTGCAGGAGGGCGCTGCGGCGCGATCTGGGACCGCGCTATGGGGCGGGGATGGCAATTCTGCGCGCGGCTCCGGGGCCAGAAAAGAACCGCGCGGCGTCCGCTGCGATTGCCGCGAGAGGGGCATAGATCCACCGCAGACGGGCATTATGGACCGCCGCGGCTCGGGCCGCTCTGGGGCTTAGTGCGCTCGCGCTTGCTGCTGCTTCAGCCGATCGCGCAATTGCTTGCCGGTCTTGAAAAACGGAACGTGCTTCTCGGCCACCTCGACGCTGTCGCCGGTGCGCGGATTGCGGCCGACGCGGGCCTGCCGCCGCTTGACCGAGAAGGCGCCGAACCCGCGCAGTTCGACGCGGTCGCCACATCAAGGCAGCCGAGGAAACCGTCCTGCGGCGACGGGACGAGCCGCGCGTCTTCTGGCAGGCGGGGATGACGACTCCTCGCACGATCACAGCCGCGACGAGTTGCGCGAGCTGATCGAGCGGCGCAAGGCCGAGGGGTGGCAATTCCTCATGCTAGGCCCCGAGTTCAACGTCTATGCCGCGGCGCGCGGCTTCGGCATCGATGACGACGCGATCATTTCGTCCGCGGGCGGGCTGGGCATTCTCCACGCCATGACCGCAACCGGCGATATCGCCGCCGCCTTCGCGCTCGGCAGATCGGTTCGTGTTTGCTTCACCGACCGACAGAAACGGCTTGCACGGGACTGGTATGCGGAATGCAACAAGGACTTGAAGGAGATCACGATCAGCGACGAGGAGATCGAACGAGCGATGCGGGTTTACACGCCAGAGGAGGCGATGGGCCTGCTTCGGTGCGCCGCGCCGTGGTGGTCCGAGTCAACAGAGGCATGGCGGGATTTCCTCGCCAAAATGAGGGCAGCGCCGCAGACGCCCGCGACCGACCGTGGTATCGCGGAAGCGGAGCGGGAGTTGGCTCATCGTCATTCCTGGCGAGATTATGACGGCGAAATCCTCGAACCGAGGCGGCGCCGTGTTCGCGGTCTGTTGAGGAGCTTCGAGACAACGCAAGCAGAAGCGGCGGCCCGCCGGTCCTGGGGCAGCGAGCCTGGCAGCCGCGCCGATGACGAGCCGTTCGGGGGCGACGACGGCGACGCGAAATAGCATAGGCCGCTCCAGGCCCGGTCCGGTCGGGAGAACATCGTGGCCGCGAGCTTCTGGATGCTCGGACGACTTTAGGATCTCGGTCGCTTCTTCTTTGATCGCAAATCCAACGTGCGCGCCCTCCCGGTGACCACCTTTGGTTCGCGCGCGCCGGGGCTCCATGTAATCGAGCCTTCCGCTCCGATGCGCGCCCGCCGCCGAAATTCCGAGGTGGCGCCGTTTGGGGCCACCGGATCAGGCGGTAAGCTGAGCAGACGCCGTCTCTACCCGGCCTCGATCTATTAGCCGACCAGCGCGTTCACCGCTGCGAGACCAGGAAAACGGCTGAAATGGCGGAGCGCCGCCGCCGCTCCGAAGCCGGGCCGCAGCCCTAACACCAACCGGACGAGCCGGTCACATCCTCGGTCATGGCTCGGCTCGGCCCGGCCACCCACGCCTCAGACGACGGACATCGCCGAGGGTCTGCAGTTGGAGAAACCGGTAAAGCCCGGCATCTTCGGACAGTCGGGTTGAGGCCGGCAAATGTTCGTTCGACGTAGTGGAATTCGAGGCGGTTTTTCTGCAAAGAAATAACCGGCGAGGACCAAGCAGGCCGCAGCTACGCAGCTTGCAATCAAATCGCTGTTCCAGAAGTCGACCGAGTAGCCGAACGCCGCGGGACCGACGAGCGGCCCGAGCACGGAGCTCGTGTAATGCAGGCCGGTCACTGCTGACAAATTTGGCCCGGCGAAATGGTCGGCGATTACCGCCGGCCGCAGCGCAATGGTCGCTCCGTAGCAGACCCCATAGGTGAACGCAAAAAGAGCCAGGATGACGAAACCAACGTTGATCATCCAAGTGACAAACAGCATCCCCAGCGCAACATGAAGCACACCCAAAGTCCGTTGTCGTCCAAGCCGATCGGCAGCATGGCCGAGGATCAGCCGGCCGGCGAGGGAGCCTAAGCCGAGGATCGAGACCAACCATGCCGCATCTTGCGGGGCCGTGCCTGCGCGAACGGCGTGAGGAATCATATGAACGATCGGTACGAGAAGCACCAGAGACGACAGGAACCCGGCCACGTAAAGCCGCCGAAAAGTCGGATCGCGGGCGAGCTTCCGAAAAAAGCCGTGGGACCATGGCGACGAAGATGTCGCTGGCGACCCGGGGGGACGCCGGATCCAGTTCGAGGCCACGACTCCTAACCCGGCGACCCCGACCCCCATGATGACGAGGGCTACCCGCCAACCCTTGCCGTCGATCAGCCACCTCGCGATCAGCGGCATCAGGAGCGTACCGAGCCCGGTGCCGGACAAGGCGATACCAGACGCAACTCCGCGATTGCGGTCGAACCAAGGCTGCACCGCCGCGACCGCGGGCGTGTAGCACACTGCCAAGCCCAGGCCAAAGCCCAAGCCCAGCGCGACATCGGCTTGCCACATTGTCCTAACCGCGGCCGCTGCAGCGAGAGATCCGCCGGCGAGCAGCGCGCCTGCACCGGCTACCCGGTGGGTGCCGATCCGATCGGCTAGAGCCCCCGAGAAGAGACCGCCGCCATAAAGTAGGCTCATCGCACAGCCGAAGATGAACGAGATGGACCCTGAGCCTGCCTTGAGTTCGCGTCCTAGTTCACCGGCGAAAGTCGAGAACGAGAAGGCGGTGCCCATGACCAAGCCCACCAGGCAGAACACGGCTGCCACGACGACCGGTCCCGAGGTAGTCGACAACGCGCCGCGTCTTCGACGGGCGGCCGCCCAAACCTCAGGCGACAGGTTCCGCGCATAGGCACACCTCGATGCCATTCCCCAACCGGGATGCGCATCGGTTTCTGTTTGTTTCGTCCTCATGGACACATCCTCCAAAAAAGTGACGCGCCAAAAAGGACGGCTATTTCCGAGTTGTTGAGCACTCTCGGCGGATCTATCGTTGTGAACTCTCCTCCCTCCGGTACTTGCCGAGATTCCCCGATTATCGACCACCTATTACGTTCGATTTCCGCGCCGCTCGTCCAGGCACGTCGGTTTAGCGTCTGAGGTGTGCCGAGCTTGCTGCCAATTCTGCCCAAAAAGCCCGCCGTTTATCGGAAAATCCCGGAAATCCGTCAGCCAATTGGTGCTGCCCGCCCGGCATCCTTGAAGGACAGCGCGTGTTGGTTTAGAAGAGATATAACTATATCGGCTGGTAGCACCTTCTATCGTTATGATAGAACATGTCTATCCCGTATAATCTATTAAGGAGATCCAAAGTAGTTCAGTAACGACGCGTAACGGGTTCAGAGTTGGGGAGCTTTGCCCGTCGAGTTCGGAGGTTACGGTGAGATCGATCGGGCCCGAGCATTTGAGGTGTGACCTGATCGACTTTGCCTCGAGCGAACCATCCGGCGGGTTCACATTCAATGAGCATCTGAGTGTCGGACCTGTCACACTTACTCACTGCACTTCTCGCCCTATAGAGGGTAAGTATCTCGCCGCGGCTCAGGTAATAGTAGCAATACACGACGGCAAAGCCTTTGAAATGGACTGGCGCGGGGCCGAGAGCGATCGCATAGGATCGATCACCATTGCGCACGGCCAAGCGCATGTCGGCGATGCACGCCTTCCACTCTGGGTCCGCTACGGTGCCGCGCCTTCCTTCTTCGCGTTCGCACTCGATGTATCCTTCGTGACGGAGATCCTGCAGAAGGCCTTCGATCAGGCAGATGATTTCGCGATCCGGACGTCCATCGGGATCCAAGATCCGGTGATTGGGCGGCTCGGCGCGCTCGGACGGCGAGAGCTGAGCGAAGGTGGTGCGGGCAGCCGCCTTTATCTGGAGGCGGTCGCCGTCATGTTGACCGTGCATCTGCTGCGCAGCTACGGCTCGTCGGAGCGTTCGCCGATCCCTTACAGAGGCGGGCTGGCGCCTCGTCAAATGCGACGCACCCTTGATTACATCGATGCGCATCTGACCGATGAACTCGGGCTGCTCGAGCTCGCCGCGATTGCAGGGCTGAGCCCCCATCACTTTGGGGAGGCGTTCAAAATCTCAGTCGGAAAGTCGCCGCACCGATTTCTCCTGGAAAGGCGCGTCCAGCATGCGCTGGAACTCCTCCGCAATGAAGACCGCTCGATCGCCGAGATTGCGCATGCAGCCGGGTTCTCGAGCCAGAGCCGTCTGACGGAGAATTTCCGACGGCTGATTGGAATGACACCTGGTCAGTTCAGGCGATCGCTCGGCTAAAGGAGGGCCCCGGGCGTACGCCGCCGGCAAGGCGCTCGTCGACCCAGGCATCCTGAAGGGCGCCTCAGCCCATACGATCCTCGCGGCATGATGCCGGCCTGCTCGCCTGATGACACCGATGCCGACAACGAGCATTCCGCTCGGCCCGAACCGCGGCAGCAATAAGGCGCGGGCTCTTGCCCTCAGCTCCCGCGCCTTATTGTGCGAGGTCGATCGTGTTCGAGTTCTCTAAGAGCCGATCCGGGAAGTTGCGATTCAGGTTGAATGAGTTGCCCGGGTCAGGCGTCGGAGCATGATGCGGATCATGGCCAGTCTGACGAAGGCAGCGACGGTGCGGGCGTACCGCACCATGCCGCCGTCCACAACACGTTCAACCTTCAACGACACCTCGTCTCCCGGCCTACGCTGCGGACCTTCCGAGCCGAAGCGACGGCGCGGTGGCAAGA
>Ga0210400_10005585_pt1 | contig 10653 bp, 9 predicted proteins | sample IncBWH26MmetaG_FD_155456 | JGI IMG/M metagenome (GOLD analysis project Ga0210400, IMG submission 155456) | Forest soil microbial communities from Barre Woods Harvard Forest LTER site, Petersham, Massachusetts, United States - Inc-BW-H-26-M | ecosystem: Environmental > Terrestrial > Soil >... | reverse complement strand
GCGAATCCAGACCTGTGCCAACGGACAACCGCCTCGGGGCTTACCACCATGAGAGCCTGTTTCCATCCGGACCAGAACCTTCGTGCCAAAACCCAGAAAAACTTATCGAAGGCTAAGAGTCTTGGTCTGGGATGCTTCGTTTTAGTACCGCGAGTTGCTGGCGAAGAGCGAGGTTTTCGAGAAGAAGTTTGCGACGACCGCGGAAGAGTCGGAGAATCGCGCCCGCCAACAGTATGAACTTTTCTGTCATGCGCGAGTGCTATCGCGCTTTGCCTGTGAATGGCATCCCGTATCCTGTTGAAATCATAGGCGGACAGAATTTTGGCGATGGACAACCACCAAAAGAGAGCCGTAAAAGCTCCTTCGCCACACTCCATGCAGAGTGGCCCATAGACAAGTTGAGCCGACGCTGATCCAAACTAGGGCAGCCGTCGCATAAGGGTAGTCAGCATAGTAGACATTTGAGGTGTGAATTCGGAACCAACAAACGAGCAGATAACCTCCGTAGCCGATCACAGGAATAGAGAAGAAGCCGAGGAGTGCGGACGCCAGCACTCTTAGCACGATCCGCATTGATTGGTTACGCTGCATTAATGGACGTCGTGCGCCTGTGGGAATACCGAGAATCGTCGTTAATAGAACTCATCGGAGCCGATCTTCAGAAAGATCTCAGAAAGGGCACCCGGTGCAATCTCCTCGTTCGACCCACGTTTACAACGAGCGCAGGAATTCGATGAGGGCTTCCTGATCGTTGCCCTTCAGCTTCCTAAATCGTTCGGTCACTTGGTCTGCTTCGCCGAGGTGGCGCAGGATGGCGTCGCGCAGAGTGACGGATTGTCCGTCGTGCATCATTCGCGAACGTAAGCGGACTCCCCATAAAGGGGCGGTGCGTATTTTGTTCCGGCTGCTCTCGAAATCCTGTTTCGAAAGATACCCCGACATCATTTGAAAGACTCTATTCCCGTAGTGCTCCCGGGTCGCCTGCAGGATGCCGTCACCGGTACCGATGTCATGCATCAAGAAATCCCCATACGGATGAAAAGCGATTGACCCGAGCGCAGCTGGAATGGTGAACGTTCCGCCGTCGATCTTTGTTCCGGCGGGAGCAGTGGTCAATGTTTCGACGTGGCACGTCGCACAGCCGATCTTGTCAAACAACCCGGAGCCCATCTTTGCAATCGGGCTGTTCATGAGCTGCGAATCACGCGCGGGCGCTTTCGTGGCGCGGATAAATCGGGCGAAGTGATCAATGTCGGAGAGGCCGTCCGCTCCTGGCGTATCATTCGGCTCCGAAGCCGTATTGCAAAGCTTAGTTACCTCGTCCGGTTGAAGGCGGTTCGTGATGCCCATCTCATTGAGGTATGCGTCCCCGGCGAACGATAACAGGCTTGCGTGCTGATCTTTCCAACCGAACCGACCTACGCTCATCTGCCCCGGCGCTTCCACGATAGGAACCTGGAGGACCTGACCGCAGATTTTCCGATGCGAAGATTTGCATTGTTGCTGGGCGAGATTGATGAGGGTTTGATCGGCGACCGCCTCGACGAAACCATCTCCCAACAGATTCAAAGAAAGACGAAACGTCCGGATCGTTTCAGTCTCCGGAACTCGTTCTTGAATCTCGTTGTTGGGAAAAGCAGCGCTGGGGCAAATCGCGCGATCATTCACAAGAGACCGGCCTGTGATCACTTCGGCTCCGTGAGCAATCGGGATTTCCGGATTGCGAAAACGTCTGTCCGGTCCCTGATGGCCGACGCGTAATTCCGTGACCTGGGAGGCGGCACCTGAAACCGGACTCTGGTGGCATTCGCGACAGGATTGGGCGTTATAGAGGGGTCCAAGTCCGTCAGCTAATCCCTCAACTTCGTCGAATTTCACTTGATCGGCTTGGTGGGTCGCATCATCCACCATGCCGTTCGTCTTGTTGTCGAAGCCAGTCGGTGCTTCCGGATCTTGCGGGGCGACAGAAGCGAGAGCAAAACTTAAGACAACCGCTCCAATGAAGAACTTCATGGATTCTCCCTCCTCTATCGCGACTGGAAACTGGGCTTAGGTTGTGAATACCACCTTGTCGGGTCGAAGCAAACACCAAAGAGGAAAGGGGCTGCTCAAATCGGCAAGCCCCTTAAGGACGTCCAACTCTCGACTTTCCCCTGGACAGCGCACTCCAATATTGGGGATTGATCCCGAGAAGCCGGATCCTCGACATCTGGATCTCTAGTGTCCCGGCGATAGTCGGCCACCTTCCGATCGCGTTTATCGGGAGGTGGCTGCCGCACGGTGTCACAACCTGTCTTAAACCTAGATGAGCCATCGCGATGGAAATTCAATCATCGATGTTTCCAGAATTTCTTGGCACCGCATCGAAGGCCACAATTAAGACAAGCGACACGGTCGTAATCCTTGCGATAGCCGATCTTGGCTCCGCAACAGGGGCTGCGAATACCCAGCCAAATCATCAAGGTTGTCCATGGGAGGTTCATCGTTCAACTGTAGTCCTCCTGGCGATGAATAGCTCAGCAATTAATTGCCATAGTCCTGGTAAAATCGCAGTTACCGAGAACCCCGTTTGCGCGTCCGATTAAACACTAGCGTTTCTCAGATGGAAGGACTTGGCACGAAGTTCTTTAAGCTCGTGATTGTTTCTCAATACTGCCAACGCGCCTGCTAGTCCGCCGTTTGGACCTCTTTTATTTTCTTGATCTTTCTGTTCCACTACAGCACAACCTTGCCCTTCTCGAATCGTACACAAAACATTATTCCAATAACTAGGCCAATGAGGGCACTTAGGCACGCCCCCACCATCGCCAGCCCTATAGCGACGTACACTCGGGCGTCCGCCGGATCAGATGGTCCGTGCTTGTGATAGCTAAACGCAAGTACCACCCTAGTGCCAACCCGCCGACACAACCCACTGCCGCACCAGCAAGTGAAGCTACAAGTGAAAGAAGGATGTAAAGAAAAATATCCATTGAAGGCATGCAATACTTTGAAACCGTACTCTAAGACGCAGCCCAACGATAGGTCCCGAGAAAAGTCCGCTTCTCAGGCGCTATGCGGTTCAGGTAGCGGTAGGGGATCGCTTCCGAGAGCGCCGCAAGCGGAAACAATCGGAGAGTCGCCGTTAATCGGTCACGAAGAGAGTCACTTCCACTCGTAGACAAGCTACACGGCCTGATCAACGAACCGTAACCAACGATCCCTCAAACGCGTGTACAATACTGCGTGTTTTCGGTGTCAAGAAAGGAGATTCCGTTTCTTGATGACGACCGTGGCTGAACCTAGTCTAACCGCCCTCTTCCTGGTCTTTTCCCACGGGAAGCTTCTGGAGCAATATTGGCCCCGGCTGCGCGGCTGTGTCGAGTCGCTGACCGACGAGCAAGTGTGGTGGCGGCCGAACGAGGCCAGCAATAGTATCGGCAATTTGATCTTGCACCTGAACGGAAACGTTAGGCAGTGGCTGGTCTCGTCGTTCAATCGGTTGGAAGACACTCGCGACAGGCCCGCAGAATTTTCCGAGCGGCGAGTAATTCCCGCTGCTGCCCTCCTGGAGAAACTTGGTGCGACCATGCAGGACGCCTCAGAGGTTCTCGCTCGACTCACTGAAGCCGATTTGCTCACTACCTTCCAAATCCAGGGTTACACGGTCAACGGTTTACGAGCGGTTTACCAGGTGGTGGAGCACTTCGGAATGCACTACGGGCAGATTGTCTTTATCACCAAGCTTGTGCGCGCTGACGACCCGGGCTTTTACCGCGAACTGGATAAGACTGGCCGACTTTCCTGAATTCTTCGGAACTAAGCATTTTGCCAACTGACATTGCGATTCCAGGTGTAGCGTCGCGCACTCGGACGCTGTTTTCGGACCAGCCCTCTGCGTCGCAAATCGGATAGGACCCGAGAAAGTCCTCTTATCGGAATGTACCTTTTTGGCCTTGCGACATTCCACCTTCCCTCGTATTTGCAACGGGGTCGTACCAGTACTCACAATTTGTGAGGTGGCGGATGCGAGAGCGCCGTTTTAGAGGAACTTTCTGTCATCATGATCTAGGAATGTACCGAGTCTCTGATGAAGAAAGCAGCCCAAAAAGGTCTCACGCGAGTTTGTCTACTTTCTGGGCATCCAATGGTGCTGAGCGAATTGGCGCGCGTGCTCAAAAATTCGGCGTTCCAGATGGTCTCCCAACGATTCGAATCAACACTCACATCGGAATTGCGCGATCTTCAAATACCCAGTGCGCTCATTTACATTGTGGACGTCCAGGTTAAGCAAGCCGCGACAGGCGCACTGCTCTCCAATATCCTTGGCCATAACGCCGAGGCGCGAATCATCGTAGTCGCGAGAAAGCTTGACTCCGCGGAATCCTATTTGCTACTTAAAATGGGAGTCAGGGGACTCCTTACTTTCGAAGAAGTTCGAGAGCAGCTACCGCGTGCCTTGTCATTGGTCGCCAGTGGAGGATTTTGGGTGCCGCGACGTGTGCTTTCCGGCTTTGTCGACTCGACCCGCAGCAGAACGCCCAGCCGCCGCCTCAAGCTCGATTCGGCAGTTCAATTAAGCCACCGTGAGCAGGAAGTATTTCATTTACTGCTTGAATATCTATCTAACAAAGAGATTGAAATCAAACTTAACATCTCCGCGAATACGGTGAAATTCCATGTTTCGAACGTTCTCAGAAAGTTAGGAGTCCGACGGCGCGCAGATTTGAACCAATTCGCAGCGCCATTTGTGAATCGCGAACTGTGAGCTTCCCGCCATTCTGAATTTCCCGGTCCTGCATGGGATATCGGTATGAAGAATGCCGTCCTCGGGTTCCACCCAATCGATAACGTCGATGAACTGCTTACCGATGAAGTCGCGGAGACTCATGACGCGTCACTTTCCGTTTACAGCTGCTCAGCTACTGACCTGCAACCACGCCAGATGCTAATGTGCAGCTTAAAACAAGTCAATGGCTCATCGCCCTGCCTAGATCAACGAAGGGTGAATGCTCCATTGTATCGCAAAGCGAGGAGTTATTCTGAAACGGCGTCGGGTCAGTTATTGGGCGGCGATTTTGAATGGGGAGGGAAGACGAAGCTCGTCTACATGATTTATACTTCTTGAGTTTCTTACTTAAAAAATAATCATGATCTTACTTGCGGACCTACAGAGCCTTTATGACCGCAACCGGTTCCTGGAGGCCTTCCGCCAGAGTGCCGGGTATTGGAATTCTCCGGTACGGCTAGAAGACCTTTCCTTGGAGGAATTGATCTTGGGCGGCAGGCTCGCCGCACGCCTGGGCGGACGGCGGCTCTCCCGGCGGCTTTTTCGCGCAGCATTTGATCGAAATCCTTCGGATCCACGCGTTCATTATTACACGTTAGGCATTCGTCGCCGTGCGTGGCTGCTGTTCGACGAACTGCGTTCTTGGGAAGCTAATGCTGAGATTCCAGGCGCCGACTCCGATACTCAGGCGAGCTGGCTTGCTACGCAAGGCGTCAGTTGGGCATCGCTACGGGACTTCACTCGTGCCCACGCCTGTATCGAGCGCGCTCGCTCCTTTCAAACAAGCGACGGTTGGGTTTCTAGCTGTGAATCGGACGTATTTGGTCTCGAAGACCGATGGGGCGAAGCACTGAATTGTGCCGAACTCGCTTGGGAGATGAAACCGGGGACTCCGTTTGCAGCACATAGTCTCGGCACAAGCTTATTGAATCTTCGTCGAATACGAGAGGCGGCCGAGCGGCTGGCCGCGGCTGCCGACAATTGCGAATCGTTCGAGGTCGCTCATCTAGCATGCTGGCATCTCTGCGCCTTGGCAGAGACTATACAAGGCGACGAGCGCGGTCATGTCATGCGGCGGGCTGAAGAGCTCGCGGATCAACTGTCAAATTTAGCGCCCTTGGCGGATCGCGAAACTCGCGCTCAATTCGCGCGTATCCGGTTAGACATTGCCGAAATGGAAGACGATCACGTGGCCATGGAACGTTGGGCTAACGAAATTCACTCTCCTTTTCATCGAATAGTCTTGGAGAATCTTCGCAAGAACCCCAGTGGACTCCGCATACGGCTGCCCTTTCGCCGAGCGATTCAGAAACACGAAGCATGTTTGCCCACAAGCATCTCCTCTTCACTCGCTGCAATGGGAATAGAAATTGACCCGGATGTTATGGCATCCGAAATTACGTTCGGCGGGACACAGGAATGGGCAGCAGCCCAATGGCTCGAAAAGCGTGGGCTTGAGGTCAGGTTCTTTCCCGTGGTGCCTGAGGTTGCTGTTCGACTTGTCAAGAATGGCTTTGCCTTCGTGATGACTCTGGAAGCCGATGCCAGCGCACACGCGGTAGCCGTCGTCGGATTGGATGAGGCTGCGGGAACTCTGATCATCCACGATCCCCAGGCCCTCCGCGCCACAGAATACTTGCTGTCAAGCATTGGGAAAAACGAGACTCCGCTCGGCCCCAGAGGGATGGTGATAATTCCTCAGGACAATGTTGCTCTACTCGATCAGTTGCTTCCACAGCCTGATGTGGAAGCTGCGACCGCTGTGGAGTCTCATCGTCAAGCCTTCATGTTGCGTGGAGCCGTGGCAGCCCGAGAAATTGTCGCCAAGCTGACAGAACGGCAACCTTCTCATCCCATCACACGCATGTTGAAGGCGGTGCAGGCCATTCAAAATGGTCAGGTAGGTCTGGCCCTCGTTGAATTTCAAGACCTAATACGGATGTATCCTGGGTCGGCGTTCGTCCGCGCCAGACTCCTGTCCTGTTGCCGGTCACTTGGCGACACGGCACTAATGAGAAGTACGCTTGCCAGCGTTGTCGAGAGTGGAATGCTTCCCGGAATTCAATCTCAACAGGACTGGCTCTATCCCCCGAGCGCCTACGTTAGCGAGTACGCCGACCTGTTGCGTGCGTCTACAGAGACGCGCAATCAAGCACGCTCACTCTTGCACGGTGTCATTCGGCGTGAGAGTTCATGCGCGCAAGCCTGGCATATCCTTGGAGATCTTCTTTGGGAAGAGCATGACATCCCAGGAAGTTTGCTCGCCTATAGAATTGCCGCATGCCTCGCTGGTAGCAATGAGCATTACGCGCGCGCGTATTGCGACGCCCTCGGCCACGCAACGCGGAAAGAAGAGGGATTGCAATGGCTGGAGGATCGCGTCCGCACCTCTGGCGCCTCTCCGCAGGCAATCGCGACATGGATAACCTGGATCAGCGCCTTGGAGGACTGGGGAGATCCCGAGCGCGCCTTGGCTACGTCGGAAGATGCTCTCAAGAATCGCGGAAACTCTTCAGATTTGCTCGCCTTCGTCGTTCCGTTTTTGGCGCGTATGGGCCGGTGGCAAGAAGCGGGCGCCCTTTTGAACCGGCTGGAAGCGGCGGGAAACTCAGCTCTGTTTCACGAAGCAGCCTCAGATTTCCATCGAAGGCGTGGTGCACTCCAGAAGTCCCTAGTGCATGCTGAGGCCTGGGTAAATGAGTCGCCTCTTTCGATGCCGGCCCGCCGCGAACTCCTCAATCTGATTGCGAAGCGAGATGGCGCACGGGCCGCGCTCGAGCGTGCTACAGAATGGCTCGCGGATCATCCCGGGCACGATGAAATGGAACAACTGTATTGCCAATATCTTGACCAAACCAGTTCGCCTCGATGGAAAAAATACTCCCTGCTGCGTCGCCGCGCAAAACGCAATCCGGAAGACGGATGGACTTGGCGCGAACTTGCTTTCACTTGCATTTCTGACTACGAATCTAAGGATGGTCGCCGGCGAGAAAAGCTGCAGCGTAGCATTGAAGACCTGATTGCGCAGTGTGATCGCACCGCACCCGATGATGCGGCAACTCTGCGCGCCCGCGCGCAATGGTGCGAAGCGCGCGGCGACTGGACCCAAGCGATTGATCTTTGGCTTGAGTCTATCAACCGCGAACCGAATAATTCTCATAGCTACCGACAGATTTGGGACTGCCTCGCCAGATCCAACTCGGATCAACGTAAGCAATCCTGGCAAAATATTTCGACGAAGCTGATTAGCTACTCGGGGCGACTATGTGTCGCTCGCGAAGCAATAATGCTCGCCGCCCAACGATTCGGCGTTGCCGAGGCAGAGAAAACTGCCTCGACCTGGCAAGAGAATCGTCCCGACGATCCAGAGGTCACAGAGGCACACACGGATCTCCTCCTCGATCATGGACACGGCCGAACGGACACACGGCGTGCTCTGGAGATGCTTCAACCGGCCGTGGAGCGCTTCCCGTTTCACTTTGGCCTTCGCTTTTCACTCGCAGTCGCACTACGAAAGCTTGGTAACTTCAAAGAAGCAGGAGAAGTCTTGACCGAGATCATTCGGCGCCACCCCGACAATTCTCCTGCCCAGATTCAACTCGCACGCGTTCATGAACGGAATGGTGACGTCAATGAGGCGTTCCGGATTCTCGCATCTGCGGCCAGCCTCGATACGCAAAACGCCGATATTCGTGACGTGCAGGCACAGATTTTGATTGCCACTGGTCGCCATGAGGAAGCACGCGCCACAATTCACGAGGCATTGTTGCAGTCCCCTGAAAACGTTCACTGGCGGGAGAGGGCGATCCGGCTCTTTGTGGACTGCGGAGACAAGGAAGCCGCCGTGCAAGCCGCTCGAGAGGGCGTGCGCGTATATCCTCGGGGAGCCTACCTATGGTTTCTTCTGGGCAGAACACTCAACGAAATGAGGCACTTCGCGGCGCAGGGCGAAATCGAGTCCTGCCTGCGACGCAGTTTGTCCCTCAATCAGGGGCTGTTCCTTGCTGCGGATCCGCTCGCAATGCTCCTAGTCGAACAGCGTCAATATATTGAAGCCGAGGATCTCATGCTTCAAATTCGGGATCGGCTCAGCGATCCGTCTCCAGCGATGGGCCGTCTTGCATGGATCCATCGCGAGAAGGGCGATAAGTCCGCGGCACGCGAGGAAATGATTTCTTTATTGCGCGCAACGCCTTGGTACTCCTGGGGCTGGAGTGTCTTGGTTGATTGGCTCAGTGAGGACAAGGCTTGGAACGAAACTCGTAGTGCATTGGGTTCCGTCCCTCCGGAGCTTGCGACTAACGTCCAATTTCGCCGTCAACGACTGAACTTGCTGGAGCAGGCAGGCCTTTCCGCTGCGGAACTCGATTCGGAATGGAACAGCTTACTTCGTGACTTTCCCGAGGATATTTCCCTCCATCTCCTCCGCTATGATTCCTTGCAAGCCGGTAAACGCTTTCCGGAAGCGGCCGCCGTGTTGGAAGTCATTCGACCCGTGACTCAGGAAAATCCCTATTTTCTCGCCCGATTCGTGGAAGTGCTGGCGGGAGATCCGAAACAAAAAGACCAAACCATAGAATCTTTGATGCGCATCTTTTTCGCTGAAACCGAAGAATCCTTGTGGCCCGCCGATTACGCATGGAAAGCCGTTCAGAGCGCCCATTTGGAAGAAATCGCATATCAGAAAGCTTTGAGTCTCTTCCGGCAAGGTGCGCACCCAACATTGCGCGCGCTATCCATTCTGGCATCCCATGCCGCGACATTGGGGAAGACCGAGAAAAGAAATCTGCAACCGATCTGGCGCACATGGTTGTCTCATCGCGGAGCGCGCGAGCTTATAGCAATGCTGAAAATCCTCGACGCTGCCACATGGTCCAGGGAACGGCACCGCGCCACGGTGTTAAAGCAATTGTCCGATCTGGGCTACTCCCGGCTTGTCGTGCGCTATTGGAAGAGGAATAAGGAAGTGGTGGAGGCCGACGTCGACTCATGGGCTCAAACTGGCCGTGCGCTAGTCAATCTAAACCGCAAATCGGAAGCTCGAAAACTGTTGGGGCGGTGGCGAGAACGAGCCGGTGTCGGAATGTGGGTCCTCGCGAACTATGTATTGTGCCTCTCCGCGTTGCGTCCCAAAGAACTACGAGAGACCCATGCCGCTTGCCGGGATGCTCTTGCGGGCCTTTCTCACGACCAGTGCGCGAAATACCTGGTACATCGGCAGGCCGAAGCCTGTGCTCTGCTCGGTGATACGAAAGCGTTTTCCGAAACCTACAACGAATATCGAAACTATTTTGATGGCAAGCTCGGAACGGGAGAATGGTTTGAGGCGAGGCGAAAACATCTGATAGACGATTTGCCCGCCATGGCGCGGCTTCTCGAGGCGAACGATCCTAGAAAGTATGGGTGGAAGCTTTGGGGGCTGCGTTGGAAGCGATTTTCTCGCCGACTGAAATCACCCACACTAAGTGGCAAGAAAACAAATCTGCGTTGGACTTGGATATTGTTTTGGTTGCTCTGGCTACTGTTTCAATATGCTCGAAATCGTTAGAAGCGCCGTACTGGCCGTTTCTCTCGCGAAATACATGGATTGCGTATTGATCTAACCAACCCTTCGTGCAGTTCAACCTTGGATTTGAGAATCTGAAGTCGAAAAGCGGCCCGGGGCACCTGAAGATAGAGACCTAGCGCTAGTGTGACGTTCTTTGCGTCATAACCCACCTTTTCTTCTCCAGGTAAGGCGGTGCTTCATGGTGCATTCTAGCTACTTTCCGTCGCAAAATAGCTGATCCTGAGTGAGAGAGTCATCTTTCAATACCGCGTACTCCAGCTTGTATGTTGAGTTCCACCGCTCGACCCGTTTGGGTTGCGAGCCAGCGCAACCACAG
>Ga0210400_10005584_pt1 | contig 10655 bp, 10 predicted proteins | sample IncBWH26MmetaG_FD_155456 | JGI IMG/M metagenome (GOLD analysis project Ga0210400, IMG submission 155456) | Forest soil microbial communities from Barre Woods Harvard Forest LTER site, Petersham, Massachusetts, United States - Inc-BW-H-26-M | ecosystem: Environmental > Terrestrial > Soil >... | reverse complement strand
TATCTGGTGGGCGGGTGTGCGCGCGATCTTTTGCTGGGGCGCGAACCGAAGGACTACGACGTGGCGACCGATGCGACGCCCGAGCAGGTCATGGAGATTTTTCCGCAGACGTATGCGGTGGGGGCGCAGTTCGGGGTGGTGCTGGTACCGGAGCCGGATAAAGAACTGTGGGACGAAGGGGTAGCGGAAAATTCCTCAAGGTCGCATGCGGTCGAGGTGGCGACGTTTCGCAGCGATGTGGGATATTCCGACGGGCGGCATCCGGACGAAGTGCGATTCAGCCGCGATCCGCGGGAAGATGTAGCGCGCCGCGATTTCACCATCAACGGAATGCTGCTTGATCCCGCAAGCGGAGAAGTACTTGATTTTGTCGGTGGGCGCGACGATCTGAAGACGGGAATCATTCGAAGCATCGGCGATCCGGAGCGGCGCTTCGAGGAAGACAAGCTGCGAATGCTGCGCGCTGTGCGGTTTGCGGCGCGGTTCGAGTACACGATCGAGCCGGCGACATTTGCGGCGATGCGGAAACTGGCGGAGCAGATCCAGGTGGTGTCGCGCGAACGGGTGCGCGACGAATTGACTCGGATGTTGACGGAAAGGCACGGCAGGCGTGCGTTTCTTCTGCTGGATGAGAGCGGGTTGCTGGCGCACGTTCTGCCGGAGATTTCGGCGATGAAGGGAGTTGCGCAGCCGCCGGAATTTCATCCTGAGGGCGATGTTTTCGTGCACACACTGCTCCTGCTGGAGAATCTGCCGAATCCTTGCCCGGTCACATTGGCGTGGGGCGCGCTGCTGCACGATGTGGGGAAGCCGGCGACGTTTCGCGTGGGTCCGGATCGCATCCGGTTTGATGGGCATGTGGAAGTCGGAGTGAAGATTGCGGAAGAAATCTGCCGGAGGCTGCGGTTTTCCAACGACGAAGCGGCGCAGATTCTGGCGCTGGTTGATAACCACATGCGCTTCGGGCACGTGTCGCGCATGAAAGAATCGACGTTGAAGAGATTTCTTCGCATGCCGAAATTCGAGGAGCACCTGGCGTTGCACCGGGCGGACTCCCTGGCGAGCCATCGCCATTTGGCTACGTATGAATTTCTTCAGCAGAAGCGCGCGGAGATTCCAGCTGCAAACATGCGTCCCGTGCCGCTGGTGACGGGAGATGATCTGATTGCTGAAGGGCATGCGCCCGGGCCCAGATTCCGCGAGATTCTGACGGCTGTGGAAGATGCGCAACTGGAAGGTCGATTGGCCTCGCGGGATGTAGCGCTCGAATTTGTGCGTCGCGAATTTCCGGTCTGAGGGCGTCGCGAGGTTGCGAACGGGCGGGCGAACGCAATGCTAAAATCTTATTCCACAGTTTGGTTGCAACGCTCACTGAGACGAGGCGCTGCATTTGGAGCAGGCAGGATCAGGGCTGGACAAAATTGTCGCGCGGTCTTTGCGGTTGGCGCCTCCGGCGGAAGCGCCGTTGCTGGCCTGGCCAGTGGTCTGCGGGTCGGCGGTGGCCGAGCGTACACGCGCGCTGGGTTTCGAGGATGGAGTACTCCGCGTGGAGGTTGCCGGGCTGCGATGGAAAGCCGAACTGCAGGCGCTTGCGCCGCGATACCTGGCGGTGATCAATCGCTATACATCCGAGGCGGTTCGCAGAATCGAGTTTGTGATCGCGTCGGTGGAAATCGCCGACAAGAAGTTGCGCTGAAAGCTGTATTTATCCCATGAAGGTTACAGACAAAGACGTTGCCTACGTCGCCGACCTGGCGAATCTGGAGCTTACTGAAGAAGAACGCACGGGAATGCTGCGCGACCTGAATTCTATTCTTGAATATGTCGATCGGTTGAATGAACTCGACACTTCCGATGTGCCGCCGATGGCGCAGGTTTCCGATCGCTACGGAGTCGATGAGACGAAGCAGGGGAGTGCGCGCTTCGCGTACGCAACTCGCGAAGACATTCTTGAGGGATTGCGCAAGTCGTTGCCGCATGAAGAAGCGCTGGCGAATGCGCCGGATGCGGATGAAGAGTTCTTCCGAGTGCCGAAGGTAATTGAGCGATAAACGCCGGGGCGCGTTTCGCGAAACCTACCAATGGATTTGACATCGCTCACGATCGATGGTGCGCGCTCCGCGGTGCAGGAGCGGAAGACGACGGCGCTCGCGCTGGCGGAGGCGCACTATGCGCACATTCAGAAAGAGGATGGACAGATTGGCGCATTTCTGACGCTGTCGAAGGAGCGCGCACTCGAGCAGGCGGACCGCATGGACCGCATGGCGGCGGAAGGTAAGCCTCTGCCCCCGTTGGGGGGCGTGCCGGTTGGGATCAAAGACGTGATGAGCACGCGCGGGCTGCGGACTACCGCGGGATCAAAGATTCTCGAGAAATATGTTCCGCCGTTTGACTGCACCGCTGTAGCGCGCATGGAAGCGGCGGGCGCGATGGTGCTGGGCAAGATGAACTGCGACGAGTTTGCCATGGGCTCATCGAATGAAAATTCCGCGTATCATCCGGTGCGCAATCCGCGCGATCTGGGCCGCGTGCCGGGAGGATCGTCGGGAGGATCGGCGGCGGCGGTTGCGGCCGACATGGCGGTGGTTGCTCTGGGCTCAGACACGGGCGGGTCGATCCGGCAGCCGGCTTCATTTTGTGGTGTGGTGGGATTGATGCCGACGTATGGACGCGTGTCGCGGTATGGATTGATCGCGTTTGCGTCGTCGCTCGATCACATTGGGCCGCTGGCGAAGACGGTGAAGGATGCGGCGATTGTGTTGCGCACCATTGCGGGGCGCGATCCCATGGATGCGACTTCGGCCGATCTGCCGGTGCCTGATTATGTGGGGGAACTCGACAAGCCGGTGCGGGGAATGAAGCTTGGTGTGGCCAAAGAATATTTTGGCGAGGGACTGGACGATGAAGTGCGGCAGGCGGTGGAACATGCAATCGACAAGTTGAAGGGACTGGGCTGCGAGATCGTGCCGGTATCGCTGCCGCACACGCCGTACGCGATCCCGACGTATTACCTGATTGCGACGGCAGAAGCTTCGGCGAATCTGGCGCGGTATGACGGGGTGCGCTATGGCCACCGGGCGCGCGGGGTGAAGACGTTGTCGGAAATGTACCGGCGCAGCCGCGACGAAGGTTTCGGTGCCGAAGTGAAGCGGCGCATCATGCTCGGGACATACGCGTTGAGCGCGGGGTACTACGATGCTTATTACTTGAAGGCGCAGAAGGTGCGGACGCTGCTGACGCGCGATTTCGACGAGGCGTTTCGCAAGGTGGATGCGATTGTGACGCCGACCAGTCCGACGGCAGCGTTTCGGCTGGGCGAGAAGTCGAATGATCCGCTGGCCATGTATCTGGCGGATATTTATACGGTAACTGCCGATCTGGCGGGGATTCCGGGGATTTCGGTGCCCTGCGGGGAGACGAAAGAGAAGCTGCCGATCGGGCTGCAGATTCTAGGAAAGCATTTTGACGAGGCGGGGATTCTCCGCGTGGCGCACGCGTACGAGCAGGCTTCGTAAAGAGTAAGGACTTCCACCTTCCCTCCGCACCCAGCCTGTAGTTTGTCATCCTGAGCGGCGTTCCTTGCCGCGAAGGATCTCTGCAACTGGCTGAAGATTGCATAGGTCCTTCGCTTCGCTCAGGATGACAAAACAAATCGGCGATTTGTAACTTACTGAAGAGGTGTGAAGTAGGACTCGCCAGCGCAAGAGCGACACAGGATTTTTCCGTCGCGACGCACTTCTCGGCGAAAGTTGATTCCTTCTCCGCACTGTTCGCAGACTACGCGGTCACTTTTATATCCGGGAAATTCTTCGGGTGGTAGTTCGACTTTTACCCACTGCGTGGTGAACAGGTCGTCGTCGGAGATTTCGCGGTAGGCCAGCATTTGCTGCTGATTCTTGTCGGCGATTTCGGGGTGCATCTCGCGGGCCAGGGCTTTTGACGATTCTTTTGCGGCGATGCGGATTGCTTTGCCGCTGTTTACGTCGACGAAGGTGGCGGCGACTTTGCCCCAGTCGCGGAACTTTAAGGCACGCTTGCCCAGGCGGCATCCGGTGACGACGGCGACGGCGTCGGTGGCGCAGCGGTCGATTTCGACGAAGGTGACGAGGCGCTTGCGATCTTTTCCCTGCGGATCGTCGATGGCGAGTTTTTGCAGGCCGAGCATTGCTAGACGGACGCCGAGGACTTGCCCGGCACAAAGATGTCCGTGGGCTTGCTCGGCGTCGCGGAGATATTCGTCGAGGGAGCGCATGGGAAGAGCTTTCAGCCGTCAGCTATCAGCTGTCAGCTTAACATCGCGGAGTCATCTTCTGCGCCAGCGGATGCCATCTTTGGTGATTTCTACCAGGATGCCTTTGTCAGCGAGTTCGGCGCGCAAGGCGTCTGACTTTTTGAAGTCGCGCGCGGCGCGGGCGGCCTTCATCTCATCGATCTTCTTTTCGATGTCGGCGTCGGAAAGTTGTCCGGACTGAACGGCTTCGCGTAATTCGTTGCTAATGTCATTCTCGCGGCCTTCCGTCAGGGCCCAATCGAAAACTGCTTTCATTTTCGGGGCATCGTGATCGTCGAGGACGGCAAAGATTTCGTCGAACTTCGTCAAGGCGGCGAGCAGCGGAGAGACGTCCTCTTGTTTGAGTGAGCCTGCATCGGAGGCGGCATTGGCTTGTCGCACCATTTCGAAGATCGCAGCTTGAGCCTGTGCGGTGTTGAGGTCGTCGTCGAGCGCGGCGGTCATGCGTTCGATCGTCTGAGCGGCGAGAGATTGCATCTCGGGACTGGAGCCGGCGGGGAAATTGCCTGAGCTCAAGCGCGACCGGAAATTCCGCAGGCGTTCGACCGATACGGCAGCCTGTTTGAGGCCATCGAAGGTGAAGTTCAGCTGATTGCGGTAGGGGACGGACGCGAGGAGATAGCGGATCGACGAGGGCTTGTGACCTTTCAGAACCAGGTCGCGGAGCGTGAAGAAGTTTCCGAGGCTCTTCGACATCTTCTCGCCTTCGACCAGCAGGAAGCGGGCGTGGAACCAGAAATTCGCGAACGTCTTGCCGGTAATGGATTCCGATTGTGCGATTTCGTTTTCGTGGTGAGGGAAGATGAGATCCTCGCCGCCGGCGTGCAGGTCGAAGGTCTCGCCGAGTTGCTGCATCGACATGACGGAGCATTCCAGGTGCCAGCCGGGGCGGCCGGGGCCAATCGGCGTGTCCCACGAGGCTTCGCCGGGTTTGGGCGCTTTCCAGAGGGCGAAATCGCGGGCGCTGTCTTTGTCGTATTCGTCGACGTCAACGCGGGCGCCGTCCTGCATGCCGCTGAAATCTCTTTTGGAGAGCTTGCCGTACTGGGGAAATTTGGCGATACGAAAATAATAGGAGCCGTCGTCGGCGCGGTAGGCGAATCCCCTGTCGACCAACTTGGTGACGAAGGCCGCCATTGCCGGAATGTGTTCGGTGGCGCGGACCAGCGTGGGCTCTTCGATACCAATCATGGCGGCGTCTTCGAGGAAGGCCTTCTCGTACTTCGCGGTGTATTGCTGCACGCTGACGCCGTCCCGAGCGGCGTTGCGGATGATTTTGTCGTCCACGTCAGTGATATTCATGACGTGGCGGACGGAGTATCCGCTTTGGCGGAAGAAACGGCGCAGAAGATCGACAGCGATGAAAGTGCGGAAATTGCCGACGTGTCCGTAGTCGTAAACGGTGGGGCCGCAGGCGTACATGCGGACTTCCCGGTCGCGGAGGGGATGGAAGTCTTCGATCCGCGAAGACATGGTATTAAAAAGACGAAGCGCCATAGGACGTTGATTATCGGGAAACGAAACAAAGCTTTCGAATGAAGCGTTCCACTTACCAATCGAGCGAACTAAAGATTCTAGGGTCGGCGCGAAGGCGGGTCAAATCGGCGTCAGGCAGCCGGAGAGCGGGTGGGCGGCAACGTCTGGGTATGCTCACGCAAACGCTGCTGGACGAGAATTACGTAGTGCAGTGCGGAGATGATGGTGAAGATAAATGTGGCGCGAAGAAACTGGGTGCGCGCGATCCAGATCCAGCGCGACGGGCGAATCTCAAACAGAAGCACGAAAAACACCGCGCTGATCTGCGAGAAGGTGTTGGCCTTGCCAAAAATGCTGGGGCGGAAATTGCGCAGCCCGGCAATCGCGAACAGAACCGCGCTGGCGGCAAGGATCGAAATGTCGCGGCTGAAAACGACTACTGTGAACTTCCACGGGATTTTGTGCAGGATGGAGAGCACGAGAAACATTGTGCTCAACAGGAGTTTGTCGGCAATCGGGTCCAGATACTGGCCGAGCAGGGTTTGCTGATGAAGTGTGCGGGCGAGCAGGCCGTCGAGGCCATCGCTGAAGCCGGCGATTACGAAAACGACCAATGCCCAGAGATAGCGGCCCTCCACGAGATGAATCACGATGAAGGGGACAAAGATCATCCGCAGCAGGGTGAGCTGGTTGGGAGCGGTGAAGATTTGGGAGAGCTTCACGCCGGCTCCTGCGAAGCATGCGGTCGGGAGCTGTTGTTGCTGTTGTCCTGATCGAGGTGCGGGGCGAGCGCGGCCGATGGTTCGAGGCCGGTCTTGGCGAAGAAGCGCTGCGAAAGGGAAGACAGATTGCCGTCGGGCAGGTCAAGTTCGACGCGCTCAATACGGTGCATGGGGAAGAAAACGACCGCGGGAGTGAACGGTTCCCCGTCCCGGACCATTACGGTGAGATCTTCAAAGGACGCGAGTTCGGCTCCGCTCAGGCTGAGGCCCGCGGGGGCGAGAGCAAGAATCATCCCCCAGAACTTTTCGCGCGGATTACACAGGGTTGCAATGACCAGTGCTCCGGGCTGAAACGGTTCGCGCGTCTGGGCGGGCGCGGGTGGACCGTTGCGGGATGAATCGTTCGCCACATCTAGGATTGTCGCCGGGAGGGGCTCGCATTGCAAATTGAACCCACAAATTGAACCCACAAATTAAACCGCAGATGCAACGCGTGAGTTCACCCGCGCGGGGTGTCATTTCCAGCAATTCAAGCTTCGCGCTGGATGTGGTATTGTGCGGCATCAGGGGCGGTGCGGAAGCAGGTTGTCATCATGGACGCCCGAACTGCCGGACACATCCGTGGGCATGGCATCGGCGCGCGAGCGGAGGCGCGCCGGTAATGGCCCCCATTCTGCTGTGGCTCATCCTCGTCTTGTGCCTGCTGATCTCAGTGGTCAAGTATTTGATGGGAATCATCATGCGGCTCTCCTTTCCCAGTACCAAGGCGCGGAAGGACTATTCGTATGAGCCGACTGTGAGTGTGCTGATGCCCTGCTACAACGAGGGCCAGACTGTCTACGAGACGATCGAGAGTATCAGCAAGAGCAATTATCCCAACGAAAAATTCGAAGTCATCGCGCAGGACGACTGTTCCGCCGACGACAGCTACGAATGGATGCTCAAGGCGCAGCGCGATTTCACGAACATCCGCATCCGGACCGGACGGAATGAAGTGAACAGCGGGAAGGCGCGCTCGGTTTGTAATGCTTTGCAGCACTCAACGGCGGAGGTGATTATCTCGATCGATTCGGATTGCATCTTTCATGCGGACGCGATTCGGGAACTGACGGCCTGCTTCGCGGAACCGCGCATGGGATCGGTCGGCGGCAGAGTGGGAGTGAGGAATCCGAATGGCAGCGTGATCACTGCCATTCAGACGATTATTTATTATTCCGCGTTCGAGCTGTATAAGATTCCGGAAAATTGGACGCGCAGCGTGTGTTGCATCAGCGGATGCCTGTTCGCGATCCGGAGGACGTTGCTGCTGGAGATTGAGCCGGCGATACGGGCGCGGCATTGGTTCGGGATCCCGGTGAATCAGGGGGAAGATCGGTTCCTGACGCACCAGACTCTTCTGCGTGGGTATGGAACTTACATCAACAATGATGCGTTGTGTTGGACCACCGTGCCGAACACTTTGTCGGTGCTGTTCAAGCAGCAACTGCGCTGGCGACGCAGCATTGTGCGGGATTTTTTCTTCACGCTCAGAACCCTGCCGCAACATGTCTGGAAGCTGCATCCCAACACGGTGTTGACGCTGGTGCTGGTTCCGCTGGGAGCGCTGGTGGGATTTCTGATCGTGGTCACGGAGCTGACGTCAGATCCGTTAGCGTGGGCGGGCCCGGTGCCGCTGGTTGCGGCTCTCGGAGTTGGCGCAGTGCTTACCTGGGTCATCAAGAAATATAGCGCGAAGGAAGCGGTCGCCCATCCGTTGGCGTTTGCCGCGTATGTGGGCTGGTCGCTGGTGAGCAGCTTGTTCCTCACTCCCCTGGCTCTGTGCACCATGGATTCGGCAGACTGGGGAACTCGAACGATCGAACCAATTGAGCAAACTGAAACACACGAGGTGACTGTTGGAAACACAGACAGCTAATGCTGCTGCCCCGGAAGCCAACGCGAGTCCGGCAGCCGCGGGAACGAAACCAGCGCCGGTCAAGCAATCGCTGCACTACCGACTGGTGATTACGGTTTACCGCGTCTTTGCCGTTACCGTGCTCTATCTGGTGCTGGCCGGAATTCTTGCCTATGCCTGGGTGATGGGTTTTTATGCGGTGAACAGCTCGTGGGCGGCGCCAGTCATTCTCTCTGCCGCAGACGAGAAGAGTCTCGATTTCCGCGAGAAGCTCGTGACCAGCCAGCAGACCATTGAAGATTTGAAAGTGGATACCAACAAACTGCAGAGCGGTGTGATCGAAATGAAAAAGCACCGCGGCGCGCTGCTGGAGTTGGAACCGGAACTGCAACAAGCGATTGTGCGCGAGCGAACGCATAACCGGACGACGGGCCCGGAACTCGCGACACTGGATCGACAGAAGCAGGCCGACAACCTCAAGACGCAAAGAGTGCTGGCGCAGCTGAAGGAAGTGGAGAGCAATATCAATAAGGATCTGGCTGCGGGGCTGATCACCAAGGGTGATGCGGCAACGCAGTTGGCAGCGCTCAACACGGCACAGGGCGCTTATACAGACAGCAAGATTGCCGAAATCTTACTTACCGATAGCGTGCTGGACAAGACTACGACAGGTACCAACTCACTGGACGTGCTGGAAAAGCAGGCGGAGCTGCGGTCTGAAGTTGCGCAGTTGGATGTGGCCATGAGCGTGGCGGAGAAACAGCTGCAGCAAGAATCCCGGCAGATCGATCGGCTCAGGCAGGCGATCATTACGGCGAAACAGAGCCCATATTATTTGAACGCGTCGGGGCAGTTGCGGTTGTACTTCGCGTTCGTGCCTTACGACAACCAGGCGAACGCGCAGGTCGGGGCTGCCGTCTACGACTGTTATCTGAACATGGTGGGCTGTCGCAAGGTAGGGACGGTGAAGCAGATATTTGCGGGGGAAGAGCAGGCCGTCCATCCTATTTTCAAGACGCAGATTCGCGGGTTTCTGATTCAGATGAATCTGGACAATGACCATGCCGAGTCTGCGAAATCGAAGACCGTGTTCCTGGGCCGCAAGCCGATTCTGTTTTAGCCCGTCTGGCTTTGTCCTATTCTTGCTTGGTCATCTGAAGGAGAATAAGAATGTTTCCGAATCGCTGGAAGTTTGCCTTGGCTTCTATCGTTTTCGTCGCGATCCTCTTTCCGGTTCCCGCGCGGGCAGCGGGGCCCACTGATCAGCTGGCTTATTGTTCTTACGTGATGGAGCAGGCGCAGGCCCAGCGCGACTTGCTGCGCACGCCCATTGCGGCGGCCGGCTTCACGCAACCGGAGACAGGGTTGCCCCTGCAGTTGGTCGGCGGCGCTTCGGTGGGAGTTTCCGATATTAGAAAAGCAAGTCTGACCATGGAGGCGGCGCGCAAGAACTGCGAGCTCTACAAGGCCACGACCGGCGCCCAACAGGAAGTGCAATACGCTCTGCCGAGCCTGGAGAAAGAGGCACTGCGCAACCGGCTCACTCTGATCGAACAGGCTTCGAAGGCGTTGGATGCGTTGATGGAAAGGACAGCGAAGATGGTGGAGGCGCAAAATGCCACGCGGCTGATGCTGTTCTCGCTGCAAACGACCAAGATCAAGCTGGATGCTGACCGGGCCGAGACGGCGTCGAAGATCACCGCGCTCTATGTCCCCCCGCTGAGCGATAAACCGTTGAAAGATCTAATCGCGGAAAAACAAAGCAGCGAAACGAACGAACAGAAAGCGCTGGACAAGCTAAGCCGGCAGAGTAACTGGGATGTGGCGCTGTCCGTTGGTGTTCATCAGCAGGTGAATCCGGTTGCGCAGGGTGCGCAACCGTATGGCGCGGTCTCGGTTAATTACAACCTGGCGAGCCGGGCGATCAACAAGCATCTGGACCGTGCGGTGGAAGCCTATAGCGAATGGAAAAAAGTGCAGGAGGGCGACGTGGTGCGCAACATGGAAGTGCTGCGCCAGCAGTTGGAGGAAAGCGTTACCGCGCAGGAATCGAAGCTCAAGTCCCTGCAGGAGGAAAGCGGGCAGATCGACAAGAGTCTTCATCTGGTGGGCGATCCGGATACTTCGGCAGCTCTCGATTTCCATAATCAATTGACCGCCGCGGAGTTGCTCTTGCAGATCGAGACCGGCGACACCAGCTTCCGGATCGATCGCCTGCACGAGTATCTGACAAAGAATTACTGACTGCGCACTTTGACGGCGAACTCCGGTA
>Ga0210400_10005583_pt1 | contig 10656 bp, 12 predicted proteins | sample IncBWH26MmetaG_FD_155456 | JGI IMG/M metagenome (GOLD analysis project Ga0210400, IMG submission 155456) | Forest soil microbial communities from Barre Woods Harvard Forest LTER site, Petersham, Massachusetts, United States - Inc-BW-H-26-M | ecosystem: Environmental > Terrestrial > Soil >... | reverse complement strand
TGGCCAAGCGATGATTGACCGCTCAATTTTGAGTCGCGCGCGCAGTACAGCGTAAGCTCGAGAGAGTGCGTGGGTTGGCGTGCGAACGTCCATTTCGGCATCATGAAGGACAAGGTCTTCGACGTGGACGAGGTCACCTTCCACCCACAGGCTTGCGCATGCGTCAAGGAAGTGGGTACGAGTTATCCATCCTTCGCGAATCTCACTTTTAAGCAGTCTTTCATCCAGACGCGCCAACGTATCCTCAGCCGCGGCGATCCGTGACATAAGTCGATGCCAAGGCAGGTCGGGGATTTGATATCTCGGCCAAGGCATTGAGAACTCTCGCAAGCGCGGCTCATAGTGAAGGTAGCGCGTAGTTAGCTTCCGTGACAGACTACGGTAAAATAAACATCGCTGGGAGCAAAACTGTTTGAATTTGCCGAAGTCGAATCCTTGAGCATTGGAATCTGCAGCGGCTGCACGAATCCTTCAGGGGATAGCTCACGCGAGATCCCCTCGCCTCTCCGGCGTTGGGGTCTGCCGCAGACCACGTCATGTGGAAGAGGCGCGTTTTCGATTCCTAGACTTGTTGGCCCCCCCGCCAAGAGGCGTCGCTGCTATCCAGGGTAGCTGATTCTTACTTCTATAATTAAAAGGTGTATTTTGTTTCCGATGGAACTCTAAAATCCACGCTGTGACGAAGCCGCAGCGCTAAGAGTCCGTGGGCGGAACGAGCCAGCTTCATCCCGTGGCACAGGGCGGGATCTAAGTGGGACTTTGGTTTTTTTGAATATTCGGGGACCGCGATCGGCGCTCAGCTACATGGAGCCGCGAAGTGGCCCGGACTCCCCCGAGGTGGCTCGGACTCCTTGGGTGGCCACCGACCGCGACCTCCGGGGATCCCTGTATTCGAAGCCAAAACGCCCTCGAGGGGAACTTGTGCAGCGACAGGCCAGCGTCAACTGCTCGCTGCTTCGACCCGGATGATCCGCGCTATGCTGGAAGGCAGGGCTCCGTGGTCTGGCGTGATCGGTGTGGGTTCCGCAGAGACGCCGCGTTGCCCCAACGGCTGCGGCACAGGCGATTCGCGAGCCGCATCAGCCGCTCCGAGTTTTTCCTAAACTAATTCGTGGCGAAAAGCAGTCTAAACTTGGCAGCAACCCCAAGAGGACTTCCGGCGTAGTCTTTGATAAGGCCAGGCGACCGCGGCCGGAGCAGGAGGAGGGCGCCCGGTAAGGGACGGAAGTTCGTCCCTCCGGGACCGAGAAGAATCATGCTGAGATTCGGTACTTGACCTGGCAGCGCGCAGGACCGCGATGGGATCCCGATTGGTCGTCATTGGGCGGAACGATTTTTCCCGGAAGGCATTTCCGGGGGCAAGGAGGACGAAGTGAAGGGGGCGCCTGGCACAGCCGCTGGATTGAAAGTTGACCGCGGTCAACTTTGCGGTCCGATCGAATGAATAGATCTTATCGTACCGCTCGATGCCCTCTCGACCCCAAACCTAGGTCCCGCAGGACCATGCTCCTGATATGTTAGTCCGTGACGGGAAGCCAACCTCCCTCCATTTCATTGAGCTCGGTCAATGGCCTAGGTAATGGAAATCGGCCATTGGCCTATCTTCCTCCGGCGTGCCGTTTGCCCCGTGAAACCTAAGAGGGCCTTTTGTTGCCCTGCGTCTTCGGGGGCTTTACGTCCCAAGTGCCTTGGGTCAGCGCCGCAGTTAGACCGGCGCCCAACAGCATTGGTCCACCGCTCCGGCTAATCTTGTCGCGGGGCAGAGCGAAGTGTTCCCGGAGCTCAGCTCCGATAGCCAAAGTTGACCCCGGTCAACAGCGCCATATCCTCGAACCCGCCCTTAATACCTCGTTAACCCTTTATTCGTTGCAGGCCCCTCCAGAATCGGGCGTACTAGCGACGGTTAAGGCATGATTCTGTATCATCAAACGTAACCACGAGAAAAAGCCGTGTCTGTGCTCGACCAACCCGCTGATCAAACCGCCAGTTCGGCTCCTAAAGCGATCCACGAGCTGATCGCCGCAGATGCACGGGAGCTTTCGGCCAAGCTAGTTGCACACAGACTAAAACTCTTCCCTCCAAAAGCTCGGAAGAGTTTACGGCGATTCTCTTCGGGGGAAGCAGCGAAGTTGATTGGAGTGAACGACGGGTATCTGAGACAGCTTTCGTTGGAGGGGAGGGGACCTCAGCCGGAGACCGGTCCGTCGGGCAGGCGATCCTACACCCTGGAGAACGTGCAGGAGCTTCGAGCGTACCTCGATGACACGGGCAAGGCGGCCCGGCGCTACCTGCCGACCCGAGTCGGCCAAGAACATCTTCAGGTCATCGGGGTCGTAAACTTCAAGGGCGGTTCCGGAAAGACGACCACCGCAGCCCATTTGGCGCAGCACCTCGCTCTACAAGGGTACCGTGTCCTAGCCGTCGATCTCGATCCTCAAGCTTCCCTCAGCGCGCTCCACGGATATCAACCCGAATTTGACGTTGAAGAGAACGGTACTCTTTACGGAGCCATTCGCTACGACGATGAGCGGCGCGAATTGGGTGACATTATTCGACCGACATATTTTCCAGGCCTTCACATCGTGCCAGGCAATATCGAGCTGATGGAGTTTGAGCACGAGACCCCGAAGGCGCTCTCGATGCGGCAATCGGGCGATCCGCTGTTTTTCGCACGCGTAGCGCGGGCGCTGGCGACCGTCGAACACGAATACGACGTCGTCGTAATCGATTGCCCGCCGCAGCTTGGATTCCTAACGCTGTCGGCGCTTTGCGCCGCTACGGCAATTCTTATCCCCGTGCATCCGCAAATGCTGGATGTCATGTCCATGGCGCAGTTCCTGATCATGACGTCGGATCTTCTGGCTGTAGTGGCCAAGGCCGGCGGAAACATGAACTACGACTGGATGAGGTATCTGGTCACGCGCTACGAGCCTGGCGATGGACCGCAGGCGCAGATGGTTGGCTTTATGAGGTCGCTCTTCGGAGACCGTATGGTGACGAATATGATGCTCAAGAGCACCGCCATATCCGACGCCGGCATTACCAAACAAACGCTCTATGAGGTCGCCCGCGAGCAGTTCACTAGGTCGACCTACGACCGCGCAATGGAATCCCTGGACGGCGTCAACGGCGAAATTCAAAGCTTGATGCAATCGGCGTGGGGGAGGGCGTAATGGGACGCAAAAATCTGCTAACCGATCTCATAGACGCGACGCCTGAAGGCTCGCCAACACCGCCTCGCGATGCGTCGCCTCCCGAAGGCCGACACATCCAACCCACGCTTGGTACCCGCGGTGCGGTCGGTGCCATGAGCCGATCGCTGGAAATGTTGTCTGCCGAGCACGATGCCGCGAAATCGATAAACGCAAAGCTCGCAAACGGACAAGCCGTCGTTGAAATCGATCCAACGCTGATCGATGCTTCGATCGTACCGGATCGGATGCAGGGCCCGGATGAAGATCACGCCGCACTTGTCGAATCGATCAGGACCAACGGACAGCTTGTTCCGATTCTGCTGAGGCCTCACCCGCGTGACCCATCGCGTTTCCAAACTGCGTATGGCCATCGGCGCGTCCGCGCACTGACCGAACTTGGCCGACCGGCACGTGCTGTGGTCAAACAAATGACCGACGATGAACTAGTCGTCGCGCAGGGCAAGGAAAACGGGGAGAGGACGGACCTGTCGTTCATCGAACGGTCGGTCTACGCGATAGCTCTCGAGGACCGGGGGTTTCGCCGAGAGACTATCATGACGGCGCTTAGCGTCGACAAGACTGAACTTTCGCGGCTCATTTCAGTGGGCCGGGCGATCCCAGCCAAGATTATCAATTCTATAGGCCCTGCTCCGAAAACCGGCCGACGCCGGTGGATGGACCTGGAAGAGCGCCTCAAGGGACGGGACCTCGATGCAATACTGGCGCCGCTCCTGTCTACTACGCGTTTCGCGGCCGCCCGCTCAGATGAGCGATTCGGAATGGTGTTCTCTATCCTCGCACCGAACGCGACCAAGAGGGCCACGGTCATCTGGACGGCCGACGATGGCAAAAAAGTAGCGTCGATCGAGCGACGACAAGGGCGCGTGACGCTAGGGCTGAACGAAAACGTGGCGCCGGCCTTTGGCGACTTTCTCATTGAGCGCCTTCCGGAGCTCTACCGCTCGTTCACGGAGGGACAAAAGGCGAGGGGGGATTGATCCCGAGCCTACGACAAGAGGACATGGCACGGTCGGGATCTATTTCACCGTCTCACCGCGCGATCAGTAAAGCGTACCCCAGCAACCAACGAAGGAGCTTGTGGCAAAAGAAAAAGGCCCCCGAAACGTTTCCGTCCGGAAGCCCTCTCTAACGTGTAAGCAGCCTTAGAGAATCACTTCCGCGAATCCCAGTCAAGCCCTCTCTGAACGGTAACGATTCGCCGAGCGCTTTTCTTTGCCCGAAACGAGGCAAAGACGATGAATGATTATCACCCAACGGCGCCCTTTGGACGCCGAACGCTGACGCTTGCCATGGTGGCAAGTCAAGCGACCGCCCGCGCATGCCCCGAGGACAAGGTCGTGCACAAATGGAAGATTTTCCGCGCCATCACGGAGGCCAAGGAACCCCTCAACATCTCCGACCGTGCCCTCACAGTCCTCAATGCTCTCCTGACCTGTCTTCCGGAAACGGTTCTGACTCCAGGTAAGGATCTCATCGTGTTTCCGTCGAACGTCTCGTTAAGCGAACGGACTCATGGCATGGCGGCCACCACGCTGCGACGCCATCTCTTCGCGCTCGTTGGCTCCGGTCTCATCATCCGAAGAGATAGTCCTAACGGAAAACGCTACGCGCGCAGGAGCATCGACGGAAGCGTCGACCGAGCCTTTGGCTTCGACCTAACGCCAATCGTCGCCAGGTCCGATGAGTTCGAGCAACTGGCGGAACAGGTCCGTCAGGGCCGCCGTGCCGCCGCGCTGGCTCGCGAACGCATTACCATCCTGCGGCGCGACATCGCCAAGATGATCGCGATAGCGGTGGAGGAGGGCGCTCCCGGCGATTGGAAACAGCTGAATGCTGAGTTCCTGCGCCTGAGCGGCCGCTTGCCCAGGGCTATCACGCCGGCGCTCGTCGAGCCGCTGGCGCTCCGACTCGAAGCACTAGCTATCGACGTAGGCAAGCTCTTGGATTCTCACAACTCTGCTCAGAAAACGGACGGCAATGACAGCCGTTCCGGCGCGCACTATCAGAATTCAAATACAGACTCCCCTATTGATCTTGAACCTAGCTTCCAAGAAAGCAGGGGCCAGACCGAGGATTCCCCGCTACCGGCGGTGAATCCTGCTACCACCCGTCCAATCGCCTTTCCGCTGGGACTAATCCTGAAGGCCTGTCCCGACATTGCGATGTACGCGCGTCACGGAATTTCCAGTTGGCGCGACCTGATCGTTACGGCCGGAGTGGTCCGTAGCACGCTCGGCATCAGCCCGAGTGCCTGGGAGGAGGCTATCGAAGCAATGGGGGAGGCCGACGCCGCCGTCACGATCGCCGCCATTCTTCAGCGATCTATCGAGATCAAGAGTCCTGGAGGCTATTTGCGCGGCCTTACGAGCAAGGCGAGGGGAGGAGGTTACTCGATCGGTCCGATCATCATGTCGCTGATGCGGCGCCAGACCACAAAGACTGAGGATATAGCCTCTTCCGGCTAACAACCGGCGGAAATCATCCCAGCACGAAACAAATCGACTCGTTTCGGGCACCGCGATTCGTACTGCGTCCGAAACAACCCAAACGCCGAAGGACGATCTATCGGTCGTGCCTTGTCAGTATAGGTCCGGTTGCGATCGCCCATGCGTGGGTGAAAAGCCAAAACAGCAAAGGTACGTATGGGCCGAAAGATGATCCCCACGCGGTCTTCAAGAGTATGGGGGATGCCGACAGACTGTCGAGGCCAATCGACTGGCGGCCGGGGGCAGCCAGCAAGCGGATGTGAAAAACAAAGTGCTCGGAAAAATCGATGAGACCGCACTGGCAAGAGCGCTCTCGGCAGCAAGAGATCGATCGTGAGACGAGTCTGATGCCAGACCGCGGCTGCGGCAGCTGGAAGGGGAGGGGACGCTTTTGCGCACCCGCCTTCGGGCTTTGGCTCCGTCAGGACGATCCGGTCGCCGACCAGGAGCGTGTTCATCCGATGAAATCGACAGACGCAGGTTCGGAAGGCTCGCCTATCTTTGACCTGACTGGGCGTTTTCGCAAACCTCGCAAAACCGGGGCTTCTCGAGGTACCTCATAGAGCCCAGAGGCCGCTGGAAGCGTCTCGAGTCGGGCCGAGATCATACAAAAATCGTACAGTCCGCTGACGTCGGAGCCGCGGTAGGGGCGCCTGAGCTGGGAGTGAGCGCGGAGCGCCGCCGGCATTCATCGAACATCACAACGCCGACCCAGGGCCGTTCCGATGGAACAAATCAGCCGACGACATTCTCAGCTCGATCGAACGCTTCTGCGCTTACAATTTGCCAGCCACCGCCTGAAATTCCACGAACTTTTGGTTCCGGACACTAGACTACTAGTTCACACGCGATACTTGGTGGGCTCGACCATCCCTACGTCCGGTTTAGGTTTTTGGTACACACAGGCGTCGGCCGCGTCCGCGCCTACGCGATGTTTGCGCTCGGCGAGCCCGTCGACGCCACGACCTCATCGTCCTGGGGGCTCGCCAATGCGGTGGGCCGGAGCTAGGGTTGCTGCCACCGTGCGTTCAAAGCGCGCGTCCAGCGGCCGCCTCCTGCTGGCGGGTCAGGCCGAGCAGGTTGATAAGGTGCTGATGAAGCTCGAACCAGACGGTATGGTAGGAGTCGCGGTCCGGCGCGGTGAGATAGCGCTGATCGCCAGCCTCGAGTTTGGCGAGCGCGTCCGAGAGACGTCGCCGGTATCCGAAATACACGAGCACGCCGTCGCCCATGTATTTCGCCACGAACCCAAGCGTTGTAAATGCAGTGACCAGAGTCGAGCTGCATGATGCGGTTTATCGGAGAGTAGGGCTGTCGCGTTCCGAATCGGCTTCTCTTGTCGAGCTCGTGCTGACGGAGATCACCGACAGCATGGCGAGAGGCGAAACCGTAAAATTATCATCGTTCGGGACTTTCCAAAGTGCGCAAGAAAGGCAGGCGCATGGGTCGCAATCCGAAGACCGGTGAGGCGTTCCGATGCCTTCGCGCCGTGTGGTCATCTTCAAGGCGTCAGCTGTCGTGAAGCAACGGATAAATTCCGATCGTCTGCAGGAACGGTCAAAAAAGACGCTGACCGAGACAGATGTGAGGACGCTGCTCTGACTTAACTGCTGCGGCTCGGGCGATCCTCACGACACGCGAGCCGTTGGTCACACAGCAGCGGCATCATTCGATGTCGTGGTGCAGTGTGCGCGTGATCTAGGAATTTCGATTTAGCCATTGAGTTCCTTGGCAAGAATTTCAGCAGTAACCACGTTCTATAACTAACCTTCAGGAATTGCGGCGTTTGCTCTTGTGACAACGGCGAGAGCTTTTAGGCGTATTACGCTACACAACCTGGGTTCGCACATCGCTTCTCGCGCTATCGGTACTGGCGTCGATTACGGCGCGCATGCATGCGTTTAGGCTCTTTCCCGTTGCCGTACCGCACGGTCAGTTGATTTCGAAATGGAGCAGGCGTTGAGCGACCTCTCGTAAAGGTCCGCGAGCAAACGTCTTGGACGTTTCGAAAGACGGCGCTAAGATTGCGATCGAAGGATCGATCGTGGGACTCCCGCTAAGGAACAGAGCGAACGCTATATTTATTCGGATTTTTGGATAGGAAAATATTCCATAATGGATCTTATGCGAATCCTTCGAGAAGCTTTCGATTGCCGCTGTCGTTTCTGGTTCGATCTGAGTCATTCGTGCTCTATTTGAGTCTGCTGAATGAAGATTGCTGCATTGCCCGCTATCCCCACTGAGAGCGTCGCGTCGGGGGCTGTGCTCGGCGTTAGATATTGGCACTGGATGGACTCTGTTTTGGCACTGGTCGAGTTCATTCTCGCTGCGCGGGAGGCAGGTGCCGGAAGCCGCTAGGACAGGCCGTTCTGTCCAGGTTGATATCGAGGCTAAGACATCGCCAATTTGGGGTTCTTGTCACCACAAGCTACGTCGACAGCCAAGCCTATCGAGAAATCAAGGAAGACCAGCATCCCATAGTCGTGATTGCCGCCGCCGACATTGTAGGAATCCTGCGTTCGCATGGACATGCAGGGACATCTGCCGTGGAAAGTTGGCTGAATGTGGAATTTTCAGGCACGTCCCTAACGAGCATGCCGCCGACTCTTTAGGCCTTGCGACTGGATTTCTTCCTTCGCGCCAGCCATTCCTTGGCGGCCTCTTCCATGATTTCCAGGCGTTCATGCCGTCTTCCAGGGCGGCAAGTTTCACCGCCCTGATCACGTCAGAAGACATCGTGGTCAGGAGCCAAGGCCGCAACGCGTTCGCCTGAATCCGCCAGCTCGGATTGATCTCGCTTGCCGTACATGAAATCGGCGATCTGAAACCGCTTCCGGCTCGTCCAGGAATGAGGATGCCATAGATCCCGCCGGTGCTCGAACCTGCCGGTCTGCGCGTAGATGACGCTCACCGCGATCGTGTCCAGCTGGTAGAGCCACCCGCCGAGGATGCTGCCGCCGGGGTCGGTCTTCCAGACGTGAAGGTCCGATCTGCCGATGCCGCCGTCGTGACGACCTAACTGCAGATGGATCTCGGGATGCGGCCGGTTCGCCATGATCGCTTCGGAGAACGGATCGCGCGAAATCGGAACGTCGTGGCCGTTCGCCTTGGCCTCGGCGATCATGCAGCCGGTGAGCTTCAGGAAGAAAAGGTGGACGTCGATCATCCGGCGTTTCGTCGAATAGTTGAAAATGCGTTCGCAGCGGACCCATTGCCCGACCTTCAGCCGTCGTGACCGCAGCCGGTCCGACATGGCTTCCCAGGCGAAGTCGTGCGGCTGCGTGCGGGTGTTGTTGCAGTGTGAGCAGATGCGCACGGGCGACTTGAGGATCTTGGCGTCGAGGCTTCCGACCGGCCGGTTCCTCTTGTGCAGATCGTGATAGTAGAACGGCTCTTCCTGCGAAGGCTTCCCAAGGACAGCGAGAAGATCGCTGCGCTTCGTCTTGTGCTCGCCGGAATCCGCTCCGTTCTTCTTGCAGATCCAGCACAAAGGCTCGCTCGCCGCTTCGTTCGCAACGTTCGCCGCGAGCACTTCCATCGCCATCGCCGTCCCCTCGCCTAGTGCGACTTCAGCTGCCTAGTCGGAAACTGCTTCTGCCACGTCTCGACCAGGAAAAGGGACGCGGTGCTCGCGGAATGTATGGCGAGCCGAGCGATGCGGGAGTCGATCCTCCGATAGCCGCGCTCTCGGCCGTGCGCGTCGCCGGCGTGAGTCCGGAGCGAACCGACGCCGTTCACGACCGAGTTCAAGCCTCCCAGAATGGCGCGCACGTCGCCGGCGATCTCGTCGGGGACGCCTTGCTTGTCCGGCGTGAGCCCGAGCGGTTCGCGAACGGCTTGGTAAAGCCCCTGGATGTCCTTCTTCTGCGGCAAGGGCAGCCCGAGTTCGATCAGGACCGAGCGGCAGACGCTTTCAACCACCGAGCACGCCGACGTCACCGCGTCCTCCGGATCATTCTCCGCGCTGGCCAGCGCGCGATCGAGATCCCGCGTCACCGTGTCGAAGTCGATGACGACGACCGCATTGGCCAAAGCGTCGACCACACTCGACGACCTGCCCGGCGCGCCGAGCCGGACCGCCGATCCGACGCGCTGCAGTTCGAGGCCGTCGTACGAAAGGCGCGCGTTGAGATAGTCGACGACGGCCTGCAGCCGGTCGGGTTCGGAGAGGAAGTCGCGCGGATCGGCGGCGCGCTCGACGATGTTCTTCAGGATCGTCTGATCACCGATGCGGTTCGCGCGTTCGAGCGCCTCGACGAGCGCCGGCAGGCGCGATCCGCTGCCGACCGACATCGCGACGTTGCAGCCCCGCATGAAGGACTCGAGCTTGGAGGCCGACCGGTAGACGCCGATCGGGGGCGTCTGGTCGTTGCCGCCACCGCCGGAAATGACCATTGCCAAAGCTTCGATGGATTGAGGCGCGAGATGAATGTGCATGGGAAATCGTGGACAATGAATGGGCGAGAAAAAATCGACCGCAGTTTCTCCGAGACCCCGGCGGTTTCAAGGCTCACTTCTTCGAAGCGCTCTTCTTCGCACGTCGCTTGAGCCACTCCCTGGCGGCCTCCTCCATCACGTCCCACGCCGGCCTGCGTTCTTCTTCTGCCGCGTCCTTGATGCCCGCGACAACCTCGGCATCCATCATGGTCAGAAACTGAACCCGCCCGGCCGTCGGCGTGCGCATTCCTCGCTTCGGCAATTTGGTCTTGATCGCCACCGGCCCGTCCCGCGACACGATTCAGTCGCGTTAACCATAAGGCCGGTGGTGGTGAGGCGCGAACCGAAGCGGCGTCTATTCACAGACGAAAGGCCTTTGAAATTCATACCGCGTCTTTTGCTGCCTTGACTGGGCGTGCTCTGACGATTTTTCGAGCCGGTTTGGCTTTGAACATCATCGGCTCGCCGTTGAAAGGATTTGTACCTGGACGTGCCTTGGTGGCGGGCTTCTTTATGAC
>Ga0210400_10005582_pt1 | contig 10659 bp, 21 predicted proteins | sample IncBWH26MmetaG_FD_155456 | JGI IMG/M metagenome (GOLD analysis project Ga0210400, IMG submission 155456) | Forest soil microbial communities from Barre Woods Harvard Forest LTER site, Petersham, Massachusetts, United States - Inc-BW-H-26-M | ecosystem: Environmental > Terrestrial > Soil >... | reverse complement strand
CGGCGGCACAGAGGACGAATTACTGGCCGTGCTGGACGCGGCTATTGAAAGGACCAAGGTGACGACGTGAGCAACCAACCGACAATCGAGACAGCCCTGATAGCCGAACATGACGCGGCTTTTGAAGTGCTGGCCGTCGCCCTGCGCGAAATGCACGCGGCGCGGAAGGTCTTTATGCAAAAGGAATTCGCCTACAACAGCGCAGTCAAGCTAGTAGTCGAAATCGAGGCACGGCTTACCGCCCTGATGAATGAAGCCGCTTCGCTCGTCCCAGCGGAATCCCTAACCCAGACCCCGGAACAGCGATGACGAGCCTCTACAACGAGAACGACAAGTTCGCCGCGCGGTGGCTGCGGAACTTGATCGGCGCGAACTTGATCCCGCCAGGCATGGTTGACGAACGGAGTATTTGCGATGTGCAGCCAAGCGATGTTGCCGGGTTTCGACAAGTGCATCTGTTCGCAGGAATCTCCGGGTGGCCCCTTGCCTTGCAACTCGCCAGATGGGACGAGCCTTGTTGGACCGGGAGTTGCCCCTGTCAGCCATTCAGTGACGCCGGGAAGCGCGGCGGCGAAAGCGACCCGCGCCACCTCTGGCCGCAAATGTTCCGTCTCGTCCGCGAGTGCCGCCCTGCAACAATCTTTGGCGAACAAGTTGCGAGCAAGGATGGACTTGGATGGCTCGATGGAGTATTCGCTGACTTGGAAGGAATCGACTACGCCTGCGGGGCGGCCGTACTGCCGGCTTGTAGCGTCGGCGCGCCGCATCGACGATTGCGAATCTTCTGGACAGCTACGACTTGGAAATTGGGCGACACCGACGGCGCACGACAGCGGGCACGGCGGGGGCCGCAGCGATGCGAGCGCGGAGAAGCGGGGGAGTCGCTGCCTGCAACGGGAATCGGCGCTGGCGTCTTGGTCAACTCCGCAATCAGTGGAATCGGGACATTCGAGCGGAAACCCGATTCGTGCGATGGACCACAACAGTCGCTTGGAGGATCAGGTTCATTTGAGCGAATTGGCGACGGGCTTGAACACGCCGCGGGCGACGGACGGGAGCAAGGGAGGGCCGAATCAATCGGGCGGGGCGTTGCCGGCGGACGCGGCATTGACATCGTGGGCCACGCCAGCGGCGCGGGATTGGCGAGACGGCCGAGCGAGCCAAGAGACGATGGACAAGAACTCGCGCCCCTTGAACGAGCAGGCGACAATGCTTGGTCCGATTCCGCCGTCATCGACTGCCGAGACGGCAAGCGCCGTCGCGTTCCGCTTGAACCCGCATTTTTCCCGCTGGCTCCAAGGCTACCCGGCCGCGTGGGACGATTGCGCGGATACGGCAACTCAATTGTTCCCCAGTGTGCCGCCAAGTTTGTGATAGCCTTCATGGAATCCCTAACCCCGGAGCAAGACCGGTGACGCACAATGTCTACGAAATTCGCGTCGGCTCATTTATCGACGAAACGATTGACGATCGAATCGCTGGCGGCGGCATGGTCTTAATACAGCGACTCCCGTTGCGTGGAACTTACATCATTGAATCGCGCGGGGTGCGGAGTGCTTGGAAGAAAGCCGAACGATTGGCACGAATCGACGGAGTGGCATCGCCCGTAATGTTATCAGCCGAGTTGATGAATCCCTAATGGAGCAAGAACGATGAAAGCGAAGCGAGCGACGGCTGAATCAGTCAAGGGGTGGGGCGTTGTCCATCCAGAGCGCGGCATCGAGTTGGCCTATGTCAGTCGCCGTTTGGCGCTGCTGTCGCTCTGCGGCGATGAGAAGTTGATTCGCGTCGAAATCCGTGAACTCCAGTCCAAGAGAGGAGCGAAGAAACGCAAATGAACGAACTAATCAAAGCCAACTGGTATCAGCAATCAACCGGCTGTCTAATAGCGTGTCTCGTGGGGTCGTCTGATGATCGCTACATGTCCGCAAAATGCACTTTTATGGGCACAAGCGAAATCGTCCCTCACGTCACGGCACCCGCCGAGCAGCCGCGATCGCGTCTTACAGAAGGGCAAGACGAAGTTGTGCGGCAACAGGTCGAGACAGCTAAGGAAGCTGCGCGAAAACAGGTCGGCGCGATCGGCCGTGACGACGACTGGGCACGGAAGCAGCCGCGCAAGCGAACGGGCGTGGCCAAGTACGGCTTCGAGTGTCTGCCTGTGGCACACGACGGAAAGAACTGGCGCGACGAGTGCGATAAGCTCCACCTCGATTCTTCCGTCACCGAAGACACCGCCGAGCAGCCGGCAGCGAAGGTGCGGAGATTCCGAAACAAGGAAACCGGCATCGTCGTGCGAGTGTTCGGCGATGGGCATGGCACTTACGAGAGCGGACCATTTCAGGGGAGCCTGACGGCAGCGCGACTCGCGCATTTCGTAGGGGATAAAGGCTACGAGGAAATCATCGAGCAGACGGCAGCGGAGCCGAGCGGAGTGATTCCGAATCCGCAGCCATCCCCGAAGCATTTGCAGGAAGCCTCCGAAGAAGCAATCAAGGAATTTGGGAGGCTGCGGAACATCTCATTCGGCGTGCTGCGCGAATTAGCCCATAAGATACTTGCTCCGGCCGAACGCGAACTCGCCGCGATCAAGCAAGCCGACGATGACCGCAGCACGACGATTCAAATGCTCGAAGCGGACAACGATCGGCTATCGGGGCAAAACGCTTCAATGAAGACTGCGATAGCGAAGCTGCAGGAATGCGGAGAATTTGCCAAGCGCTCTTGGCCCGTAGAAGCACGCGACATTGCAGCCTGCCACGCCGCAGCAGCCGCCGACACAGTGAGCGAACCGAACCCCAACGCTCTTACCCAAGAAAAGTACGATGCCCTGGCAGTGAAGCTTGCGCAGTCGATTCAAGAGAACGCCAAGGCGCAGGCCGACGCGGAGAAACTTGCGAGGATCATCAAAAGAATCGGCCAATACGCCACGGCTAAGATAAACGACTGGGCCGACGTGCGTGCTCAATTTAGGATAATTCGAGAGGCAGTTGATTCCGCCCAGCCAACACAAGGGAGCGGCCCTGTCACTGAGAACTCATTGCCTCAGTCGCGGTCTCACGACGGCGGGGTCGCTCCCGATTTACCGCAACACCGGCAATGCTTGCAATGCGGCTATCACGCCGTCGATTATTTGCTCGAATCGGCAACCTACTTTTGCAAGGTTTGCGATCTTCGCGGACAGGCGAGAGATTTCAAGACCGAACGCGACGAAGCACGGGCCGAGAGCGCCACGCTCCACCAAGAAAAGATTGCCCTAGAACAGAAGATCAGTAATTATTGGATGTGGCAAGGCGACGGCAGCGATCATCTGGCGTCATTGACGTGCCCAATCTTGATTGACGCCGCCAAGCTACGAGACATTATCGACCGACGTGAGGCAAAGGCGCAGGCCAATCGCATCAGGGAGCTTGAAACCGAACTGGCCACGCTCCGCGACGACTTGTCAGCGGCCTGCGGTCCGTCGCGGTACGGCAATCTTGAGGTCGTCGAAGATAATGGGCGATGGTGTGTGAAGGATGGGATCAGGTGGATAGCTGACTTCTACGGCTCGAAGCACAATGCCGCCGCTTTCGTGGCCGCGGAGAACGCCAGAGCCAAGCACGCGACAAAGGGCAAGGAGTTGCTGGAAGAGGTCGAGCGGTTGCGTAATTGGAAAGAGCTGACCAATGCGATGCTAGATCATATGGGCGTTCCAAAGAATTGTTTGCCAGGCGGTCATCCAAAATATCACTACCATCCTAGACTGACTTGGCTGGCCGACCACATCGCCAAACTCTCTCAGCGACCAGTCAACGGAGCAGCGGTCATCGCGGCGGTAGATCGGGTTATGAGCATTAGCGGAAGCCCTAAATTTACCGACGCGGATAAAGTCTACAAGATCAGGACGATCTTACGTTCCGCCCTGGCGAGCGTGCCCGCACGGTGCCCAACGTGCGATTCCCCGGAAAAGAAACTTCACCCGGCAGTCCAATTCGAGGGTGAGGTTGAAATCTGCAAAGACAAATGGCACCTGGCCAACGTACCGAGCGAGACAGGAGGTGAGACGTGACGCGAGACAAGCCGCATCCGAGTCATAAAATGACCAAATGGGAATCGACAATCGTGACCCTCATTAGTACCTCGCGGTTCGGAGAAATCAGGAAGTGCAAGAATTGCGGAGCGGAGGAGGCTAGAACCGTTTGCGGTCACGCGATGCACGACGAGCTACGAGTGTCGTGCGAAGCATCAGAGACAGGAGGTGCCAAGTGAGCAGCGAGCGATTAAGCGACGACGATCTGCGGGCTATATCTTGCGGCGGTTACGATCCGTCTGTCGAGGAGTGCGGTGCAATGGCCCGCGAATTGCTTTGCCGCCGCGAGGCAGAGGCTTCCGACCGCGTATTGCGGCAGAGCCGGCTCGAAAACCTACATGACGATTCTTCGCCACATCCGTTGAACGTCTCGCCGAAAGCGCAAGTAATTCGGGAGAGGCAAGCACGCCGCGAGGCCGACGGCAAAGCCTGGGAGTGCGTCAGGATGCTCATGCCAATACTACGAACCCACGTTGCTTACGATAATAAGAATGCAAAGGCAATAATCGAGACTGTTCGCGCAGCCGCCCGCGCCGCTGGCGTGGACTTGGAGGGGACGTGAACCATGAAACCTTGCTCCGATTGTGGCCGTGACAAAGGCGACGACGAAGATTGCCCCGCGTGTAGCCCCGGCGGTCCCGATGACATTATCGAGTGCTGGTGCGGAGCCAAGGGAACCTACGAGGAATTGTTCAGCGATCATTCCTACGAGGATTCTTGCGGCGGCACACACGAGATTCATTGCGAGTGCAGCGGCGACGGGCTTTGCGTCTGCCACCATCACGGCAGCTACGAGTGCCCCGGCTGCGAAGATTGCGAAGGCGATGAGGACGGCGATTATGACGACTACGACGAAGATTTTTGAGTGACCCCCAACACCGACCTCGTGTCGGAGAGAGACGGAGATGAGATGAGCATGAGACGGGACGGCATCAACACCGACGACATTGACACTGGAACCATCTGGTGCTGGTATTGGTGCGCAAACTGTCAGCGGCTACAGCGATTCCGACTCTGGCGCAAATACCCGAAACCACACTACGCCAAATGCGACAAGTGCGGTTCGGAGCGAATGACGCCAGACCGTGGAATTTTGAACCATATGATGCCCCCGGAGAACCCATCGTGACCTACCCCAGCGACGCCGAGCTAGACCGGCTCGACAGACTTGAGAGAGGGGCATTGCCTGGACCGTGGAACTCGCTTGAGTTCGCCGCGCATCCTGTGCTTTCCGTGTACCGCGCGAATATCGCCGTGCTTCAAGAATCCCGCAACGCCCTGCCGTCGCTCCTCGCCGCCGCACGGGACAGGAACAGGCTGGCGGCGGAAGTGGAATCGAAAGAAGATCAGCGGCTCGATGCCGAAAGCCGCGCACAAGAGAACGCTTATTTCTGCCAACTGGCCCACGACATGGAATATGAGCTATCGGCAGTCGTGAGTGTGCCGGGAACGCCGCTGTTAATCGACGTGGCGAAAGCGGCACGGGCGAAGATCGAGGGGCTGGCGGCGGAAGTCGAGCGGCTGACGGAGGAGTGCGCGGAATGGCAGCAGCGTTGCGCGCGGCAAACGAAAACCCTTCTGAAAAAGACGTGGCCGGATGATCGACCGATCAAAGGCACCCTACGCGATGACTTCTTTCCGCCGAGCGGCCTTGAGGGGATTTCTGGTGTATAAAATCACGATAACAACGAAGGGCCGCGAAGCCGTCTTTGAACCGGCGACTTGCGAAATCTACGGCGTGCTGCATGACGACGGCACGGAGGAGAAGCAGTTCGGCATTTTCCAAGACGGCGTGTTGCTGGATTGGACAAAGATCGAAAGCGACGCGTGGTGGAAATCGGCATTGTGGCACGCGGACAACTGGGGCACGGAGACGATCCGATTGCCGAGTGGAGTGACTTGGAAGATTGAATGGCTTCCGGCCGCTTGATTTACCCGTGGTGGTGGATACTGTTACGACAAGGAGAGGATGCCGATGAACATTTGCGAAGCGCCTTTGATAACCGAAGATTGGTTGCGCGACTGCGGCTTCAAGTGGGAGCAATTCGATCGGCAGCCGGAGAAGCAATGGCTACTATGGCTGGGCCGGGCGTGCGTCGAGTACAGCCAGCGATGCAACGATTCCGATTCGCTAGGCATCGAATTATCGAAGGTTCAGCCGCAGCCGGAAGGGTATCGCGGCTTGTGGCACTGTTGGTTGCGAAGCGACATTGCCGGTCGATACGCGCGGATCATTCACGTTCGCTATCTGTACTTGCGGGCCGAAGTCGAACAGCTTATTGCGGCGCTGACAGGTCGGCGCGTCGATTGGAAGGATTCTCTCTATGGCTCGCTTCATTCACCAGAACAAGGCGAACAATTCCGACAGGATAGGATGCGGCTCGATCAGCGCATCAATCATGCGTGGGTTGATCGTGTGGACGCGGAGGAGGGAATCGAGGGAATCGACAAGGATAAACGCGGGGCATCATTGCCCTAAAGATGCGTACCCAAGACGGTCACATAGGATAACATGCGGCTCACGACGGGCCGGGGGAGCAACGGATGCTGGTTCGATGGATAGAGGAAGGCGACCACGTAGACGTAGACCGGCCGACGCGCGTCGTGTTCCTGGGGCGGAAGCGCGGGCAGATTAAGTTGGGGCTGATGGATCTACATGCGGTCACGGAGAAGGATAAGGCGTATCGACCTGGGGATGACAAGGAATCTTTGGAGAAAACAGGATGAAATATCGCAGCAAGACAATCGAGATTGAAGCCAACCAATTCCTCGGTGAAATGGTTGTCGGTGTGCGTTCCCGCGAAGACGGAACGTGTTACGTCGTGACGATTCATGGGCAGGAAACCGAAGTCGCGCCGGGCGATTGGATCATCCTTGAAAATCCGCCCGGCGACGGAACGCGAGCCTACCCGTGCAAGCCAGACGTTTTCGAGCGGCGGTATGAACGGTTGCTGAGCGCACCGGAGAATCCAGCGGAACCAACCGTCACTGCCGACCTGCAAGATGCAGCAATCTTTATCCGCCGCTTGTCGCACGCATTGCAACCGAGTCACCCAGTCGTCATTAAGTCCCGCGACTGGCTTCGCCGCCGTGGACTGATCGGCTCGCCTCTCAGAGGAGAAATCGAATGAACGGTCGAGAACTTGAAGACTGGCTACTTTTCCGGGCCATCAAAGCCAAGGACGAAGACGGCGACTGGGAACTTTGTGATCGGTTGCGAGACGCCGCGCACTTGCTTAACCTCCAACGACGAATCGCTTCCCACGTCCCGGCGAGAATCGCCATTGAAGCGAAGGAGAAGGCCGGATTCGGAGAGGCCATCAAAACGAAATAACGTAGTCAAGTCATGAACCATTGCATCGCGTGCGGCGTTAATCCCGTAGCCGGACATTTTGATACGTGCATCGAGTGCGCGAATTGGGATGGCCCAACTGTCCAACCGGGCGGCAAGTCGTGCTATGACTGCGGCGGCGATGGAGAGATTGACGGTGTGACGTGCGATGGGTGCGGCGGTTCAGGTGTCATGGAGGAGGAAAACTGGTAATGGAGCCGCAGAAAATTAAGGAACTGATTGCCAAGTGGACCGAAAACATGAACGCCTCAATCAACATTAACGCCGACCGCAGACGTGAGGGACTGGAAACGTCGCTCTTTCATTCCGGCGCTGCAATGGGAATGCGCACTGCGATTGAGGACTTGCGAAAGGAACTTGACGGATGAAGATTCAGGCAATCACTTTCGAGATGGGCAACGACTTCCACGCGGAATTGATCTGCGAGCATTGCGGCTACACACAGCGGTTGACTACTGGCTACCACGACAACTACTTCCACACGAAGGTTATCCCGACAATCTCTTGCCGGCGATGCGGCTTGAACCGAAGCGGGGAGCCTGAGCCGCGCAGCGATACCGAACACAGGGAGAAAGTGTAATGACACCAGCCGAACAACTCGCCAGCAAACGCAAGGATCGCAAGCCGCGAGTCGGCGGCACGCCGCGCCGCAAGCGAACATGGGTCTGCAGCGTCCGCGACTGCCGCGAGCGATTGATGCTTTCCATGAACGAAGTCAGCCCGGCTGTCGGATTGACGCAAGCGGCTCTAGTGAAATCGAGCGCGGCACCGACCCGCTCTTGTCATCAGCGCGAAAGCTGGCGTCGTTCTACGGAAAGAGTGTTGAGGAATTGTGGCCGAGCCTGTTGGCCATGCCGTTCCCTGCACCCAGAAATTCCGCTTGACTTTTAACCTCGGATATGCCCCAATGACGGGCGTTCCGACAATTCAACAGTCCCATAATTCGGGCCGACCCTCAAAGGTCGCACAGAGCCATAACGGTTCCGTGCGACCTTTTTTCGTAGACCGATCCAACCACGGGAGAACTCGCAATGAACCTGACCTATCAACAGTTTCTGCAAATCCTATTGGCGGACGTGGCCAAGGCTCCGCTACTCATCGCGGACGTGCAGCAGATCGGCATCGACTGCGAAAAGCTGGTCACGGACGCCGGGCTGCCGTTGCCGGCGGTTCTGACACCCGCCGCGAAGTCAGCCGCAGTGTTGGACCTCGAATCGCGGTTCACGGCCGCGAAGTTGGGCGACGGCACGCTGTTGGCCGGATTGCTCAACCTGTTCAATAACCCGACGATTCAGGCGCTTCTCGGCGCGTTGCTTGGCAAGCTCCTCGGTGGCATCGGAACGGCTCCCGCGCCGACCGCATAGCGATAGCAGAGCAGAGGCCGATTCGACTTCGGCAGCCAGCCCAAAGCTTGTTTCGTCTAGGCAGGCAGGATAGCTCTCATGCTCAAAAACGGCCGCTGCATGTTGACGATCCAAGTGCGACCAGCAGTTTACGCCGCCGTGGAAAGGATGGCAGCAAAGCTCCGGGGAAGCAAGCAGACCGTGTGCGAAAAGGCAATCGAGGGCGCGGTGGAATTGGAGATCGAACGGGAATTCAAGCCGGCGGTGGATAAAGCCAAACTCCGAACCTAAAGGCGGCACAGTATAGCCAACGGAGAAGTCAAAGCACCCTGGAAAAGCACCAGTAACGATCCGCTCGATCTCGTCGAATCGGCCCTGGAAGACGCCGAGCATATGGCCGAATTCATCAATGACGTGGACGAGCCGGTGCGAACGGAAATGGCGTCGGATTCTTTCCTCTTGGTGAACAAACTCAAACGACTCCGCGAAAAATTGGGCGGGGAGAAGGTGGCTTGAACGTGCCGGACCTCGATAAGTCTCAGACGATTACCGTGAGTTTGGGGATGCGCCCAATGGCCCCTATCCCGTCCCCCGTGCCCGGCGCTCCGCCGATGAGCGTGGCGGACCTAGAAGCCAATCACGGGGCCGACCCGAACGACATTGCGGCAGCGACCAAGTACGCCATCGACAACGGCCTCTCGGTCGTGAGCGTTGACGCCGGCCAGCGGGTAATTCAAGTCAGCGGAACCATCGCGCAGATCGAGGCGGCTTTCAAGACGGAACTTGAACAGCGAATGACGCCGGTCGGCGAACATCGGTTTGCCGTTCGCGCCGCGCCGCCGATTCCGCATCTTGGGATTCAAGCTGTTTTGGGATTGGAGTCTGCGCCGTTCGCGCAGCCGCGATTTCGCAAGCGGGACTTGATGCAGACTCGGGCTAGCGGGACTGCGGTTCTCGGCCCCGTCAAGACCGCGCAGCTTTACGGGGTGACACAGCGAACCGCGCAAATCTCCAAGGTGTGCCAAGCGGGCATCCTCTGTCTCGGCGGCGGCTACACGGCGCAGAACGTGGCCGACACCTGCGCCCTGTACGGCATCCCGGTGCCGAATATCGTCGATCATTCGGTGATGGGGGCCGTGAATTCGCCGGGGTCCGATGCCGACATTGAATTGCTCTTAGACATCCTCTGGCAAGCGGGTATGTACTTCGCCCGCACGGGCCGCGCGTTGACGATCCATATTGCGTTCTGCCCCAACACGGACGCGGGCTATTTGGCCGGCGGGATGTTCCTCACGCATCTCGGCGTGGTTTGCACCTGGTCGGATTCGTGGGGTTCGCCAGAATCGCAATGGAGCGCCCAGTCGATTCAGCAAGAGGATCAAGCGGGCCAAGGTGCTGCTGCCGTGGGTGTCACGATCAACGTGGCTTCAGGCGACGGGGGCTCGACAGACGGCACGGGAAGCAACGTCACGGACTATTACGCGGCATCGACTCGCGTTCTCGCGTGGGGCGGGACCGAGTTGACCGCCGCGCTCGAGCGGGTGTGGTCGGACGCTGGGGGCGGCGCATCGGGGGGCGGCGTGAGTCAAGTCGAGACTCCGCAGCCCTCTTGGCAGACCGCCTATGGGCCGCAGACGGGGCGCTGCGTTCCTGATTTGGCGATGAACGGCGCACCGTCAACGTGCTGCACGCTGGTCTATGAAGGGCAGCAACAAGACGTTGGCGGAACATCGGCAGCGGCACCGGGCGGCGCGGGGATGATCTGCTGGATGTGCGAAGAGTTGCCGCAGAACATCGGGTATCTCAATCCGAGCCTACCGCTGATGCCGGCGACGTGCTTCAACGACATCACGGTGGGCAACAACGGATACCCGGCGCAGAAGGGACCGGAC
>Ga0210400_10005581_pt1 | contig 10659 bp, 9 predicted proteins | sample IncBWH26MmetaG_FD_155456 | JGI IMG/M metagenome (GOLD analysis project Ga0210400, IMG submission 155456) | Forest soil microbial communities from Barre Woods Harvard Forest LTER site, Petersham, Massachusetts, United States - Inc-BW-H-26-M | ecosystem: Environmental > Terrestrial > Soil >... | reverse complement strand
GAAATTGAAATCGTTCTGCATCCTGCGTTGCCTTCCTGTCCCGGACACGGGCTGTGGAAGCGCGACTTCACCGGCTCGTCGGGACTGTTTTCCGTGGTCTTCAAGCCGCAGTACAGCAAAGAGCAGGTGCTGGCCTTCGTTGACGCGCTGCGGCTGTTCAAGATCGGCTACAGCTGGGGCGGCGTTACCAGCCTGGCCATGACCTATGATCTCCAGTCGCCCAAGCGCCCCGCCTACGGCAGCCGGCTGGTACGCCTGTACACGTGGCTGGAGTCGATTGAAGACCTGATCGCCGACGTGGAACAGGCGCTGGTAAGACTTACCGCTGATTAGCACTTCGAGACGAGACAAAGCCCCGTAAAGGGCCGAGGCCTTTTTACAAGTACCGGGCTAATCCTCTTCGTCTTCATCTTCCTCTCCATCTGTTGAATTGTCTTCATTGTTCATTAGGGTACTGAGTTCTATCACTTCCAGCGGACATCCGGGCCAGTTGTGCCGCCAGCAGACAATCACGTCGCATTCTGAAATTACATGATGGTGCAAAAGAAAATTCTTGCTCTCGAATTCATATTCAACCAGTACCGGCTGCCAGCGTCCGGGTTCCACTTCCCTCATAGCATTGCAGTCGGGGAAGGCGGACTGGATACGGGTCACCGCATAGCCTAGCTTTCGGCACATGGAGCCAAACAGAAAGATCACCCCGGCCTCGTTGGTGGGGGCATAGGTTAGAGGCCCTGAGGTCATCGGTGGCCCGTAGATTGGCCTGTTCGGTAGGATTCTCGGTTTCGTGCGGGGCCTGGGTTCGCCGGGATTCCTGCGTTGCCGTCTGGATTGCAAGTGCTTCGCGGCAATATCCAGCACGTCTTTCCATTTCTTTTCCAGGCCCGCTTTGTTTGCATACGCAATCATTCCGCTGGGTATGTCCTTCCATCCTGCAAAGACCCTGCCAAACGGACGGTAGCTGTATTTGCCATGCAATTCAAAGTCGGCGACTGTCGGTACCTTCCCCAGTTTTCGTACCACTTTGGCCCAGTCAAGGAACAGGTCTTTTACTCTCAGTCTGTAGCCATATCCTTGGCCTTCAAGACCGCAGGCGCGCAGGGTTTCGGCATAGTTGCCAAAATTCGTTCGGATGGCGCGCCGGCTGATCTTCGTGGATTTCACCAGCTCTGTGAGCTGCACGGTGCGGCCCAGTTTTTTGGAGTGTTTCTGGATAACGGCGATGATTTCGTCTCTGGACACTGCATCCTCCAATGAAAATGCTCCAGAAGTGTGGCCGGGCAGGGCTGGGCGAGGCTCCGCCTGTGGCAGGCCAACGGCATGCGAACCAGAGGCAACGCCGAGTCATCATCAGGGCATAACTATCCCTGTGAATAGACAGGCGCTGACTTCCGGCGCAAACCAATAGCGCAGGAGCCAAAGGCCGCAGGCACAAGACAAAGAGCCGGAGACCGCCCTGTGGACACAACTACTTGGAGTTTAGTTTTCTCTGACAGGACCGTGGACGCATACGGTACGCCCAAAGACCAGGAGGTTGCAGGCCTTTTTGGGTCGTCCCTGCCTGGGACTTCCCGCTCTGCCGTTGGCGTGGCAAAGAGCTTCAGCCGCTGCCGCTCCCGTCTGAAGTTAGATGGAATATAGCAAATAGTGGACGAAGAGTCAAGGGTTAAATATGGAAAATATCGAAGGGAAGTTCTCACTGAAACTCTCGGTAAAGGACTTATAATCGGAGAGTCGGAGGAACGAGCTGTATCCCAAAAGAGCTGTCTGGCTCAATATGAGGTTAGCCTGATCAATCCATCCTTGCTACCCAATGCTCAAGCACGCTCACAACCACAGTTCCCAAATTAATCTCATGCACCCAAACCGTGAGGAGATAACGTGTAAACGCCAGAACTCCAAAGCTTGCAAGGGCAATTGATCCCCATAGGGCCACGCCAATAACCCCAGCTAGCCACAAACGGCGGTGCAACCGCCAACAGAGCACCTGGAGCACAATAAAAAAACCAATGACAAATGCTTGGTCTCCCCATTCAGGTAGAAGCGGAAGATAATAGCGGCGGTCCAGCAGCGCGGCGATGTAATTGGCTTGCAGATCCACACCGTAGACCAAACCTTCCGGTGCAGTGTCATCTTCCACGGCCGGTGGTTCGTTTCCAACATCTCCGATTGATGGATGCAAATCTTGTTCACCGTAATGGTCTCCTATTACCACCACAGCCCCATTCATTCGCTCGACAGGTTCGTCCGTATAGCACGTCTTCCAGCTTTCTTGATCGGTTTTCGTACCGCAGAGAATTTCCAACGCTGAATGATGTTCGATTCTCACCATCGTAGAGAACGGTTGTTGAGCTTTCGTAATTGCTGTTGTAAGCAAGGAGTTCCGCATAGCATCCTTGTTAAAGGCTTTCGCAGTAACAAAGGCAAAGGTTTCTTCCGATGTTACGACACCGTTAGAGAGTGTTGGCCATTGTAAGGGAATACGCCGTGTATCGGCATCAAGGCGGGTAAGCCCCAAGCTTCTTTTAGGCAGGCCTAAATCGAAACCTGGTTTCGCGCTTAGACAAACGTGTGTTTCCCCCCTCTTACTCTTCGGAATCAAGGCGGTTCGAGCGGCCAACGTTACTACCGGCGCGATCCCGCTAACAGCACTCAGCAGAGCCTTTGTTTCCTCGCCGTCAGCGGGGCAAGTATCAGGCTCATAGAACTTATCTAGAGCGATCACCGCGACATTGAGTCTCTTCAGTCGATGGATTAGCCTCGCAACAAAGAACCGTTGTTGGCAAAAATCTCGACGGACGTCATCGGGTTCCATCGAACCGATTGTTACCAATACGACTTTCTCTGCTTGCGCCGTGTCGGGGATGGCATATTGCACCAATGTGCGATAGTCTTGCCGTGACATGGATGCTGCGGAAGCGTCTATTCCACTGCACTCCTCAATCTCTCCATTGCCTGTGGCCTCATGCAACAGAAGTAGCGCAAGCACTAGATAGATAACCCAACGAAGTCCTAGCTTTAACAACCGCTTTGAGGCGGGCGGTTGCTTATTCGAAGAAGTTTGCCCGTTCATGTTTACTTTTTCGGACTCACTGTCGTTCGTTTCTCAGCGAGTTCTAGGTTACCGATGGCAACTTGTACTGTTCGCAGTGCCAAGTCGCTCTGGCTGCCTGTTTTTCCTTCTGCGGCTATTAACTCTTGCTCCGCCTTTTTCAGAGCAGCAAGCGCAGCCTGAAGGTGCGTAGGAGCAGGAACTGGAGACTGCGTAGGAGCGGGAACTGGAGACTGCGGTGACATAATCGCTAGAGAGTTTCTTTTGGTGCTTGGTGTTTCTCCTCCAGACCCTTCTCGGCCTTGAGCAGCCGCGGACTGTGCATTACCCCCCTCTCGTCCAGCAATATCACACGAAAATGAAAGAAGAGAGAAAGAGTCGACTGAAAACTCAGGTCCGAGCGAACCCGTCCAGGACGATCCGTTCTGATTCTCACCACGAGGCAGGAAATTACCGTACAACGCAACAACAGAGCCCACACGTAACCTGGCGGTCTTTCCAGTCAGTGCAAATCGGTCGCCGGAACTGTCCAGCAATTCATAGTGGCCCCTGTTTTGCATCACACAGCCAGCCAAGGAAATCTGCCCCTCGGCATCTTGGGCGCTTTGGCCTTCGTTGCTCTTACGGATCGACGTTTGTGGATGCATTGGCGATTGCGGGTTACCTGACTTCGTGATAGGTATCGGTTCACCGCTGCCGCCCTCGGTGCTTTGCGGAAGGGGAGCAGGGGGTGCAGGCGGCTGCATGAGCGGCGGAGAAGGCGGTGAAATTCGGGGCGATAGTGGCTGCTGTCCGGTTGCACCTTGCGATCCCTGGGCAAAGACGCCCGGGTACCCGCACAGTAGCGCAAAAACTAGAAAGAGAATAGTTGAGTGTTTGACCGACGTCATGCTCGCCTCCTTAACTGAATTATCAGCGAGACCTAGATTTCGGATATTGGGAAGAACGAAATTGTATACCGATTCCCTGCAGGATTTCGTTCTTTAGCGATGAGAAATTCCGCATTAGGATTTTCTTAGCCAATCCTCGCGAGACAAGTGTGAGGAGACGAGTTTATTCGTGGAGTCGTCTAGGTCCCTATCGTAGAAATGATCGGGATGCCTGTGCCGTCGCTACGCTGTTTCTCAATCATGCTCGACAAAGAACTTCCACTCCCATCCCTGTAGAATGAAACTCTCATGGATCATAAAGGCGACCACTTTGATGTGCTGGTGATTGGCGCTGGCCCCACTGGCATGGCGTGTGCCATTGAGGCGCAGCGCGCCGGGTTTACTTCCGCCATGGTAGACAAGGGCTGTCTGGTGAACTCGCTGTTTCACTATCCGGCGAACATGGTTTTCTTTACCACGCCGGAACTGCTGGAGATTGGCGACATCCCGTTTACCACGGCCAACCAAAAGCCGAACCGCTCTGAGGCGCTGGAATATTACCGCAACGTGGCCCAGCATTATCGGCTGGACGTGCGCCAGTACCAGCGCGTGGCCAGCGTGACGGGCTATGACGGCGTATTCAGAATCGAGACGCAGGACCTGCACGGCCACGATCATGAATACGTGGCGCGAAAAATTGTGGTGGCCACCGGGTATTACGACCGTCCGAACTATATGGGCATACCGGGCGAGGACCTGTCCAAGGTGATGCACTATTACAAAGACCCGCATCCGTATTTTGATATGGACGTGCTGATTGTTGGGGGAAAAAATTCCGCGTCGATTGCGGCGTTGGAGCTGTGGCGGCGCGGATCGCGCGTGACCATGGTGCATCGTGGGGCAGATATTCACAGGAACGTGAAGTACTGGATCAAGCCGGACATTGAAAACAGGATCAAGAACGGCGAGGTGACGGCGTACTTCAACAGCGGCGTGCTGGAGATCAGGCCGGAAGAAGTGCGGCTGAAGACGCCCGAGGGTGAACGCGTGCTGAAAAATGATTTTGTGTTTGCCCTGACGGGATACCATCCGGATTACGAATTTCTGGAGCGGCTGGGAATTGAGTTGACGCGGCCGGAGATGCGTCCCGTGTGCGATCCGCTGACGTTTGAGAGCAATGTGCCGGGGATTTATGTGGCGGGCGTGGTTGTGTCAGGCGCGCGGACGAGTGAGATTTTCATCGAAAATGGACGCTTTCACGGCAAGCAGATTGCCGACGACCTGAAGACGAAGTTGCATGTGTCCAGGGTGAAGTAAGAGCCCCAAAAGCCAAACCCCTTACCGCGGATTCATACGGATAAACGCGGATCAGGAAAATGCAAGAGAACATTGAGAAAATGCCGCTATGAGAGCGAAGACTCCGTGAATCAAGGGCGAGCCCGACTTGCGCGGCGAGCCCGTTGCGTCAGGGCAGGATAATGTGACCACTTCCGAAATCTAAAAGCGGTTTGGAGCGAAGCGACAAAATTAAAGCTCTTCTTCCATGTAGTCCATGACGGCGTGCAGATTGTTTTCTTCCAGGAAAATGTTGGGCAGGCGGATGCGGTTTTCTTTGTTGAGACGTTGCGCGGCGGATTCGGCCAGAGGCATGTCAACGCGCATTTCTTCATGCAGGAAGGGAACGAGTTCGTCGGACTCAACCCGGGCGACGAAGGTGCCGCCGGCATTTTGTTCAAACATGATCTGGTAAGTGACCGGTTGGCCATCGAGTTTCATGAGATCCAGGGTGCCGTTGGGCATGCGCGTTCCTCCAGTGCCTAGCAGGGTAATAGCAAATTGGACGCCATGAGTTTAATGCGGCAATTAGAGCCGTGTAAACTCGGTGAGGCGAAAATTATGTTGCCTCTGAACGGAGAAAAGAGCTGCTTTGGCTAGCCCACCTCCTGCGGGGGAGGGGCATCGTATGAAAGAGTCCGGCAGTGCTGGCGCTTTTCCGTTCCCCAAAGCTGGTCCCCTCTTAGAGCATGAGCTGGAGATTCGCACAAATCTTATCGGGAGAAGGAACGACATGAAACGTTTGGCATTTTTAAGCGCTTTGGCGCTTTGTATCGCTTCATTTGCGCCTGTGGCTTCGGCCCAGAGCAGTGACGATAAAAACCATGGAAACCTGGGCGTGTATTTTGACTTTACCCGCCTGCAACCGGCCGATCTCAATATGCTAGGTGTGGGCGGGCGGCTCGGCGTGAATGTGAGGAAGCACGTTGTACTTGAGGGCGAAATGGCTTATGACTTTGAGCGCACGAAGACTCAGGTGATCACAGTCGGCAACCTTACCAGCACTGTCCGCTCCAATCTGCGGATGCTCCACGGGCTCTTTGGTCTAAAGATTCAGAGTACCGGCCCCGTGCGCTTTTTCGGATTGCTGAAAGGCGGCTTCGTGAACTTTGGCGTAGGTGGCCCGGTGACGGCGGGCGCTATCAACAACCAGATTGGCACTATTGTTGACGGAGACACGAAAGGCGCATTTTATCCAGGCGGTGGCGTGGAATTTAACGCTGGCTGGTTTGGCATCCGGGCGGAAGTTGGGGACGAAATCCTGTTCCTGAACAATTCTACGAGTAACAACTTCCGCGCGACCTTCGGCCCGCAAATCCGCTTCTAGCGCAACGCTCTTATAGCAGAAAAAAAGAAAGCAGCTCTTTTCGGGCTGCTTTCTTTTTCGGCGGCGTCCGCCTGGCTGTCACAGCTTCTACTTCCACGCAGGTACGGACGGGTCAGCGCTGCTGGCCTGTGTTAGATTAGTAAGAGTGTGGGCGCGTAGCTCAGTTGGTAGAGCAACGCCCTTTTAAGGCGTGGGTCGCTGGTTCGAATCCAGCCGCGCTCACCACTGGTTTCACGACTGACGCCGCGCCGTCGCACAGGCAATCACTTTTACATCAGAGACTGTAATCCCTCATGTCCAATCCAACCGACCCAGAAGCCCAGCCCAGCAAGCCGTCCGCCGATTCCAGCGAATCATTTCAGGACATTCTTTCGCAGTTTGAGCAGAGCCATTCCCACAAGCCTGAAGAGGGCAGCCGCAGGATTGAAGCCACCGTAGTCACGCTCACTGCTGATTCCATCCTGCTTGATATCGGCTTCAAGACGGAAGGTATTCTTCCTCTCGCGGCGCTCCGCCCCGGCGAAACCGTCAAGCCGGGTGACAAGCTGCTGGTCAGCGTCAAAGGCCGTGATCCTGAAGGCTATTACGAAGTCGCTCTCGGCAAGATTTCGCGGCCTATTGACTGGCCGTCTCTGGAGCAGGCATTCAATGAGAAGGCCACCATCGTGGGCACGGTGACGGCCGCTATCAAAGGTGGGTTAAGCGTCGATGTTGGTGTTCGCGCTTTTATGCCGGCTTCCCGCAGCGGTGTGCGTGATGCTGCCGAAATGGAGAAGCTCGTCGGGCAGGAGATACGCTGCCGCATCACCAAGCTCGATGTCACGGAAGAAGACGTGGTCGTTGACCGCCGCATCATTACCGAAGAAGAAGATCGTGCCACCAAAGATCGCCGCTACTCTGAAATTCAGGAAGGCGAAACAGTACGAGGGACCGTCCGTAGCCTCGCCGACTACGGCGCCTTCGTCGACATCGGCGGCGTCGACGGCCTTCTTCACGTCGCGGAAATTTCCTGGAGCCGCGTCAACAAGCCTTCTGACCTTCTCTCCGTCGGCCAGGAAATTGAAGCGCGCGTGCTCAAGGTTGACCCCGACAAGCGCCGCATCTCGCTCGGCATGAAACAGCTTCTGCCCCACCCGTGGGACGCCGCCGCGGACAAGTACAAACAGGGCGAACGCGTGCGCGGCACCGTCACTCGCCTGGCCGATTTTGGCGCCTTCGTGGAACTTGAGCCCGGCGTAGAAGGCCTGATTCACGTTTCCGAAATGTCGTGGTCCAAAAAGGTTCGCAAGCCCAGTGACGCGGTCAAAGTCGGCGAGACCGTTGAAGCCGTGATCCTCGGCGTGAACGTCCCTGAGCGGCGCATCTCGCTGGGACTCAAGCAGGCTCTTGGCGATCCCTGGATTGAAGCCGCAAAGAATCTGACCGTTGGCTCCGTTATTGAAGGTCCCGTCGTAAGCATCACCAAGTTCGGCGCGTTCGTGCAGATTGCTGAAGGCGTGGAAGGAATGATTCACGTCAGCGAAATCAGCGCGGAGAAAAGAATCAATCACCCGCAGGATGTGCTCAAGATGGGGCAGACCGTAAAAGCCCAGGTGCTTGACGTGGACGGAGCCAGGCGCAACGTGCGCCTCAGCATCAAGCAGATGGTCCCTTCCAGCCTCGATGAATACATCGCCGAGCACAAGGAAGGTGACACTGTCACCGGCCGCGTGATGCAGGTTTCCGGCGGAGTGGCGCGGGTTGAGTTGGGCGAGGGCGTCTTCGCAACCTGTCGCATGGTAGAAGAAGCGCCGGTGAAAGAAGAGAAGACCGCTGCGGCTAAACCAGCCGATCTTTCTTCGCTAAGCTCGATGCTTCAGTCACGCTGGAAAAGCGGTGCTTCGCCCACAACGGCGAAGCCTGACGCTTCTTCAGCGGGCCAGATCCGCAGCTTCAGCATCAGCAAGCTTGATCCGGCAGCCAAGAAGATCGAACTGGAACTGGCCAAGAAATAATCCCGGTTTGGAGGCCAATGCCGGAACTTCCAGACATTGTCGTTTACATGGAAGCGCTGGAGCGGCGCGTCGTCGGCCACGTGCTGGAAAATCTGGAGGTCCGCGGTCCGTCGCTCCTTCGCACCGCCGACCCGCCTCTCTATTCAATTCAGGGTCACACCGTCACCGCGCTCCGCCGAGTTGGCAAGCGCATCGCTTTCTGTTTCGACAACGATCTCTGGCTCGTCTTCCACCTCATGATCGCCGGCCGTCTCCACTGGAGCCAGAAGAAAAAAACCGCCGACGGCCGCCGCACTCTCGCCGCCTTTGACTTTGATTCCGGTACGCTCACGCTCACTGAAGCAGGCACGCGCAAACGCGCTTCGCTGCATCTGGTTCGCGGAGACGCTGGCCTTGCCGCGCTCGACCCCGGCGGTATCGATGTTTTCGCCGCATCGCTGGAGCAGTTCACAGCTGTGCTGACCTCAGCCAACCACACCCTGAAGCGCGCTCTCACCGATCCGCGCCTCTTCAGCGGAATCGGCAATGCCTATTCGGATGAGATTCTTTTTCACGCTCAGCTCTCGCCTGTGCTGCTCACCCAGCGCATGAAGCCCGAAGAAATCAAACGACTCTTTGAGGCCACGAAGCAAACGCTGACGCAATGGACTGAGAACCTTCGCGCTGAAACCGGCGCAAAGTTTCCGGAGAAGGTCACGGCATTTCGCGACGAGATGGCCGTCCACGGCCGCTACGGTAAACCCTGCCCGCGCTGCGGAGCCAAGGTCCAACGCATCCGCTATGCTTCGAACGAAACTGATTATTGCCCGCACTGCCAGACCGCAGGGAAACTGCTAGCCGACCGTTCTCTCAGCCGGCTTCTGCGCCAGGACTGGCCGCGCACCCCAGAAGAACTGGAAGAACGTCGCAGAGCTTAGCTGCCGCCGCGCGCTTTCGGGTCGTCGGCCAGAAAAAGCGTTTCCGTCAGCTTCGCTACCAGCGCTTCTTTGCCTGCATTACTGGCAAACACCATCGCCTCCGCCACGATCATGGTCTTGCCCGCGCGCAGCACGCTTGCGGTGCAGCGCAGACGGTCGCCAATCGCCGGCCGCAGGTAGTTGATCTTGAATTCCACCGTGAGCACATCTTTATCGCCGGAAACCGAGCGCGCCGCGCCCCCGGCTGTGTGATCGGCCAGCGTGGCAATCACACCTCCGTGAACAAAGCCGTGTTGCTGCCTGAGCCTGTCCAGAACCACAAGGCTGGTCTCGCACGTACCCTCGGACACGTTGTCCAGTCGAATATCCAGATCGCGGATAAAGTTTGCGCGATAAAAGATTTCTTCAACATTTCTAGTGCCGGTTTCCTCTGGCTTCATGCCGTCACGCTTCCGTTTTGTTCTTGAATTTTCCGTGTTTGCCTTCGCCAGAAGTAAACCGTTGCGCGCCTGCACGCGATTCGCCTGAGGCAAGCACATCCAATCCGTGCTTAAGCTCGTTGCGCCGCGCGTCTTCCCATGAGAGCGCCCACTGCTCATAGACAGACATGCGGTCGGCTCGCAATCCATGTTGCGGAAATGAGGCAAGCGTATGCGCCAACTCAAGCGCTGTCGCCAGCGCCTTGCCTGGCTCAACCAACCTGCTCACCAGCCCCATCTGCAAGGCCTCTTCACCTGACACGCCGCGGCCGGTAAGGATCAGGTCTAATGCGCGGCCTTGCCCGATCATCCGCGGTAGGCGTACCGTTCCCAGGTCGATCAGCGGAACGCCGAAGCGGCGGTTATAGACGCCGAAGACTGCATCCCGCGCGGCAACTCGAAGATCGCACCACAGCGCCAGCTCCAGCCCTCCAGCAACCGCATGTCCCTCGACCGCCGCGATTACTGGCTTGGACAGCTGCAGCCATGTAGGTCCCATCGGCCCCGAGCCGTTCTCTTCAATGGCTGAGCGACGTCCATCGGCAACTTCGCGCAGATCGGCTCCGGCGCAGAACGTTCCTGCAGCGCCCGTCAGAACAGCGGCGCAAAGAGCATCGTCGCCTTCAAATTCCTTAAAGGCTTCCGCCAGCGCGCTTGCCGTTGCAGAATCAACCGCATTGCGCACC
>Ga0210400_10005580_pt1 | contig 10660 bp, 12 predicted proteins | sample IncBWH26MmetaG_FD_155456 | JGI IMG/M metagenome (GOLD analysis project Ga0210400, IMG submission 155456) | Forest soil microbial communities from Barre Woods Harvard Forest LTER site, Petersham, Massachusetts, United States - Inc-BW-H-26-M | ecosystem: Environmental > Terrestrial > Soil >... | reverse complement strand
GATTAAGCAAATGTTTCTCGGCGGAATCATTCCCGCCTTTGTCATGATGGCCGCGACCGCCATCTGGGGCATCCGGCGCGGTTCGGCAAACAACACGACCATAAGAAAATTCGAGTGGCAAGAAGCCCGCACCGCGTTGTGGGAAGGCAAATGGGAACTCGCCATGCCGGTCGTGGCCACGGTCGCCCTGTTCAGCGGCCTCGCTACTCCCGTCGAAGCCGCCGCCGTCACCGCCGCCTACGCGTTTGTGGTGGAAGCGCTGATCCACCGCGACCTGCGCATCTTCCGCGACCTGCCCCGGGTCATGGCCGAATGCGGATTACTCATCGGAGGCGTGCTCCTGATTCTCGGCGTCTCCCTCGGTTTCACCAACTACCTCGTCGACGCCGAAGTCCCCGCCAAAGCCGTGGCCTGGACGACCCAAACCATCCACTCTCCGTTCGTGTTCCTGCTTCTACTGAACGTTTTTCTCTTGGTCGTCGGCTGCCTGATGGAAATCTATCCCGCCATCGTGATCGAAGTTCCCCTGCTGGTCCCATTAGGCGCAGCCTTCGGCATCGACCCCGTTCGCCTCGGAATAATTTTCCTCGCCAACATGGAACTCGGTTATCTCACTCCACCCGTCGGCCTGAATCTTCTGATGTCTTCCTATCGCTTCAAAAAGCCCGTGCCGGAAGTCCTGCGCGCGGTCCTGCCAGTCGTACTCGTGCTCACCCTCGGAGTTCTCCTCATCACTTACATTCCCGCACTGACCACAGCCCTCCCGCGCCTGTTCGGCTACGAATAATCCGCCAGCCGCGCACGCAGCATCTGTTCTGCGGTTGCCCGAAGCCGTGCCCTCGTCTTTAAATATGCCTTGACACGTATATGCCAAGTGAGGTATACACAACGAATGGAATCCGTCTTCGACATCATCGCGGAGCCCAACCGCCGCGCGATATTGAGCCTCCTGGTCTCATCCGAACAGTCGGTGGGAGAGATCGAGCGTCAACTTCGTATGCCGCAGCCGGCCGTCTCCAAACACCTGCGTGTGCTGCGCGACGCCGGCTTCGTAGAGTCCACGGTGGACGCACAGCGCCGTCTCTACCGCCTGAAACCTGGACCATTTCAGGAGGTGGACGCCTGGCTGGCTCAGTTCCGCCGCTTCTGGTCCGCCCACATCGATGCGCTCGAACGCCACCTCGATCGCATGGATCAGAATCGCAAAGATCAGAATCGCAAGCATCCATCAACACCAACCAAACCGAAAATCAAGGAGAAGACGACGCGGCCCAAACCGCGCCCGTGAACAAGGAGAAACAAAATGAAAATCAAACTGACCAGCGTATTCGTCGACGACCAGAGCAAGGCCCTGCGCTTCTATACGGAAGTCCTGGGCTTCACCAAGAAGGCCGATTTCAGCAATGGCCCCTATCGCTGGCTAACCGTGGCCTCGCCCGAGGAGCCGGAGGGCACCGAGCTGCAGCTGGCGCTGAACAACAACCCCGCGGCCAAAACCTATCAGGAGGCGATATTTCAACAGGGCCAGCCCGCCGCCAATTTTGTTACCGACGACGTCAAGGGCGACTGCGAACGGATCAAGGACCGCGGCGCCGAGTTCACCATGCCGCCCACCGACGTGACCGGCGCAACCATTGCCATGCTGAACGACACCTGCGGCAACATTATTCAGCTCACCCAGCTGGCCCGCTGGTAGGGCGCGCGTCACTCAGAAGCGCATCACTCAGGAGAACGAGCAGGAGAGTCAGGAGAATCAGGAGAACGAAGATGAACTATCGCGAACAATACGCACCCGATCAGGTCAATGTCGTGGAATTGTGCCGGCTCTGGTCCGGTCCCGTGGATGCTCTCGAACGCCACCTTTCAGCCAACACCTGGGCGCTGTCGGCCGTCGCTGTGGCGCTGATCGCGTATCCGATTGCACGGATCGTGAGTCCCGCCATACTTCATGGCATTGTGACCCATGCCACTGTGCCCGATGCGGTCCGGACCGTGTTCAACTTGATCTGAGTTCGACTTGGGCGCGGACGGGAAATATCATACTCATCGCGATCCCTTGTAAGAATCGTCGCTCGTGAGTTCAGTTCACCTGGTGGCGCGTTATTAATTTAAGACGAGGAGGAAGAAGATGACCGAACCTCAACTCTACGAACCCGGTCCCGCCAACTTGGCGCGAGTACTGAAAGACGGAGAGCAAAAGTGGACGCTCGTTCTCGTCCGAGAACTGCGCCACTCGCCCGAAAAAGTCTGGGAGGCGCTGACCGACCCGGCGCAACTGCGCGAGTGGGCTCCCTTTGTAACCGATGAGAGCCTGGGTGCGGTTGGAACGGTGAAGCTTACCTGGGTGGGCGCGCCCACACCGATCGAAACCAAAGTGACGCGAGTCGAAGCCCCCAAGGCACTCGAGTACGGCGATATGCGTTGGGAACTCGAAGCCTCTGGCAGTGGCACGCGCCTCACGCTGTGGGCCAAGATCGATCGTCGGTTCGTCTCCATGGGTGCTGCTGGGTGGCATATTTCATTCGACGTTCTGGATCATCTTCTCAGCGGAACTCCCATCGGCCGCATCGCAGGTGGCGATGCCACGAAATTCGCCGGCTGGCAGCGGCTGAACGCGGAGTACGCCAAGCAGTTCGGCATGAAAGCGCCGAACTGGCCGCCTCAGGCGGCCCAAAAGTCGTGAATCGAAAGGATCAAAAAACCATGCGAACAGCTAACGCTTCAGGTGGTAAAAAGGCGCTCTCACCAAGCCAACGTGAGGAACTGCTTAGAACATTGAAAGCCCGTTTCGACAAAAATACGAACCGCCATAAAGGTCTTGCATGGCCTGAAGTACAAGCAAAGCTGCAAGCGAATGCTGAAAAGCTGTGGTCACTCAATGAAATGGAAAGAACTGGCGGTGAACCGGACGTTGTTGGCCAGGACAAGAAAACCGGCGAATACATTTTTTATGATTGTTCTGCGGAAAGTCCGAAAGGCCGCAGAAGTTTTTGCTACGACGGTGAAGCGCTGCACTCAAGGAAAGAAAATAAACCAAAAGACAATGCGACTGATATGGCAGCAACCATGGGCATTGAGCTTCTAACCGAAGAACAATATCGCGAGTTGCAAAAACTTGGAGAGTTCGATACGAAAACCTCGAGCTGGGTGAAAACGCCTTCCGATGTCAGAAAACTCGGTGGCGCGCTCTTCTGTGATCGCCGCTTCAATACCGTCTTCGTGTATCACAACGGTGCGGAATCCTACTATGCGGGCAGAGCGTTCCGCGGCTCGCTGAGGGTCTAGCGAGAACAGACGGGCCAAATTACAATCTCGGCATGCCACGAAAAGTTATCCTGGGATTCGGAATCAGCATCGACGGCTACATCGCGCGCCGCAACGGCGCCATGGATTATCTGGTGATCGACCGGGAAGGCGAAGCGCTGATGGCCGATTTCTTCGCCCAGATCGACACCACCATCATGGGCCGCAAGACCGCCGCGGCCACGGCGGAGATGCGCAAGAGTGGCGAGATCCCCGACATGCCGGGCATGTCCACCTACGTATTCTCGCGGCGTTGGAAGCCGGGCAAACGTGACGGATTCGAAGTGGTCAACGGATCTCTGACTGCCTTCGTCAGAAAGCTAAAACGCCGCCCAGGCAAGGACATCTACCTCGGCGGCGGAGGCCAGTTGTGCCGCAGTTTCCTGCAAGAGGATTTGGTCGACGAACTCTACCTTGGCCTTGGCCCCATTCTTTTAGGCGATGGCATCCCCGCCTTCCCGGCCAAGTTCCCGCAGCGCAACTTCAAGCTGACCGAGTGCAAGTCCTACTCCAATGGATCGGTCGGGCTACGCTACGAGCGGATCCGGACCAAGACAAGCGGATAGTCCGGCTCGTCCAACCCTCGGAAACTTCGGAGGGGAAATACTCGGCGGTGGCAGTTCGTTCGCGTTTTGCGTGCCCGTCCATTCCGACTCGATCTCTACGCGCCCTTCAGCGTCGGCGAAGCATCGCGCGTCTCAGTGGGTTGTGCTGGGCGGAGCCGTCGCGGGTTTGGCGGCTCCATTTCGCGTCATGTTGAGATTCGTGTGGTGCAAGAAATAACCTTCGCCAAAACCATCCAGCCCGTTGCCATCCGCCGAGAGAGTCAAAGCGTAGCTCTGCTGGTTCGGGCCGATGGATCGCCGGAGCGTAACTGCCGCTCCATCGACGCTGCCAGTGACCGGCGTGTCGGGTTCGGATTTCCCGCTGCTGGTATGCCACGTACCTTGTAGCGTCGATCCCGACTGTTGCAGGGTGATCGACCCCTGGAAGCGATCATCAAAATGGGTGAAGCTCCAGGTGCCCGACAGGTCCTGAGGCCCGTGGGCAAGTGCAGGTGCGGGATTGCCCATGTCGTCCGCGGTATAGACTTTCTTGGCCGGCGTCCCGCTCGTTTCCTTTTTCTGACGGTTCTGACGTGCGGCGTCGCCCAGGGACTGACCGGCGCACAACGCGCACACGAGCAGCAGCACGATCCCAACGCCCGGAAATAGCCGCACCGCTTTCATATTCCCCCTCAGACACAAGCTCGCGATTTGCCTTTCAACGGAAACGGTATCGCGACGCCCCGCAGATCGCTAATTACGCTGGTAATCTCACAGGTTTCCGTTCTGCGTCTTATTCCCTTTTCCGCCGCACACTGCAGGGCGATGCCGACCGGCACGCTATGCCATGGTTTCTCAAGCTGACATTGCTGAAGCGATCGGGAGACTAGAAATTCGCGAGGGACATAGTTTCGGGAATAGTGACGAGGACGAAGAATCGAGAAGCGCCCCCCCCAACTTCTTCGCCAGCCACTTGTTTCACAGCTTTACTGGTGCCGGGAGGGGGAATCGAACCCCCACAGTCCTTTCGGACCTGCGGATTTTAAGTCCGCTGCGTCTGCCAATTTCGCCATCCCGGCTCGCGTTTATTCTAACGTAGCGATGCCGCGGGCGATGCTCTCGCGGTGAATTGCTACCGCAGGAATTGTAGCGGGTAGATTTTCTTGACGCGTGATTTCCTCGACGCCCGATGGTCAACGCTTGATTGTCGAGGCTTGATCAACCTTTGATTTTCTCACCGTGGAAAAAAACTCGCTGCGCCGCCAGCCTAAGCGTGAGCCGCTGCCGCGGCGCTGCCCCCTGCTGTCGAGGGAGTCGCACGCTGCTTCTGCAGCGCTTCGTGGAACTGTTCTGCGGTCAGGGCCTCGCCGTAGAACAACTGAAGTAATGGATCATCCCTGTCCGCGGGCGGTCGGCTGGAACTGGGTTCCGATTCCAGTCCCTCAGGCTCGACCAGAAGTTCCGGCGACAGCGTGCGGTTTTCATTGAGCATGCCCAGAAATTTTTCCACCGCCTCGCGATGTCCCGGCGTGGTCTGCGTGAATTCCACTCCCATGCCCTTATCCGGATGCATGATCCGCACCACTCCCTGGGCTCGCACTTCGACTGCCGCCACGCGCATCGACAGCGCCACTCGACTCGACGCGGGAAAGGGCGAGGAAATCTCCAGATAGCATCCGCCCAGGCTCAAGTCCGTGAGCTGGCAGCGAATCGGCGGATCGTCCTGCTCCTCGTCTGGGGAATTCTGCTTCAGCCACTCCCGTAACTGCTGGGTCGCTTCCGGCGCGATCTCCTTGAAACGCAGGCCCGCCTGGTCTCCCGCGCCTTCCCAGGCAAACTCGGCGGGGAGTTCCAGAGCCTTCTCGGTTCCCGGCAAATTGAATACGATCTGCCACCGTCCGGTAGGGCGCCGCCCGCGCGGAACGCTGACCGCCATTCCCCCTTCGCTCAGGTCGATGGTCGTCACCTTCATGTTGCCGCCCAGTTCCGAACTGCGTAACACCACCGGAATCTGCACCGCCACGCGCGCATTGCGCCGGCGTTCACTCTTCATCAGCGCGCGGGCAGCGCGGAAACTCGATTTGGCGCGCTCGCTTGATACCGGCTTGTACAACACGAAGTGCGCTCCAATACTGAACACCGACTTCAATCCAATGATGGGCTCAACAATGGCGACCGCAACCGCCTGCTTGTTACAGGGAGCGCTGCGCGCGCTGCGCAGCACATCGGACGCGCCTTCGTCGGTAATGTCGACGATGATCGCCTCATATCTCTCCCGGGTCAGCTTGCGCAACGCGCTGTCCGAGTCGGCGCACAACTCGACTCCTATATCAAGATCGCCCAGCACTCGGCGCAATACCCGTACGATTTTTTCGTCCGCACACAACACCAGCGATTTCAGACTCATGGGCGGCTATTCCTAAGCGATACTCCGGGTTCCGGCTACAAGGTGGGAGCGAACGACGGAACCCTCTGTCTGCACTCTATGTCGATCGACGGAAGTGTTCAATGTCTCCCCGCTCGAACCGGTTACGGGCGTAATCTGCAGATTCTTGCGATCTGCGTTTTTGTTCTTGCGCCAAACTGAGGAACCCTCGGCCAGAAAATTCGCACCGAGACGAATCCGCGGGCTTCCCCTTCCCGGGTTCGGCCGGGTCGGGGTAAAGCTTCCCTAACCACCTTATTTACATATGTTTGGGTTCAACTCCATCAGGATTTCGGAAGGAAATTCCCGTTGACTTTCCATCCCCATCGACGGTACGATGTTGAATCTCCGATTAGCTTTGGGTGCGGATCAGTCATGGGCCTTGTTTTGTCTGTGCTGAGGCTGAGCTTCCGCCCGGAATTGCCGATGAATCCCGAAGACGCATCGGAGAATCATATAGTTAGGCAAGTTTTTCATCAGGTTTCGTTCGTGAAGACAGATTTTGTGGTTCTCATCCCCTATAAGTAGAAAGGCATTTTTCATGGCCAAGCGACGCGGAAATCCCAACTGGGGCAAGCCTGAGCCGATCGGGCCCATCACCCCGACCATCACCGAATTTGAACAGGTTGTGCGCGAGTACAAGCTCTCCCCCGACCAGTATCTGCGGTCGACCCGCCTGCGCGAGTGGGCCCGCCGCAACAAGAACTCCAAGTACATCCCCGAACCTCTCCTGGAAGCCTGGGGCTTCGAGATCGAGTCCACGCTGTAAGCGTGCGCGGGAAGAAGTCTAAGGGTCGCTCGACAAGAGCGACCCTTTTGTATTGCTCATGCGGGGACAGCCGCTCTCGGCTGTCCAGCTGGCCACCGCTCGCAGCTTTCAAAATTCGCCCGCCGCCGCACGCGAAGCGCTATGATCTGCCTCGAGCCCCGAACCCGGCGGTCAGCACTCCATGCCCAACCTCCTGCAAATCCCGCAAAGCGAACTCTTCGCGCTGCTGGCTGCGATCGGATTCGCCGCTGGACTGAACCTCTACGCCACCGTCGCCGTCCTTGGCCTTCTGGCGCGCTTCGGACATCTCCCGCTCCCGCCGGGGCTGCACCTGCTCCAAACCTGGCCTGTAATCGCCGCTTGCATCGTGCTCTTCGTGATCGAGTTCTTCGCCGACAAGATTCCCGCCTTCGACCTGCTCTGGAACGCCCTGCACACCTTCATCCGCGTCCCCGTCGCTGGATTGCTGGCCTACCAGGCGACCAGCCAGCTATCTCCCGAACACCAACTCCTTGCCACCCTGCTGGGCGCAGCCGTAGCCCTGGCCGCTCACGGAGGAAAAATGGCCGCACGCGCCGCCGTCACGCCCTCACCAGAACCGTTCTCCAACATCGCGCTAAGTTTGGGAGAAGACGCTCTCGCCATCGCGCTGACCTGGCTGGCCACGCGCCATCCCTATGCCGCCGGCACGCTAGCCGCGATCTTCGTCGCAATCATCGTGCTGCTCATGCACTGGGTAATTCGGGCCATGCGCGCCCTGTTCCGCGGCGCCGAGCAGGAACTCGCCGGCTAATTCTCTGGGATCAAAAACGAATTGTCATCCTGAGCAAGCGCCGGCAAGCGAAGCGCAGCCGACGCGCCGTCGAAGGATCCCTGCAAATTAGCGTATCCCCAACCTATCAGGGCGTTTCTACCAGAGCCCAGAAATTCCGCCAGAAGTGATCTACCTCTAAGCGTGCGCCGCCATGCTTCGCGCCGCCGCAGGCCCTTCTCTCCCCTGCAGCACATCATCCCAAAACGGAGACGGCGGATCGACTGCCGACAATCCGATTTGGCCTGCCTTCGGCGTGCCCTTGGGTCCGACCCAAGCGACTCGAAATTCCTGCGTTTTATCCTCCCGCGTGAGCCAAACAATCTTTCCTGTCCGCAACTCTCCTCGGAAGCCCCGCAGCAGCGCTCCCTGGCGGCTGATGTCGATAGTGGTCACTTGCTGCTCCACGGGATGTCCTTTGGTGTCGGTCGTGGTCAGCAAGACCGGCAACGCTACCTCAACCCGCGCGTCGCGCCGCTTGATCTTGAACTGCGCCATCAGCCCGCTCAGCAGTTTCGCCACCTCCGATAACTCCTGCGCTGCTCGTTGCGACTCCTGCGCGCGAAACGACGTGCCGTCCGCCACCCGCGCCACTTCCCCGATGCCCGACGATATCTCGCCCGCTCCCGTCGCCGCTTCGCCCACGTTGCGCTTCATCTCGTTGGTGGTCGCGCTCTGTTCCTCCACCGCCGTGGCGATGGTTCCCGAAATGTCGTTGATCTGGTCGATGACCCCGGCAATGGTTCCGATCGCATCCACCGCGCCCTTGGTATCCGACTGAATGGCCGCGATCTTGCGGCTGATTTCTTCCGTGGACTTCGCCGTCTGCTTGGCCAGTTCCTTCACTTCGTTGGCCACCACGGCAAACCCTTTACCCGCCGACCCCGCCCGCGCCGCCTCGATGGTGGCGTTAAGCGCGAGCAGGTTGGTCTGCTGCGCAATGCTCGTGATCACTTTGATCACTTCGCCAATCTCGGCGCTCGACTTGCCCAATTTCGCTACCGTGGCGGTGGCGGCCTGCGCCGTCTCCACTGCCTTGCCCGCAACGCTGGCCGCTTCGTGGGCATGACTTGAGATGCTTTGAATCGTGGTGGCCATCTCCTCAGATCCCCGGGAAAGGGTCTGCAGGTTCTGGCTGACCCGCTGCGCCGCCTGCGACACGGTGTTCGCCTCGGCCGAGGTTTTTTCCGAATTCGACGTAATCTGTTCCCGCGCCGCGAATAGCTCGTCGCTGGCGCTGGCTACCCGCATAGCCGTCTCGGTAATCAACTGGATCACCCCGCCCAGACTGTTTTTCATGGTGTTCAACGCCACACACGCGCGGCCGATCTCGTCTTCGGAATCGACCTGCACATCTTCGATTTCCAGATTCTTAGCCGCGATCTCCTCCATCTGGGCCAGCATTCTGCCAGACGCAACCGACTGCATGCGTCCAATCGCAGTCGACATGGCAAACCCGCCCGCAACCGCGCAAGCCAGGAAGCCGATGATCCAAAACCGCGATGACGAGTAAACTTCCCCCCCTCGCTGGGCAAAGGCTGCGGCGCCTTTGTCGGCCAGCACCACTTCATCCTGCAGGACACTGGATGCGGCCTCGAATGCGTCACTTCCTTCCGACTGGGCCAGCAGACCCGCCTGGTATTCGTTCTCCTGCGCCAGCGCTCCGGATTTCTCGTGCACCGCCAGATACTTTCCCCACGCCTGGCGGAAATCATGATCGAGCTTGCGCGCCTCGTCGGAATTGATGAGCGGCTCATATTCCTTTTCATGCTCTTCGACATCGTTCATGGCCTGCTTCAAGGGCCCATCCCATTTTTCCTTGTGCTCCGTGGCCAGCAAATGGCTCAGTTCCGATCGGCGTACCGCCGAAGCATCGTACTTCAGCGCTCCCAGCACTTTCACCGATGGCATCTGGCGGCTGACCACCTGCACGGTCGTTTGGTTCACAGTGGACAGCTGCCCCAGACCGAAGATGCCAATCCCAATGATCAGCACTTCAAGAAATCCGAACGCCACGGCCAGTTGCTTGCCGATATTCAAATTGCGAAACCAGCCCATGTCACCGCCTCTCCCGCTAACCCATCGCCTCTCCGGCCAAGATCCCCTTGCCCGGCAATGGCCAGCACCGCACCTCCGCGGGATAAGCGTTTCATCGGCCCAACTCGCCCGTGGCATTAGTGGCGCTGGCCGCCCCCTGCGGACCTCGACCAAGTCCCTGTCATTCCAAATCAGGCTGAAAGACCGGCCCGTGGTATGATTCGCCGCTTACAAACCAGGCCCCGTTCCGACAAAGCAGGCTCCGGAGGGGGATCACACAATCGTGTATGTGCACCAGGGCTTCCTACACAATCCTTACATTTCGCTTAAGGGTTTGTCGGTATGGTTGATTGCGCCGCATTGAAGTACTTTTTGGTCGCTCTTCGGCAAGAAATGACGAAAAAAATAGTTCTAAAAAGGGGGAGGTATGAAATTTAGATCGAAAGGAATGCTGCATACGCTTGGGAAGCGTCCAGCTGCTCTGGGGTTCGTATTCGGGTTGCTCGCGATGTTCGCGACGCCAGCCATGGCGAACGTTCTCACGGGAGCCAGCGCCACCGCCAACTGTACAGGTTATAGTCTCACGGTTAATGCAAGCGATTTAAGTGCAGGGAGAATGTACACGATCAAGTACACCTTTACAGTGACCTCCAACGGTACGTCGACGACGTTCCCCGGCACCATCACCTTTACTGCTACCGGCACCACAGCCACCGAGACGGCGTCGGGATCCTGGAGTCTGACCGCCGATTCCACGGTCACCGGCCCGG
>Ga0210400_10005579_pt1 | contig 10660 bp, 6 predicted proteins | sample IncBWH26MmetaG_FD_155456 | JGI IMG/M metagenome (GOLD analysis project Ga0210400, IMG submission 155456) | Forest soil microbial communities from Barre Woods Harvard Forest LTER site, Petersham, Massachusetts, United States - Inc-BW-H-26-M | ecosystem: Environmental > Terrestrial > Soil >... | reverse complement strand
ACGGTATTCGAGTGCGAGAATTCGTTAATCGAGACGGTCTGGTATTTGCCATCGCGTGGAGCGGCCCCGCGGAACCGGACTTGCAACAACTGCTAGGCGTGCATTTCGCTGCGTATCATCAAGCGCGTATGGCGCAAACGCCGCCGGGGTTGCACCGGGCATTACGGCTCGCGCTGCCGGATTTGGTGATCGAATCCGGCGGGCACATGCGCGCCTATCGCGGCCGGGCCTACCTTCCCATGCGCGTGCCCGCCGGCGCATCCGCAGCCGATCTTAACTAAGAGGCGATGGCTTAGGATGCAATTTCGCTTCAACCTCGTATTCCTGAGCCTTTCCGCCTCGGGGCTGCTTTGCGGTTGTCTCGGCAACAACAATGCCGCGACTACGCCCAGTGCGCCGCCGCCGGTGCTGAACACCATGGCGGTCGTGGTCGATTCCGGGCCGGCCGCCGCGCCCGGTCAGATCAACCACGCCTACGTGACCGTCAAGGTTTGCTCCCCCGGAAGCCAGGCGCCGTGCGCCTACATTGATCACGTGCTGCTCGACACCGCATCCTGGGGCTTAAGATTGGTCGGCTCCGTGCTGGCCGCCAACAGCATCGCGCTGAGCGCAGAGCACGACGCTCAAAATCAAACGATTGAAGAATGCATGACTTTTGGCGGCGGACAAACCTGGGGCCCGGTGGTCCTCGCAGACATATCGATGGCAGGCGAAGTCGCGGCCGCCGTTCCGGTGCAGGTCATGGACGACGGCGCCACGGGTGCGCCGCCGCCGGCGACCTGCGGTGCCAATGGCACCTTGATCAATGGCGTATCCGGATTTGGGGCCAACGGTGTGCTCGGCATCGGCGTCTTTGTCCAGGATTGCGGCGCGGCCTGCGTGGCTGCCGCGACACCCCTGCCGATTTATTTCGGATGCACCAGTGCCGGCACGTGCACGGCTGAGAACGTCGCCCTGAGCGCTCAGGTAACCAACCCCATTGCCATGTTTGCCGTCGACAATAACGGGGTCATCATCAATCTGCCGAATCCGCAGAACGCCAATGGCGATGCAACTCTCTCCGGAGAAATGACCTTCGGCATTGCGACGCAGGCGGACAATGCACTGCCTTTGACGGGATTGACCGTGCTCGGCGCCGATTCGAACGGCGAATTTACCGCCACTTACAACGGCAACTCGACCAAGCTACCCGCCCTGCTCGACTCGGCCACCGATTCCTATGCCTTCGATGATCCCAGCATCGCAGTGTGTGCGACCGGCGCCTTCGTCGGCTACTACTGCCCGGTCGTCAGTCCGCAAAGCTTGTTCGCCGTCAACACCGGCGCAGGCGCGAATGGAGCGGTAAACACCGTGTCATTCGCGATTGCCGATCCGAGTGCCTTTGTCGTCGGGGCTTCCGCGTTCCTGAATCTGGGAGGCGGGGGAGGAGCAACGACCCTTACGTGGGGCCTGCCGTTTTTCTACGGCCGCAAAATCTTCGTCGCCATCGAGCAGCGCTCGGGCGGCGGCTTCACGGGACCCTACTACGCGTATTGATGCCCGCGACCTGCGACCTGCGGCTTGATCTTCAATCAGCCTTTCGTCAACTCGGTGCTGATCGAGGTGAAGCCGCGAGCCGCGGCGACATCCCCGGCTGAAACGCCGGAGCCGTTGCGCAACAATTTATTTGCGCCGGCCGCCAGCAATAAGCGGCAGATCTGCTGATAGCCGCCGCGACTCGCGGCGATCAGCGCCGTATCGCCCACGCTGTTCTGAACATTCAAGTCCGGTGAGCGGGTGAGCAGCGCCCGCACGATCTCGACATTCCCCGTGGCCGCGGCGAGCAGTAATGGCGTGTCGCCCTTCTCGTCGCGCCGATTGAGGGGCAGGTCGATTGCAAGCAGCGGTGCCAACACGTCCGCGCCGGACTGACGGGCGGCAGCGTGCAGCGCGGTCGCGCCCTGCGCGTCGATCGCCTTGGGGTTCGCACCGGCGTTGAGTAACAGCGTAACTGCATCGTGCGAGCCGGCAGCAGCGGCAAACAGGACCGCGGTACGGCGTTCGTGATCCTCGGCGTCGATGCTGCCGTGATGTCCCAGCAAACCGGCGATGAGAGCCGTTGAGCCGCTTGCGCATGCCAGCATCAAGGGGGTTCGGCCCTGCGGATCGACGGCGTTCGCGTCCGCACCCGCGGCCAGCAGCATTTGCGCCACCACCGGATGAGCTGCGCCGAGCGCAACCAGGAGAGGTGTCTGCTCGCCGGGCGCGTGCGTGTCCGCGGCTACGCGCGCCTCCAACAGCGCTTTGACGAGCGCGGCATCGTTGCGGGCGGCCGCGAGCCAGAGCGTGCTGTGCCCTGCACGGTCGGCCGCGCCGGCATCGGCGCCGCGCCCCAGCAACAGCGCCAAACTTTTGAAGGCGTGCGCATCGGCAGCAATCTGCAACAGCGGGACGCCTTGCGGTAGCTGGAGATTCGGGTTGCCGCCCGCAGCGAGCAACTGCTGCACGCTGGCACTGTCATCGCGGGACACCGCGATGGCAAGCGGCGGCCAGCCGCGATAAATATCGCCCGGGCGAGCCGGATCGAATGCCGCCGATTGCCGTGCCGGATCGGCGGTGACTCGACTGGCGCGCAACCCCAGCGCCTGCAACTGTGCCGCCGCCTCCTCGGCTCCGACGACAAGCGCCGCATCGAGGGCGCTGTAGCCGCGCGAATCGTGGGCCTCGAGCACTGCACCGGCGCGCTGTAGCGCCAGGACGGCGGCGGCGCGATTGCCGCGTGCAGCGTAGAACAGCGCGGTGCGCCCTTCGTTGTCCGCTTTTTCCGGATCGGCGCCGTGACTCAAGAGCAAATCAATCAGGCTCGAGCCCCCGCCCGCGGCGGCAATCATCAAGGCGCTGGTGCCGGCACTGTCGACAGCTCGAACATCGGCGCCCAATTCGATCAATACCGCTGCCGCGCCTACGCTGTCCGAGCCGGCGGCCAGCGACAGCGCACCGCGGCCGAACTCATCGTGAACGGCAGCGGCGGCGTGGCCAAGCCGCCGCAACTCTGCGATGTTGTTCTTGCGAACGCAGTCGATGACCCAGGCGTTCATCAGTGCCGGGTCGGTGGCACCCAAGATTTCGCTTGCGAGCAATGGGCGGCCCGATTTCAATGCCCCGAGCGCAAGGGTGTATCCCAATTCGGCGGATCGCTCCAGCCATTGTTGAGCGGCTCCCGGCGCCGCATCCGGCGTGCGGCTCAACTCGCCGGCCAGCACATAGGCGGCGGCGGCGGATCCTCGCTCGGCAGCCGAGCGCATCAACGTCACGCCCCGGGCCGGATCGAGCATCACGCCGACGCCATTCAGGTACATCGACCCTAGAAGATATTCTGCCTCTGAGTTGCCGGCATTGCCCAGCACGGTCAGCAGCGTCGCGGCCTTGTCGAACTGCAGCGTGCGCAGCGCAGCGCGCGCCGGCTCCAATACGTCCTGGGGTGCGGTTGGTTTGACGCTGCGGGGAGCGCTCACGGCGCCGGCGCACCACAGGCTAGCGAGGGCGCACCACAGTCCAACGATGATGCCCAACGCATGAAGTGGCCCGGGAGCCTGTCTGAATATCCCGCTCATGCGGTGCCGAACTTCGTTTCGACGTCGATACCGATCGATTTCAAAAACTCATTGGGCAATATGCCGCCGGCGCTGACGATCAGCGCGTCGTTGCGCACGGTGAGCGTTTTGCCGCCGCGCTCCAATAGGATCTGTTGCGGTCGGACTTCGCGAACTTGCGAATTCAACAACACTTCGAGCTGCCCCTTGGTCTTCGCCGCATCGACGCGCTGGCGATTGCGCGTCTTGGCGCGTTGAAACGCCTCGCCGCGATAGGACAAGGTCACCTCGGTATCGCCCAACTCCGCGATGCTGGCGGCGGCCTCGAGCGCGCTGTCGCCGCCGCCCACCACCATCACTTTCTGCCCTCGGTATTGTTCCGGATCGATCAGCCGATAGACCACTTTGGGAAGCTCTTCGCCCGGCACGCCGAGTTTCCGCGGCGTGCCGCGCCGCCCGATCGCCAACAGCACGTTGGCTGCAATATATTGCGCAGAACCGGTGCGGACATGAAATGCGCCGTCCTTTCGTTCTACGCTCTCGACGCGCTCTTGGTAGCGAATCTTCAACCCTTTGCAAGCCTGCGTCCAAAATTCCAGCAACTCTTCCTTGGTCGTATTGCGAAACTGCACTTTACCCACGATGGGCAGCTCGACCGGCGCGGTCATGACCAGCTTGCCTCTGGGGTATTGAAAGACCGCGCCGCCGAGCCGATCCTGCTCCACGGTCTGGTAACTGATGCCGAGCTTCTTGGCCGCGAGCGACGCCGCGAGACCCGCCGGCCCCGCGCCGATAATCAACACATCCAGTGCCCCGCTGCGTTTTACCCTGGATGCGGCAATGGCCTCGAGTGCTTGCTGCCCTTGGGTCAGTGCGTTCTTGATCAATCCCATGCCGCCGAGTTCGCCCGCTACATAGATTCCGGGCACGTTGGATTCAAAGGTCGGCTTCAACAGAGGAATATCCAAGCCGCGCCGTTCCGTGCCGAACACCAGGGTAATCGCATCGAACGGACAGGCGGTTTTACACGCGCCGTGGCCGATGCATTCGGTTGGATTGACGAGGACCGCCTTGCCATCGATGAGTCCGAGCACATCGTGATGGGGAGTCTCGGGACACGCGGTGATGCAGGCGCCGCACCCTAAACACTTACTTGGATCAATCAGCGGGTGCAGCGATGCCGGCTCGGTCATTCCCGCCGCGATGGCATCTTGCAACGTCTGCAGGTGATGCGCATGAACACGGCGCCGGTGGCGAACATAATACGCGGTGATCCCTACGAACGGGATCGCGTAAATGATCAACCACCATATGTCCATATTTGCGCTCATCGACAACGGCAATCGTCAGAGGCTAAGCATCATTCGCCGAGAATACTGAGCCATTGATCACGGGCTGTGATTTTCATCACATTCGCACGCGGCTGAAAGTGTCGCGGTTTGGGCACAGGAAGATGCCGGAATAATCTAGGATTACAATACTTTCTAACACAAAGCTCGCTGATCATAAGAGGCGACTTTTCGGCTGGGATTCCTTTCATTAGCAGGTGGCTGCAATGCCCTTATTTTGGCTGCTGACCGGGAGCTGCGCGACACTCGCGCTTCTCGTCGTACTGCTGCCGTGGTTGCGCACGTTACCGCGTTTCAACGCGCTGTTGACGCGCCGCTGGATTGGCGCACCAATTGTGTGCGTGCTGGCGCTGTGCGTCTTGGCCGCATACCTGTCGCTTCGACAAACTCGGACCGATCCTTCGCCGACCGCAACCAATTCATCCGGCAGCGCGGGCGGATTCACCGATGCTGTCCGGGCATTCGATGCGGCGAGCGAGTCGCGCAACGGTGACAGCGGCGAGTCGCTCAACGGCGACAGTGCCGCGCCAAAACCGGCGGCAAGCTCGATGGACAGCGCGGTCACGAGCTTGGAATCTCGTCTCGCCAAAGGCGGGGGCTCTGCGGATGATTGGGAGCTGCTCGCGAAATCATTCGAATTTCTGGGCCGCCCCGCCGATGCAATCAAAGCGCGTGCGCATCAGCTGCCTGCCGGCGCGAACAGCACGGTGCCCGCCGGCGCGAACGGCACGGGTACCTCGTTGAGCGGCGAAGTTGCCCTCACCGCGGCGTTGGCCGCCAAGGTGGCCGCCGGCGAAACACTGTTCATCATTGCGAAATCGATCAAATCCCCGGGACCGCCGGTGGCCGTGCTTCGCAGCACCGTCGGCGACTGGCCGATGAAATTCTCCTTGGACGATTCGCTGGCGATGCTTCCCGGCCGAAATCTCTCTAGCGCCGGCCCGGTGATGATCGAAGCCAGAATTTCGCGGCGCGGCCAGCCCCTGCCCGCCAGCGGCGATCTGCAAGGTTCGGCAGGACCCTACAATCCGTCCGAGCACGCGCCCCTCAACATTCTCATCGATCGCATCGTCCCGTGAACACCCTCGCCCAGGCCAAGATCGCGACAACCACCACCGCGCCGCGACTGCATTCGCCGCTGGTATGGACGCTCGTGATCGCCGCGCTTCTGTTCTGGGGCGCTCACGCGCACCTCGAGCGCTACATCACCCCGCAACGTGGACTGGGTTACTGGTTGGGGATCGTCGGCGCCTCGCTGATGCTGATTCTGCTGATCTATTCGGCGCGCAAGCGCTTTGCGTGGCTGCATTGGATGGGAGGAATTCCCGCCTGGTTCGAATTCCACATGGTGCTTGGCGTGATCGGCCCGATTCTGATTTTGTTCCATTCCAACTTTCGACTGGGCGCCACGAACAGTAATGTCGCTCTGTTCTCCATGTTGCTGGTCGCCGGCAGCGGTGTGACCGGGCGCTACATGTACACCCGGCTGCATGCCAATTTGGATGGTCACGAGGACACGCTGGAGCAACTGAGGGCGGTCGGCGAGCGCCTGCGCAAGCAGGCAACATCGATCGCGGTACTACCGGGACTGCTGGAAGAAATCGACCGCGTGGAACGGCGGCTCATCATGCCGCCCACCGGTTCATTCGCCGGCGTGCTGCATTTGTTCACCGGCGCCATTCGAATCGCCCGGGCACGCTACCTGGTGCGCGACAAAATCAGACAGGCAGTGAACATTGCGCGCAGCGGCAAGTCACCGCTGATTGCGCGCCACGCGCAGCACCTCGGCGAATTGGCGCGGCGTTACGCTTACCGGCGCCTCGATGCCGGGCGGCGCATGACCGAATATCAAATGTACGCCCGGTTGTTTTCGTTTTGGCGCGTGCTGCACGTACCGCTGTTCTTCATGCTGCTGATCGCAGGAATCGTGCACGTTGTCGCGATCAACGTGTATTGATCAAAGTCCATGCGCGCACACGGAGGGTGGAGACCGGCGACAGCCTCTTGGGCGGCGGCAATGGTTTTGATGGCCGCATCGGCGGCGCACGCCGGAACGGTGGAGACACTTTTGATGCCGGGCAAAGTGAGCCAAGCGCACATCAAGCAGGAATCCAGCTGCGCAAATTGCCATGACCGCTCGAACGCGCGTCCGCAATCGGCGTTGTGCGTGGACTGCCACAAGGATATCGCCGCCGATGTACAACAGCAGCGGGGGTACCACGGACGCATGCAAAATGCCGGCGCCGGCGAATGCCGCGCCTGCCATACCGAGCACAAAGGCCGGGCGGCGGATATCGTGCAACTCGATCGTTCGCAATTCAATCATCGGCTGACCGACTTCGAACTGACCGGTGCGCACGCGTCGCTCAATTGCGCAACCTGTCATTCAAAAGGCGGAGCATTTCGCAAGGCCACCCCGACGTGCATCGGCTGCCACAAGCCCGACGATGTGCATCACGGCCAGTTCAGCCAATCCTGCGCCGACTGCCATGGCTCGCTCAGCTGGACTGACGCCAAATACGATCACGACCGGACCCAGTTTCGATTGACCGGCGCTCACGGCGGCCTTGCATGCAACGCCTGTCACATCGGCGGTGCCTACAAACAGACGCCGAAAAGCTGCGTGGGCTGCCATGCGACTGACGATGAGCATCGCGGTACGCGCGGCGAGACTTGCGCGAAATGCCATTCCACCCAGGAGTGGAAAACGGCGAAATACGATCACCTCAAGGAAACCGGCTTCGAGTTGCTCGGCGCACACGACAAGATCGACTGCATCGCCTGTCATCGCAGCGGCAATTACAAGAACAAGATTCCCGAGGATTGTAACGGCTGCCATCGTGCCGACGACACGCACGCGGCTCGCTTCGGCCCGAAATGCGGCGATTGCCACGACAATGACCGCTGGCGCATATCGAATTTGGATCACGCCGCGCGCTACGACTTCGCCTTGCAGGGTGCACACGCCAAGCTCGATTGCCATGCCTGCCACAGCGCCGTGGCGGCGACGCAAAAACTGGGCAAGCAATGCGTCGATTGTCATCGCGCCGAGGATCCGCATGCGGGCAAGCTCGGCGAGGCCTGCGATAAGTGCCACGCGCAGCAAGCCTGGCGCTCCGGCCTGAATTTCGAGCACGATCTCAGCGAATTCCCCTTGCTTGGCCTGCATCGGCTCGTGAGTTGTGCGCAATGCCACGCCACCCTGACCTTCAAGGAGGCGCGCACCACCTGCAATGACTGTCACTCCCACGATGATGTGCACAAAGGCAGCCTCGGAGAAAAATGCGAGGCCTGTCACTCGCCGAACGGCTGGCCGCAATGGACCTTCGACCATGCACAGCAAACGCATTTTGCGTTGACCTTCGGGCACGCCAATCTGCAATGTGCCGCCTGTCATCGCGAGGCGCCGGGCACCAAGAAGACCTCGCCGCTCTGCGTCAGTTGTCACCGGCAGGACGATCGGCATCTCGGCGAATACGGACCGCAATGCGACCGCTGTCACTCCACGGATTCTTGGAAACATGCACGGATGCAATAGATCATGAATCCAATCCGCCAATTCAAGGGCCGGCGATTGCCGCGCAAAGCGCGGCTACTCGCGATCGCCTTGCTTTGGCTTGCAGGATTCTTAGGTCTCCCATTCGCGCCCCTCGAGGCGGCCGCGCCGCCGGTGACCGTGCCGTTCGATCACTTGCCGACCGGCTTCGAGCTCGACGGCATTCATCGGGATCTGGCATGCGAAGCTTGCCATATCAACGCGATCTTCAAGGGAACCCCGCGCAACTGCGGCGTTTGCCATATCACCGGCTCGACCTTCAATGCGACGCCGAAGACCGCGACGCATGTGCCCAGCACCAACAACTGCGCCGCCTGCCACGACACCTCGTCCTTCCGTCCCAGCGTGCACTTCGATCATGCGCAGGTGATGGGCAGCTGCGTCAGCTGCCACAACGGCTCGATCGCGCAGGGCAAGGGGCCGACCCATCCGGTCACCAGCCAAGCATGCGAAGCCTGCCATACGGTGCTGAGTTGGAACCCACCGAAGGCGGTCGATCACTCACAGATTCCGCTGGCGGCCGCGGGATTTTGCATCATCTGCCATAACGGCGTGCAGGCAGCCGGCAAGCCCGTGGGACACATCGTCACCAATTTGGAGTGCGGCGATTGTCATCTCACCAACAACTGGCTGGGCGCCACCTTCGACCACACCGGCATCACCAGCAATTGCGTGAGCTGCCACAACGGCACGAAAGCCGTCGGCAAGCAGGGCAACCACATGCCCACCACCACGCTCTGCGAGAACTGCCATACCACCGGCATCGGCACCAAGGCACCGAGTTGGACACCCTCGGGTTTCAATCATACTCAGATGACGGTGACGACGTGCCAGACCTGTCACAGCGGCAGCGTCAAGATCAGCAGCGGTTTTGTCTCCGGACAGCCCGCCAATCACGTCCCGCCGATTCCTTCGATCATCGACTGCGGCATTTGTCATGGCAACAATCCGGCCGCGGAAACCTGGACGGTCTTGGCTGCCAGCATTGCAACCCTGCATAGCGGCTTGAACGTCAGCAATTGCCTGCAATGCCACGCCGGCCAAACTTACGCCGGCGTCCCCGCACCCTATATACCGATGTCGATTTCCGGCGTATCGCCCACCAAGCTCACGCCGCTCACGCCGCCGCACATTCCGATCCTCGCCGGCACGGACTGCAGCGCCTGCCATGGCGCAGCCTACACTGCGGGTGGATTCGGTCCTGCCACGGCAATGAGTCCCGCCAAGCACGCCTTTGTTTCCGCGGCGTGCGACACCTGCCATGACACCGGCAAGACCTTTTACGTGGGCGGCGGCACGCCGCTGCAGCTGCGTCCGGCGGACCACATCAGCAGCACCGATCCGCGCATGGCCACGAGCGATTGTTCGGTCTGCCATGAAACCACCGATTGGATCAGCACGGCGATGCCGGCGGGACACATGCCGAACCCCAGCAACTTGAGCTGCCTGCAATGCCACACGGCCTCGCCGAGCGACTACACGCCGGCGACGCTCGCCGCGAACTCTATTTTGCACACGGGGGTCAGCGGCAATTGCGGTCTATGCCACGGCAACAATGTCACCGCGCTCACCTGGTTCAACAATTTTACACCGAAGGACGCATTGCTCGCCCCATCGCATATTCCTTATCTCACCGGGACCGACTGTAGCGCCTGCCACCAATCGGGCAACTATGCCGTCGGCGGTTTTGGTCCGACGAGCATGAGCGCGGCCAAGCATGCCTTCGTGCCGACCTCGTGCGACACCTGCCATGAAGCGGGTTTGAGCTTCTACCTGGGCGCATCGACGCCGGCGCTGCAGGGCCGCCCCGCGGATCACCTCGCGAGCGGCAACGCGCAGCAAATCTCCGGCGACTGCTCCTCATGCCATCAAACCAGCGACTGGTCTTCGAACATCATGCCGCCGGGCCACATGCCGAACCCCGGCAATCAAGCCTGCACCGTGTGTCACACCGCCATCGGCAGCACCCTCGCGAGCTACGGCACCCTGGCAAGCATCGCGGTACTGCACACCGCCATCAGCGGCAACTGCGGCCAGTGTCACGGCGGCGTCGGCGTGCAGCTCACGTTTTACAACAACAACGACAATCCCAAGGCGGCGGTGCTCACGCCGTCGCACATTCCCTTTTCGGTCGGCACCGACTGCAGTTCCTGTCACGCCGCCAACTATGTGGCGGGCGGCTT
>Ga0210400_10005576_pt1 | contig 10667 bp, 5 predicted proteins | sample IncBWH26MmetaG_FD_155456 | JGI IMG/M metagenome (GOLD analysis project Ga0210400, IMG submission 155456) | Forest soil microbial communities from Barre Woods Harvard Forest LTER site, Petersham, Massachusetts, United States - Inc-BW-H-26-M | ecosystem: Environmental > Terrestrial > Soil >... | reverse complement strand
CCGGCTACGAGGCTGGGACGAGCCAGTGGGTTTGCTCCGTTCGCCAGCCCGTACAGCGAACCCGCTCCAGTGTCCACGATGTCGATGGGAAGGCCGGACATCGCCGTGAGGATGGCCGACGAACGCCAGTTCCATGTCGCCGACCGAGCGAAGCGTGAGCGCGCCGCGAACTGAGGCTTGGGCAAATCCCACAAATAGCTCAGCACAAACCGATGCGTGCGGTCGAAGTCGGAAACACCTCGATTGCCATTTGGGCTGTTCTGATTCCCAAGGATGGCACTGCTATCGTTCACCGCGCCCGTGTTGACCACGCCCGTAATTCCGGCGCCGCCCCCCATGCCTGAGGCGTTGTCGATGGATTTGGCGAACGTGTAAGCAGCAAGAAGCTGCGTGCGCTCAGAAATCCTTCCTGTCAAGCTGAGCTGAAGGGAATCATACGAAGATTCCGCAGTGGACTCATTCAAGCTGAATCCATTGATCGAAACACCCTGAAGTGGAGCCCGCAGGATGGCGTTTGCCTGCGTATTCGTAGTAATCACCGCTCCTGTTACCGTATTTGTGATTGGCTTCTGCGGAGTCGCCAACTCGGCCTGGTTGATCGCGACCTGGCGAAAAAGCCTCCGTCCTTTCGCCCCAACGTATGCGCCTTCGAACAGTAGGGCTTTCCGAAATTCAGATTGCAAGCTGAGGTTATACTGGTGAACGTACGGCGTGCGCAACCCTCGATCGAATGCAGGACCTGCTAGGGGCACACCCACCACAAAGGTTGGAAACTGACTCTGTGCGGGAACCGGGAAAAATGGATTATCGAACGGCGCATTGTCGTTTCGAATTCCCAGGGCGAACATGGGGGGCAACTGAGCACTCATCGACGCATAGGCGAACGTTGCGCGCGAGTAGTAGATACCATAGCCGCCCCGCACTGCCAGTCGTTTCGAACGCAGAGGAGAGTAGGCGAATCCGGTGCGCGGCCCAAAATTCCTTGGATCGACGCTGCGCACCACATACTTGCTGACGTTCGGGACATCGGGCAGGTCGAAACTGGGTATTACGTTTCCAGCCTGCACGAATCCGCCGATGGGCGGTCCAACCGGGTTGCCCTTCTGGTCCACCTGTTGGCGCGGCACGTACAGAGCAGGATCGAAGGTGGAGAGCCGTCCGCGGGTGTCGTAGGCGGGCAGATCGAGTTCGTATCGCAAGCCCAAGTTCACAGTGAATCGTGGCGAAACCTTCCAGTCATCCTGCGCAAAAAAGTTGTAATCCCAGGCGCGTTGGCTGCGATCACCGAGGCCATTGCCAAACGTTGTGACCTGAGTGGTCCCCGCCAAGAAGCTGCGGAAGTCCACGAAATCAATCTGACCTCGCGTGAAAGCCTGCTGGGTGAAGTTGACTTCGTTGTATCGAATTTCAAGTCCCGCACGGAGCGTATGGTTTCTTCGCAATAGCGAGAGCGAGTCGGCCAAAGTGGTCACCGATCCCTTTGCCGGGTTCATGTTCGTCGGAGTTCCGATAATCACCCCGCCGGCCGCCGGAGCAATGCGGATCATAGGTAGCCCGGGCAATTCGCTCGCATTTGGTCTTGTGACTCCAATTTCGGCATCTGTGACTGGCTCATGAGGAATCGTGTTGTTGCTGTTCAACGCGTAACCGAGCCGCAGTTCATTCGTAAGGGCCGAGTTGAAGAAATGAATGTCCTGAATCGCCGCTACGCGATTGTTGAGGGTCTGGTCGGTTCCATATCCGGGAACGTTCGACCCCGTGTTTCGGAAGCTGGGCAACGCCAAGAACTGAGGTGTATTGGCCAAGAAGAATTTCACCGCGAGTGAATTATTGTTGGAGAGTCGAAAATCCACGTTCGTATTGAATTGGTCTTCTTGGAAGGTGGAGGGCGAAGAGCCGGAGAACAGCCCATTTGCCTGCGGGGTCGGAATCACGAAATGGCCATTGGGAAGCTTCGCGTTGAGCAATACAAGAGAAGCAGGATCAATCGCAGAGATTTTAAAAGTCGTTTGCAGCGTTGCAGCAGACCGGTCGTTGGTGAGCCCAGGAGCGACAAGAACATTGGAAGAAATGCTGTTGATAATGGATGCCGCATTTTGCTCGCGAGCGCCCTGGTAGGACACAAAGAAGAAGGCTTTGTTTTTCCGGATCGGGCCTCCCAATACGCCTCCAAAAACATTTCGCCGAAGCAGAGGGCGCGCGAGGCCACGGGCCTTCAAGAATGGATTGTTCGCGTTGAGCACTTCATTCCGGAAATATTCGTAAGCGTCTCCATGGACTTCATTGCCGCCGCTCTTAGTTACAAGCTGGATGTTGGCGCCGCCGCTCCGGCCGTACGTGGCGTCATAGAGTGAAGTTTGCACTTTGAATTCCTCAATTGTTTCCGGAGCTGGAACCGCAACGAGAATCGGCCCATTGGTGCCCATTGTGGTTGCATCAATGCCGTTTATCTGAAAGTAGTTTTGCGTAACGCGCGCGCCGTTGACGGAAATGGCTTGCGTATTGCGGCCGACAGCGGTGCTGTCCGGCAAATACGTAGCAGTCCCGGGCGAGAGCGTCAAGATTTGAGTGAAGTTGCGCGAGGCTAGGGGAAGGCTGGCTACAGATTCGGAATCTACCACCCGTCCTAGCTGTGGTCCATCCGCTTGAAGGAGAGCAGGTGAATCGTGCACAACAATTGTTTCAATCCGGTCGCCCACAGCAAGCACAAAGTCAAGCTTGCTCGTTTCAGTAATCCTAACCGCAACACCCTTCGAGACCGACGTCTTGAAGCCCTTAGCTGCTACTTCAATCTGGTACACCCCTGGTGGCAGCAAGACGAAGGAGTAGTTCCCCGCATCATCCGTAACGACTTCCCATTTTTCCCTGGTAGCTTCGTTGACGGCCTGGACTTCTGCGCTAGAAACCACGCCGCCCGAGCCGTCTCTCACTTCCCCCGTGATCCGCCCCGTCGTCTGGCCAGGCGTGTACTCCGATGCGCCAACAAATAACAGGCAGCCAATCACGACCCGCCGGAGGAGATGTCGCGTACCCATCTTTGGTCCGCCGCGCTTACCGTTGTCAGCACCTTCTGGACGAGGCAAATTGGGCAGCCTACATGTGTGCCCGGAAGTACTCCCACTGCTTCTTTTGTTCGGTCATGAAGCTCAGGAATTGCGGGTTCTTTCTCAGGCTCTCCAGATTTGAATCATGCTCGAACAGCGGATAACATGGGAAACCGTCATCGGCCGCAATTTGAAGGTAGCGCAGTGCTTGTTCGGGCCTGTTCAGCAGTGCGTACGAAGACCCTACTGCATAAGCGACGTGGTGGAAATGCTGAAACCCATTCCCCTTCTGCAGCGCCTCGCGGATCTTGACCTCTGCCCTGTGTGCATCTCCCGCGTAGGCGGCCAGCAGCGCTTGCATGGCAGTCAAGGAGCCACCTCGGTCCTCTGGCTCAACCGTAAGAAGTGTGTTTATCCGCCTTTGAGCCTCATCGAGTCTCCGCAAGTGTTGCAGTGCAAAAGCCGTTTGAAAAGCCCACAAAGTCGGATTGAACTTCTCTGAATCCCGGATAGCGGCCAGTGAATCCTCGTACTTTCCTAGATAAAGGAGATTGATCCCAACGCGGAATCGCGCACCCACGTTCAGGGGGTCAAGTTCCACAGCTCTTGCAATCTCGCTTTCCGCTTTATCGAGAAGACCCACATGGTTGTAAACGTTTGCCAGCTGATGGTGCGCTTCCGCGAGGTTGGGATCTAATGAAAGGGCATGCCGATAGTCGTCAACGGCACGCTCATGAGCCCAATTGTTCGCCCGCGACCAAAGGAGGTGCCCCCGTGATAAGTAGGCTTCTGCTAGATTCGGATCCAGCGATAGCGCTCTCTGAACGGCCACTCTCGCTTTCCCCAGCCATTCCTCTGGCTTCTCTGGCTCTACGCTGAATCCGCGAACTCTATAAGTGGACGCTAACTCGGCATAGGCGGCGGCGAACTCCGGTTCGATAACGATAGACCTCTCAAGAAGGCGCACGGCCTCGTCGTTTGCTTCTCTTGTTTCCACCCCGTGATATGTTTCGGCACGCAAGTAGAGATCGTAGGCTTCTGCATTCACGGAATGCGACGTCGAGAAGCGGGCAACGGCTTCAGGAGAACTAGCCGTTCCGATTTCCCTCGCTACACCAGCCGCAATCTCTACCTGCAAATTCGCTATTTTCTCTGTGCTGGCGCTATAGGAATGAGCCCAGAGATGGCGATCATCGGCTGCATGAATCAATTGCGCATTGACGTGTATCAATCCGTCCGACCGCGACATCGACCCCTCGACTACAGCATCGACGTTCAATTCCTTGGCTATCTTTGGCAGCGCTTTTTTCGTCCCTTTGTAGCGCATCGCCGAAGTTCGTGAGATCACCCGAATCCCTTGCATCTGAGCCAAAGACGTGGTCAACCCATCGGTGATCCCGTCAGACAGGTATTCCTGAGAAGGATCACCGGAAAGATTTTCCAGTGGCAGCACGGCGATGGATTGAATTTGCATGGAAGCGCTGGTGCCAAAGGGCCGCCCGCGACCAAGGTACAGCCAAAGAATCAGAGCCGCTGCAATACCCATGCCGGCTGCGGCAAGCCAGAGCTTCTTAATTCGGTGCCGCGGCTTAGCCGACGGCGAGACTTCAACCGAAGCGTCCGCCTCCAGCGCGACGCCAGACGGCGGTGCTGCGTCTGAACTCGGGCTAGAGAGCATCTGCGTAGTTGCCGTAGCGCCGTTATCCACTTCTCCGATGAATCGGTAGCCGCGACGGGGCAGGGTCTCGATAAAGCGCGGGGCTTCCGCTGAATCATTCAAGGCGTCGCGCAACTTGTTGATGGCGTTGTTTAAACCGTGATCGAAATCAACGAACGTGTCGTTGGGCCAAAGCTTTTGGCGGAATTCATCCCGTGTGACCACGTTGCCGGGATGTTCCAATAGCATCGCCAGGACCTGAAGAGGCTGGTCCTGCAGCCGGATTCGCCGACCGTTCTTGAGGATTTCGCCTGCGCGGAAATCAACTTCGAACGGCCCGAAGCGCGCGGGCGGCACGAACGTAGAAGGGATGGGCATGGCGGGCCCTCGGTGTGGCACTGAGTATATCACTCCGGATAGTGACTGAAAGCGATGAGCGTTTCTCCTTCGGCCACCACCAAAGACTGCCTTCTCAGAGAGATACCTGGGGAGATTCAAAGGTGAAATGGGGGACCCCTGAAGGATTGCTTCCTTCCGCCGTTTGCGCGAAGGTCAGCTCACTTGCGCAGAATGCAAGAAATGAACGGAAGATCAGAAGATCCAGTGAAAACCACGGGAGATAATATGAAAAACCAATTCTTGAAAAACAGCACGAAGCTGGCCGCCGCACTGGCCCTCTTTGTGGCACTCACGATGGTGCCAACAGCCCAGGCACAGAATTACGGGCCATGGTCGCCACCTGTTAATCTCAACGCGCTCACCATGAGCGATGGCATCACCCCTTGTCCATTCAAGGTCAACTCGGCGTTCAACGACTCGCATCCAGCCCTCTCGAAGGACGGCTTGAGTCTTATCTTCGCCACGACTCGACCGGGCCCAGATAGCACCGGCCAAGTCGGTCTAGGCAACTACGACCTGTGGGTCACGCAACGCGATAGCATGGACGATTGCTGGCAAGAACCGCGGAGCCTAGGGCCCGTCGTGAACAGCGCTTTCCAAGATTTCGCTCCCAACCTTTCCACCGACGGCCACTGGTTGTTCTTCCACAGCACCCGACCCACCTGGTTGAACACGGATGGCCTTGCGGTACCAAGTTGTGGCCAAGGGGCCAATTTGTACGCCTCTCATCGGAAGGACAAGCGCGACGATTTCAGTTGGGAACCCCCAATTAACTTGGGCTGTACGATCAATGTGCCCGGCTTTGTCACGGCAGGCCCTACCTACTTCGAGGACGATGCGACGGGTACCAAATTCCTCTATTTCACTGCCCAGCCTGTCGGTTCGAGTGATACCTTCTTCGACATCTACGTGAGCACCTGCACGGCAGACCTCGACACCTGCAACACACAGCAACTCTGGAAAACGGGAACACTGGTGGATGCACTGAATAACACGCCGGACAACAAGGAGTACCGCAATACGCGTACCGCCATCCGGCGGCGTGACGGCCTGGAGATGATCCTTTCCTCCGGTCGTACGGGCAGCCTGGTGAGCGAAAACCTTTGGGTTTCCACACGGGCCACAACGGAGGACCAGAACTGGTTGCCGCCGGTGCCCGTCAACTGCGACTCGATGCCCGGCTGCCCAGCCTGGGATCCGGAGGGACCTCTCGTCAACTCCAATGATTTCGACGGCGGCCCGGCGCTTTCCTGGGACGGGACCGAGCTTTACTTCTTCAGGGTTCGCCCGGATCTGCTCAACACCGTTGGCTGCCAAGTCTCCACCCTCATCTCCGTCTGCCGGAACCTATACGTCAGCAGGCGCACAAAGCTCACGGGACCGCAATAGCGAGTGCTTGATTCACCGCAGGCAGCGATCCCGTTACGCACTCCGTGAATTTTGGAGTGAACTGACACTGTTCTGCTCGTCAGGGGAAGTTCTGTGTTTCAGCCGCTGATTAGCCGAAATTCAGACAGAGACAAGCCGCTGTCTATTGACGCCATAGACGCGCCAAACGAGCATGGGCTCGAAAGAAAGGGACTGGGCAATTTTGTAGGAGGCGGCGGCAAACAAGGGCGCCGAGAAAGGAAAGACAAGTCAGTTTCCGCTTTGAAAGGAGGCTCACCATGAAAAGGACATCGGTTCTCAAGAAGCTTGTTCTGCTGTTGCTGCTAGCTCTGCGGGCTACGATCGGCGCAGCTGCTTCCGCTGCGCAGCAACCTGCTGGCTACACGATCACGGACTTGGGTCCCGCTTTGCCGCATAGTAGTCTCCCGTGGTTTGATGGCGACTACTATATTAACGCGGTCAGCATAAATGCTGCCGGCGACGTAGTTGCTGCGACGCCCACGGCTTCGGGGAGCGAGCACGCCGCCCTCTTTCACAATGGCCAAGTGATCGACCTTGGAACCTTGGGGGGTCTGTACAGCGAGGCCACCGGCATCAACAAGTCCGGGCTGATCGTCGGGAACTCGCAAATTGCGAGCGGCTACGTCCACGCCTTCCTGTACAGCAACAACGTCATGACCGACCTTGGAACGCTCGGTGGGCCGAATAGTTACGCCATCGCGATTAACGATTCGGCTCAAATCGTAGGCAACTCCGATCTGGCCGATGGCACGAGCCATGCGTTCCTTTACGTGGCTGGTGTTATGACCGACCTGGGTGCTGTGAGCGCTGTTAGCATCAACGCGTCCGGGCAGATACTCGTCAACGATTCGAGTTTCGCCTCTGTGTATAGCAACGGCGCGATGCAACCTCTCCCCCAACCGGGGTGCAATGGCTCCCCATTTCAGTACGGTGCGGCCTACGCGATGAACGATAGCGGTGAGGTCGTCGGCGAGGCCTGGGCCTGGTATGGCAGTATGCTCGTCTGCGATGACGCTATCTTGATCTCAGGCGGCCAAGCGAAGGACATCGGTTTCGGACTGCTCATGGGTTTTAATACGGCGATCGCCATCAATGGATTGGGCCACATCCTCGGCAAGGGTTGGACATATTGCGACGGCAGTTTTTGCCAGCAAGAATACACATTTCTCGACGGGACCGTCCTCTTCTATTCGGTTTCGACACCGGACAGCTCTGGTTGGTACTCACTCCTCGGGTCAGCGATCAACGATGCCGGGCAAATCGCAGGAATCGGCAACAACGCCAACGGGCAGCGCGCCTTTCTGATGACGCCAATTCCTTTGCCGACGGTCTCCATCACGTCACCCACCTCCGGTGCGTTCATTGCCGGTACAGTTCCCGTGTATGCGAGCGCTACCGATGCCACGGGGGTGGCCGGCGTCCAGTTCCAAGTCGACGGCGGCAACCTCAGCGCCGAAGTCGTCGCGGCTCCCTACGTCACCTTATGGAACACAACTTCCTACGGCAGCGGCACACACCTTCTGAGCGCCGCTGCGCGTGATGCCGCCGGGGTCACCGGTACCGCCGCTCCCGTGCTTGTAACCGTGGATAACTTCCCCCCGAGCGTCTCGATCACGGCGCCTGCCTCTGGTGCGACGGTCTCGGGCACCATCACCGTTTCCGCCAGCGCGACCGATAACATCGGTGTCGTCGGAGTGCAATTCAAACTCGACGGCATGTACCTCGGCGCCGAACTCACGACCGGTCCCTATGCCATTCGGTGGAATACCGCAAGCGTCTCCAACGGACTTCACAAGCTGACTGCTGTTGCCCGCGACGCAGCCGGTAACACCTCTACCTCAGCCGTTACGGTCCACGTGACAAATCATCGCTAGGGCCTGAGGAGCAATGCGACTAATCGGGACTTTCCTTTCTCCCTGTGGTGTGTTTTTGGCCTAGTTTAAAAAAACGTACTGGTACCAAAATTTTCCCGTACATTTTCCGTTTTTAGGGCCTCTGAGTAGATAGGGGGAATCAGTCCATAGAACCCCCCGCTTCTTGCCCGACCCGATCCCGGGAACGAGACAAGAGCCGTTGCGGACATCCGAGGGTTTTTCAGTGCCTCCCGTGGAAGCGCAAGCTTCCTAGGATGGAGCGCCTACTCCGTGATGCCGGATAGTCGTTGAGTTTTACGTTTTGAGGGCCTCTTAGTAAGTGAGGGGGATTCTTCTGAATCTCCTCTGCAGGTTTGGTGGACCGGTCCCACTTCGGTCAGCCGCCTAGCTTAGTTGCGTGCCGCTCAATGGTCCCGGGCCGGACGCGAAGGTAAAACTCCTGCCATTCGAGCGCACGCTACACATGTGCCTTGACGCACGCCAAGGCGTGATCGCCTAGTTCCGCAAAAGACGAGGTACTCGAATGACAGCACCAGTTCAAACTCAAACGGGTCATTTTGCCGGCAGTCAAGCCGCGACATCGGCGCAACCTCCGACCGCCGCGCTGGCCGTCCCTCCTGGTGGTGGAATCATCTTGTCCTCGGTCGTAAGCAGATACCAGCTAGGTTTTGCTTTCCATGCCGGCTCACTGACCGCGTTTTTTGCCGGCTACGTCCTTGGTAACCCTGTAAGCGGAATTGGAGAGCAGCTTGCCAGAAGCTGTCGCCGCGTCGCTTGGCCGCATCGCCTTATTGAAAGAGTTCTAAGATCGCCTCCCAGGGCGCGCCATAATTCCAAGCACTTACGGACAAACAACGTGCCCGTGTTCGCCGAGCGTAGCGAATACTGTAGCGGGTGGCCGTTTCCTGTAGTCCTTTTCCCTCTCTGCTTCTCACGCGCGGCACCTGAGAACCACGACAATCACCGCCAGAGCGCTAGATTTCATAGCAGTAGAGTTACTTCAGAATGTAGGCCCCGGGGTGGATCACCCTCCCACCCCTCGGCAATAGCCATAGAGCCAGCGCTCCGAAATCGAAAAAATTAGAAGGTGTATGCAACCCTGCGCCGCCAGGCCAGGCCGGTACTGGGAGGAACTTTGCCGGTTTGCCCCCTTACCAGGCGTTTGCTGACCTTAGGTTGCGCCATATGGAGACCCCAAGACACTCTAGCGCGCTGCAACGCTTCGTTGCGAATGATCACTATCTAGAGAACGCCGTATGTTCGGCGTTCAAGATCGGAGATGAATATGGCGAATGAAGCACAAGCGAGGGGATCTGAAAAGCTCCTCGCACAACTCGCGAAGAAAGGAGCGGCTGCAACTCTCGAGGAAGTCAAAGCTGCCGTCTCTTTACCGACCACTTCGGATTACAAGCTGCTCCGCTGGTTGATCCGTGGCATTCCACCTTTCTACTTCGAGGTAGAAACTGCGTTTCAAGTGAAGCCCCAGCAATTGGCGGAGTTTGTGAACCATTTTGTCGCTCAGTCCGGAATTCGTGACCTCAATATCCTGATCAACGGAATTCCGAAACCCGACATCGCCCAGGTGAATGTAGTTCTGGCGCATGGCGGCGAGGTCTAAAAGGAGTACGCCAGTGGGGCCAGCGCAACATTCCATCGTGCAGATTCATCCAACGCGGCGCTGTAATTTGCGTTGTCTCCACTGCTATTCATCTTCCGGGCCGGAGCAGCGCGATCAACTCGACGTTTCCGTTTTTGAGCGCGCGATCACGGATGCTGGCGCCGAAGGTTACCGTGTCGCCAGCTTCTCTGGTGGCGAGCCAGTTCTGTACAAGGAACTGCCTCGGCTTCTTCGCCATGCTAAGGCCTGCGGCATGCACACAACCGTCACGTCCAATGGCATGTTGCTGGATGAAAAACGCCTTGCCGATCTGGCTGGAGTGACCGATGTTTTAGCCCTAAGCCTCGATGGAGTTCCCGAATCGCACAACAAAATGCGTGCTTCGCAGCGGGCCTTTGAATCTATGGCGGAGCGTCTGCCTTCTGTCCGTGCCAGCCTGATTCCTTTCGGATTCATCTTTACTCTGACCCAATACAACGTGAACGAGATGGAGTGGGCAGCCGATTTTGCCTTTCAGCAGGGAGCCGGCTTGTTTCAGGTCCATCCACTGGAAGAGGTCGGTCGGGCGGCAGAGAAATTGACGGGTGCGCGTCCTGATGAACTCGAAGCGGCCTACGCCTATTTGGAAGTCGAGCGTATTCGCCAGCAATATGCCCGAAAAATGG
>Ga0210400_10005573_pt1 | contig 10670 bp, 18 predicted proteins | sample IncBWH26MmetaG_FD_155456 | JGI IMG/M metagenome (GOLD analysis project Ga0210400, IMG submission 155456) | Forest soil microbial communities from Barre Woods Harvard Forest LTER site, Petersham, Massachusetts, United States - Inc-BW-H-26-M | ecosystem: Environmental > Terrestrial > Soil >... | reverse complement strand
CTGAGCTCAGATTATTTTCGAAAGTCTTCACGGCCACCCCCTCCCCCAAATATTGATGACAGCGTAGGGCAATCCGGAAAACGCAGCAAGACTGGGCACGCCGGCATCTATAGCGCTCTAACCATAAATACGTTGAAGCCGGTGGCCGTATAGTCTCCGAAGACGCCGCACCGGGCGAAGTCGTTTTTCTGGTAAAAAGCGTGCGCGGCCTCGAATCCGGGCCCACTTCCGGTCTCAAGGTAGAGGTGAGCATAACCGCGAGTGCGTGCAGTGCGAACTATCTCCTCGAGAATGGCCTGGCCAACCCCCTGACGCAGATGCGCCGGCCGGGTGCGCATGGACTTGACCTCGCCGGCGGATGGGTCCAGCTCCTTGAGTGCACCGCATGCGCAGAGGTGGCCATCAAGCCGCGCGACCCAGAAGGTGACCTCCGGCTGTCTTAGACCTTGAATCGCCAGGGCATTGACGTGGCCGGGCGGAGAATTGCTGTGCATGCCGGCCAGGTGTTCAGCGACGAGTTCCTGAACCTCGAGGGTCGAGAGATCATCCACTTCGATCTGCATGCGCATGAACCATGAGGATAAACCCATTCAGCCCGGGAATGACACGCTGAGGTATCATGGGCGGCAACCGAGGGGGATAGCGGATGTCACATCGTTACCTGTTCGCCGCGGCCGCCATCGCGACAGCTTCGCTTGCTTTGGGTGCCACCGCGGCCACCACCCCGATCGGCGGAGGCGTCGCGCCGCCCTGTGACCGATCCTGCATGACCGGCATCGTCGATCGCTATCTTGCGGCGCTGGTTCGCCACGATCCGACGGGGCTGCCGCTGAATCGCGACGTCAAGTTTATCGAGAACACCGCGCGACTCAAGGTCGGCAGCGAAGGGCTGTGGATCGGCGCGTCCGAGGCGCCGACCGGCTTTCGCATCTACGCCGTGGATGTCGATACCGGTCAGGTGGGCTTCTACGGCGTAATGAAGGAGCGGGATCGGCCGCTGATCATCGCCCTGCGGCTGAAAGTGGTGAATGGCCAGATCACCGAGATCGAACATGTGCTGGCACGCAATCTTCGGGCAGATGCGGTGCAGAATCTGGCCAATCCCCGCCCCCAATTCGTCACGCCGCTGCCGCCGGCCAACCGCCTGCCGCGCCAGCAGATGGTCAGCATCGCCGACAGCTATTTCGAAGCGATTGAGCATGCCAATGGCAAGCTCGCACCATTCGCCGACGATTGCGTGCGGCGGGAGAATGGCGGCCAGACCACGCATAATGCGCACCCGGTGCCCTGGCCGGTTCCTCTCGGGTCCAAGCAGGCCGACGATGCAATGGCCTATATCGGCACCTTGAGCTGCAGCGATCAGCTGGACACGCACGTCATGGACTTCATTACCCGGCTTTGGCCGCGCCGGCACGAGATTGTCGACGAGGAACTCGGGATAGTCTTCTCCTTCCCGATGTTCCAGCACCGCGGCGGATCGGGCACACTGAAAATCTACAATGTACCCGGCACGGACACTCTGCCGCTGGGCGGGTCCTCGTCCAACATGCAGGCCGGAGAACTCTTCAAAATCGACCGCGGCCGCATTGTCGCGGTTGAGGCCATGGGCGCAACGCTGCCCTACGGCACGAAGAGCGGATGGAGCGATTAGTCGACGCCGGAACGGACGGTTACGGAGATTTATACCCTGCGGATCAACTGGTAGCCGAACTCGGCCGAGGTATGCACGACGGCCCAATCCACCATCCAAATGCCCGCGGCGCCGACGGTCAGGGCGACGGCGGCAACCAGCAGTCGCCTGGGCCAGGCAGACCAATTCCGCCCGGAAATCCAGAGTAGGCCGAGCACCGCGAGGTAAATGTAGCCAATCAAGGGCAAGGGCAGCAGCGCCTCAAGGGCCGCCGCGCCGGGCGTTCTCGGGACAACAGGATACATGGCGCAGAACCACAGCAGCTCCGCGGCCAGAACAGCGACCACCCAGTGCCACCAGCGGCGCGGAAAAGCGAGACTTCGCAGCGGCTCAATCATGATGGCTTCCAAGCTCCCCCTGCATATTACGCGGCCTTCACGGCAACATACAGGCCGCGGTCAGTGAGGCCCTTTGAATCGTAGTCCACCCGCAGACCCGCCGCCTCGAATAGTGCCGTGAGCTCTGCGACGCTGAAGAGCCCCAGTTCATGGAGCTCACTTGTCCTGCGAGTACCCCTCGCGTCGGTGATCTCATAGTCGAAGCGCAGGCGCGACAGTCGCCCCTCCACTGCCACGCTGCCCAACCGGACTATATGGGTCCCGTTGAGATCACAGGCGTTACGCACGACACGACCTTCATCGAGCGCACCCGGCACAAACCAGGGTTCGACCACGATCACGCCGCCGGGCGCCAAATGCTCGCTGAAACACGTCAAGGCCAGAGCCACCCGATCGAGCGTTTTCAGATAGCCAATGGCGCTGAACAGACACACCACCGCGTCATAGCGGCGGGATAGCCGGAAGTTGCTCATATCGGCCACGTGGAACTGACCGGCCGGATGCTTCTCCCGCGCGATCCGCAGCAAATTTGCGTCGACATCCAGGCCGTCCACCAGAAACCCCTCTTCACCCAGCAGACGGGCATGTTCGCCGGTGCCGCAGCCGACGTCCAAAACCTTTTTGCATCGGGGATTTTCCCGGCGCAACCGACTGGCAATGGCATCGGCCTCGGTGCGGTAGTCCTTGAAGACGCCGTAGATGGCGTCATAGAACTCGGCAGATGTATCGAACATATTGGACTGATTGGCCGGCGCCTACCGCAACCGCCGCACGGCGCGCCGCGGCACCCGATCACGCATATCGTTCACGGCGCGCGCTCCGGTGAGTCTTCGCAGGCAAGGGCGTAGGTCCCGCGGATGTCAAAATGGCCATTGCCGAGAACTCCCGGAATGAGCGCCGAAATGCGGCCCTCGACGCATATCTTGCGTTCATTCAATGCATCGCATAACGCCTTGGCATGCACGAAGTCCTTCATTGAAGCAATCGTGATGTGCGGAATGTACGGGATCGCGAGCGTCAAGAATCGTTTGAATGTACCGCCGTAGAGCCGGTCGTGTAGTCGCGAAATCGCCGCATTACCCTCATCCGGAACGAGAAATACATAGGCTATGTCGTCTGCGTCGTCTGCCCCCACCATGGCATAGCGACAGGTAAAGTGGACCTGGGGAGCCGAGCGGGCAACGCCGGCAACATGGTCCAGGTATTCGCCCTCGGACAGATCGTGGATGCCGAACACCAGGGTGAAGTGGGGAGCCACCACCTTGTGTTGTGGATCATGCTGCTCGCGGAAAAGCTGCATCCAGCGCATATCGTCGGCGGCGATGTCCGGAAATGCAACGGTATAAAAGGCCTCCTGCTGCACGACATGTCCCCGGGGATCCAACCCCATCAGGCAGGTTGACATTGACATACCTGCAGCCGACTTGCACTTGTGAAATCGCCGCCGGAATAATCGCCGTCCCGGCGTTGCAACCTGAATCCGTTGGCCGTGAGCAACGCCGTTAGTTCCTGAGGGAAAATCCATCGCAGATGCAACGGGGCAATCCATGCATCGCGCTGCTCGGGAGTCGAGATGAACCAGGTCGCACGATTGACTTGCGAAAGCGCATCGTAGTCATTCGTCGCTTCGACAGTGATTTCTCCATAAAACCGCGTCGCCTTGCGCATCAACTGAAAGCGCTCAGTGCTTGGGTGTCGATGCATGCTCAAATCGGGCGCGAAGATATCGAAGGCGAGCACGCCGTTCGGCAATAAATGCCGCCGCACGGCACTGAAAAGCGCCGCGAACTCCTGCTGCTCGCTAAGATGCAGCAGCGAGTTGCGGGCGATGAGAATCAGCGAGAACCGTTCGCCGAGCTCAAATGCCCGCATGTCACCCTCAATAAATTCGACCCGCACGCCGGCTGCGCCCGCGCGACGACGGGCGGCTGCCAGCATCTCCGGCGCGTTGTCCAGACCGATGGCCGGCGTCCTTCTTTCCGCTATCGGTACAATAAGCTGGCCGCTGCCACACCCGAGCTCAAGAACCGCGCCGGGGTTACGCTGTGCGAGTGTCAGGTAGAAGTTCAACTGATTCTCGGACACGGCTTGCAGAGCATCGTAAAGATCCGGATTCTGGTAGAGCATGTGATGCGTCCTCACGGGGCCCGAACGAGGCAGACGGCAATAAGGTTCACGGCGCCCACCCACAGAAGACGCATCAGGCCGCATGGCCCCGTTGCAATCTCTTCAGGCCGAGAACCAGAATTACAAAGATCGCACAAAGAGCAACGGACCAGGACAATTCCGACCATTGGGATGGCACTACCAGGTAGTACCCTTGCCCCTTGATAAGTGCGGAAAAGCTCGAAACGCAAAATGGCATGAGGAACAGCCGAATTGTCTGCCAGCGGTTTAAGGCAAGCGGGGATCCATTTTGGACGCTCAGCAACAGGGCGAAACCCACTACGGCGCTGATCCCCAATGAACTGAGCCACAGGCCGGGTGACGGATCGAAATGGGCCACGACCGTCACCAAATACCAGATGAGGTAACACCACAGGACGATCCTTCCCGCAGCAAGCTCCGACAGATATTTCAATGGGAAAGGCAGACCAGCCATCATTCTGGAATGCCTTGGTCAGCGCGCGTTCCGCGATTTCGCGTCATGAACCCGCACAATGAGGTCGTCCGCGATCGCGTTCCTCGCGAATGGATTGAAGGAAAACGGCTTTATGGGAGAAAATGCCACCTCGGCTCCGAACGATCCTGGATTGACGAGGCGCAGGGTGATGCGCGGCGGGTTCGTTGCAGTCGATGCGCTGATGTTCATGATGTTCGCCAGCGGAATGCGTTCTTCAAGGCCTCGATTCTTGACCAGCAGGTAGTCCCCGCCGTCCAGAACCGAATCCGCAAGGTCCCACACCAAACGCTTGAAGACCAGTGTGCCGACCAGTGCCATCACGCACGGGACCAATAGGGCGAGAGGATCCTTCGCAACGGCGCCATCGCGAGTGACGGTAACGAGAAAGAATGCCAGAAATCCCAGCCAAATCACGGGAAACCCGTACTTGTAGAATCGCGTCATCCTGGATGAGATTCTGGTCATGGAAGTGGCAACATTCCAGCGAAAGTCAGTTGATTCGCGTGCCGACATACGCCATTCCGGTAATGGCATAAAAATATCGTCCGTTCGCCTGCAATGCAGCCTGTTCCTCGAGGAAGCCGCTCACGTCGCCCGCGCTGACCAGCGCTCGCTTGGAAAGCGCGCGGAAATCCTGGGCACGGGCATGACCGTACCATGGGGCCGCGAAGATCGTATTCGTGAGCACGCGCGCCTGAACCGTTCCCGCGAAGAGACCGGTTGATTGAAATGTTCCCCATAGTCGTCGTCCCATCCACCCGTCGGCGTGTTTCATCCAGGGCTGTTGCCAGTCCGCGAAGGCGTGAACCAGCCGCCGGGTCCGCGCCTTGTCGCGCCCGTCGAAGACTTGTGAATCGCAATCCCAATGCGCCGCGACGAGTGTCCCGCCGGGGCGCAGAACACGCCCTATCTCCCGCGCAAACATCGCCTGATCACCGAGACACTCCAACAGGTTGTTGGTGAATACGCCATCCAGTGATGATCCATCGAAGGGAAGCGGTTGATCCAGGTCGTGAGCGGCAAATGACACCCGTGGCTCGCTGTCACCTCGGGCCGACGCATCCGCGACACTCTTCTGCGATGCATCGAGCCCGACGAATCGCGCGGTAACGCCCGGATGCTTCCGCGCGAGTCCGAAAAGATCCTGGCCTGCGCCACAACCCAGATCCACGATGAGCCCGCCGTCGCACACCGGCATGAATGACTGTAACCAATCGCGGTGAGCAATCATGTCGTCGGGAAGTTCACTCATGCGACCTTGAGACTCACCTTGCGTCAAAGTTGAGCGCGGCCGTTCCGGGCGTAGGCCAATCAGGCGCGGCCCACCGGACCGGATCGGTGGCCGATGATGCGTGTCGGCAAGAACAAGACCGCGCGCAGCAGCGCGAACAATGCATCGAAGGTTATTCCGATCAGTCGAAACGGCAGCGATAGAAGCCATACGATCGGAAATAGCAACAGCGCGAGCAAGGCAATCGGCCAGCACAACACAAACAGGATGCACCAGACGATAAACACAAGTATCACTTTCATGTTGGCACCTGCGAGAATAGCCCGAGCAAGGTGGTCCCCGGGACCCAGGCCAAGTTTCCTACGTAAGGAATCAACAGGATACCGGTAATTCCGGCGACGGCAACCGCGAGCACGGTGGACTGCCCCTGCGCACAGGTCACCCCGGCGACTTCGTTCGCCGCGCGTGCGCTCCAACGGTTGCTAGGGCGCGGCGCGTCTCAAGCCCCACAGGACGAGAAGACTGGCCGCAATTGTTGAAACACCTACGGTTGCGAAGCCGCCCGTCACGATGCCCTCTTGCCAGAACAGCGCAGTGCGACCGGCGGCGGTTATCGGCGAAAGTGCTCCGGTGCCGAATACCGCCGCAAAAGTCGTGAGGACCCAATTGGCATATGCACCATAAAGGGCGCCCCAAAAGGCCGCGCGTTCGAGGCCGGGAAGAAGTCTCAGCTGCGCCCAGCAGGCTCCGAGCGCCAAGAGAAAGGTACCGTTCATAACCCCTTCGAGATGAGCCGCCAGGCCCATGCGGGTATTCGTGAACCGGGTTTCCGCCAGGCCGGTGATCAAACCAAGTAAAAAGAGCAGCATTCCATGCCACATTAGCCTGCGATTCAATTTACCCATGTAACGGTCCGCTCCTTAGGTCGGCTGACGCCACTCAAACAAAGCCGGCGCGCATGACTCTGCAAGAGCCCCGCCGCTGTCGGATCCAGTGTACAGACCGGGACAAACCAAAGGGGGTTGAATCTCGTCAATGCTGCAAGGCATTGAGGGGGCGCCACCGCAAAGAATGACCATCGGTCGATTCAATGGCGCCAGGTTACATATCCGGTCAGGAAGACGAGGGCGACACCAATTGCGATCAGCACCGTTGCCCAGAAGGACCATGGCTTCTCGGTACGGGTAGCGGAGCGGTAGCTTCCTTGGATGCGACCCGAATATATGGCGCAGCCGCAGTAACTCACCAGCGCAATGCCGACTATGACTTCAATCGCACGATGAGCGCCTGTGCTCATGAGTCGCGAGCCCGAAAAGAGCGACCGCGTGCGAACTCATCGCCCGCCATCAGTATGATGGCGGGTGCTGGCAGTTCATTCAAATGAGTAGCACTTACAAACCAGTGCAAAGGACGGGCCTTGGCTGAACGGCCGTTACGCTCGTTCGGGCACTATCCAGCACGAGATTGATCCTTTCAATGCACCCTGACATAAAGGCGGTACGGTTTCGGGTGCAGGTAACCTCGGGATATGACGATCTCGTATCGCAGGAAAAACCCGCAGATGTGAGGGTCGTCTCGACGGCCGGTAGCGCCGAGCGCGGGCGGACCAGCCCCATTGCATAAGAGTCAAAGTGCTCCTGGTTCGGGATGTAGCATCCGGTCAGTCCGAGAGCGACAAGCAGGACTGCTATGACACGTGCCATACGCGGCCTATCGTCAAAGTTGTGCAATACCACTGGCACTTTATTCACGGCGCGTCCGCAGTTTTGCAGTCGGCCCTCACTCGGCGATTCGCCTAAGTGGTCCAAAGCAGGAGGAGAACGAAGGCCCCTCACACAAGACCATTTCGTCTCCAGGTGGGCGGATGTATACGAAGCTCGTCGCCTTATCTCCTATCGGCGAGCCACCGGGTGTTCCATCGCAGCCAGCGCGTCTATTGTCCTTCGTGACCTCGTCAACCATGCGGTAGAACCCGTTTAGATCAGGCTCGTCGGTGATCGTAAATCTGCTTTCACTGACTTCATCACCACTTGTAATCCGGGACGTGTGGTCGGGCCGATAGTCATAGACTTCCGTGCAGTTGTTCTCCTTCCTGGTCCAGGTCCATTTCCCGAATAGCGGGTGTTTGGTCAATCCAGCAGCCGGAACGGTAGCTGCGATGGCGAGGCTGATCAGAACTGCAACAATCGGCTTCATGGAATGAGTCCTAACACCAAAGTGGGGCAGCTCGGCATCCTCGCGCGAGAAGCGCCTCATTTAAGGAACGTCCGTTCAAACCTATGTCAGGCAATTTGCCCCTCTCACAGACTCAGCCCGACCCTAAGTCCCGCTATGTCGTAGGAATGAATCTCGCCGTTGCGCCGATTTACAGCGTACCAACCCACGAGGTTGCTGCAACTGCCATGGCAGTCGTGGTTGGTGCGAAGGGCGACCACAAACCAACGGCTGCCCGACAGGTTTGAGAAATCGCAGAACCAGCCTGCGCCCGGCGGCCCGGTATCCGGGAGTGACTCGAGTCGGGCCACCTTCCTCTTCAGCAAGACGCACGCGGATGCGTTGTTCAGGTGTCCTGCCGCCAGGGCGGTGCCATTGAGCGTCGGGGAACACAAAACGCCGGTCAGGAGGATTATGAGGCAAATACGCATGGAGGTGGCCTAACCCCAACGTTGTGCGACGCGCCGCAGCAGTTCTGTGGGCGCACTATCCCGGCGAGTCCGGGGCAACACCGCCTGGTAGAAGGCCACTGCGCGATCGAAATCGCGGACGCCAGCAAAGATATGGGAAAACATCCCTTCTACCCCCGTTTCGATATCTGTTACCTAGCGTCCCGATCGAATTGCGCACCGCCGTGTTGCCACAGGCGTTTCGCTCGCATCGCATGAACGAATGACGGTACGTCAGATTGCCACCGCGGAAGGATGACAGAGATCGCGATGCCCTCCAAGTCAGCGATGATTCCTAAATATAGGGCCAATGATACCGCCGCTCCCTGAGACCCGAATACCAGCAGCGAGAAGAATCCGACAAACAGACCAATACCCCAGAGTTTCGAGGACCACATATGGTAGCTGGCCTCTCGATGAAACTTGGCGAAGTCCAAAATGTACCGAAGCGATTCAAGTGCAATGAGGATGCTCAGAGGCAAAAGGCGGACCCTGATCGCTGCAGGATACAGACGCCAAGCCGCGAACACACACGCCGCGTAGAAGAGCGTGTCCGCGGCGCTATCCAGGCGGCGAAGTGTTGGCGTTGCCACTCCCAGGCGCCTCGCGATGATTCCATCGAAGACGTCGGAGACAAATGCCGCCACCAGGCAAGCCGCGAATGCCCCCGGTTTCGGCGCGTAGATGGCAAGGAGCACCACGATCGGCGCCAGAATCGCTCTCAGGGCCGTCAGCAGCGCAGGAGCAAGCTTCAGAAGACCGAAGCGGACTGAAATCTCAGTCATCTAGCTCCAAAGTTGAGCCGCGCGGTAGCGCATCAATACGGCCACTTTGTACGTTCCGAGTGTGGCAGCCAAAAGAACAACTCGTTCTGATCCAGGTCGGCCATGACGATCGTCGGGCCGCCCCAATGAGTCGCACTGGCTGATACCCCCTTGGCTTGCACGTGTCGCGAAAGAGCGGCGCCTTGGCTTTCGTCGAGCCCGACAAAGAGGCGTCCGTGCCCGGGGCGGTCCTTGGTTGAATCCTCCGCTTGATTCAAGATGATCTGCATCCCGAAAAGGCTAACCTGGAAAACAAACGGGCGCCCCTGCTCTTCGTGCGTCCAGTCCAGGGATAACCCAAGGACGTTGGTGTAGAACTCAGGAATGGCCGTCTAATGGCGCACTGCACTTGGAACAGACCTTCTCGGGACGAAAAACGCCGCCGCGCGAAGTCGCGCCACAGCTCGGGCAAAACTTGATTCCTCTGTAAAGATACGCAAGCGCCCCGAGAATCATTGCGTAATACACCCATGGAATTTGTCCCCTCAGCGGCCACGCTATCGCCAGGAACACGCACCCAAGCAATACAAACGCCACGGGTAGAACAATGCGCTTAACCCGTACATTCGCACTGAAATAGACGTACAGAAATCCCACCGCGCACAAAGCCATCAGTCCCCCAAGGTAAGGTAGCAATTCGGGCGGCAATGGGGTTGCGGCGTGCTGCATGGATCAATGGATTCCGACGCTTCCGCCCCGCCGCATGTTAGGGCGCACCCTTGGAGTCGCGGCGGTAAACGTCCGGATTGTGAATTTCCATCAGGCGCTCTGGAGCCGCCAGTGGTTTGAACCCGAATTTTTCATACAATGTATGCGCATCCTTGGTCGCCAGCAACAGGCGGCGCAGGCCCTGCAGGTCCGGATGTTGAACGATCCGCTCCATGAGACGCAAAGACAGGCCCTCGCCGCGATGTTCCGGGAGGATATAAACGTCGGCGAGGTACGCGAACGTTGCCTTATCTGTTATGACGCGAGCAAAGCCGATCTGCCGACCATCAACTAGGACGCCGAAGCAGAGGGAATTTTCGATCGCACGCTCGACGGTGGCGAGCGGAATGCCGGGAGACCAGTAAGACTGCGCGAGAAAGCGGTGAATCGCCCCGATGTCGAGACGGGTGTTGTCGCACGTAATTTCGTATTGGGACATGGGTGCTGGTATATCAGGCATGCAGCCGTGCCATGGCGTATACATGAAACCACCGTTGGGCGACGCGTCGCAACAAAACAATGGGCAGGTCATTCACGACGCGGCCCCTCCAACGACCGGACGCCGGGGGCGTTGCTCGGCACTCACGGACTTT
>Ga0210400_10005572_pt1 | contig 10670 bp, 9 predicted proteins | sample IncBWH26MmetaG_FD_155456 | JGI IMG/M metagenome (GOLD analysis project Ga0210400, IMG submission 155456) | Forest soil microbial communities from Barre Woods Harvard Forest LTER site, Petersham, Massachusetts, United States - Inc-BW-H-26-M | ecosystem: Environmental > Terrestrial > Soil >... | reverse complement strand
TCAATCGGTTTGGTGCCGATGGCTGCCTTCCACGCCAGGGGTTCGCCTGAACGGCGGCGGTTGGCCTCGAAACCGACGCCCATCGTGGTCTTGCGTGGTGGATCTGCAATCATGGTTGTCATCCGCGTGCCGCCTCGTGAAATTCCGGCCGCGGTACAAGGGCTATCTAGGAATCCCTAGTGCTCCCAAGTCCGCCAGCAAAATAGGAAGTGCTCTACCAGTACCAGAGTACTGACGAGGCCAGGGGAGCCCGAATAGGACTTTCGTACTAGCGTCGCGAAGTCGCTAATGCTCCCGCGAGCGCATCGTAGCGCACCCACTTCTAACCCGGCGAGGCAGTTTTCGTTGCGGGGGGGGCGCAACACTCAAATAGGATACCCTAAACTGGCGTTGGGTTGCGTCCTCTTTTGCACCTTTTGCACGCGAGTTTCCTTCCGCGGGCTTATCCTTAAGTGCAGCAAGCGCAGCATTATACGCTGCGGCTGAGTTTTTTGGGATACAGTGAACACCTAAAATAGACATGGCCAAAGATCCAGAAAGCCGGTCTGCTGACGCGAATACCGTGGACCCCGTGAAGCCGCTTAAGGGCCGCGCCGCCTTGGTCGAGTGGCTGTACGCGCAGGCCAATGCGGCACGCTGGGAGCTCTCTCGCGCAGACTTCGCGGTTGCGTTGGAACGCAGCGCATCGAAGCGCTTGGCGAGTGGAGCTCTTACTCCGCCTAAACTCGAAGAATATCTCGGCGCGCTGCATCTTGAAGATCTGGCTCTAGCCACCGCCTGCGCCGCAGGAGGTGAGGCGGCTTGGGAGCATTTTTTCACTAAGTACCGCGCTTACCTTCGCGCGGCGGCGGCCGCGATTCTTCGCTGCAACGCGGGTTCCGCGGAGGCTTGCGATCTCGCGGATTCTCTTTTTTCCGAGTTGTACGGTTTGGCCGGCGGCCAAGGCGCGAAACGTTCGCTCTTTCGTTACTTCCATGGGCGCAGTTCGCTGAAGACCTGGCTCCGCGCCGTTCTTGCGCAACGGCACGTTGATTCCATCCGTGCCGGCCGGCGCTTCGAGGAGCTTGCTGAAGACGAAACTGGCGAAGGACTGCCGAGGACGCTGCTCGGACCGCAGATGCAGCCCAGCGATCCGCATCGCGAGCGCTACGTCGCTTCATTCACCCGGGCATTGCAGACGGCGCTCGAACACCTCGAACCGCAGGAAAAGGAGAGGCTCCGCCTTTATTACGCCGAGGAAAAAACGCTTGCGGAGATCGGACGCTTGCTCGGGGAGCATGAATCCAGCGTCTCGCGTCATCTGGACCGCGCGCGGCGCGATTTGCGGCATGCGGTGGGGGATATTCTTCGCCACGGTATCGGATCGGCGAACGGTTCCGCGGTTCAGCCCGGACTGAGCGATGCGGAAATCGCCCTCTGTTTCGAATACTGCTCGGAGGACAACCCCATCGATTTGGAAAAATTGCTGCCGCGTTCAAAATCGCCGGGCCCGGCAGCCGGAAAGCGGACGCCTTGACCGCGCGGTGCAAGAAAGCTGTGGACTTTCGTTCTAAGGATGGAGAAGCCTATGGCGCCTGACGAACGCGATCGGAGATTTGACAAAGCGCTTGCGCGCCATCTGCGCTCCGCGGCGCCTGCGGACGAAGATGCGGGATTGCCCGCAGTCCCCGCTTCGCAGGGAGGCTCTTGTCCGGACTCGGAAACACTGGCGGCTTATCACGAGCGGTCTTTGCTTCCGGAAGAATTGAATTCCTGCAAAGAACATATCGTGGGCTGCGCTAATTGCCAGAATATTCTCGCGCAACTCGAAGCCACGGACGAGATTTCATTGCCAGCCGCCGAGCGGGAGGAAGTTGTTGCGAAGGGATCCGAGGAGGCGATCGTCGCTCGGAACGTCGAAGCCTTCCCTGCGGCGCCTGCACCCGGCCAAAGCCAGCGTGCGGCCGGAGCGGCGCCACCCAAGAAGACACGCCGGGCTCTTCTTTTGAGAGGTGCGCGCTGGCAGTGGCTCGCTCCTGCGGGGGCCATCGCCGCTGGCTTACTTGTTTGGATCGCACTGCACGAAAACCAGCCGCTAGCTCTTCCAAACTTGAAGGCAGTCCAGGTGGCGACGAACCAGGCGCCCCCTCCACCCCCTCCGCCCACACCATCGGTTTCGAAAGCGAAGCCAGACGTCTCTCCATCGGCGAAGGCCGCCCTCAAGAAGCCTCAATCCGCAGCCGATGAATTTCCCAGTGCGAACACACGCGACGCGTCGGGTGCCGTGAAATCGGATGGAATGCAGGAATACCTGGCGCAGGTTTCGCCTTCGCAACCGCTGGCCGACAAAGAGAGCTCTTTGCGAAAAGACACAGAGCGCCGCGCCTCCGTTGATTTGCTTCGTGCCCAAGAACAGTTGGATCGCGACGCCAAGACCGCGACGGGCGCAATACAAGAAAATGCTGAAGCGCAATTACAAACACAAGCCGCGAATGTTCAATCTCAGAACCAATTAAATATCAACTCTCCCAAGGTACCGGGTCCCGCTCCACTCGGCCAGACGGAAACGAAGAAAATGAAGGCTGCATCTGCCGCACCCGCTGCTCCTCCTTCACAGCCATCAGCAGTTGGCGGCGTTGCACCCGCCTATAACAGCTCCGCTTCCTTGGAAGTCGCACGGGAGATTTCCAATCCGCGTTTGATCTCACCGCCGGGCTCAAGCGTCATTTGGCGCGCCGGCCGCAGTGGTCTCATCGAGCTTTCCAAGGATGGCGGATCCTCCTGGTCCCGCCAGAACAGCGGCGTGCTTACCGATTTGCTGACCGGTTCCGCGCCCTCGGACAAAGTTTGCTGGATCGTGGGCCGCGTCGGAGCCATTCTTCTGACCACCGATGGCGGCGCGCATTGGACGTTGATTTCTTCTCCGCTGTCGGAGGATCTTGGCGGGATTCGCGCCACCGATGAGCGGCACGCCACGATTTGGAACGCCCGTAATACCAGGAATTTCGAGACCAGCGACGGTGGTCTGACCTGGAAGCCCGTCCCGAATCCATGATGCGGAGGGCCCCAGCCCGAACCATCCGCTGCAAGAAATTCCTCGCGCATCGTTCTAAGAGAGAAGGCAAATCCAGATTGAGGTGAAATTGATGAAGATCCCCGCGAGTAAAGTTAAAATTCGAGCGTTGTGGATGATCCCTGCCGTTGTGATCATCGCCACCGGCGCCACAATGATTTATCCTGCCGCCCGCGCCAACAAGGTCTACGCGTCACAAGAGAAAGAGGCCGCCCGCACGGCTGGCGATCAATCTACGAGCCTGACCGATCAGACCGATCTGAACGTCACCGTTTACAACTCCAACATCGCGCTGGTGCGCGATGTTCGCCAGCTCACCCTCCCCAGCGGCACGTTTCGCCTGAAATTCATGGACATCGCCGCCACCGTCAATCCCGCGACGGTTCATTTCCGTTCCCTGAACGATCCGGAAAAACTCGGCGTCATCGAACAGAACTACGAATACGACCTCCTCGAACCCGCGAAACTCCTGCACAAGTACGTCGGCAAGGAAGTCACGCTGGTGCGCTCGTATCAAGAGAACAATTCGACGAAACGCGAAGAGATCAGAGCGACCCTGCTTTCCGATAACAACGGCCCCGTCTGGAAGATCGGCAACGACATCGTGACCGGAATGTTTGCCGAGAGCTATCGCTTCCCCGAAGTCCCCGCGAATCTTTACGACCGTCCGACGCTCTTAATGTCTCTCGAAAACTCCGGCGCAAGAAAACAGCAGATCGAAGCGTCCTATCTCGCGGGCAATTTGTCCTGGAATGCCGATTACGTTCTTACTGTCGCCCGCGACGACAAGAATGCGGACCTGGATGGCTGGGTCACCGTCGTCAACAACAGCGGCACCGCGTTTCACAATGCGCGGCTCCAGCTCGTCGCCGGTGAACTAAACCGCGTAGCGGAGGGCGGCCTCAGGACAAGGATGGACACAAACGCGGCTGTGCCCATGGCTAAAGCCGCTCAGCAGTTCCAGCAAGAAAGTTTCAGCGAATATCATCTTTATTCCCTCGGCCGTAAGACTTCAGTCGAGGACAAGGAGACCAAGCAGATCAGCCTTCTCCAGGGGTCCGGCGTTCCCGTCGAAAAAATTCTCATGGTCAACGGACAAAACTACTACTACCACAACCAGCAGACTCCCGGCGCGCCCCTGAAAGATCCCGTCATGGTCTATTACAAATTTAGAAACGAAGAGAAGAACGGCTTGGGCATCCCGCTTCCCTCCGGCAACGTCCGTGTTTATCAGAAGGACTCAAAGGGCGGCATTCTTTTCGCCGGTGAAGACCGCATCGACCACACCCCCAAGGACGAAGATGTCAACATCCACATCGGCAACGCTTTCGACGTCGTCGCCGAGCACAAGCAGACCGACTACAAGCGCATCGACACACACACCTGGGAAATGGAATTTGAAGTCACCCTGCGCAACCACAAGGACTCCGCCGTCACTGTCCAGGTGAACGAACCCATCGGCGGCGATTGGGAAATGGTTACTTCTACCTACAAGTACAAGAAGACGGCGGCGTTCGCGGCGCAATTCATCGTGCCGGTCGCCAAGGACGGCACCTCGGTGTTGAAGTACCGCATCCGCGCCCGCTGGTAATCCGTTGGCCCATTCAGAGGCTACCCCCGGTCGGATCACAATACTTAAGTTCTTTAGATGCCATACTTACAAAAAACCGGGGGATAGCCTGCCTACCTTCTAGCGCGCCTCAGCAACAAAGATCATCTCCGGCGAATCATCCCGGATCGGCGTCCGGTCAAAATTCCCATACAGCGCCGCAACGCGAAACCCGCATCGCGCGAGGAGATGTTCGATCTCGTAGCGGAAGAAATACCGCAGCGTCCAAGCGAACACGAGCCTCTCCTGACGCCCGTCCGGATGCCTGATGGAAAAAATCATCTCCACGTCGTTGCGTTGCTCCGCGCGATGGAACGCGACCACGCGCTCGGAGATCCGCACCTGCCGGCCGTCTACGGTTTTGTATTCCGTCACCAGCATCTCGCGCATGTGCACGGGATCGTGCATGCGCTCGGCATCCGTCTGGAACACATCCAGGATCAGCCGCCCGCCCGGCGCGAGATGTTTGCGCACGCAGTCCAGACAATCCACCTGCTGCCGCACTTCCAGCAGGTGCTGAAATGGCCGGAAGGGAATAATGACCAGCCGGAATTTTTCGCCGAGATCGAACCGTGCCATGTCCCCCTGTATGAGGTGAAGGCGTTCGCGCGCCTCCACGCGGAGCGCCGCGCGTTTTTTCACGGCGCGCTCCAGCATGCGCTCGGAGAGATCAAGTCCGGTGATCCGCTTTCCCGCCTCCGACAGTGCTATCGTGATGCGCCCCGTGCCGCAGCCCAGCTCCAGTACGGGATCGCCGAACTCACGCGCGGCGCCGCGATAGAAAGCCACGTCCTGCAGCCGCCCGTTCACGACGGGCGACTCGTCGTAGTAATCCGCGATAAACGAATCGTATAACTCTGACGCCATGAAAATTCTCCGTCCGATTGCTAACGCGCTTTCAAGACGTGGTCGCTCCTTCTCTGTCTCTTTTACTTCCTTTGCCTCATTAACCTCATTGGCCTCATTCCACCACCGCGTCCGCCTCGATCTCCACCAGCATTTCCGGCGCGATCAACTTGCTCACTTCCACCATGCTCGTCGCCGGCCGGATCTCCCCGAAAAACTCACCGTGCGCCCGGCCAACCTTTTCCCATTCGGCGATGTTGGTCACATAAATTCGCGTCCGCACAACGTCTTTGAGGCTCGCGCCTGCTTTGACCAGTGCCGCCTCGATGTTCTTGATCGTTTGCACCGTTTGCGCGCGCAAATCGCCCGCGCCGACGATCTTTCCGTCCGGCCCCGTCGCCGTAGTTCCCGACACGGTGATGGCATTGCCTATTCTTACCGCCCGCGAGTAGCCCACGATCGGTTCCCACGGCGCACCGCTCGAAATATTCTGACGCGTCATCTTGGTCTCCCCTTCTTCGAAATCATAGAAAGAATAATCTACTCTCTTCTTGCTTGGACGTAAGAAAATGTCTGGCACCCGCCAAGTAGGGGAACTCCTTGGGATGATGCTAAACTAATTGCAAATCGGCGGAGAAACAGAGACGACTGATGAAGTGCAATAACATCCTGGAAGCGGTTGGTCACACACCGCTGGTGCGCCTGAACCGCATCAATCAGGGCCTGAAGCCGCAAATCTACGTCAAGGCGGAATTCACCAATCCCGGCGGCTCCGTGAAAGATCGCATCGGCATCAGTATGATCGACGAAGCCGAGAAAAAGGGCCTTTTGAAGCCCGGGGGCACGATCATTGAAGGCACTTCGGGCAATACCGGCATGGGCCTGGCGCTCGTCGCGGCGGTTCGCGGATACAAGTGCGTCTTCACGACCACCGACAAGCAATCCAAGGAAAAAGTCGATCTCCTGAAAGCCCTCGGCGCCGAGGTCATCGTCTGCCCCACGGCCGTTGAGCCGGAAGATCCGCGCAGCTACTATTCAGTGGCGAAAAAACTGGCCCGCGAGATTCCCAATTCTTACTACCCGAATCAGTACGACAATCCCAGCAATCCGGAAGCTCACTACCGCACCACGGGTCCCGAGATTTGGGAAGACAGCGAAGGCCAGATCACGCATTTCGTTTGCGGCATAGGCACGGGCGGCACCGTCAGCGGCGTAGGAAAATACCTGAAGGAAAAAAATTCCAGCGTCAAAATTGTCGGGGTGGATCCCTTCGGCTCGCTGTACTACGATTTCGTCAAGACCGGGCAAACCATCAAGGCCAAAACGTATGTTGTGGAAGGTATCGGCGAGGATTTCTTCCCGACCACCATGAATTTGAAAATCCTGGACGACGTCCTTCAGGTGAACGACGAAGAATGTTTCGTCGTGGCGCGCCGCCTGGCGAAGCTGGAAGGCCTCTTCACCGGCGGCTCCGGCGGCGGCTGCATTTCCGGGACGTTGCGCCTCGCCAAGGATCTGGGAGCGAATGATTTCATCGTCGCGCTGCTGCCGGACACCGGCACACGCTACCTCAGCAAGGTTTATAACGACCTGTGGATGCACGAGCGCGGCTACGTTGACGCGGCTACCGCCATCACCGCTGCGGAAGTCATCAGCGCCAAGCACGCCGCCGGCAAGGTGCGCGAACTCGTCATCGCGCGGCCTTACCAGACTGTTTTCCACGCCCTGAAGACCATGCAAGAACAGGACATTTCGCAGATTCCTGTATTTGAGGAAAATGTTCCGATCGGCACGATCTACGAAGACCAGATACTCAACCTCGCGTTGCAGGGCAAGGATCTTCGCAAGCTCGTGGTTCGCGAAGTGATGAGCAAGCCTCTGCCGCAGGTGCCCAGGACCGCGCCCGTCGAGCGCGTCACTCACATCCTCAGTCATGAGAATCCCGCGGTTTTTGTCGAGATGGGCAACGGACACTTCGAAATCCTCACCAAGTACGATTTGATGAGCACCGTCGCCAGCCTCATGGAACAAAAACGCTGAGCGCATTTCCCGCGCAAAATTTTCAGCAGACAGGAAACACGAAGAGTGAAGATTCATGATTTCAACGAGCGGCTGAAAGACTCCATCCTTATCGCCGATGGCGCGATGGGCTCGATGCTCCACGACGCCGTGGGAGCGCAGCGCTGCTTCGATGAAGTGAATTCTAGCGAGCCGGAAGCGGTATTCCGCGTCCACCAGGCTTACATCGAAGCGGGCGCGCAGATCATCGAAACCAACACCTTCGGCGCGAATCGCTTCAAACTCGAGCCTCTCGGCCTTGGGGAAGAAGTCCAGCGCCTCAACAGCCGCGGCGTCAAAATCGCCCGCGAAGCGCGCGAATCGGCCGCTCGCGAAGTCCTCATCGCCGGTTCCATCGGCCCGCTGGGTATCGGCGTGCAATCGCGCCATCCGGCTCCGGAAGAGATTCTGGACATTTTTCACGAGCAAGCTCTCGCTCTCGAAGAGCGCGGCGTGGACTTCTACATCCTTGAAACGTTTTCTTACATCGAAGAACTGCTCCTGGCCATCGACGCGATTCGCTCGTTTTCCGGATTGCCAATCGTGGCGCAGCTTACCTACGCGGAAGAAGGCACGACCTACGGCGATGTCCGCCCCGCGGATGCCGCGGCGCAGTTGAAAAACAAGAACGTTCAAGTGATCGGCGCGAATTGCACGCTTGGTCCGCAAGCGCTTCTGCCGATTCTGCAGGAGCTTGCCGCCGTGGACGATCTTCGTGTCAGCGGCATGCCCAACGCCGGCTTCCCCAAACGCGAGGGCGACCGCATCGTCTATCCGAAATCCTCTCCGGAATATTTCGCGCTCTTCGCGCGCGAAGCGGCGGCGCTCGGCGTGCGCCTCCTCGGCGGCTGCTGTGGCACAACGCCGGCGCACATCCGCGCCATGGCTGAAGCCGTCAAGTCGCTCCGCCCCGCGAAATCGCACGCGGCCGGACATGCTGCCGAAGTCATTTCAAAGCCCGCGCCAGTCACGCTGCGCATTCCCGAAAGCAATTTCTGGAAAAAACTCCAGAAAAAAGAATTCACCGTCTGCGTGGAAATCGATCCGCCCAAGGGGCTTTCTCTCGACCGCATCTTCGAGCAGGTCGACAAGGTTATGGCTTCACGCAAGGTCGACGCCATTGACATCAACAGCGGGGCCATGGCGCGCGTGGGCATGGACGCGCTGATCGTCGCGAGCGCCCTCGAGGCTCGAGGCATTGAAACCGTTCCGCACCTCACGACGCGCGACCAGAACATCATCGGCCTGCAGGCCGCGCTGCTCGGCGCGTGGACCGTCGGCAGCGTCCGCAATGTTCTCGCCATCACCGGCGATCCTCCGTCTGTCGGCGACTACCCGGAAACCAGCGGCGTCTACGAAGTCGACTCCGTCGGCCTCGTCAAAGTTCTGCATCGGCTGAATCAGGGCACCGACTGGGCAGGAAAAACTCTCGGCGGCGCCACGAATTTTACCATCGGCGTCGCCGTGAATCCCGTCGCCGACGATCTCGACAACGAAATCGAGCGCTTCCACGCCAAGGTCGAAGCCGGCGCGCATTTCGCGATGACTCAGCCGCTCTTCGACCCCGAACACTGGCATGCTTTCCTGAAGAAGCTTGGCGGCAAGCCGGCGATCCCGGTGTTGATCGGCATCTGGCCGCTCAATAGCTACAAGCAGGCGCTTCGGTTGAACAACGAGGTCCCTGGTATCGTCATTCCCGAAGCCCTTCTGAAGTCCATGGAAACCGCGGGGACCGCCGCGCGCGACCGCGGCTTCGAAGTTGCCCGCACAATGCTCGCCTGGGCCCGCACCGAACTCGCCGGCGCGTATCTCATTCCGCCTTTCAAGCGCTACGAAGAAATTCTAGAGATCTTGTAACACCCGGCCCGCATCTTCGGCTTGCGGAAACGTCAATCCGTCTCTGCAGTCGGGATAACTTCTCTATGCAGCACGCGCCGTAGTACCGGCGTCAGAATCAAATAGACCAATCCAACAAAGACGGGCGCGATCATGCCCCACACGACCATCGCGTGCCAAATCGTCGTCCACAGGAGCTTGGTCGCAATCCACGCGCTTTCGTGAAACAAGCTGTAAATCTGCGGCACGGAAATCGGGAAATGCGACGCATGAAAGAGTTTCTCGCCCCACCGGAAAAACGGCACCAAGAGCACGATCTGCGCCGGATAGACGAAATAGTTTACGATCTGGATGGCTGGCATATTCAACCGCAGGACAATCGCGGCAATCGCGCACAGGGTCGTGGACCATCCCAGCGCCGGAAAAACACCCAAGGCCGACCCGAGCGCCACGCTCAGAGCGATTTTCTCGGGTGTCACTCCTTGCCGCAGCAGGTCAAGAATCGGCCTGACCAGCCGCCGTTTGAAATATCCTTCCTCCATGACCGATCCAGTTCAGCTAAGGATTTTGCTTCGCAGGAGCCACCACGCTCGTGTGGTCGTGAATGATCTTCCATCCATCTGGAAAGCGTTGCCACACCAATGTGAACACTCCGCCGACATCATCTTTGTCCCGTTTCAAGTGCCACCGCCCCAGAACGAGCGCTGCGTCCGCCCCCAAAAAGCGAAACTCCAGCTCCGAAAAATCCAGCTGTCCCATCGCGCCCCTGTCGGGATAGTTCTTCTTGTATCGCAGGAGCACGCCATCCCAGCCACGCGTCACCCCACTGCTTCCAGAAAACGTCAGTTCCGGCGAATGCCAATATCCCACCAGAAAGATGTCCACATCTCCGCGGTTCCACGCGGCCTGTTGCGCGCTAAGGACGGCGCTGATGGCCTCCCGGTCAGCCTTGCGCTCATCGGCGGGTTTGGGGAGCGCCGATCTCTGCGCGAAGAGGAAGACACCCGTTGCCAGTGCTACTGCCATCCATACTGAAGGACGAATCGTTCGCATGACCGCTCTCCTCTGTAACCCTTTGTAAACCCTTGTGTACAGGGAGGATAGGTGACAGGCGGCCTCCGAGGCAAGCCTTCCCCCATGTCTCCTTCCACGCGTAAGCCAAATCATTCCAATGGTTTACATCTGAGGTCCCAGCCCACTGGTACTTCGGGGCTATTGATAGCTATTTTCCTGACTGTCAGAATCCCTTTTTAGGTTGAGGAATGTTTA
>Ga0210400_10005571_pt1 | contig 10671 bp, 4 predicted proteins | sample IncBWH26MmetaG_FD_155456 | JGI IMG/M metagenome (GOLD analysis project Ga0210400, IMG submission 155456) | Forest soil microbial communities from Barre Woods Harvard Forest LTER site, Petersham, Massachusetts, United States - Inc-BW-H-26-M | ecosystem: Environmental > Terrestrial > Soil >... | reverse complement strand
ATCATAAACAGTGCTGGTGCTGGGGAACGTCTTGGACGCGGTCTTCATCAATCTGGCTTTCACTTGATCAGGCGTCAGGAGAGGATGCGCCTGCAAAAGGTCGGCCACTGCGCCGCTGACTACCCCGGTCGCCATGCTGGTTCCGCTCAGTTCAAAGTAAGCCTTTGAAGGGCTTGACGACCCGCCATAGACATAAGCGCTATACGGTACCCTGTTAGTCAACTCCGTGTTGTACAGAGTCGTATTGCTTGTTTCTGTTGATACCAGCAGGTTTCCTGGCGCCACCACGTCGGGCTTTACCACATGGTCGAGCACCGTGGGGCCTTTGGAACTGTAGCTGGCGATCAAGTCGTCAGTGCGTTCCGGCGTTCCCATTGGTTTCATCGACCCTACCGTGAGCACATAAGGATCGTTCCCTGGCGACGTTACCGTTGAGTATCCGCTGGTCGGCAGGTAGCGACCATTATTGCCGGCTGCCACCACAACCACGATCCCATTTCTCCATGCTTGCTCCACCGCGCGGCACAGCGGGTCTTGTCTGTAACTTTCAAATACCCCGCGTCCCAGAGAAAGGTTGATCACCCGGATGTTGTATTTGGATTTCAAACTGATGGCCTGGCTGATGGCCGCGATCACCGTGCTGTCCGACGCGCTGCCATTCGCGTCCAGCACGCGTAGATTTACGATGTTCGCTTTTGGCGCGATGCCTTTAAAATTCTGAAAGTATAGGAGCCCGGTCGAGTTGGCGCCATTACCGCCAATCAGGCCGGCAATGTGCGTACCGTGACCGTAGGCGTCAGCACTGCTTGAATCTCCCGGCACAAAACTCTGGTTGTAAACCACTCGCGAAATCGGCAGCAGCCCAGTCGTAAATAAATCAAGATGTGAATTCACCCCGCTGTCAATCAGCGCTACGCCAATTCCCGCTCCGGTATAGTTTGACTGCCAGGCTGCCGATGCGTTCACCGCCGGCGCTGCGTTGTCAAAAAATGGCGTAAGCGGTCGGTCTTTGCTGATGTAAACAACATTGGACTGATTTGAGAGAGACACGATCCCGTTGTAGTCCAGCGATGCCACCAATCCATTCACAAGAGGTAGCTGCCCCAGAATTGCGCCGCCGAGCTTAAGCACGTCATTCACAGCACAACCCAACAGCCCCAGCAACCCGCTGCAGCTCAGCTGAGTGCCAGGCGCGTACTGAACCACCACCTGTTGCTGCGACGTGGAACTGGAGTTTTGCAAATCAGGCGAAATCTTGCTGTTGTCTGCGAACAGCGACAGTGGTGCCAAGAGCGCCAGAACAAGAATGAGGGTTCGTTTCATCGTGGAACCTGCCTAAAAAACTTTAGTAAGTACAGCTCTTGTTTTGCACTTGCCGGGCCATGTTTGATGTTTATGTAACTCATTGAAAATAAAGGTTATTGAGGGTTTGTCTGTGACGCGTCTTCTGGCGTGTTGTCACTGTCATGTGACATCTGCGTCACAGCTGCTACCGTTCAAACGCCCAATGGACGTGCAGTTACCAAAGTCCTCTTGTTCGTTCCTGTTTTTGACCTGAAAATCCGACAGACAATCTTGTGCCCTTGTCGTTTTGTTAGCTGTTGGAGAGAAAATGTCCGGGATTCCGGGTCGGGCAAGACCATTCGTATTTCTGGTGTGCGCATTTGGCGCTCTGAGTCTGCTCACCGGTGTGTTTCCGTGGCAGGGCAGCCATAGCCTCTTGTTTCCTTCTTATCTCTTGCTCACCATTGTGGCTTCTGCCTTGAAAACGGTTCTTCCCGCGTCTGAGGGGACAGTCTCGGTAAATTTCGTTTTCTTCCTGGTCGGCATCTGCAATATGACGATCTCTGAGACGCTGGCGCTGGCTCTGGTCGCCACCCTGGTCCAGTGTTTCTGGCGGGCCAAGAAGCAGCTCAGCTTTGTGCATTTCGCGTTCAATCTTTCTCAGGTGTCTCTGGCGATCACGGCTGCCTACTGGACCTACGTGGTGCTGTTTAATCACTTGTTCCATTCGCGTCCTCCGTTGCCGTTGCTTGTGGCTGCAATCGTTTTCTTCTTGTTGAATAGCATTCCCGTCGCAGCCGTTGTGGCGTTGGCGGAAAACACCTCCATCGTCAAAAAATGGGACACAGGTTATTCCTGGACGTTTCCTTACTATCTGATCGGCGCCGCAATTGCAGGTCTCATTCAGTTCGTAAACCGCCTGGCCGGCTGGGAAATGTCCATCCTTGTCTTGCCTGCCGTTTACGTGATCTATCGTTCGTACTGCATGCACCTTGGCCGCTGGGAAGACGAGAAGCGGCATCTGGAAGATCTGGCTTCGCTCAACATGCGCACCATTGAAACTTTGGCCCTGGCAATTGAAGCCAAAGACCACACCACCGGAGATCATCTCCAGCGCGTGCGGGTTTATGCCATGGAACTCGGCAAAGATCTTGGACTGTCCCCATCCGAAATGCAGGCTTTGCAAGCTGCCTCCGTGCTGCACGATATCGGCAAACTTGCCGTCCCTGAGTCCATCATCTCCAAGCCGGGCAAACTGACGCCTGAAGAATTTGAGAAGATGAAGATTCATCCCATTGTGGGCGCGGAAATTGTTGAGCAGGTCAGGTTCCCGTATCCGGTTGCGCCCATTGTGCACTCCCATCATGAAAAGTGGGACGGCAGCGGTTACCCTGACGGCATTTCCGGCGAGGCCATTCCTATCGGCGCGCGCATCCTTTCCGCCGTTGATTGTCTGGACGCGCTTGCTTCTGATCGCCAGTACCGCCGTGCTTTGCCGCTTGACGAAGCCATGGCGCACGTTGTTCGGGAGTCAGAAAAAGCATTTGATCCGCGCGTCGTAGCAGCTTTGCAGGCGCGATATATCGAATTAGAGCATTTAGCGCGCTCGCAAAAGCCCGAAGAACGTCCCAAGCTCTCACTCGACGTAAGAGTTGAACGCGGGGCTGCGCCCGACGCCGGATTTGCCGCCAGTGCCATGCCTTCGTCGCAATCGCAGTCGGCCCCGAATCTAATTGACGTGCTCAACCGGACCGAAGAGCCTCTTACTCTCGATGAGACTCTTTCCGCCGCCGCTCTTCGCCTTCGTCACCTTGTGCCCTTTGACGCGTTGGCGGTCTTTGCTGTCCATGGCGACGTTCTTGTAGCGCGTTTTGCCTTGGGCGAGAATGTTCGCCATCTCTCGTCTCTACGCATCCGCAACGGACAAGGTTTGGCCGGCTGGGTGGCCGAGACCGGAAATTACATCATCAATGGCAATCCCAAGGTTGAACCCGGCCTTGAAGGATCGCGAAGCTTTGCGCTGTGCTCAGCCCTGGCGGTTCCTTTGCTTAACGGAGGCCGCACTGTTGCAGTCCTGGCTCTATATGGTCTGCAGCCCGATGCATTCACCTCTGAACATCTCGATGTTCTCCAGGCCAGTGCCCATCAGCTTGGGGATCTGATTGGAGAAAAGCTTGCCGCCGACCAGCAGCGCAGCTCCCGCTCGAGCGATTGGCGTCACCGTAACAGCCATGCGCGCCGTAATCCTGCGGAAGAAACCCGATCAAGCTCGCCATCTGTTCTCACTTCAGTAAAGTAACAACACAAATTCAGAAGGCACTAATCGTTGCGCAGTGCGCCCTGGCAAACGAAAATAAAGGCGCGACCGAATCGGCCGCGCCTCTTTAATTTGCGATCTGAGTTAATCCTGATCGTCTTCTTCTTCGTCCTGATTGCCCGTGCTTGCGCTTGAAGCCGCGCCCGAACCCGGCTTGATCTGGATCGGCCCACCCGCGAACAGCGTGCTCGAACCATGTTCCGCCGCTTTCTTATTGAAAGCTGTGACTTCAGTGCTCAGGAATGTGTTCACCTGCGCAAGTTGAGTTTCCAGCTCTTTGCGAACCTCGGCGGCTTCCTCAACCAGCAACGGGCTCGGCGCTTCTCCCGGACCGCCCATAACGCCGCGCATTACCCCTTGCAGGCGGTTCTGGAAGCGTTGCAGATAGTGGATATCGTCCTGGCTGCCCGGTTGAATGTCGTTGTTGTAGAGCGGTTCCTGGATAGACGTTATTTTCTTGTCCAGAGCCCGCGCCTCATCCAATACTGGTTTGAATGCGACGTTGGTTGCGGCGCCTTCCTGTCCTTCATCGGAAGCCAGCAGCTCTTGCAGGCTGGTGATCTGCTTGTGCAGGCCGTTAAGGCGGTTCAAAGCTTCATGCAAGGCTGAAACTTCGTCGCGCAGTTCGAGCCCCAGTTTTAACTGCGCGCGCATGTTTTCGGCGTCAAATTTGAAACGCGGATCAGTCTGGACTTCTACCGTCTGCGTCTCCGTTTTGCCATTTACCGCTACCGCAACTTTGTATGTGCCGGGCAGCGCGTTGGGCCCGATGCTCGGATCAAAGAAGAAATCCTGATCGTCCAGCCCTTCCGGCGGAGGCAGGAAGTTCAGCTTCTTTGGCCCGTCATAGCGCAGGTTCCACGCCACGCGATTGATGCCATACTTCGTTGGCCCATACATGGTGCGGACAACCTGACCGCTGCTGTCAGTTACGGTAATCTTTACTGCTGTCTCGCCGTTGGTCTTCCGCTTGGGCGGACCACCGGCATTTTCCTTGATTTCATTTGGCAGCCAGTAAGTGATCACAGCGCCGTTCATCGGATTTGGAGCAACGTATCCGCCGCTGGCAAAACCGTGTTTGCTCCAGCTATGCCAGTTGACGGATGAAGACATCGGGAACAGATGGAAGTCACTTCGTGCCAGTTCCGCGCCGCTCTCTTCCAGCGGCGTGATGTCATCCATTACGAACAGCCCGCGTCCGTGTGTTGCCACCACTAGATCATGGGATTTCTTGATGAACTTTATGTCATAGATCGGAACGGTGGGGAAGTTGCTCTTGATCTGCGTCCAGTGCGCGCCGTCGTCGCTCGAATAGAACAGGCTCGTGTCGGTGCCCAGAACCAGGAATCCCTTCTTGTTCGGATCTTCGCGAATCACGCGTGCCGGATCATCCTGCGGCAGGCCGGTTGCAATGGAAGTCCATGTCTTGCCGCCGTCGTGCGTCTTGAAGACGTACGGCTTGTTGTTTTCTACTTCATGGAAGTCGACTGCGATATAGGAGGTATTGACGTCGCTTGGCGAAGCTTCAACCTGTTGCAGACGCCCCCACTGCGGCAGATTCGCGATATTGGCGGTGGCGTTGCTCCAGGTTTTTCCGCCGTCGCGCGTCACCTGTGCCAAGCCGTCATCGGTGCCGACCCAAATCGTCTTGGGATCCAGCGGCGAAATCGACATGGAGAGGATCGCCCCGACTGTCTCAGCGCCGCTCAGGTCCAGCCAGATCGGGCCGCCGCTGCTTTGCTGCTTGGTCTTGTCGTTCCGCGTGAGGTCAGGGCTGATGGGATTCCAGCTCTTGCCGCCATCGGTGGAATGAAACAACACGTTCCCGCCCAGATAGAGCTCATTCGAATCGGTCAGGGAAACAGCAATAGGCGAAGTCCAGTTAAAGCGATACTTTAGGTCCGAGGGTTTCATGGACTGCACACCTTGCAAATACGGACGGATAAAGTTCGACATTCCAGTTTCATTGCTAACGCGCTGAATCGAACCGTTTTGCGAATCCGTGTAAATCACGTGGGTGCCTTTGCCGCGTGCCGGGACCACATACTCTCCGTCGCCGCCCGTGACCGTGTACCACTCAAAACCGCTGATACCGCCGCGGCTCAGGCTGTTCGAGGGGCCGCACCAGCCGTTGTTGTCCTGCAAGCCGCCGCAGAGGTTATAGGGCGTCTCGTCATCGTCAGCTACGGAATAAAACTGTTCGATCGGCAGGTTGTCCAGGTAGCGCCAAGTCTTGCCTGCGTCGCCGCTCACGTAAACGCCACCGTCATTTCCGTTGATGATCCGGTTCGGGTTTTCCGGATCGATCCACAGCGCGTGATGGTCTACGTGCACCCGCGCGGTAATGTTCCGTGCAGTTTTGCCGCCGTCCTCAGAAAGCATTACGTTGAACGACAGGAAATAAACTTTGTTCTCGTCATTGGGCGCAACCATCAGCTCGCTGAAATAAAATCCGCGCGCCGCCAGGTTGTGATTGTTGCTCACCATCTTCCAGTGATCGCCCAGGTCATTGGTGTCGTAAAGCGTGCCCTTCTTGTTTTCCACCAATGCGTATATGTGCCGCGGATTGCTTGGCGCTGCGCCCAGCCCGATGCGTCCTGTAGGCTCGGTCGGCAGACCTTCCGTTAGCTTCTTCCAGGTATTGCCGCCGTCGCTCGACCGGAAAATGCCGCCGCTGGTACCGCCGGAATCCAGCGCCCAGGGATAACGCCGCACGCGCCACATTCCAGCAAACAGCACCATCGGATTGCCCGGGTCCATGATCAGCGAGCTTGCGCCCGTGTCTTCATCAATGAACAAAACCTTCTGCCAGGTCTTGCCGCCATCCGTCGTGCGGAAGACGCCGCGATCGGCATTCGGTCCCCAGGCGTGCCCCAGCACTCCGACAAAAACCGTGTTTGGATCGCGTGGATCAATGGCAATGTTTGAAATCTGCCCAGCATCGCGCAAGCCCATGTGTTTCCAGGTGGCGCCCGCGTCAGGCGAGAAGAAGACGCCCTTGCCCGTAATCACGTCATTGCGGATATTTTTCTCGCCCGTGCCTACCCAGATCAGGTTAGGGTTGGAAGGCGCCAGCGCGATTGCGCCAATCGAAGCCGTGGATTCTTTTTCGAAAATCGCCTTCCAGGAAAGACCGCCATCCTGCGTCATGAAAACGCCGCCGCCAGCCGCGCCCACGTAGTAAACGTTGGGCTTGCCGGGAATGCCGACAACCGATGTAACGCGTCCGCCGCCAACCGCTGGACCCAGGTTGCGGAACTTCACATTCTCCAGCGGGTCTTTGGACTTGTTGTCCTCCAGTTTGGTCGGCGCCATAGATTTGGCGGCATCTTTGTCGGCTTCACCGGACGTTTTCTTGTCTGACGTGGGTTGCCGGTTTGCGCCAGTGTTCTTCTTGGAACGGTCGCCGGTCTTGCTCTGCGCCATCATCGGAACAGCGACGCCAAGCGTTAAAACCAAAACAGAAATCATATTAAAGATTGTCTTCATCGGGAATACTCCTGCGGGTAATAGGAAGGCTGACCGCGAATCATATCGCAAACAGAGGGTTCTTGTACAAACACAACCGGGGAAATGGAACAAACATGTTTGGAATCTGCTCGAATTTTCAGGTGAACCACACATAAACTGCTTTTCTATTGCCCCACAATCACCGTCCACTCCAGCTTGCCTCGCGCTAGCATGGCGGGCAGATCCTCCTGCAGCAGGAACCGTTGTTCGATAAGCTTTTTCGCCGCCTGCTCGAATTTACTCATATATTCCTCGCGCGAGGCATATCGCTCCGCAATCGACTGGCGTGGATCGCCCGCCTTCTTGCGCTCGTCCGCTGTCCTGGAGAGCGGAATAAAGGAGCCAAGAAAACTCAAGCGCTGCTCCGGCGCTCCGATACTTGGGTCACGCAGGTTCCATCCGGTGTAGGTCGCCAGAGGAACTTGCAACTCAGGCAGGCGCACACCGCCGAGGTCGTTGCCGTCAGCATCAGTCTGCGGCACCAGCACACCAAACGCGTTGCCCACTCGCGGAGGCTCAACAGTAATAGTTTCATCCTGACGAGCTCCCGCGCTTCTAAATTTCACTTCCCGATCAATGTGGTACGCCGTGCTCACCTCATGCGGCGTATTGACACCGGGAATTTTCGGGAACGTCCATTGCGCCAGCGGAACCAACGTTTTATCTGCGATTTTCGGATACGTGCTGTCGGGCGGCTTCTTGCCGGCTTTCACCCAATCGTTCATATCAGTGATCAGTGCGCGCCAGTACCATTGAATCGGATTTGGATTGGCCTTCTGTTGCGCGGTGTAGTCAGGATTTCCTCCCACGCGATTCTCCGGCGGAAATGGCACGGTGAAGTGTTCCAGCCCAGCCAGGAAATAAATGCGCGTGCTCGCGGCCGGCGGCGCGTCCGTCTTGCCGTCCGCAGAGGTGTGGATCAAAGATGCCGCGCGTCCCCAGTATTCGTAGGATGTGTTGGTATAGAAAATCTTTGGGACGGTCTTGGATTTTGTAGCAGCGTCCAGCACACCGCCCTTATCGTGCGTCTCTGGATCTTCTTCGGACAGATCGGTGAACGGGAAGAGATCGGTAGGAAAGAAGAGACTGGACATCGGCTGAGCATCTCGCGAAGGCTGCGCAAAACGATGGTTAAAGCTTCCACGTCCCGCTCCGGCCACATGCGCGATTACGCCATCCATTACCTGCCGGCCTTGTTCGTCGGCGTTGAAATCCTGGTAAAGAAAGTGGCGAAGAAAGCGCCCGCTCTGCGAAATTCCTACGGCGTAAACACGTTTCACCGGCGCCGCCGCTTGAGGATCGTATTTCAAATAGGCAAGAAAATCGCGTACGGCCGCCAGGCCAACACCCACCACCGCCGGGTCCTTGGCCGTATATACCAACTCGTAAATCTTGCCGGGCAGAAAACCACTTTTCAGATGGACGTAATGCGGATCAGCCGTGAGCTGGCCCTGCGCTAAATGTGCGAAGCTCCATTCAGAGCGGGAAATGGTTTCCCTTGTTCCCGTCGGCGTGTCGCGCACAGTCAACTTGTTTCTTTCGCTCGCCGGATCATCAACCGGGTAACTGTTGCCGCCGTCAGGTCCCAGCAAAATATGCCCCAGCGGCATATCGTCTCGCTTTTCTGCCGGAGTGAAGTCCGTACGTACCAGACCATGAATCTCCTTTCCGTCCGGATCATGGGCCACAGGTGCGGAGAGGCGCAGGTGCTCGCCCTGGCTCGAAAGATCGAACTCCCATCCCACCCAGGCGATCGTGTAGCCCTCGCGCATGAGGAAGCCGTCGCCGTACTCGCTCTCGCGGCCGTTCACAATCGAGAGAATGCCGCGCCCGCCGCGATTGGAAACTTCAAAGAGTACGGCATGGTTGCCTTTGTTCGTGTCTTTGGGTTTCAGGAGATAAAGGTCGGACGAAAACTCGACCTCGCCATTAGCGTTGCGCGGCGCCTTGTCCAGATCCACAATCTGCCGGTTGTGCAGGTTTGCCGGATCAACGGCGAAGTAAACGCGTCCAACGATTTTTTCATAAGCCCCTGCGTTACCGAATGGCTTGCCCTCCTGAATGTCGGTGCGAGACGTTATTTCCACTCGTACCACTCGTGCGGGCGACGTTGCGGAAAACAAGCTGAAGAACAACAGGACCGTTATGAACCGCGTTGGCAAATGCATTGGCAGCCTCCGGAGATGTTACAGTTTATATGATCGTGGATGATCGCAGCCCTGCAAATCGCTTCGTATTGCGCGAATGCAATTACTGATCAGGCTGGCTGTTTCTAAAGTTGAAGAGGGAGCGACAAATGAAAAAGATTCTGACCGTGGCATTTGGTGCGGTTTTATTTTCTATTGGTGCGCAGGCCCAGCAGCATGAAGCGGACCGCCTACGTCATGCCGGCGAGGTCCTGATGGAAATCCTGAATATTCCGGACGACATTCCCAAGACGGTGCTGGACAAATCAGAGTGCGTGATCGTTATTCCCTCGGTGAAGAAACTTGCCGTCGGTATTGGCGCCAACTACGGCCGCGGAGCCATGACCTGCCGCGGTGGAGCGAACTTTTCTGGTGGATGGGGTCCGCCCGCGATGGTAGCGCTGGAAGGCGGCAACATCGGCTTCCAACTTGGCGGCCAGGCCACTGACTTTGTGCTTTTGGTGGTCAACCCAAAGGGCATTGACTCCATCCTGAAAAGCAAGGTCAAATTGGGCGCTGACGCCGCCGCCGCCGCCGGCCCCAAAGGTCGCGATGCCCAGGCCGCAACCGATGTTCTCATGCATGCTGAAATCCTCACCTACTCGCGCTCCCGCGGACTCTTCGCCGGGATCTCGCTCGATGGCTCTACCCTTCGTCCGGACAACAGCGCGACAGAAAAAGTCTATGGCAGAAAAGTTTCCGCCCGCGACGTTGTGATCGGGCACAAAGTAGGGACGCCAGCGGCCGGGCGACTCATGGTGAGCACGTTGCAGAAGGCCTCGCCGAGGAACCTTTCTGATCCCAAGTCGCTTCGCGAAGCTGGAGCGGAAAAGAAGTAAGCCCCCGGCGTTTGTTAAACTCTCACGCATGGCCCAGATTGCTTACCTTGAATGCTCCAAATGCGGAGAACATATCAGCGGCGCGCAGACGCAGACCATTTGCCCCAAAGACGGCGGTTCACTTTATGTGCGCTTTGATCTGGCTTCGCTGAAGGGCAAGTTCACGCCGGATTCACTTCGCGGGCGCCCTGCAAGCATGTGGCGATACCACGAAGTTCTCCCCGGCGACGTTCCCGTGACGCTCGGTGAGGGATTCACTCCCATGCTGCCCAGCCGTGAGAACCCCAACGTCTATATAAAAGACGAGGGCCTCAACCCTACCGGATCATTCAAGGCGCGCGGACTGTGCGCTGCCGTGACCATGGCCAGGCAATACGGACTGAAAAAGCTGGCTGTCCCTTCCGCCGGCAACGCCGCCAGCGCTCTGGCGGCCTATTGTGCCGCTGCGGGAATAGAAGCGCACATCTTTATGCCCAAAGATGTGCCGCTGGCCAACCTGGTGGAATGCAAGTCTTATGGCGCGCACGTCACGCTG
>Ga0210400_10005570_pt1 | contig 10672 bp, 10 predicted proteins | sample IncBWH26MmetaG_FD_155456 | JGI IMG/M metagenome (GOLD analysis project Ga0210400, IMG submission 155456) | Forest soil microbial communities from Barre Woods Harvard Forest LTER site, Petersham, Massachusetts, United States - Inc-BW-H-26-M | ecosystem: Environmental > Terrestrial > Soil >... | reverse complement strand
TCGAAGCGCCGCACGGCCAGCGTCACCATGTCCACGCCCGCGGCCTCGTAGCAGGCCTTCATCGTCGGGAAATCGCGGTACTTGCCCGTGCCGAGGATGAGACGGCTGGAAAGGGTCTGGCCCGCGATCTGCAATGACATGGCGCACTCCGAAGCTCCAGTTTACCTCTTGCCATGGCATCCGATCCTCAACCGGCTCAAGCTGGGACGGGTCCATCACCTACCTGGAAGGTCCATGTTCACGCACCTCGGCAAATTCGAGATTCTCCGTTCCCTGGGTTCGGGCGCCATGGGCGAGGTGTTCCTGGCCCGCGACCCGGCCATCGGCCGCGAAGTGGCGGTGAAGACCATCCTCGCCTCCACTACGGCAGGCCAGGGGGCCAAGGACCGCTTCGCGCGGGAGGCCAAGGCCGCGGGCGCGCTGAACCACCCGGGCATCGTCACCATCCACGAATTCGGCGAGGACCAGGGCGTCCTCTACCTCGCCATGGAGTTCGTGGAAGGCGATGATCTCCAGGATCTGCTGGCGGCCCGCGCGCTGTCGAAGGCGGACCTGCTGGAGATCCTGGCCCAGGTGTCGGAGGCCCTGGCCTACGCCCACCGCAAGGGCGTCTTGCACCGGGATGTGAAGCCTTCCAACATCCGCGTGACACGCGAGGGCGGGCGGCTGCAGGCCAAGCTCATGGATTTCGGCATCGCGCGCATCTCCGAATCCACCCTCACGAGCACGGGCCTGCTCATGGGCACCGTGGCCTACATGGCGCCGGAGTATGTGAAGACGGGCACGGCGGATCCGAGGGGCGACCTCTTCGCCGTGGGCGTGATGCTCTACGAGGGTCTGTCAGGCCATCTGCCTTTCGCGGGCGACACGACGGCCACCATCCTCTACCGCCTCGTGCATGAGGCGCCCAAGCCCCTGCCACCCTCGGCCCTCGCGGGCGCCAGCCCCGCCCTGCGAGGAGTCCTGGACCGCGCCCTCGCCAAGGACCCTGAACGCCGTTATCCCGATGGCGATGCGTTCGCAGGTTCGCTGCGAGCGGCGAAGGACCCCGCCTGGTCTGGCGACGGCTTGGCCACCACCGTTATGGCGCGCCCCGCGGTCGAGGCACCGGCCCGCCGTGGCGCCTTCCTCAAGGTGGCCGCCGTGCTGGTAGCCCTGGGTGGTGGCGCCTTCGCCTGGCGCCACTGGCAGAAGCCCGCACCAGCGCCTGCCCTGGCCGCGCCTGCCCCGGCCGCGCCTGCGCCGGTCGAAGTGCAGACCTCGGCATCCGCGCCAGTCCCCGTGGCGTCATCGCCAGCCCAGGCTCCGCCTCAGCAACCCGCGTCCGTCCTTCCACCCGCAACTCAACCAGCACCCAAGCCCGCCGAACCCGTCTTGAAGAAAGAGCCCGCGCCGGAAGCGCCTCCGGTTGATACCGCGCAGGACGTGGAGCCCATCTCTTCCGATGCCCCCGCGGATCCCGCGGCCTTAGCGTCCACCGCCGCCGCAGCGGCCAAGGAGATCGACCAGGATCCCGCCCAGGCCCACCGGGATCTCCTGCCGCTCATCCAGGCCCATCCTGAGAACCCGCATCTCAGGGCCTTGAATCTCGTGGCGCTGGCGAAGAGCGGCGATGGTTCCGGTTTCATCTCCGCCTGGGACGCCGCTCTGGCGGCGGGCGTGAAGCCCGGGGCCATGTGGCTCACGCCGCGCTTCAACGCGCTGGTGCGTGGGCAGAAACAGGATCCGACGCTTCCCACGGAAGCCCTGGAGCGGCTTCAACAGGCCTACGGTGGGCAGAAGAAGCCGCAACGCCGTGGGGCGCGCCAGAACAATTAGCCGCCCTCAGGCCGGTCCGTGAAGTCCTGGATGTCCGTCACCCGCCAGTCGGAGCCGCGCTTCACCCAGTGGAGGATGTAGACCTTCCTCGAGCCGTCCGGCAGCAGGCCCGCGCCTTGCTGGGTGAGGATCACATGGATCTTCTCGAAAGCATCCTCGCCGTTGATGCCGATGTCCTGGTCCGTGAGCGTCACGCCCACCTTGCCCTGCTTGAGCACCTGCATGAGGTAGAAGGCCGTGGCCGCCTTGTTCATGCCCTCGGGCCCTTGATACCGGTCGTCAAGTATGGCCGTGGCACCACTGGCGTCCCCGGCCTCCAACGCCGTGGCCGCTTTTGACAGAGTGTCGCGGATTTCCTGGTCCGGCGCGCCCTTGGGGTGGCATCCGAGGCCTAACGCCAGGAATAACGCGGCGGCGGGAAGGGTCGTGCTTCTCATCATGGGGGCACCCTCTCACACTGGAAGCCTGGAGTACCGATCATGGCAGCCGCTTCCCACCATTTCGACACCCTCTGCATCCACGCGGGCCAGCAGCCGGATCCGCTCTCCGGCGCGGTGATGACCCCCGTCTACTTCACCAGCACCTACTTGCAGGAAGGTCTGGGCAAGCACAAGGGCTATGAGTACGCCCGAACCCGCAACCCCACGCGGGACGCTGTGCAGGGCAACCTCGCGGCGCTGGAGGGCGCGGCGCACGCCGTGGCCTTCGCCTCCGGCCTCGCGGCCACGCAGGCCATCCTGGAACTGCTGGACGGCGGCGACCATCTGGTGTTGGGCGATAACGTCTACGGCGGCACCTTCCGGCTCGTGGACAAGGTCATGTCCCGCTTCGGCCTCCGCTACACGCAGGTGGACACCAGTGACCTGGCCGCCTTGAAGGCCGCCATCACGCCCCAGACCGAGCTCGTGATGCTGGAGACGCCCACGAACCCCATGCTGGGCCTTTCCGACATCGCCGCGGTACGCAAGGTGGTGAAGGAAGCCGCGCCGAACGCGATCCTCGCCGTGGACAACACCTTCGCCACGCCCTTCAACCAGCAGCCGCTCAGCCTGGGCGCCGACCTCGTCTTCCACAGCACGACGAAGTACCTGAACGGCCACAGCGATTCCATCGGCGGCGTCGTCATCACGAACAACGCCGAGCTGGCCGCCAAGCTGGCTTTCATCCAGAACGCGGCGGGCGCCATCCTCTCGCCCATGGAGAGCTTCCTCATCCTGCGGGGCACCAAGACCCTGCACCTGCGCATGGAGCGCCACAACGCCAGCGCGATGAAGATCGCGCGGTGGCTGGAGGCTCGCAAAGACCTCAAGGCCGTCTACTACCCCGGCCTCGAATCGCATCCCCAGCACGACCTCGCCAAGCGCCAGATGAAGGGCTTCAGCGGCATCGTGAGCTTCGACACCGGCGATGCCGAGAAGACCCGCCGCGTGGCCGAGTCCTTCAGGATCTTCGCCCTCGCGGAATCCCTGGGCGGCGTGGAGAGCCTCGTCTGCCACCCCGTCTCCATGACCCACGGCTCCGTTCCTGAAGCCGACCGCGCCAAGCTGGGGATCACGGACAGCCTGCTCCGCCTGAGCGTGGGCGTGGAGTCTGTCGAAGACTTGATCGCGGATTTGGAGCAGGCGCTGAAGGCGTAACTATGATCTGATTTAACCTCAGATGAGTGACCAGTCACTCTCTTTGCCGAATGAAGAGTTTAGCAATCGGGCCCTCCGGGCTTTTCGCGAACTGTTTTCTCTTGCGAGAGATCGGAATGAGCTCCAATTTGCCTTTGCCCTGTCCCCGGAATTTCGAGGTGCTCAAGATCCTGGGTGGAATACAGCCCACGAGGCTCATAGGGCCTTTGAGGACTACATGGGGTTCATACATGGAGAGAAACGCCCCGGTATTCGAGCCAGAGTTGCCCTGGGCTTCTATTGCCATCTTTCCGAAGCAAGTGGCTTCTACGAGATTCCGAAGAATTTACTGAGGATCTGCGATGGAGAACGATATGGCATATGGCCGTTCGCTCATCTTGTTTCGCGCCATAAACTGACTGGTCAAAAAATTGCTCCGAATTCAAAAAGATCATCACCGATTTGGTTGGTCATGCAGAGGAAGTCGGCCAGCACGAACTTGCCGAGCTGTTTCGAGATGCTTTTGATGGCGATCTACGAAACGCCTATGCGCATGCAGACTATGTGATTTGGGATGACGGAATCCGGCTGCCGAAGCGCAACGGGGGAGACACCAGAATCGTTTCCTGGGAAGAATTCGGTCTTCTATTGGATCGTGCTCTCGATTTTTTTCAAATTCTTGATCAAGTGTTGGACGAGAACATTCGATCGTACGATCCGCCACGGGAAGTCAAAGCCTCTCTTGGTGATGGGAGCCCAGAAAGTATTTGGACTATATGCTTTGACTCCAAGGCAAAGATGTTTTCCATCTCCGGCTAGAGCTTGAAAGAAGTCACGTGGCTGTTCCCAAAAACGTCGTTGTGGCATGTGGATCCACACGGAGAGGCAACCGCCTCCAGCTAGGTTCCAGGTATAGGAAGGTGAGCATGCCCTCGGGGTGGCTCCTCGAATTTGAAGCGGGTTCTCCGGCGTACCCGCGGATAGGATGATGGGCCATTCCTCATCCCGGAGCGCTTATGCACGAAGCCCTGCGTCTGGCGTATGAAGCTTCGTTGGCGTTCCGCCGCGGGTTGGCGGATCGTCCCGTGGGAGCCCAGGCCACCTTGGCTGAGCTCCGTGCGGCGTTGGGGCGGCCTCTGACGGATGGAGGTGAGGCGCCCCAGCAGGTCATCGCGGATCTGGCGCGGGAGGCCGATGCCGGGCTCATCGCCGAACCCGGTCCCCGCTATTTCGGGTTCGTCATCGGCGGCAGCTCGGAGACGGCCTTGGCGGCGGACTGGCTCAGCTCCGCCTGGGACCAGAACGCGGGGATCTACGCCACCTCGCCGGCCCTCGCGGTGGTGGAGGAGATCTGCGCCCGCTGGCTCCTGGAGCTGCTGGGCCTGCCGGAGAACAGCGGCGTGGGTTTCGTCACCGGCTGCCAGATGGCCCATGTCACCTGCCTCGCCGCCGCGCGCCACGGCCTGCTGCGCCGCGCGGGATGGGATGTGGAGCAGGAAGGGCTTCAAGGCTCGCCCTGGCTGCATGTGGTCGTGGGGGACGAGGTGCATGTCACCGTGCCCCGGGCGTTGCGTTTCCTGGGCCTGGGCGCCGGGCGCATGCTCCGCGTGCCCACGGACGCGCAGGGCCGCATGATCGCCGGGGAGCTGAAGAAGACGCTGTCGGGATTGACAGGGCCGGTGCTCGTCTGCGCCCAGCTGGGCAATGTGAACACGGGCGCCATGGATCCCATGGAAGCTATCGCCGATGCCTGCGCGGAGGCCGATGGCGGCCGCGGCGCCTGGCTCCATGTGGATGGCGCCTTCGGGCTCTGGGCGGCCGCGGCGCCAGGCCTGCGCGCGTCGGTGCGGGGCGCGGTCCGCGCGGATTCGTGGGCCACGGACGCACACAAGTGGCTCAATGTGCCCTACGACTCCGGGCTCGCCTTCGTGAAGGACGCGGCGGCTCATCGCGCGGCGATGACGGTCTCGGCGGCCTACCTCATCCAGCAGGCGGGCGACGCCGCGCGTGACGCGGTGGACTGGGTGCCCGAGTTCTCGCGCCGGGGGCGCGGCTTCGCGCTCTATGCCCAACTGCGGGCTCTGGGACGGGAAGGCCTCGCGGCCCTCATCGAGCGGAGCTGCGAGCTGGCCCGCCGGGCGGCGGAGGGCTTCGCCGCGATCCCCGGCGCCGAAGTGCTCAACGAGGTGGTGCTGAACCAGGTGCTCGTGCGCTTCACGCCACGAGGCGGCGGGGACGCGGACGCTTTCACCAAACGCATGGTCGAGGGCGTGCAGGCGGATGGCACCTGCTGGCTTTCCGGAAGCACCTGGCACGGGATGGGGGTCTTGCGCTTCTCCGTCAGCGGCCAGGACACCACCGAGGCGGACATCGATCGCTCCTTGGCCGCCATCCGCGCGGTAGCATCCCGGCTGTGATGGGCTGCCTCAGGCCGTCGCCCGCCCCAGAAACGCCGTCGCGGCATACGGATCCACACGCGGCGGCAGGCGCCTCCAGCTGGGCTCGGGATGCAGGAAGCTGAGCATGTCCTCGGGGCAGCCCAGCTGGTCGAAGAGGGCTTCCACGGCGCGGGCGAGGGTGGTGGGGGTATGGTCCTGGCTCAGGAGTTCGCGCATCCAGGCCAAGCGCCAGCGGTCCTGGGCTTTCTGCCAGGCGGTATCGCCGGGGAAGGGCACGCGGCCTTCGGATTCGAGACAGGCTTCGCGGAGCGCGCCTTCGAAAGCGCCGTCATCCACAGGCGGCAGGGCCAGCAGGGACGCGGCGCCGGTGCCGGAGACGCCGCGCACGCGGAGCCAGCTCTGCAGCTCCACGGCGGTGAGGAAGCCCAGCTGCAATCCCACGCGCAGCTCAGGCCAGCGGATGGCGCCGTTCGTGTGGCGCTGAAGGATCTGGATCGCGGCACTGATCATGGCAAACCTCCTGCTACCATGATCGGATTCCGCCATGAAAGTCCTGTGAGGACGCTGCGACTTCTTGGTATCAACCCAGCAGGTGCAACGCCAGGTGCGCGGCCAGCCGTGCTGTGGTTTCCGCGCCGGGCAGCGTGGGTGCCAGTTCCATGAGGTCCGCGCCCACCCAGGGCTCGGGCCAATGGTGCACCGCCCGCAGCAGGGGCAGCAGCTCGGTGGAGGAAAGGCCCGCGGGCACGGGCTCGGCGACCGCAGGCGCCTCGGCGGGATCCAGCGCGTCGAGATCCACGCTCACATAGGCCGGGCCCTGGCCCACGCGGGCGAGGTCGCCCCGCAGCTGCGCCGCGAGATGCGGGTCCCGTAGATCCCAGGGTGTCCAGGAGCGCACGCCGCGGTCGCGAAGGAAGGCGAGCTCGCCATCATCATGGCGCGGCGCCCGCAGACCCAGCTGCACGGTGCGCGCCGGATCCACGAGGCCCTCTTCCAGCGCGGTGCGGAGCCAGGTTCCATGATGGTGGGGTGTGCCCCAGACCGTGCCATCCGCCGCGTCGGGATGGGCATCCACATGCAGCAACCCCAGCGGCCCGTGCAGGCGCGCCTGGGCCCGGAGGGCGCCGAGGGTCATGAGGTGGTCGCCGCCCAGCATCAGCGTCCGCGCGCCTGTGGCGGCCCACATCGCGATGGTGCTCTCCACGGCCATGAGGGCTTCGGTGGTGTCGAAGGGCCGCGTGGGCGCGTTGCCGCCATCCACCCAGGTGGAGGCCTCCCAGGCTTCGGCGGGCTCCGCGGCGCCCTGGAGGCGGAGTGGGAGGGCTTGGCGGCCGAGCCCGAGGCTGGCGGAGCGCAGGGCCCAAGGACCGAGCCGTGCGCCGGGGCGATGGATGACGCCACCATCGAAGGGCGCGCCGATGACGACGCCCTTGGCCTGGCCGGGCTCCAACTGGAAGGGCAGGCCGAGGAAAGTGGCGAGGCCCGTGCGGAGTCCTTCCATCAAGGAGAGGTCGAGGGTCGCGTCGGGGGTCATGCGGATTCCATCAAAGACATGCGCAGCGCGGCAAGCCAGGCTTCGGGATCGGGGAAAGCGGAAGGGTGCAGCACGGGCCGCGCCTCCACGCGCAGGCGGGCGGGGCGGCGGAGCAGCGTCTTCAGGTGCGGCAGGAGCGATTCGTCGCCTGTCCAGGTGTAGTGCTCATCCGGCGTGGAGAAGCGGAAGGGCTGCACAGGGATGCCCAACTCGTGGGCGGCGAGGAGACCTCCGGGGCGCATGTGCGTGAGCTGGCCCTTCGTGGTGGTGCCTTCGGGGAAGATGAGCATGGGCCGGCGGGCCTTCAAGTCCTGGCCCAGCGCTGCCAGCGCCGCGCCCCGGCTCGTGGCGTCGTCCCGGTCCACGAAGCGGAGTCCGGCACGGCGCATCCAGGGGCCGATGAGCGGGTAGGCCGCGGCCTCCGCCTTCGCCAGCAATCCCATGGGCCGCAGCGAGAGCAGCACGATGGGATCGAGCCAGCTCAGATGGTTGGCGATCCACAACGGCGCGGAAGGGTCCGGCTCGCCCTCCCATGTGATGCGGATGGGCAAGGCCTTCAACGCGCGGCGGGAGAACTGGTGCAGGGCGCGGTCGGCGCTCCGCCCCACGGCCAGCTTCGGGAGGATCGCGCCGGTGGCGCCGACGAGCCGCGCGCCGCGGAGTGCGGCGATCAAGAAACGAGCTTCAGGCGCGTGTAGCGCTCGCGCACGCGGTCGAGATCCGCGCGGTCGATGATGGACCAGAGCCGCGTGTCACCGTCCTGGTAGAAGTCCTGGACCTCCTGCACCACGCGGGCGCCCAGGGCGTTGTGGACGCTGCGGGCGTCCGTGTTGCCGGGCTCCACGAGGAAGCGGCACTGCTCCATCTCCTGGGCCAGCAGCTTCTTCACGGTCTCGCGGATGAGCAGGTAGTTCACGCGGGTCTTCTGGTAGTCGGGATGCACGGCCAGCGTGGCGCAGTAGGCGACTTTGCCGTTGGCGAAGGTGAGCGTGTAGCCCACGGGGCGGTCGCCGTCGAAGGCGATGAAGCACCAGTCGGGGAAGATCTCGGTGCAGAGCCGCAGGTAGTGGGGGCAGAGCTCGCCCGTGGCATCGCCGCCCCAGATCTCGGATTCGAGCCGGCGCAGGTGGCGGAAGTCGGCGCTCTGCAAAGCACGGACGCTGTAACGGGAGCCTTCGGGATTCTGGGGCAGGGGCTGCATGGCACACCTCCTGTGCTCCAAGATCGGTGCAGCCTGTGAAACCTCCGCGCCCGCGGAGGTGCTTATCTGCGAACTCGGTGTGACAGGCGCCTACCCGAGCCCGTGCGCGCGGAACAGCGTGGGGTAGCTGCGGGGCTCCACGCGGTCCGCGCCCAGGGAGAGGTGCTCCGCCGCGGCCTTGATGGCGTTCGCATCGCCTTCCAGTTCCAGGAAGCAGCCGAAGGGCGTCTCATCCAGGCAAGCCGTCAGCTCCTCCCGCGCCCACACGGCGCGCGACTTCTCCATGCGCAGCACAGGCGCGAAACCCAGCGCCCGGAGGATGGCCTCCAGCTCCTCGCCGTCGTCCACCACCGTCTCCTGCTCGGGCCGGATCTTGAGCACGGGGTCGGGCAGCTTGGCGCCCTTCCAGGTGAGGATCACGCGGCCCGCATAGCGCCGCACCCGAAGGGCTTCGCCCTTGGCCCTCAGCTCCTCGCCGCGGTCCCAGAGGACGCTCAGCTCAGGCTGGGCGGGCGTCTCCTCCTTGAACCCCATGGATGCGAGCAGCGTCTGCATGGGCGCCACGGCGGGAATGCGCAGTTTCAGCTCGGTCTCGATGGGGTTCCGGTGTTTCAAGGCCGCGCCTCCGTCATCATGATCCATCTCACGGGCCTTCATGATCCCGACGAAGTATCTCATCGCCACCCTGTTCATCGCCGGCATGTTGCTGCTGGTGGCGGTCGTGCAGGGGCTCCGGCCCGCCAGCGGCGGGGGGATCGTCGCGGATGTGCCCGCGGCCGTGCTGGGCCTCGACAGCTTCCCCGTAGAGGCGTCCACGCGGCTGGAGGACGGCTGGTCGCCGCGCTTTCGAGGCGCGCAGGATCCCGACCAGTCCGAGCCCTGGCCCTTTGAAGGCGGTTTCGGCGCGCCCTGGGAACCGGCCTCGCCCTACCTGCTGGACCAGGGCTTCGCCGTGAACGGGCCCCAGGGCCGCAGCGAGGTGAAGCTCTGGCGCGGCCTTGAATGGCGCAGCTACCGTTTCGATTCGCCCCTCGTCTCCGCGCGCATGGACGCGCGGCGGGGCGACCGCCTCCTCATCACGCTGGCCACGGGGCCGAACCGTTTCGAGACGGAGCTGCTGGCCATCCCTGAAGGGCGCGTGCTCTGGTCCATCATGGCGGGACCATGGAGCCGTTTCTCCTGGGATGGCCGCGCCGTGCTGGTGGGTTTCCTTGAAGGCGCGGACCGCCATCTGCTGCTCTCGAGCCTGCCCATGGACGGCGAGCCGCCGCCTGAGGCGACGCTCGCCCCCTGGGATGAGAAGGGCCTGCCGCTCCCAGCCAAGGGGCTGCCGCTGAAGATCGAGCAGCTGAGCGACGATGGCCGCGATCTGCCCGGCGCGAAGCTGGCCCTGCCATGGCAGGAGGGGGACCGCCTCTGGATGACCCAGTCGGACCGCCTCTGGATCTCCGGGAAGGGCGGTTGGAGCGTCTGGAAGGTGGAGGACCGCCGCTGGCGCCGCGAGGCCGCCGGGCCGGGGAGCCTGGATGCGCAACCGCCTTCCCGCATGGGGCTCACGGCCCCGCTACCCCTGCCTGCCGAGGGCATGGCGCGGAGCTTCAGCGCCACCGACCAGGTGAAGTGGACGCCCGTTCCCGCTGACGAGCCGCCTTGGCCCGCCTGCGACCCAGCCTGGGTCTGGGGGGAGGACAGCGCCCTCACGGCTTGGGATGGCCGTTGGCGGCCCTTCACGGAGACCCTGCCCCCCGAGCGGCAACGGGCCGCCCTGGCTACGGCCTTCAAGCCCGACTGGCTCAGCGCCAAGACGCTCCGGCGGTCTGTCGCGGGTTGGCTTCCGGCCGGGCCGGAAGTGGCCCTGCGCGAGGTCCAGGGCCGGGCGTGGATCTGGGTGGGGGACCGGATACTGCTGGTGAAGCTGCCCGAGCTGGCGCGGACCCGGCGCGTGCGGAAGATCCTGAGCCCTTAGGCTGTTTCTGGTAGCGTAAGCGCAGCAATCACATGGACCCCGAGGTCGCCACATGCCCCGTCTCCTGCTCGTGGACGACAACCCCAGCATCCACCGCATCGCCGAGTCGCTCCTGACCGGCACGGCCGTGGAACTGGT
>Ga0210400_10005569_pt1 | contig 10673 bp, 10 predicted proteins | sample IncBWH26MmetaG_FD_155456 | JGI IMG/M metagenome (GOLD analysis project Ga0210400, IMG submission 155456) | Forest soil microbial communities from Barre Woods Harvard Forest LTER site, Petersham, Massachusetts, United States - Inc-BW-H-26-M | ecosystem: Environmental > Terrestrial > Soil >... | reverse complement strand
CGCATGCCGCCGGTAATAGCCGAGCTTGATGCGCGGCATATCGACGGTCTCGGCTACGCCCGGCATTTGATAGATGTCACGAGTATAATTGGACAGGTTGTGATAGTCGGCGAGTCGACGCAGATTGCATTTGAAATGGCTGTAATAGACTGCGTCGAAGCGCACCAGGGTCGGGAACAACCGGAGATCGGTCTCGGTGAAACGGTCGCCCACCAGGTAGCGCTGTCGGCCGAGTCGCTGCTCGATACTGTCGAATGCCGCGAACAGCTTGCGAAAACTTTGTTCGTAAGCCGCTTGGGTTTTGGCAAAACCGCAGCGATAGACCCCATTGTTGATCGCGTCATAAACAAAAGCATTGGTCTCGTCGATCTCGCTGCGCAGCGCCGCGGGGTAGAGGTCGAGCGCCGCATTACCGAATTCATCGAATTCTGAGTTCAGCATGCGAATGATCTCGGAGGATTCATTGTTGACGATCGTGCGCGTCTCGCGGTCCCACAATACGGGGACAGTGGCGCGGCCGCTGAAACCGGGGCGTGCGGCACTGTAAACCTGATGGACATGGAAAACGCCGTCGACCGGCCGGAGATCGTCGAAGCCGCGCGAGTATGCCCAGCCTTGCCCCTTGGGAAGGTCCGACTGCAGGATCGGGATCGTATCCTCGAGCCCCTTCAGCTTGCGCATCAGAACGGTGCGGTGCGCCCACGGGCAGGACGGCGCGGTGACGAGGTGGTAGCGGCCCACCTCAGGCTTGAACCCGGACGACCCATCGCGGGTCACGCTGTCCCGGAACCCTGATTCGAGCCGCACAAAGCTGCCGTCCGAAGCCACTGTCGGCGGATCTTCGTCGTGCCAGACGCCATTCACCAGCATGCCCATCGCCATTCTCCGTCCTTGCGCCCCGTCATAAATGATCGACAGCCGGCGAGGCCTCAACTTCTTTGGATCGCGCGCACCTGCGCTTGACCGCATGTGGTCGGCCGAGATACCTGAGCCTGCCCTGACCGCCGGGGTCGCAGTAATTGGGGTTACGCCAAAATTGTCAAACCCACCTCCGATCCTGGCCGGTAAGGACTTTGCCGCGCCCTCGGTCTTCGAGCCGGAAAATTTGTTGCGGGAGGCGCGGCGGCAGAAAAACCTGCCGGGCTCGGCAGTACCGGAGGTCTGTCTGCTCGATCCGGACGGAGATATCGTCCGGGAGCTCGCCAAGAGCGGTCGGAGCCGCCGCTCGGCCGGCTGGGCATGTTATCACACCGACCTCTACGAATTCGAGCACGGGGACGAACATTTCGGCATTATAGGCTGCGCCGTGGGTGCCTCCTTTGCCGTGTTGCTGGCGGAGCAACTGTTTGCCTCCGGCTGCCGGTTGCTGATCAGCATGACCTCGGCCGGGCAGATCGTCGAGCAGGGGTTGCCGCCTTATTTCATCCTGATCGACCGCGCGTTGCGCGACGAAGGCACCAGCTACCATTACCTGCCGCCGGCAGAGTTCGCCGAAGCCGACCCGGGGCTGGTCGAAGCCGTGATGAAGGCGTTTGCGGCAGCGCGCCAGCCGATGCACCGCGGCGCAAGTTGGACGACCGATGCGCCGTTCCGCGAGACCGCTGCCGCCATCGAGCGCTGCCGCACACGCAACATTCTCGCGGTCGAAATGGAGGCAGCCGGGCTTTACGCGTTCGCCAACGCGCGCCGCAAACCGGTCCTGTGCTTCGCCCATGTCACAAACCAGATGGCGGTCATCGAGGGTGATTTCGAAAAAGGCGAAGCCGACGGCAGTTCGGCCTCGCTCGCCGTGGTGGCAATTGCGGCGCGCGCCTGGCGCCGATTGGCCTCTCGAGAACTTCAGAACCCTTCTCGAGAGAAATCTCCTTAAGAATAAATTGTCGCCACCCCTCACGCGAACTCGAGCCACAATACGCCGATGCCGATCGTCAGCATCGTCAATGGCGCGCCCACCTCGAAGTATTCCCGGAACCTGATTTCGACATTCTGCGCCCTTGCCCGCTGCACCACGATCAGGTTGGCGACCGAGCCGACCAGGGTTAACTTGCCGGCGAGGGTCGATGCCATTGCGACGGTGAGCCAACCCTGCTGCTGGGATTGCAACTGCGCAATGAACGGCTTCAGCACCAGCACCGCCGGAACATTGCTGACGATGTTCGAGAGGATTGCGGTGATCGCGCTCAGAACTGGAATACGGTCGAGATGCAGGCGCCCGACCGCACCGACGACCTCCGGTGAAAGCACGCTGCGTTCGAGCCCGGCGACGACGATGAACAACCCGGCGAACATCAGGAGCAAAGTCCAGTCGATCTCGGCATACACCTCTTCCGATTTGACGCGACGGGTGAGCAGCAGGACAGCGCCGGCGACGATCGCCGCTTCGGCGGGCGGGATGCCCGCGAAGAACCCCGCGACCATGGCGAGCGAGACCCCGACCGACTTGACGATGATTGGCCAATCGGCATGTGGGGTCTCGAACTCGCCCCGGAGCCGCTGGCACGTCCAGAATTCGGAGCGATAAACGCACGCGATCAGCCCCAGAGTCAGCACCAGCCCGATCCCGGCAATCGGAGACAGCGTGGCGGAGAAGGTGCCGTAGGGGATATGCGACAGGCTGCCGATGATCATGTTTTGCGGGTTGCCGGTGATCGTCGCCGTGCTGCCGATATTCGACGCCATCGCGATCGCCAGGAGATAAGGGACGGGGTTGCGGCGCAGACGCGTCACGAGATCGAGGACGAGCGGCGTCAGGACCAGGCAAACCGTATCGTTTACCAGAAAGGCCGAGAAGATTCCCGAGACCAGAACGATCGAGGCGAGCAGCACGATCGGATGCCGGGCACGGCTGACAATCCAGCCATTGACGAGACGGAAGAACCCCGAAAGCCGCAGATTGGCGACGACGATCATGACGCCCAACAGCAGGATGATCGTATCGAAGTCGATCGCCTTTGGCGCTTCCTCGAGCGGAATGGCGCTCGTCGCCACCATCAGGCTGGCGCCTACCAGCGCGGCGCCGGCCCGGTCGAGCCGAAGGCCGGGCAGCCGGCCGATCGCCACGACCAGGTAAGTCATTGCAAAAATGGCGATCGCCGCAGCCTCGGGCACCAGGTGGAAGAATCGTGCCATATCTCAGCCGGCGGGCATCGGCGCCTTCGGATGGTTTCGCTCCGCCACGCGCGTCGCTTTGGGGTCACTGGTCTGTGCAGCGGCAACGAACCAAAAATTCGGGAACAAAAACATTGCAAGCGCGCCGACCGCAACGGTAACCGCCGCAATGACGATCAATGCCCGCTTCCACCGCGTCCAGTCGATCAAGGCGCCGAAGGGCCCGCGGGCCGCCACTGTGGCGATGCCAGCGATCATCATGACCACGCCGATCGATCTCGCCGGAATTCCAATGGCGGCTCGACAGCAGATAAATCGCGAGGAAGGGCCCGAGCCCGTCCCTCACGTCTGCCAGGAAGAATTTGAGCCAATCGAGCGGCCTCTGCGACTTCACCACGGTCCTCCACCGCTCATCTCGGGCGATCGGCGGGGATGGCACCCGCCGATAATCAGGCGGGGGCGCCCGCCAGGGCTGCAACCGGCTCACGAACAGAGGAGGCGCAGCTCAGTTCATCAATGCCAGGCCTGCATAACTCTCTCGCATCTGCCGGGTACCGCCACACATTCTTTCCGGTCTGCCCTCTCTTCGCGCCGCTCCGCTGTTGAAACGCTATGAAGCTGTCGGAAAAGGTAAAGATCGCGCTTGAGGAAACCCGGATACTGATCCTTGGGGCACAGATTCTGCTCGGATTCGGGTTTCGTGGGGCGTTCAGCGAGAGGTTTGACGACATCTTCTTCTTCGCCCCGCTCGCCCCCCTCTTCCCTTCCCGCGAGCGGGGGAGGGTTAGGGTCGAGCAGGGGTAACGCGCGTTTCTGCACCGGCTTCGGCCGATCCCTCCCTTACGGATGCGGGCGGCGGACCGCCCGAACCTGATCTAGGCGAGACGGACCCGGACGGCTTCGGGGCCTTTGCGGCCCTCGGCAATGTCGATCAGCACACGCTGGCCTTCGTTGAGGGTGGCGACCCCGGATCGCTCGAGCACCGAGGCATGGATGAAAGCATCCTTGCCGCCATCGTCGCGAACGATGAAGCCGAACCCCTTTTGGGCGTTGAACCACTTCACCGTGCCGGCTTCCTCGACGGTTGCTTCGGTCGAGAGTGGTGCACGGCCAGCTGCCGCCGGATAGGCCGACCGGCGCGCCGCGGGAGGCGACGCCGTGCTGCTGTCGACGCTGAGGACTTCGGTGACTTGCGGTCCCTTCTGTCCCGGCGCCACGCGGATTTCGAGCGTTTCCCCTGCCTGCACAGCAGTGATGCCGTTGCGTTCCAGCACACTGGCATGCAGGAACGCGTCCCCCGAGCCGTCCGTCAGCTCGACAAACCCGAAGCCTCTTTCGGGTTTGAACCATTTGACGACGGCGCGCACCGGCGGGCCGGACGGTGTTTCGAGGCGAGGTTGGCTGAAGCGCGGCGCGGCGCCAAATTCGCGGAGATGCGGGTCATACCCGTCGTCGTCGAAATCGCGGCGCCGGGTTTGACGAAAATTCCTGTCTCTGATCAAGTCGGCTTCCTGTCGAGTCGGTTCACGGCCCCCGCTCGGACCGCAGGAGACGATTGTTCCAAAAAATCGACGCCGGCGCGAGCGGATTAATTGTGACAATGACCACCGATAAAAAAATCCGCTCGGTTTTGCCCCTCGTCCACCTAGCCCTCCGACCCGGAGCCTCGCCCGACAGGTCCGGCTGCGCCGATGTCCGGGCGCGCGATTGCCGCTGAAACATCCGACCTTCGTTGAAGTTCAATTTTGGCTGGGCTCTCGGAACAGCTGCGAAACGTAAAGTCGATCACGAGCCGGCCGGTGAACGGGCTGGTAAACTAAACCATAGCGTCCGGCGGCGGAACCACGCTATATGACCCGCTGTTTGGCTTCGGCCCAGGGGATTTGGAAGCAGGAGGTTGACAGTAATGCCCAGAAAACTCGCGATTGCGATCTGCGCGCTCGGCTTGGCGGCTGGCACCTGGATGCTCGGGACACCGGCGCACGCACAGGGCGTCCAGGTTGGCACGCTGACCTGCAACGTGGCCAGCGGCTTTGGCTTTATCTTCGGCTCTTCGCGGGCGATCAACTGCACCTTTGCGCCCCCCGGCGGCCCGCCTCAACTCTATGTCGGGTCGATCGACAGATTCGGTGTCGATATCGGCTATGTGCAAGGCGGGGTGATCATCTGGTCGGTCGTCGCGCCGACCGCCAATGTCGCGCCGGGCTCGCTCGCGGGGACCTACGCCGGGGCTACTGCGAGCGCGACAGTCGGGGTCGGGCTTGGCGCGAATGTGCTGGTCGGCGGTTCCGGCAATTCAATTGCACTGCAGCCGGTCAGTATCCAAGGCACCACCGGTCTCAATGTTGCGGCCGGCGTCGCAGCAATGACCCTTACTTTTCAGCCGGCCTGAGCCGGGAGCGGCGCGCGGTCGTGGCGACCGCGCGCCCGCCACGGGAGTCACAACTTTCGCACGGCGCCTTGCGCCGGTTGTTTTTTACGGATCAATTGCACCCGCCGACCGGCGGAATGACCGTACAAAGCAAGTCGCACCTCCTTCCCGGATCGCATTTCCAAGCTATCGGCCTGCTGCTGCTTGGAAAGTAACAGACACCGTTGCATTCCACGCTTGAAGAGGAACGGTTGAGCTGGGTGACTACTCCTATCGCCTGGTCGTACTTCTGGATTTGAGCTTGAACTTTGCCGATGTCCCTCTGATCGGCGGTAATGGTGTTGCTCACCGCTTGCGCATCGGCGGCGGCGATGTTGCACACGCAATAGGCTGCCAACATTGAACGGATCAGAAGCCGCATTTTCGAATACTATCCAGTTGATCGCCCGAAAATAGTCCCGGCACGCGAGGAGGGCAACGCACGGGTTCCGGGTTGCCACCGGTGGACAGTGGTCTAAGATGCGCGATTGAGGCTCGATCGGCACTCTCTCCGGAGGACCTGGCATGATCACGAAGTTTGACAGCCTGTTCGCGGGACACATAGACATGGAAAATGCCGGCTATGCCGGTACCCCGGTGAACGACCGTCGATTTCCCAACGAAGACCTGGCCGGCGTGTTCGACAAGGCCCAGGCGATGGCGCAGTTGATGGATCGTGTCGGTTACAATGCCTTCTGGATGGCCGAGCACCATTTTCAGCACGAAGGATACGAGTGCATCCCGAATGTCTTGATGACGGCGCTCCATCTCGCCCACGTCACCAAACGTCTGAAGATCGGCTGCGGCTTCAACATCACCCCGATGTGGCACCCGCTGCGACTGGCCGAAGATTATGCGACAGCGGATATTCTGACCGGCGGCCGCATCATTTTTGGCGTCGGGCGCGGCTACCATACGAGAGAAGTCGAAACCTTCGGCTCGCCGCTGCTCGACCAGTCGGCCAACCGCGAGCTGTTCGAAGAACAGGTCGACATCATCTTCCGGGCCTTCAACGAGGAGTCGTTCTCACATCGCGGCAAATATTACACATTGCCGCCTGAGGTGCCGTACCGCGGATACACGCTCAAGGAGCTGAGCGTGGTGCCCCGACCGTTGCGGCTCCCGGTCGAGTGCTGGCAGCCGATCCAGGGCGGCACGGCGCGGGCCATGGATTTCATGGCAAAGCATGGGATCAGAGGGCTGATCGGCGGCGGCTCGGCCGAGGGCGGGGCGATGCACCGGGTCGTCTTGGGGTGGCAGGAGGCGCATGCGCGGCGCGGTCAACATCTGGAAATGGGCGAGCGGTTGTGTTTTGGTTTTCATTTCTATCTCGCCAAGAACCGGGAGCAGGGGATTCGCGAGGCCGCCAAATTCTACGAAGAAAACATGAAAATGTTCGGTGAGCTGCGGCTGGTGCGGGCCCTCAGCGACGAGCAGATCGAGATCATGCGGGACCCGAAGCGCGCGCCGACCGCCAAACTGCCCCGGATCGAGGATGCCATCGCCAATGGCGGCGTCCTGTGCGGCTCGCCGGAGCAGGTCGTCGAGCATCTGAAGAGTCTAGAAAGGCGCTACCCCGGGCTCGACCGAGTGTCGGTGAGCTTGTCCGTCGGCGTGCCGAAAGCGGTGTGCCTCGAACAGCTCGAGTGGTTCGCCTCCGAGGTGATGCCGGCCTTCGAGCAGGCCAAGGTCCGCGAGCCCGCAATGGCGAACTAAGGCACCTCTCGCTTCGCGGACCATTCCTCCCCCGCGCGGGGGAGGGTTAGGATGGGGGCTAAGCGGCCTCGTTCAGCGTCGAGCTCACATCGAGCGTGGTCGCGCGGCGCAGATCGCGCGGATATGAATCATCGTGCGGTCGGCCGCGGTGCATCGTGCAGCGATTGTCCCAAACCACGAGGTCGCCGACCCGCCATTCATGGCTGTAGACGAATTCGGATCGGGTGGCATGGAGGTTGAGGTCGTAGAGCAGAATGCGGCCCTCGGGCACCGGCCACCCGGCGATGTGCGACGCGTGCGCCGACAAATACAGGGTCTTGCGCTGCGAGCCGGGGTGACGGCGCACCAGCCGCTGTCGCGAGGGCGGATACTTCTCGCGTTCGCCGGGCAGAAACTCCGTGAAGCCGATCTGGCCCCGCGACCAGAAGACGTCGTGCTCGGCGACGAGCCCGTCGACTGCTTCCTTCATCGTCTCGGGTAGGGCGTCGTACGCCGCGCGCATGTCGGCGAATTCGGTCTGGCCGCCGCCCAGCGCGCTCGGCGGCGGCACGGCGACCGCATGCAGCATTCCGAGCACGACCGGTACGGGCATGTAGGACGCGTCAGTGTGCCAGATACGGTTGCCGAGGCTGTCGAGGCGCCGGCGGTCGTCACGTGCGCGCAGCCGGCCCTCTTCGTCGAGGTTCGAGATGTCGCCGATCTCAGGCAAAGCCAGGCGCCTTTTGCCGCCCTCGGCGGCGGACCGGCCGATTTCGAGGTTGCCGAATTTGCCGGCGAAATCGCGCAGCTGCTCGTCGCTCAGACGCTGGTCATGAAACACCAGCACGGCGTAACGGTCGATCGCCTCCCACAGGGCTCGCACGTCCGCCGGTTCAAGCGGTCGGAAGAGGTCCATACCACTAACTTCGCCGACAAAAAGCGGATGCATTTGGCGAATTTCGATGCCCATGCGTTCATTCCCTGATGCCCTGGTGACAATCGGCCTGCCCGTCACTCAAGTCAATTAACCGGCGGATACCCAGTGGTATGCTGGCCCATTTCTTCACTCCGATGGTAGGAGGTTCGGATGGCCCCACGACCGGAACCGTTCACCCTGAGAGTCCCCGACGAGGCAATCGCCGATCTCCGCGAGCGGCTTGCCCGCACGCGGTTTCCCGATCAGGCGCCGGGCGAACCGTGGGCCTACGGCACCGATCTCGGGTATCTGCAGCAGCTGGTCGAATACTGGCGCACCGCCTATGACTGGCGCGCCGCGGAGATGCGGCTCAACGCCTTCCCGCAATATAGGGCGCCGCTGTGCGGCATCGACCTGCACTTCCTGCACGTGCCCGGCAACGGGCCTGCCCCCTGTCCGTTGCTGCTGCTGCACGGGTGGCCGGGCTCGGTCTTCGAGTTTCTGGACCTGATCCCGCGGCTCACCGATCCTGCGCGTTTCGGCGGCGATCCTGCGGACGCCTTCACGGTGGTCGCGCCATCTCTCCCCGGCTATGGCCTCTCCTTCAAGCCGGGGCAGCCGCGCTTTGGCATCGAGGAGATCGCCGATTGCGTCGCCGAGCTGATGCACGGCACGCTGGGCTACACCCGCTTCGTGGTGCAGGGCGGCGACTGGGGTGCCTTTACCGCCTCGCGCCTGGGCTGCGTGCATCCCGAGAAGCTGATCGGTATCCACCTCAACCTGTTGGCGCTCCGCCGCGATCTGCAGGATGTGGCCGATCCCACACCCGAGGAGAAGGCGTATCTCGACGAGCGCGCGGCATGGCTCAGAGACGAGACCGGCTATCAGTGGATACAAGGCACAAAGCCGCAGACGCTCGCCTTCGCGCTCACCGACTCGCCGGCGGGGCTTGCGGCATGGATCATCGAAAAGTTCCGCACCTGGTCGGATTGCGGCGGCAATGTCGAAACCGTGATTACTCGCGACCGGCTGCTCGCGAACATCAGCTTTTATTGGTTTACCGGGGCGATCGGCTCGTCGTTCTGGCCCTATTACGCGGTTAGGCACCGGCCGTGGCTAATCCCCGCTGGGCGCACCATCGACGTCCCGATGGGATATGCCCACTTCCCTGCCGAGATCCTGCGTCCGCCGCGTTCGCTGGCGGAACGGACCTACACCGATATCCGGCGCTGGACCGCAATGCCGCGCGGCGGCCATTTTGCGGCGCTGGAGCAGCCGGAGGCGCTCGCCGACGAGGTCCGCGAGTTCTTCCGGCCGCTGCGGCGTCCATAAACGATCCTACCCATGGCGCTGGCCATTGGCGCGGCGACAGTCGCGATCTGGGTCTATCTGCTGTTCTTTCGCGGTGCTTTTTGGTGGTTGCCATACCGGCCGGCGCCTACCAGGGCGGGCGTCGGCGGGCGATCCGTCGTCGCTGTGATCCCGGCACGCGACGAGGCTGAGGTGATCGGCCGTGCGGTCGCCTCGTTGCTCGAGCAAGATTACGACGGTTCCTTGCGCATTGTGGTGGTCGACGACCAGAGCAGCGACGGCACCGCCGAGGCGGCGCGCACCGCAGCAGTCGCGGCGGGTGCCCCGGACCGGCTGACGATCTGCTGCGGAAACCCCGTCCCGCCGGGGTGGACCGGCAAGCTTTGGGCAATGTCTCAAGGGATCGAAGCGGCTCGGTCCATGCGGCCGGATCATCTTCTGCTGACCGACGCCGATATCGTCCACGGCTCTGGAAATTTACGTGAGCTGGTCTCGCGGTGCGAGATCGAGGGTTACGATCTCGTTTCGCTGATGGTCCGGCTGCATTGCCGCAGCCTTTGGGAGAGGCTGCTGATCCCGGCCTTCGTCTTCTTCTTTTTCAAGCTTTATCCGCCGCGCTGGGTGGCCGATCCGTCCCGCCGCACCGCGGGTGCGGCGGGCGGATGCATGCTGATCCGGGCCACGACACTGGACCAGATCGGTGGGATCGACAGCATCCGCGGCGAGATCATCGACGATTGCGCGCTCGCCCGCAGCGTCAAGTCGGTGGGCAAGGTGTGGCTCGGCCCGGCCCGGCACACGACGAGCATCCGGGAATATCGGTCGTGGCGGCCGATCTGGGACATGGTCGTGCGCAGCGCTTTCGCCCAGCTCGACTATTCCGCCCTCATGCTGGCGCTCACCGTATTGATGCTAACCCTGACCTACCTGGCCCCGCCGTTGCTTCTGCTGTCCTCGGGGCCACTCGCCACGTGGTGCGGAGGGATTGCCTGGCTCAGCATGGGCATCGCGTTCCTGCCGACCTTGCGAGCTTACGAAGCGCCGCCGTGGATTGCTCTTCTACTGCCCGTGATCGCGTTATTTTACGTCGCAGCGACTGTTGCCTCGGCGGTGTTGTACTGGCGCGGTCGCGGCGGATACTGGAAGGGTCGCGTTCAAGCGCCTGTTGCCGACAGCACCTAATGCAACTGGCGGGGCAACGCCGCGATGGCGTCGTCGATCAGCGCCGCGCCA
>Ga0210400_10005568_pt1 | contig 10673 bp, 5 predicted proteins | sample IncBWH26MmetaG_FD_155456 | JGI IMG/M metagenome (GOLD analysis project Ga0210400, IMG submission 155456) | Forest soil microbial communities from Barre Woods Harvard Forest LTER site, Petersham, Massachusetts, United States - Inc-BW-H-26-M | ecosystem: Environmental > Terrestrial > Soil >... | reverse complement strand
GCTGAAGCATTCATTGACTGGCTCAAAGGGCGACTGAGCGACGACGCGGAGCGAGGGCCGTTGCAACCCATGTACGGAATTGACGGCAGCCAGAAGCTCGATGAACTTACGCTCGACCATTTGCGAGGATACGAGAATTCGCGGCCCGTCCGCATCGGAAACGCTGCCTACAAACAACTACAGCTGGATATTTATGGCGAAATGATGGACTCCATTTACCTGGCCAATAAATATGGAGATCCAATTTCAAACGCCGGCTGGCAGGAAGTTCTCGACATGTTGGAGTGGTTGGCGAAAAACTGGCAGCGGCCCGATGAAGGAATATGGGAAGTTCGAGGTGGCGCACGAGAATTTCTGCATTCACGGCTGATGTGCTGGGTGGCCTTCGATCGGGCTTTACGGCTGGCACAGAAACGCTCGCTTTCGGCTCCTGTCGATGCGTGGCTGCGAACGCGAGACGAAATTCGGACGGACATCTTTACGAATTTCTGGGATGCCGATTTGAAGGCGTTTGTGCAATCGAAAGGGACAAAGGACCTGGACGCCTCGGTGCTCCTGATGCCCTTGATGCGGTTTATTAGTCCGGTGGACCCGATGTGGTGTTCGACCATGCAAGCGATAGAGAAACATTTGGTCGAAGACACCCTGGTTCGTCGCTACGAGGCGGAGCGCACGCATGTGGACGGGCTCCCTGGTGGCGAGGGATGCTTCACGGCCTGCTCTTTTTGGTATGTCGAATGCCTGGCGCGCGCCGGTGAGTTGGAAAGGGCGCAGTTGCTATTTGAAAAGCTATTAGGGTATGCCAATCATGTTGGACTGTATTCAGAGCAACTTGGGCTGAATGGCCGACATCTTGGGAATTTTCCGCAAGCGTTTACGCATCTCGCGCTCATCAGTGCAGCGACATATCTGGACAGGGTCCTCTCTGGAACAGACGATGCTGTGTGGCGTTAGCACCTAAGCTGAGATCCCCCCCGAATTGATCCTCTGCGCTGTCCCCGAAGGCGGAATGTGGCTCTCCAAATATCAACACTACTTCTGATCGTTCTCGTGCGTAATCAAGGCCATTCGAGCCCGCAATTCCTCGGCTTTGGCATCCTCGTGGAGTTTTGTATGAAGATCGACGCATTTACTGAGCAGGCCGAGTACTTCCGGATGAGACGGCCCCAGATTCACCTCCTGAATTGTGAGGGCGCGCTCGTAATAGGTCAGAGCTTGCGAATAATTGGCTTCCGACTTTTTTCCTTCCTCCTCGTAGAGGCCTGCGAGTGTCATAAGTGTTTGTACGACGACGCGGTGCCGTCCCAGGGATCTCTCCTGTATTTCGAGAGCCTGCTTAACAACTCGTTCGGCATCCGTCAGGCGGCCCTCTTTGCGGTATAGGTCGAGCAGATAGTGCAAATCAAGCATCTGAGCGAAGGCGGAGCGGCCACGCTCGGGGCCAGCCTGCGTTTCGTCGAACTCCAAGGCGCGTGCATATGTCTTTTCTGCCCGATCCTTGAAACCTTCTTTTTCGAATAGTTGGCCGAGTGAATTGATCTCCTGAACGATAAGACCGCCATAAGCATTCTGGGGATCAGCCTCAATCTTCTCAGCGAGTGCGATGGCTCGGTTGTACGCATCTTCGGCCGATGGATAAAGCCCGTCTCGTTCGTATTTCTCGGCGACTTTGTTCAAGGCATCAAGTTCCGGTGGGCCGTCTCTACCGTCAGGGACTTGATCCGCATCTGCCCACCTTCCTTGGGCGCGATAGACCTCTTCGCGCCTCCGCGCGAGGCTGCCACAACGCGCATAGCCCTGGCGGTACGGTTCCTGAAAAAATTCACAGAGCTTTGTCTCTTCCTGCATCAGGGATTCCGCTTCACCCCATCGTTGCTCCTTAATATAAAGAGTCGCAACACTGCCCAACACCGCGGCTACCAGATCAACATTCAAACCTGAATTGAGATTCTTCATGTTGGAGCGTGCGATTTCGAGGGCCTCGTTAAGCAGTCGCTCGTTTTCCCGAATATCACCCGACATCTGAGCGTGCGATGCCAGCAGCAGAAGATCGTTTGTTATTCGCAGATCCGAAGGCCCGTAGGCATTTCGGTCGATTTCATAAGCCCGCGTGATGAGAGCGACGGCATCTGTAGGTGAATCTCTGCGATCAGCAAATTGGGAGAGAGACTTCAAGTATTCTGCTAGTCGTGGATTCTTGGGATCGGTCTCTTCGAGTTCGCGAATGGCGTTCGTTAAAAGCTTCTCTGCGTCTGCCTCGCGGCCATCACGCATGGCTTGCGCAACCGCAATTCGAACTGGGTCGAGCGGTGGGCGATGGGTCTGAGCGAAACCAGCACACGGTGAAATAATTGCCAGAAGAGGAATGAATCTCCGAAGCCATTTCATCAGAGTCCCTCCGGCAACTTGTCTAGGGTTCGAGCGCAGCACGAGATTATCGCGTATCAACAGAGCATACAACAAAACGCCTCAATCGCGACCGAACGTATTCGGGATAATCAATGGAGTACGATGAGTCTAAGCCTAAGGCCCTTCTTTTTTTTCCTCTCCCCGAGTTGTTCCATTCAGCCAAGCCGCCTCTGTCGCCATCCTTCCATTCGCACTCTTTCGTGAGCGATTGTCGCTCGGTGCAAGTTGGGTGTACTCGATTCAGCAGGTGCTGCTACCTGATAATCGACCTCTGTTCCCTGTTTTCGAAGCGAACTGGGCCAGGACTTAGTCGCAGTCACCTGATCTCGGCGGTCGAGCTCGGCCGTTTGGATACCATCTCTCTTCTTCTTTTTTTGCTCCTTATTCTTTATTGCTGCCTTTCTCAGTTCTTCACAGAGAAATTTTTGGGCCAGGATCGCCTAGGAACGACGATCGCCACTTGCTCTCGAACCCGAGTTTTTCGAGGACACTAGGTTCTCTCGGATAACCCGAAAAAGCTATGGGCCACGAGTCCCAAATAGAACTATGGTCGCCAAATTTGACCACCGTTCTGCTTTGTTGGTTTCAAACTGACAGGCTTCGTCGCGAAGAGGCAGTGAAAACCGCTGGTAGAGGAACCCAAAACTGCTACGCAACGGTGCGTCGCAAACCGAGCTCATGGAGCGGAGGAAAGGAACCATCCTTGCTCATTTCACACGGGCTGGAAAGTCAGAAAATATCCGGTCGTAGGCGAAGTGTTTTTCTTGACTTTTCCCTTTGTAGTCAGAACCTATCACCTGGGAGAGCAATCCAGAGGGAAGCAATCTATTTGGTTCAGCAATGGCCATCTTTCACCAGTTCTTGATCTGCTTTTTGTATAGGTCTACTAATGGTTACGAGGGTCTTGCAACGTCTCGCTGTAAAACAGAGGTGGGGTTATCTAAGAAGCTTGCAACCTTGCCCGAGCGACATGCAAGTGAAGCCCTGCCGCAACACGCAAGTAAGACGATTTCAATCAAATGGCTTGCGCCACAGCAGTCGCCACGTCCCATAACGATGAGCGGTCTTCTCGGACACAAGTAAACTCGCGGTTACACTGAAGGAAAAGAGGAAATTTTCAATGTTGTGAGTCCATCAAGGAATCCATCATGAACGCCAGACCACTAGCGCATTGAGGTTCCTATTTGACCAGGGATCAGGGGTAACCCTGAAGTCTCGTGGCCCCATGCTTCCACTCCGGAGCCAAAGCGACGTGATCCCGATTGGGCATTTTCACCTTCGGCAGACTCTGGGGGTCCATGACCTCGTCCTCTTGGATGACGCCGTTCTTGTAGAGGAGAAACGCCGTCAGAGCGTATACCTCATCGGGCTTTAGTGTTCCCTCTTTGGTGAGCGGCATGGCGCGGTTGATGTAATCCCACATCGTCGTTGCGAACGGCGCGTGCAGCGCCATCACGTTTGAATCGTTCACGCAAGGCGTTAGGCAAGGGTGTGGGGACTTGGACTTGCCATCGCTTTTGATCAAAGTGGGCGCCAGGACACCAGAACCTGTGCGCCCATGGCACACCGAGCAGCTCTTACGAACAAAGAGCTCCGCACCTTCCTTGGCGGTGCCGTGACCCGGCGGAAGTTCCTTTCCTGCGGGGCCGATCGAGATATCCCACGCGCGGATTTCTTCCGCGGTGGGAGTTCTCCCCACACCGTAGGTGGGTGACTGCGCCTTGCTAATCTGGCATAGCCCCAGAATCATCACAGGCAGGAGAAGGTTACGCGAGTCCATTGTGAACGCTCCCATCGCTGGCTACCCTCCACGGAAAAACACTGTTGTCCAGGCCTCGTATCTGGAGATCGCTGTCGTTTGGCTGATTCCAGTATTTGGCGATGTCGGCTCGCGTGGGTTGCACGGTGCCCAGTTCGTCTGTGGAGCGTGACATGATCACGCACTCCTTCCCGTCCCACGTCCAGTGGAAACCAAACCGGGTATGCGCCATGGGATATGCCGGGGATCGAAGCTCAGCGGGCGTCCAGGTCTGCCCGCCGTCGATCGAGATGTCCACACTTCGAATAGCACCCGACCCCGACCAAGCCAGGCCCGTGATTTCATAGAATCCGGGGCCGGGCAGCTTTTGCTCCCCGGAAGGAAAAGTGATGACCGATTTCGGCCCAATCTGGCGATTGAGAGCAGCGACACGGGGATCGGCGGCAATATGTCCGTAATCGTTGTAGGTCATATAGTGTTGCTCCACCACCTTGATTCGCCGCAGATACTTAATGTTATGAATTCCTTCATAGCCGGGCACGATCAATCGAAGCGGGAAGCCATGCTGAGGGCGCACTGCCTCGCCATTTTGGCCGTAGCATACCAGACAGTCGTCCATGGCCTTTGCGAGCGGAATGCTCGTCGCGCCTTTCACGGTCTCCGCACCTTCCGCCACGATGAAGGACGCGCCGCTTTGCACGCCGGCCTCCTGGAGCAACAGAGACAAAGGCACGCCGGTCCACTCGCAGCAACTGGTCATCCCGTGCGTCTGCTGCACGGTTTTGTGCGTGGCTTTCGCACGATTTCCACTGCATTCGAGAAAATGGGTGCGGGTCACATAAGGCAGGCGCTTTAGTTCCTCCACCGTAAAAATCAGCGGCCGGTCCACCATGCCGTGAATGATCAGCCGATGTTCCTGGGGATTGATGTCTGGGACATAGGAGCCGCGGTGAGTCGCCACATAATGGAGCGACGAGGCCGTGATGATTCCCACCGAATCCTGGAGAGGCGACAACACGTGAAACGTCATTCCGAAGTCATCCGGGGACATCCTTTCCATCACAGGGATCCGGACCGATTTCACGTAATGGGAGCGCTCGCCATAGGCGATCAGATCCTTGCTATCTTTAGGGGGTGCCTCAGAAGGCGACATTTGGGCACCGGCGGACGGCACCACTCCCGCGGCCAAACCAACCAATGCGGCGCTATCCCTTAGGAATCTCCTTCGACCAGATAACTTAGAACTCATGGGAGCTCCTTCTCAGTTGAAGTAACCAGGGATTGTTTTCTTGGCCTTCCCGGTAGTTGAGAGTATACATCCGTTCGGATTACATCTAAAAAAATCCTGCTGCGCCAGGGTGTCGATCGGATCACTGCTCCACCTACTCGATAATCCTTATCGATAATCATCACTGTAACTTCCATTTGCACTTTCTACGTGCCACCGAAAGGAATGATTAAACTTCTTGACATGCATTGCCCCTGGTGATAGACGATGCGCTATACCCCATAGCTATCCACCTCTAACAAGAGAGTGATCGCCTATTCCGTGTTCGGAGGTTCGATATGCTGCCTACAGTGTTTCAACGAAAAATCACGTGTGCGTTTTCAATATTCGTTTTGGCTGTCAGTTTTCTTTGCGCAGGTCGGACGCACGCACAGGTTTCTGGAGCCACTGTCTCTGGTACGGTCACCGATCCTTCCGGCTCTGCCGTTCCCAAAGCACAAATCACAATTAAGGATGTGGCAACCGGTGCCGCGCGCATCGTTGTTTCTGACAGCGCGGGGCTTTATTCCGCTCCGAATCTTCTTCCGGGGAGTTACGAAGTCAGTGTCACGGCGCCGGGATTCAGCACACAGCGCCGCACGGGTCTAACGCTCACTGTCGGCGCGCAACAGACGCTCGATATCACCATGCAGCTCGGCCAGGTGAGTCAGACGGTTGAAGTAACGACCGAAGCCCCGACTGTCGAACTGACTTCGTCCGCCCTCAGCGCGGAAGTGAATGCAACCACTGTGCGCGAACTGCCACTGAACGGCCGCTCCTGGGTTGATTTAGGAAGTCTCGAACCTGGGGTCAACCAGCCGAACACGCAGAAGCCTCTCACGGTGGCAGGAAGAGGGCAGCGCGGTTTTGGCACGCAGGTGTCGATCACAGGATCTCGGCCCGACGAAAACCTGTATCGCTTGGATGGAATTAACATCAACGACTACGCGAATAACTCCCCTAGTAATGTTTCCGGTGGCGCTACGGGCGTGGACGCGATTCAGGAATTTTCGGTTTTGACAGGAAATGCTCCGGCGCAGTACGGCCGATCTTCCGGAGGAATTTTCAACGCGATCACTCGCTCCGGAACGAACCAGTTCCACGGATCGGCTTATGAATTCCTACGCAACAGCTTTCTGGATGCGCCAAACTATTTTGATGGGCCCCAGATTCCAGCCTTCAAGCGTAACCAGTTTGGCACCTCGTTGGGCGGACCCATCCGTAAAGATGCGACCTTCATCTTCGGTGACTATGAAGGTCTTCGGCAGTCGCTCGGGGTTACGCAGGGTGGCACGACGTTGTCCGACAATGCCCTCAAAGGGATCCTAAATTTCACGGACCCAACCAAATTCCCATCTGGCTGCGTCGCAACTGCCGTCCCAAACCAGTGTCAGGTGACGGTTAACGCGAACGTGGCAGCCTTCGCCGCAGCCATCTATCCGGCTGCCAATGGTCCTTCGGTGGGTTTAGGCAACACTCCTAAATTTACGAATTCCGTAACACAGCCGACGATTGACAACTTTTGGACGACCAGACTTGACCAAAAGTTTTCAGACAAAGACAACATGGACGCGGTGTACGCCTACGATTCCGGCCATGTCACGGTGCCCGATCTGCAAAACACCAAACTAGGGCTGTTTGCCACGCGGCATCAGTCAGTAGCGATAGAAGAAAATCACATCTTTACTGCGCAGACCAGTAACTCTTTTCGTCTAGGCTTCAATCGATCCGTCGCGAATATCGGTTCGACCCCGATTGCGGTGAGGCCTGGGGCTGATGACCTCACCTTCTCTGCGATTCCGGGGCACTTTGCGCCAGGTTCAAGCGTCCCAGGGCTTAGTGTGTTCCAAGGAGGATTGGGCGGTCCGCCGTATTACTTCTTCCGCTACAACTCATATCAGATTTATGACGACGCCTTCACCACGAAAGGAATCCATGGGATAAAAATCGGTTTCTCGTTCGAGCGAATACAAGATAACGATGGATCTCTCCAGGGTATCAATGGCGCATTTACCTTCAAGACTTTGTCGGATTTCTTGCAGAACAAGCCGTCCAAGTTTTCCGGCGCGCTGCCCACTAGCGGAACCAGCGAGCGTGGTATTCGAGAATCCATCTTCGGCGCCTACTTCCAGGATGATATCCGCGCCCGGTCAAATCTGACCGTAAACGTGGGCCTGCGCTACGAGTTCGCGACGGTTCCTACAGAGGTGCACAACGAGATTACTAACATGGTTCCCCTCACCGCTGCGCAGCCACGACTTGGTTCGCCTTACTTCTCGAATTTTACTCGTCGCGATTTTCAACCTCGCCTTGGTTTCTCATGGGATCCGTTTAAGAACGGAAAGACGGCCGTCCGTGGCAGCGCTGGCGTCTACGATATGCTGCCGTTGCCGTACGAGCTCTTCCTCGGCAACGCAACAACCGCACCTTTCTTCGTCCAAGGTTCGGTAAACAGCGTAGCCGGCTCCCTTAACGGTACGTTTCCGGGAGGCGCGATTGGATTTCTCACGGGGAATCCGAAAACCTTCAAGTATTCCTATGTCCAGCCAGATCCGAAACGACGCTATATCATGCAGTGGAACCTAAACGTTCAGCGCGAACTTACTCCGAACCTGACACTCATGGTCGGATACGTCGGATCGAGGGGTTTGCACCTGCCGATGCATCAGGATGACATGGATTTCGTCATTCCCACGTTGACCTCCGCCGGCTACGTATTCCCGTTCGGCGTAGGCGTAAAGAAACTAAACCCCAACGCAGGAGTGCTGGTCGGCGAAGAGATGCAAAACCACTCCTGGTATGACGCCTTGCAAGTCGAAGTCACGAAAAGGTTGAGCCACGGTCTGCAACTGCACGGATCCTATAGTTGGGGCAGAAACATCGATTACGATTCGGGCACGTTCGCAGGCGATTCGTTCGGGAATGGAGAAACGACCCAACCATGGTTTGACGGCAAGATTTGGCGTGGCTTGACGGATTTCAACATTAGCCAGAACCTGATCATCAATGGCACCTGGAACCTGCCGTCGCCCAAGGTAGGGGACGGAATTGTCCAGCATGTACTGGAAGGCTGGCAGATTGGCGGAATCTTCAAGGCCAATTCAGGTGTGCCTTTCACACCGAACTTTGGCGCAGGCGGGGATCCCGCCGGAGTACTAGGCTCTGACACTACCTTCCTGACGCCCAATCGCAAAATTGGTGGCGACTGCAATACCTTGGTCAATCCCGGTAATCCCAACAACTACATCAAGGCTCAATGCTTTGCCATCCCGACGGCACCCTCCGCTGCCTTCTATACGGCGAACTGTGACCCAATCAAGGGCAAGGGCATCGCCTCTCTTGAGTGTTACAATCTTTTTGGCAATGCCGGTCGCAACATCCTGATAGGACCGGGCCTTGTTAACCTGGACTTTTCGGTCTTCAAGAACAACTACATCAGAAAACTTTCTGAGAATTTCAACATCCAGTTCCGTTGGGAAATATTCAATATCCTCAACCGGGCGAACTTGGCGGTTCCTTCCAGTGCAGCTATTTTTGACGCAGCGGGCAATGATGTTTCAGGGAGCGATATCATTACCTCGACCCAGACGCCATCGCGACAGATGCAGGTGGCACTAAAAGTGATTTTTTAGAAGCGCCGTCGCTTTTAATATGTTTGCGCGTGTTACAACAAGGTTGCGGGAATGAAATCTGATTGACTGGCCTCGGCAGCAAGAGAACGATTTCGATTCAACGATTTGGCTAGACACCCGTCGGCTTTTGTGGTTTAAACAGTCCGCCGGAAATCCTCTCAAGGTGAGAAATGAAAAAACTTCTAGTCGTTCTGACGCTGGTTCTGGTCTGGATGGGGACGTCTTCAGCGCAAGAGAAGTCGCCGCTCCGGCTTGTCCAAACTATTTCCCTGACGGGGCTCCGGCGTCATTGGGACCATTTCGGTGTGGATGTGAAGGGCAATCGACTCTTCCTCACATCAGAGGATGAGCCAGTTGTCGACGTTTTTGATTTGAAAACCAACAAACTGATCCACACCATCACCGGGACCAAGGGATCCCACAACGTGCTGGCTTTCCCAGAGATGAAAAAAATCTTTGTTGTGGACGGAGAAGCTTCCGAGCTCAAAATCTACAATTACGACACGTACGAATTGGTGGGCCACACCGAGTTGACCATTGATGCGGACCCCGCAGTATACGATCCGGCAACGAAGTATCTTTACGTCGTGAACGGCGGTCGCGCAGCTAAAACACCGTACTGCCTGGTCAGCGTCGTGGATACCGTAAGCGGTAAGAAGCTGGAGGACATCAAGCTGGATACTAACCGCTTGGAGTCCATGGCGCTTGAAAAATCTGGACCACGTCTCTTCGTCAACATGACGGGTGCCAACAAAATCGGAGTGGTGGATCGCCAAAAGCGCACCGTGGTTGATACGTGGCCTGTCACAGCAGCCATCGAAAACGTGCCGATGCAGTACGACGAATCCACGCATCGTCTATTTGTGGCCACGCGCAAGCCTTCCAGATTGGTGGTCGTGAACACTGACACGGGCAAGGAAGTCACCAACCTGCCGACGGCCGATTCCGTAGACGATTTGGCTTACGACGCTGCCAATCACCGCATTTATCTGCCGGGCGGAAATTTGAACGGTGCAGTTGGTGCGGTCACGGTGATCCAGCAAAAGGACGCGGACCATTATGAAGTGATTGCAAACATCCCGACCAAACCCGGCGCCAGGACGGCGCGTCTGGTGCCCGAACTTAATAAGTACTACGTCAGCGTTTCGACGAAAGGCCCGCAAGAGGCGCAAATCCTGGTGTATGACGTGGTTCCTTAAGTGGATTTTGCGATCCATCTCAACTCCGGCTAACTGCAAGGGAGGGTTAACTGATGCGATGCAGATTTGTATTGATATCCGCACTTGAGATTGTCGGGGTTTTAATTGTTGCCCCCAAGTTTGGCGCGCAGGTATCAAACGCCGGCAAGGCACCGGAAACGCCAGCTCCTCTGGTCAGGCCCGGTCCTTGGCGAGGCGTGGGTCCTGTTGCGCCGTGTGTGCTCCCCTGGGGCGGAATATATTCATGCCCTCCAGCTCCGACAACAGTCGCGATTCGTGCCGGCAGAATGTTCGACAGCCTCAGCGGCAAGATGTTGACTAAACAGGTTGTGATTATTGAAGGTCAGCGAATCACTGACGTAGGACCGGACGGCTCCATCACGATTCCCGCGGGAACCCGAGTGATT
>Ga0210400_10005567_pt1 | contig 10674 bp, 8 predicted proteins | sample IncBWH26MmetaG_FD_155456 | JGI IMG/M metagenome (GOLD analysis project Ga0210400, IMG submission 155456) | Forest soil microbial communities from Barre Woods Harvard Forest LTER site, Petersham, Massachusetts, United States - Inc-BW-H-26-M | ecosystem: Environmental > Terrestrial > Soil >... | reverse complement strand
CGGCGCCGCGCACGCTGTGCAGTTTACCCATGCGCAGAATGACGAACTTCTCCCAGACATTGGCCATCCTGAGTGAGGCGGCGACGATGGCGGCCACCACCAGCAACGCCACGCCCAGATATAGATTCTCCCGATAGCCGGTGAGCAGTCCCGCTGCTACCAGGACGAACACCAGGAAGGAGGTTATTGCATTCATGCGCGCTCCAGCAGGGCCGGCGCGGGGGTCCCGCGCCGGCCCGAAGAGGATCCAATACGGGGTCTAGTGAAAGTGGAAGCCGCCGCTGGCCGACAAACCCACGATGCCGACGATGATGAGATACGCCGCGACAATGTAGTTGAGCAGTTTGGGCGCAACCAGAATCAGGACGCCGGCAATCAGGGCCGCCAGGGGCCCGATGGTGAGGTGCAGGTTCATGCGAGGTTCTCCTTGATGACTGCGCGTAGCGTACGCCTTCGGCACTGCAGCGGCTCGGTTCAGTGCGGCGTCAGTTCCCGTTCAATCGCGTCCACCAGCCGCGCGTCCCCGGGCGGCATGTCGGGCGAAAAGCGCGCCACGGTGCGGCCGTCCCGCGAGATCAGGAATTTCTCGAAATTCCACAGTACTTCGGGCGCCGGATTCGGCGTCACGTTGAAACCCTTGAGTTTTTCCCGGAATGAGTCGCTGTCGAGCGCCTTGGGCTGTGCCGCAATCAGCGCGGCATACAGTGGATGCTTTTTCGGACCCACGACCTGCATCTTCGAGAACAGGGGAAAATCCACCGCGTAGTTGACCGCGCAGAAGCTGGCGATCTCATCGTTGCTGCCCGGTTCCTGCCCGGCAAAGTCGTTGCTGGGAAACCCCAGCACGACCAATCCCTGCTCGCGGTAGCGCGTATACAGTTCTTCCAGGCCTTCATACTGTGGCGTCAGGCCGCACTTGGAGGCGGTATTGACCACCAGCAAGACCTTGCCGGCATAGTCGCCCAGGCTCGCGGTCTTGTGGTCAATGGTTTCCAGCGGGATCTGCTGCAAAGTACTCATGATGTCCCTCATCCTTCATTGGGGCTTTAAATTCTGCGCCCGGCGCTTGTCAGCACCATGACCGCTGCGGGCAGCCGGATCAAAATTACCAAGGATTTGCATGAGGGTGTCGAAATCGACAGGTTTGACGACATGGGCGTCAAACCCCGCGGCCGTGGCGCGGCGAATATCTTCGGCGTGGCCGTAACCGGTGACCGCGACGATCTGCGTGGCCAGCAGTTGCGGTCGCAAGCGCGCCGCGACCTCGTAACCGCTCATGTCCGGCAGGCCCACATCCAGCAGAATGACCTCCGGAGAACTGGCCTGCGCGTGCTCCAGGGCTTCCCGTGCCGTGTAGACAATATCAATGCTGTGACCTTCCAGTTCCAGAATGACCGCCAGGGAATTGGCCGCGTCCTCATTGTCATCGACCACCAGAATGCGCTTGCCCGCCAGTTTTTTTGCTTCTCTGGCGACCGGCGTGTGCTGGGGCGCCGCGATCAGGGGCAGGTGGATTTCAAAGCTGGAACCCTGGCCGGGGCCTTTGCTGCGGGCGCTCACCCGGCCGCCATGCATGTCGATGAGCCGCTGGACCACCGAGAGTCCGATGCCAAGACCGCCCTGCGATCGGTCCAGGGAGCGGGCGCCCTGCACGAACAGATCAAACAGCCGGGGTAGCAGCTCGGGGGCGATGCCGACGCCATTGTCGGTGACCGCGATAAGGGCCTCAGCATCCTGTTTTTCCAGTGACAAGCGGATCTCGCCACCCGGGTCCGTGTATTTCGCCGCATTGCTCAGGATGTTGGCGACGCTTTGCACCAGACGGGCGTGGTCGCCATTGACGTACAGTGGCTCGGTAAAGCCGCGGACCAGCAGGCGGTGATCCTTTTCGCGCAGCAGGGGTTCGATGGTTTCGCGCGCCTGCGCGACCACGGCCGTCAGTTCCACCGCGGCGCGCCGCAGTTCGATACGACCTTGCGAAATCCGCGACATGTCCAGGAGATCATCCACCAGCCGGGTCAGGTGTGTGACCTGGCGTTTCACCAGTGCGACCACTTTCTGCAGCTTCGGGTCCGGGATCTGGCGGGCCAGGACTTCGCTGGCGGTTTGAATGGGGGCCAGGGGGTTGCGCAACTCATGCGCGAGCATGGCCAGGAACTCATCCTTGCGGCGGTTGGTATCGTGCAAGGCGTCGGAGGCGATTTTCAACGCCGTTTCGGAAGCCTGCAGGCTGTTGAACTGTGCGCGCATCTGGTACTGGCGTGCGCGGGCCCGCAGCGCCGCCTTCAGCGAACTGATCAGCGTCCGAATGGTGGTGGGGCGCTCCAGCACCGTCACGTTTCTCATGGCAGTGAGAATATGATCCGCGCCGGGGGATCCATGACCGGTTCGGCACAGCAGCACCGCGGGAATGTCGGACCAGGCGGGTTGCTCCGCCAGCAGCATGAGCAAGGTGTCAATGTCCGGGTCGTGAAAGACGTGGTCGGTGAGCAACAAGGCGCCGACCGACTCCCGTGCCGCCGCGGTCAGCGCCTTCACGTCTGCGCAGACGACGCACAGCAGACCCGCGCGTCGCAGCAGTGCCTCGCTCACTTCGGCATCACGCCGCGTCGCGGGGAGCACAAGCACGCGATTCTCGGCGGCCGGCTGCATGCGCGGCTACTCGGCCCGTTTGCGCTTGTCGGACTCCACTTCCACCGGCACCCCGGTCAGTACGCCACGCAGCATCATCAGGGGTTCACTCAGCTGGATCCCGGAACGGGCGAATGCCAGCTCCCGGATCGATCCCTCATGCCCGCCACTGCGCTTCTTCAACACTGAGATTGCCTTCTTGACGGCGCCGTAATGCTCGAAATAGCGCAGCATGATCACCGAGTCGGCCAGGTAACTCGCGTCGACCGGCGAACTCATGTTAGCGCCCATGATGCCGCTCTGCGCCACGATCAGGAATGTCGCGACTCCCTGCAAGTTAAGGTACGACAACAACTCATGAAGTTGCGCGGTCAGAAAGTTGTTCTGCGGCATCGTATTCAGATAGCCATTGAGACTGTCGATGATCACGACCCGGGCGCCGCGCGCCACGCTGCCACGGATCATGTCGGCGAATTCGCCCGGTGAGATCGCGGCCGGGTCGATTTGATGAATTTCGATCTGCCCGCCGCCTGCACCCTCGTGCACCTGCATGCCGATGCCCTCCGAGCGGGTCAGCATGGCGGCGCGGGTTTCATCGAACAGGAAAGCGGCGGCATGATCGCCGCGCTGCGTCGCGGCAACGGCATATTGAACCGCAATGGTCGATTTGCCCGATCCGGGCGGTCCGATCAGCAAGGTGCTCGAACCGCGATCCACGCCGCCACCCAGCAGGGTGTCAAGCGATGCGACACCGCTCTTGATCAAGTGCCTTTGAAACTCGAGCGCGTGCTGCGAGGACACCAGGCGCGGAAAAATGCCCAGGCCGCCCTGCCGTATGGCGAAATCGTGGAAGCCGCTGACGAAATCGCTGCCGCGGAACTTGATGACTTCGATCTGACGATGGGTCTGCCCATAAGCCGGGGCCCGCGAATGCAGCGCAATGACCCCATGCGCGATACTATGCAGCTGCAGATCCGGCCCTTCGGCCGTGCGATCATCCAGCAGCACCACCGTGCAGCGGCGACCAATGAAGAACTGCTTCAGGGCGAGAATCTGCCGCCGGTAGCGCAGGGAGCTTTGGGCGAGCAGGCGCAATTCCGAGAGTGAGTCCAGCACCATCCGCGCGGGTTCCACCCGTTCGATGGCCTCGATGATCGAGCGGGTCGTTTCCCCCAGTTCGACCTCGGATGGCGGCAACATGGTCAGTTGCTCATCGCCCTCCAGCTCCTTTTCAGTCGCAATCAGTTCCAGGATTTCGATTCCGCTCAAGTCCCAGCCGTGTGACAGGGCGCCTTCCTCGAGCTCCTGCTTGGTTTCCGACAGCGTCACGTACAGACATCTCTCACCGGCGCGCTTGCCTTCCAACAGGAATTGCAGGGCAAACGTGGTTTTGCCGGCGCCCGGATTGCCGTCGATCAGGTACAGCCGCTCGGCGATCAGACCCCCATGCAGGACCTCATCCAGGCCAGGAACACCGGTGTGCGCTCGGTGCGAATTCTTCTGCATGTCTCGTCCTGAGGCTAGTTGTCCTGCCCTCAGAGTGGTCGGAATCATATGGCACGCCAATTGCACGGTTACTCACGGACGTGGCCGCAAAACAGCATCCGGATGCCAGAATTGTCCTACAGGGGCGAGTCGGGTGACGGCAGCCCGTTGCAATGGCTGCACATGCGTGAAACGATTTGGTTCTCCCATTCGCGGCAGGGCGGACCTTGGCATGTCACTTACTCTTTACTATCACCCGCTGGCCTCCTACTGCTGGAAAGTGCTCATCGCGCTGTACGAAAACGCAGTCCCGTTCGAAAAGCGGATCATCAATCTGGCAGATCCTGCGGACAAAGCGGCGCTTGAAGCGCTGTGGCCGCTGGCCAAGTTTCCCGCCATCCGCGATCACAGCCGGGGACGTGATCTGGCGGAAACCTCGATCATCATCGAGTACCTGGATCGGTACTGGGCGGGTCCGCATCCGCTGCTTCCGGGCAATTGGGATGACGCCCTGGAGGTGCGTCTGTGGGATCGCGTGTTCGACAACCATCTGCAGGGCCCCATGCAGCAGCTAGTGACCGATCGCATGCGCGACACGCATTTGGATCTGACCAAGGAACGCACGACAATGGTGAAGGCGTATCACATGCTGGATCGGCACCTGGTGTCCCGGACCTGGGTCGGCCGGGAAGCCTTCAGCATGGCCGATTGCGCGGCGGCGCCCGCGCTGTTCTATGCCAGCACGCTCGAACCCATTGGCGCTGATCTGGGGCACCTGAGCGCGTACTTCGAGAGACTCCTGAAGCGTGCTTCGGTGCAGCGGGTACTCGAGGAGGCCAAACCTTACCTGCAGTATTATCCCTTCGCGGACAATATCCCGGCGCGGTTTCGCTAGGCGCTTCGCGGGGCCCGCAGCACTCGCCATCGGGTTAAGTGCTCGCAGGAATTGGCGCATGGGTCTTGCGTCCTTAAAAAGGGCGCTCTAGATTGGGTGCTTTATATCACCGACGCCCATCGGTGCCCGGAGAAATAAAACGTGGGACGGCGACTACCCCCAGCGACCCGGATGCTCAAACCGCAGGCCGATCTCGACTTTCTTGTCGGGGGCGGCGAGATGGGCGAACGGATGCGGGCGCTCGATTGGTCCAGGACCCCGCTCGGGCCGGCGGCGAGCTGGCCGCAATCCCTCAAGACCATCGTCCGCGTGATGCTCGATTCGCGCTATGCGATGTGGATGCTGTGGGGGCCGGAGCTGACCTTTTTCTGCAACGACGCCTACCTGCCCACGGTGGGCATGAAGCGCGACTGGGTGCTGGGGGCGCGGTCCGACAAGGTGTGGGAGGAAATCTGGCCGGATATTGGCCCGCGGATCCAGCGGGTTCTTGCCGAAGGGCGTGCGACCTGGGATGAGGGATTGCTGCTGTTCCTGGAGCGCAACGGCTATCCGGAGGAGAGCTACCACACCTTCTCCTACAGCCCCATTTACGACGATCACAATCGCATCGCCGGCATGCTGTGCGTGGTGACGGAAGTGACCGATCGGGTGATCGGTGAACGGCGCCTGCGAGTCCTTCGGGATCTGGCGCTATCGCCCCGAGCAGAACTCACCGAGCCTGCCATCAAGCGGCTCATCGAGGTGCTCGCGGACAATCCCCTCGATGTCGCGTTCGCCGCCTTGTACCTGCTGGATCCGGCACACCAATCATTCGGGCTCACCCACCATTTCGGCAGTCTGCCGGCTTCATTGCTGCCGCGGCAGATACCGCTGGCCGATGCGCACCGGCACTGGCGGATCGGCCAGGTGCTGCACAACGGCACGCCGCAGCTGGTGCAGCTGGAGCGCGGCGCGCAGACCATTTGCGCACCGCTGTGGCCGGATCCGGTGAGCCAGGCCTTCGTACTGCCCATTTCGCCGGGCGCGGCAACCTGCATTGCGGTGCTGGTGATGGGTGTGTCGCCGCGCCGACCGTTTGACGATGGCTATCGAGGGTTTTTTGATCTGGTCGTCGGCCAGTTCGCGGCGGCGATTTCCGATGCGCAGGCTTATGAGACGGAGCGGGCGCGCGCCGCTGCACTGGCGGAGGTCGATCGCGCCAAGACCGCGTTCTTCTCCAATGTCTCGCATGAGTTCCGGACCCCCCTGACGTTGCTGCTGGGCCCGCTGGAGGATGCGCTCCAGAATCCCGCCGGAGGCTTGCAGGGGGCATCACTGGATAGTGCCCACCGCAATGCGCTGCGCCTCCTGCGGCTGGTCAATACGCTGCTTGATTTCTCCCGCATCGAAGCCGGCCGTGTGCAGGCGCACTATGTGCCGACCGATCTGGCCGCCGCCACGCAGGAACTCGCCAGCGTGTTTCAGTCGGCCATGGCGCGCGCGGGACTGCGCTACGTGATCCGCAGCGAGGCGCTTTCGCAGCCGATCTACATCGATCATGAGATGTGGGAAAAAATCGTCCTGAATCTGCTGTCGAATGCATTCAAATACACCCTGGAGGGCGAGATCCGGGTGGAACTGACTGCCACAGACTCCGGAGCACAGTTGCTCGTGACGGACACGGGGACGGGAATCCCTCCGGCGGCACTGCCACAGCTGTTTGATCGATTCTATCGGGTGCCGGGCGCCCACGGCCGCACCCATGAAGGATCGGGCATCGGGTTGTCGCTGGTGCGTGAGCTCGTGACGCTGCATGGCGGGTCGATCGAGGTTGACAGCGCGATCGGTCAAGGCAGCGTTTTCCGGGTCACGATTCCGTTCGGCTCCGCCCATCTGCCAAGCGCCCAGGTGGGCGATGCCGGCAATCCCTTCATGGTGCCCAACGCCGCGCGGGCATTGATTGCGGAGGTCCAGCGCTGGTTGCCGGACACGACGCCTGCCCAGGACAAGGAGGCGGTGCCGGCGCTGCCACCGGCCGCAATGTTGGCTGCGGATTCGGCGACGACTGAAAAGGCGACGGTGCTGCTCGTGGACGATAACCGCGATATGCGGGAGTACGTTACCCGACTCCTCAGTCGGCGATTCACGGTGATTGCCGCCGAGGACGGCATCCAGGCGCTCGAGCGGCTGGATGCTGGGGTGCGGCCGGATCTCGTGCTGTCCGATGTGATGATGCCGCGTCTTGACGGCTTCGGTCTTCTCAAGGCTTTGCGTGATCGGCCGCCGACTGCGACCACACCGGTGATCTTTCTCTCGGCGCGCGCCGGCGAGGACGCGCGGATCGAGGGATTTGATAGCGGCGCCGATGACTATCTCATCAAGCCCTTCAGTGCGCGCGAATTGCTCACGCGCGTCGAGACGCACATCCGCTTGAGCCGACTGCGGCGCGCGGCGACCGAACACATCAAAGTCAGCGAGGAGCGCCTGCGCCTGGCCATTGACGAGGCGCGCATGGGCACCTGGGACCTGGATCTGCGCACCGGTGAGTCGCGCTGGAGCCGGTCCCATTATGAATTGCTGGGCTATGCTCCCCCTGAGGACCTCTCCGAGTTCGCCAACTACCAGATGTGGATCAGCCGCGTTCTTCCCGAGGACCGGGAATCGGCGCAGAAGGCACTCTTTGGCGCCCGCGACACCCATTCATTGTATTCGCACGAGTACCGAATCGTTCGGGCCGATACCGGAGCGGTGCGTTGGGCGCGCGCTCTGGGGCGCTTTTTGTACGATGAGTCGGGGACCGCGCTGCGCAGCGTGGGTGTGGTCTTCGACGACACGGATCGCAAAGTCGCCGAAATAGCCCTGCGGGATGCCGACCGGCGCAAGGACGTATTCCTGGCGACCCTGGCGCATGAGCTGCGCAATCCCCTGGCTCCGATCCGCAATGCTGCCCAGGTGCTCGCCGCGCCGAATTTGAAACCGGAGCAGTTGCAATGGGCGCAGACCGTCATTCAGCGTCAGGTCAAACACATGGCTTGGTTGCTGGATGATCTGATGGATGTGGCGCGCATCACCCAGGGAAAACTCGAACTCAAGAAACAGCGCATTGCCCTCAATACCGTGGTCGATTCGGCCGTGGAGGCGTCACGACCCTTGTTCGACAGCAAAAGTCACCAATTCACGGTCACGCTTCCCGCCGAGCAACTGTATCTGGATGCCGACCCCGTGCGTCTGTCACAGGTGCTGGCGAACCTGCTCACGAATGCCGCCAAGTACACCGATCCGGGCGGCCAGATCACGCTCTCGGGGCAGCGTGAGGATGGCATCCTGGCGCTGTCGATCAAGGACAATGGCATCGGTATCAAGCATGCCTCGCTCAGCCAGATCTTTACGATGTTTTCCCAGGTGGAGGAGGCGTTGACGCGCTCGGAGGGCGGCCTCGGCATCGGTCTTGCGCTGGTGAAGGGCCTGACGGAGTTGCACGGCGGCACCGTGGATGCAAGAAGCGCCGGACTGGGTCAGGGAAGTGAATTCATCGTGCGCCTGCCGATCGCGACATCCGCAGCCCGATCCGTAGCCGCCGCCGAGTTTCCCCAGGACAAGCAAGCGGGACGGCGGATACTGATTGCGGACGATAACAAGGATGCCGCCCAGACCCTCGCCCTGCTGCTGGAGATGTCCGGACATGATGTGCGGGTGGTTCACGACGGACGTGCTGCCCTGTCGCTCGCTCACACGTTCCGCCCGGAGGCGGCGTTTCTCGACATCGGCATGCCGCAGCTGGATGGACACGAGGTCGCCCGGGCACTGCGGCGGGAGCCCTGGGGCGCAAATATCTACCTGATCGCCCTCACCGGTTGGGGCCAGGAAGGCGACCGGCAGCGCGCCATTCAGGCGGGCTTCGATCGGCACCTGACCAAGCCCATCGATCCGGATAGCCTGGAAGAGTTGATCTGGCGCGAGGCGAGGTCGGAGGAAGGTGCCCGGTAGCGCAGCCGACACCTCAACCGGCACCAGAATCCCAGTACTGCTCCATCCGGCGTCGCGTGGCCTCCTCAGGCAGACGGCCGCGCGCGGCTGCCTGGTTATCGATCAAGTGCGGGACTTGCGTGGAGCCGGGTATGGCGCAGGTGACTGCAGGGTGGGAGATCACATACTTGAGCAGAAACTGGCCCCAGCTGCTGACATCAATATCGGTGGCCCACGCCGGCAATTTCCGGGTTTGTGCCCGACGCAGCAGGTTGCCGAAGCCGAAGGGCACGTTGGCGAGCACGGCGACATGCTTTTCCGCAGCCAGGGGCAGCAGAGTCTGGGCGGCATCCCGGTTGTCCAGGGAGTAGTCGACCTGTACGAAGTCCAGCGGATACTTGCGCAGATACCCGATCATCTGCTCGTGCTGGCCGACCCGCGAGGTGGTAATGCCGATGTAGCGGATCTTCCCGGCCTGTTTCCACTGCTGCATCAAGGGCAGCAATGCCTCGACGCCATCCAGGTTGTGAACTTGTAACAGATCGATCTTTGCGGTGCGCAGGCGCATCAGGGAGCGCTCGAAGCTCGCCTGGCCGCCGACGCCGCCCCCGCGAAAACCCGCGCCGCTGGCCGTGAGCTTGGTGGCGATGAACATCCGCTCGCGGCTGCCGGCCAGGGATTCGCCGATGAGCTCTTCGCTGTCACCGTAGGCGGCTGCCGTGTCGATCACCGTCCCGCCCAGCTGTTGCATGCGCTGGATCTGCGCGAGTATCGGCTCACGCTCATCGGGCGCGAATTTGTCAGTTCCCAGACCGATGGCCGGCAATCTCTCACCGCTTGCCGGAATGACCTTGGTAATCAGGGGCAGGGCGGGGTCGGATGCCCAGGCGGGACCCGCCAGCCATGCGCCGGCGCCGACCGCCGCAGCGCCGCGCAGGGCATCACGTCGTGACAGAGGCGAGACGGGTAATGGTTTCATGGCATCTTTCCCTTCCGGCGCGGGGCGCGCGCTATGCTCAACTCTACCGCGTTGCGAGGGGCGCCGGACAGGGCGCCAAGGGCGAAGACTCGGGCCAAGTTGGCGCTATGGCGGATATACTTCGATGAACATCAAGGCAGCCGGATAAAGACATGATCAAGGTGCTGGTTATTCTTGCGGTCATTCTGATAGGCGGTTTTGCCGGTTTTACCTGGCTCACCATGCACTGGGCCTATTCCACGGGTGAGCGTGCCGGCTATGTGCAGAAGTTCTCAAAGAAAGGCTGGGTGTGCAAGACGTGGGAGGGCGAGATGGCGATCGTCAACATGCCCGGTACCCTGTCCGAGAAATTCCTCTTCACGGTCGTGGATGACAATGTGGCCGCCTCCATCAACAAGAGCCTGGGCAAGCGGGTCGCGCTGCACTACGACCAGCACCGCTGGATCCCCAATTCCTGCCTCGGCGATACCGAATATTTTGTATCTGAAGTGCATGTGATGGAGTAGGACGGGACGTGCCTTACTCCATGACACTGGGCGGCACGACGCACGCGTTTTCCGACCTGCGGGCGGTCTTCGCCGCCGCGACACCGCTACGGTCCGGTGACGCCCTCGCTGGAATCGCGGCCAGCAGCATGGAAGAGCGGATGGCCGCGCGCTATGTGCTGGCCGAGCTGCCGTTGCGTCAGCTGCTCAATGAGGCGCTGATTCCCTACGAACAGGATGAAGTGACGCGGCTG
>Ga0210400_10005566_pt1 | contig 10675 bp, 2 predicted proteins | sample IncBWH26MmetaG_FD_155456 | JGI IMG/M metagenome (GOLD analysis project Ga0210400, IMG submission 155456) | Forest soil microbial communities from Barre Woods Harvard Forest LTER site, Petersham, Massachusetts, United States - Inc-BW-H-26-M | ecosystem: Environmental > Terrestrial > Soil >... | reverse complement strand
AGTGTACTATTCTTGGCTACTCTAATGGTTAGGTTAGCAGAAGAACAATTAAAAACCGTAGATCCTTCATCGGAATAGACGGTACCGGAGATAACTATGCCGACTGCTGGAAAACTCCAGCAGGTGCCGTTGTTGGTGCCATTGGTGGAATCCGCATCCAAAGTAACTGTCGCGGATGTGCCATCGCAATCAGAATACGACACAGTTACGTGCGTGATGGTGGAGGTTGCGTTGTTAAAGTGCGCCAACCATTTGTTGGTAGGCTGGTTGTCCGAGGTTATGGTTATATGATTGCCCACAGCCCCCGTGATCGTGACTGTGTTTGAGAATGTGTAGAGCGGAGTAGTGCCGCCGGCGTCGTTGGCAAACTTCAGAGTAGAACCGGCCGTCGTGTCAGTAAGATTATAAAATGTCGTGGACGTGCTGCCGCCAATGGTTGAAATTCCAGACGCGTTAAATACTACAGTGCTTGTACCTTGAGTGAATGTCCCGTTGTTGGTAAAGTTACCGCCGTCAGTGATAGTGGACGCATTGCCAGTAAGTGTACCACCGGCAGAAATAGTAATTCCCCCGGTCGCAGTCAAAGCATAATTAGTTCCAGTGGTTGTTAAATTTGCTGTGGCCGAAGTCGTTCTTTGGATAGTCACAGAACCTGTGACCGTAGTTGCCCCACCCAAGCTGACTGTAAGAGCTTGTGTAGTGCTGGCCGTTGGATTTATAAGTAAATTCCCGCCAATGGTCGTAGTGCCGGAGCCAAATGAGTATGCTGTGGCGCCAGTGATCGTCGGTGCTATAGTTAAATTGTTGTAAGCATTGGCACCAGTGAGAGCTGGGATAGTTATAGCGGTATTGCTGCTGGCCGAAAAATTGATAGTAGAGGTGCTAGCCGTGAACGTACCATTGACTGTTAGAGGAGCGGTATTGGAAGGAGCCAAAGTAATGGTCACGCCATCCCACCAATCATTACTGCCGTGTGTCTGGTTGCCAGGGGCGGTTGGGGTTTCCGTACCGCTACTTGAAAGAAGTCTTGTCTCGATAATCCCATCATTCGTGGCCGCGTTGCTTACGCGAATAGCGTAACTCCCGCCACCCGTCCCAGTAGAAGCCGTGTAACCGCCGGTTGATGATCCGGAATAATTTGAAGCCATAGCCACAGCTAAGGCACTTGATGAAACTGCGTTCACCGGAGGTGGAAGAACATCGTGAGCGCCGGCATTCCCCGTGGCTCCGCAGCTTGATTTAGCATCTAAGGGTGTAGAACTGGCACCGGAGACTCTAATAATATAAACCTCATGGTAAGCAGAAGTACTCTGGGTCCACGTTAAATTTGGTGCTGATGCTCCGCGCACGATATAGTCTGCGGTGTACCTAAAACCAATACCAGCAGCTCCCGCTGTCACCCCATTACATATATTGGTCCAGCCAGTCGGTGGCGTCCATGAAGTTGATGTTGTATCAACGATGCCAAGCGCGACCAAAACATCACCCTGAACTGTCCCAGTAGGCTCAGCTAACGTTGGACTAGTCGCTGTAGCTACGGTTTCTGATTCAGTTTGGTAAGCGACGGTGCTGGTGCTGCCAGCTCCGGTCAAATTCCAGGTTCGATTCCCGGCATTCAAAGTCGTACTCGCCGCTACGGTCATGGATCCTGCTACTGTAATCGTGCCTGTGCCGCCGGTTTGGGTGGTAATAGTCGGAGTGCCAGATGATGAGCTAAAAGTTAAATTTTTGAAAGTCCAGCCCACTGCCCCGCTTGCTGCGCCAAAATTTTTGGCCGATGCCACGTTTTGTACAAAGGTTGTTGAACTATCCAAGGTAATTGCGCCAGTACCGACAACGTTGCCATTGACTGTCGTAGTGCCAGTGTTGGATCCGGTACAACTGGAATTGCCATCACAATAAGTGCCGTTGACTGTGAGGTCTCCGCTGATAGTATTTGAAAATGCCCCGACACCCACGCTATAAGTCTGGCTGGCATCCACAGTAAGACTACTCATTTTGACGCTGGTGGCTTGAGTCAGAGTAGTGTTGGTGCTATTTACAGAAATCTGTACGGCGCCCAAATCCTGCAGACTAGCCGTACTGTCTGTCAAAGTTTGTCCGCTCGTGCCGGATTTGAAAACAATTGTGCCAGAACCTTTAGTGAGAGTCGATCCAGAATTCAATGTTAAGTTACCAACCAAGTTTACAGTACCTGAACCCAAAATAAAGATTGCGGTATTCGTCACGGTAGTGTTACCAGTAATGGTAATGGCAGAATTATTTGTCAGCGCTGTTGCCGTAAGGGCATTGGCCGCGTTGCCGACAGTTAAATCACCCTGGATCAAAAGTGTAGCTGGTAAAGTATAAGTCACTGTGCCTGCTGGCGTAAGTGTGAGATGTCCATATCCAGGAGTCGCAACGCCAAAAACAGTTTGAGCGCTAGTTTGGTTGTAAATAGTCGTACTCGTAGCACCGAAAGTGAAAGTGCCAAAGCCAGTCGGGAAAACTTGTGTTGTGCCGTCCATCTGAAAAGTGGCCAAGTTGGTGACATTAAATGTCGCGGTTCCGGCACCTGCAATGTTCTGGCTGCCATTTTTGAATAATACTCCGGAGGTAACCCCATCTCCTACCGTAAGGTTGCCGGTTACGTTTGTGGATGTAATTGCAGCACTCAAACTTGCTCCTGTAGCCGCAGTATTTTTTATTAACAAGTTTGCATATGCTGCAGTGCTTGGTGGAAAATTTATAGTTTGGGCAACAGTATCACAATAACAAAATGTACTTGTCGTTCCTGGAACAAATGTTGCGGAACCGGCCGGCACAGTTAGCGCACCTTTAAGGTTTACTGCTGCGGCACCTCCAGACATATCCAGCACGTGATTGGCGATGGTAGTTGCGTTTACAAAAGTTAAACCACCGTTGAAATTTATGGTTCCTGTGGTAACTACAATTTTATTTACAAAGCTCGCTGTCGAAGTCGAGCCCGCCATGGTATATAAACCTGTGAAAGTCGCTGTTCCCGCGTTGACGTTTATGGCGCTGGTCACCGCAGCACTCGGCTGGTTGTGTGTGACAGTGCCGCTGACAGTCAAGGTCTCATTTGCATTACTAGCAGTACCCAAACTGATAGACTGCGCTGTAGCCGCGGCCGACAAAGTTAAGTTACTGGTGATAGTTAAACAAGTTACGTTTGTAGCGCAAACTGCACCGCCACCGGCACCGTTTGTAAGAGTCAGCGCAACGCCACTGGGAACGGTCAAATTATTGAGCGTAAGATTTGCTCCAGCCCCAATCGTGGGCGTAGCTCCAGTTGCTTGAATTGTCCCGGTAATACTTGTAGTTCCAGTTCCTGTCAAAATAGATGAAGCGCCCGATACAGTCAGAGTTCCGGCTGAACCGCTATGAGTACCGTTGTTTGTATAATTGCCAGAAACTGTAGTGAGGGCAGTTGATGTCAAAGAACCGCCATTATTAATGACAAGATTTCCATTTACAGTAAGAGCATTAGCGCCCATAGCTAAAGTTCCTGTTATGTTGCCGCTAGTACAAGTTTGTGCAGCTGAAAATGTGATCGAGCCGCTGCTAACCGTACACGTCGACCAGTTACCGATCGCTGTGGTGTAACTCCAGGTAACTGCAGCGCTGTTCTGTACAGTTAGAACGGTGGATGCAGCTATGGTAACCGTTCCAAGGTTATTGACTGTGGAAGTGCCATTAAAAGTGATTGTGCCGGCGTTGGTAGTGGTAAGCTGCGCGTTACCGGCTGTACCGCCGAAGGTAATATTGCCATTTACAGTCAAAACAGCGGCACCTAATTTCAAAAGCGCAACACCAGTGGAGCCGCCGGTAATCGTCGTCGCTCCGGTCCCTGTAAGCATCGAGCAGCTTCCTCCGCTTAAATCTATAGATGAGTTACCTGCCACTGTGCCGCCAGTAATCCCCACCGTGCCAGCACCGGAAACTGTCAACACGCCGGTATTGGACCCTGCGCAAGCAATTTTTTCATGACCCGAAGCTATCAAAGACGCTGGCATCGATATTGAACCCACGGTAAGACTTCCCGCTCCAGTCGAGCTGCCCATGGTTACTGTTTCAGGGAAAGCAGCATCATTCGCCGTGAAAGTTAAAGCATTGGTCACGGTCAAAGTGAAAGTATCATTTATGGTAACACCATTGCCCGGCGTAAGATCAGCGTGGTCAATAGTTAGAGAAGAGACAGTGGTACTAGCGCCGACAGTCATCACAGTATTCGATCCTATATGCACAGCGTCTGTGCTTACGGGCGCACTGCCCCCAGCACCGCCATTACAAAAAGCCCAGTTCCCTGCCACGCTCCATGTGCCAGTCGCAATCGACGTGCAAGTTTTCGTTAAGGATATGGTTCCCGGAGTTGCTGGTAAAGGAAGACTGGTATTGCAGGTAGCTACGGTACAAGTAACTGTGTTCGAAAGCTTCGCCGTAAATGATGTGGCAGTCGCAGTAGATGCAACATCCACGACTAAATAAACACAAACAGGAGTCCCGAATGCCACGCTAATAGCCATACCGCTGACAGCAGTTACGGCACCGGATGCACCCACTGAAGCAGCTGTACCAGATAAAGTATCCAACAAGGGGTCGGCATCGTTACAATTTGTATTATTGTTGGTACTTGTATAGATCCTCATATTGCTAAACCCGGTATTTGCAGCAGGAGTCATAGTCAATATAGGATTCAGTACCGATACTGTAGCCGATCCGCTAGTACCATTACAGGTTGCCTTATACGACGATTGGGCGTAAAGCTTCGTTGATGGATAATTCGTGGAGAAAGTAGCGTTGACCGTACTCGCCCACGAAACCGCACTACACGCTGCTGCTTGTGCTGATTCTATCTTTGGCAAAAACGCAACCTGCGATCCGTCTGAATGCCTAAGCAAAACTGAGCCGAAATAAATAATAAATCCAATAACAAAAAAGACACCAACGTAAAGGATGGGCCTTAAGAATTTGCTATTCTTCTGACTCTCAGCGACCATTGTTTTTTTGTTTCGATTTTTTTCCGCCGCAAAAATTACACATTCTTGGCGGATCCGCCTTTGGCGGAATTTTTGTTTCTCTAAGTTGCCTATTTTGGGCAGAACTTATTTGATACTTAACTTAAATATATTATAGCATATTTACCGAAACTTTGCAAGCGCTTTTAAACATTTTTTTCTTCGGATGATTCATTGCGTTTCACAAAACAAAAAAACCGCCAAACCACAGCTTGTTATAAAAATTCATTAATAAATTATCAATCCCCTGACAATCCTGCTTGGTACGCATGCTCGGAGATCTGCTTCATCAAATCCACCGCCCATTGTCTACTGGCTTCTGTTGAATCTTTGCCCTTGAGAATTACTGTGATCATATATGGTTTGCCATTGGCATAAACAATCCCTGAATCGGCAAAGATACTAAATAATTTATTCTCGCCGTATTTGTCAGCAAAGATTACACCATTTGGAAGACCACGCTGGATAAAATCAACGGTCGCATCTGCCATGAACTGGAGAATTTTCTCGGAATTTTCTCTTTCCAAATAACTTGACGTCCATAACACCCGAAGGATGTGCGAATACTCCTTTGCGGAAATATAACCTTTGTTGTCAAACAAATCCTCGAGACCCACTTCTTTCTCAAAGTTGTCGAAATCTGACTGCTGCATCTGGCGAAGGAACACATCTTGGGCGGTATTGTCGGAATACACAATCATTTGTCTGAGCAATTCATCTACAGAAACGCTGTCGCCGGGTTTGACAGTTTGGTACAAATTGCCGGAACCGGAATCGATGTCGGATTGCTGGATTGTCAATTTCGTATCCCAATTCCAATTATGATCTTCGACTTTTGCGGACGACTACAATCGCAAGCGGCAATTTGGTAAGGCTGGCCGGAAACAATCTTAAATTTTTGTTGACGGAAATGTTGGCTCCAGAGTTAAGTTGTTCGTAGTAAACGGATATTCTATCGGGGTATTGTTTACCCAAACTGGTTAGATAATCTCGGAGAGGCTGGATGTTAATAATATAATCTTCTTGCGGTATAAATTGTCGTGACGGATCGATCAGAGGATAATTATTTACGGTTGCCTTGTGGACAGCTTTGTGAATAAAACGATTAACGATATACAAAGCTACCGGCCTTGTGATCACAAACAAAACGGCGAGAATTAATAAAATTTTCCAGCGCCGTTCTAAAGTTTTGTTTCTATTTTCCAGTTCCTGTGTATTCATGCGTGATTAATTTTAAAGCAAATAAAAAAACGGGGCAAGTGCCCCGTTTAAATGTTAAAAATCAAGGAGTTGAGGGCGGAGGAGGAGTTACAAGAGTTGTCGAAGGAACAGCTGAAGGTGTTACTGTTGGTGCAGTGGCTGTCGGAGTTGTCGAGATTGTTGGTGTAGCGCTGGTCTGAACTGCTGGAGGAGTCACAGGAGTAGTTGCATCTGGCGTTGTTGCCGGCGCTGCAACAGCAGGCGCCGTTGTTGCAGTTGGAGTTGGTGTAGGCGCTGGAGTTGGTGCGGGTGCTGGGGAAACTGTCGGGGTCACAACAGGAGTTGTGGACGGGACAGTTACAGGAGTCACTGTTGGCGCAGTAGAAGCAGTTGGAGGAGTTAGTGTCGATGCAGTAGTAGTAGTCGCGGTAGGAAGAGTCGTTGTTGGTGTGGTACTAGTAGGAACTGGTGCTAGAGTTGGGTCTGGTGTAGCCGGTGTCGGCGCTGTAGCAGTAGGGGCGGTGGTTACCGCTGGCGTGGGTGTTGGTGCTGGAGCCGGGACAGTTACTACCGGGATGACAGAGCCGGAAGTCTGATAGCCAGTTTGCTTGCCCACGACTAGATAATGCACGATCACGGAGGCAGGACCGCCGGTTGGCGCAAATGATTTAATTGTAAATCCAGTATAATTTTGATTCGCATCTTTCTGCCAGGCAGCGATTTGAGCAAATGCCGGGGCATCCCCTTCTACCGTCAGCTGGATGTCGGGTTTGCCCGAGCCCAGATCATATGTAAACGTAATGCTCGCCACACCGGTTGCGTCTGTAGCAATTGATCCGGCAAATGTATCGTCCTTGACTGTAATGTTGCCGGTAAACGCGGCCTGGCCTCTGGCATTGATGCTGAACACTTCTGAGTCTTTGGATTTCACAACTACCAAACTGTCAGTGTCTTTTGCCGGTGTGGCATTGATGTTGAGTTCTCCGTTATTTTTCACCAACAACCGGTCTACGCTGTTTGACTGCAGCTGCAAAATATCACCGCTGCCTTTTTGATCCACCAGCATTGCTGTGGCAGAAGAAGTTGCTTCAAATGTGGTAGTGCCGATTCTCTGCAGTGCAATATTGCCGGCGGCATCTACAGTCATTCCCGGATCGTAGTAGAACGCCCGGACAAAGACTATCACCTGACCGGTTTGATCCGGAGCGGACAAAACTTGTCCGATGGTCCAGCCAGGCTGGGTGGCTTTCATAGCATAACCCGGCATTGTCCCGGATGATGTCACATAATCACCGACTGCCACTGGACCGTTTTCCAAAGACAGCTTCACCGGCACGCGGCCGTTGAGGGCCACCGGCATCGGATTATCAGTAGGATCGATCACGTTGTAACCAGTAGAAGTAAATTCGTTGTAGTTGTTGGATACGATGCCGATTACTTGGCCGTCATAAGCCTTGGTTGGTTTGACCAGCTGTTTGATGGACAGTCCATTTTTGATTGCAATGTCTTTGGTACCCAGAGAAACCAAATCGCCAAACGTGGCACCCGTAGCAATCGGGTACATTTCAGCATAGTCCTGTACCGGGGCACCTGAACATCCGCCGATTTGCGCATCTGTATTGGTGCTTGAACCTACGGTTGTTTGGCAAACTGCGTGTGTACCCAAATTTGCGGCGAGGTTGGCAAAAACATTACCATTGGAATCCACATGCGCTTTCTGCGAACCGGCGTTTTTCAAACTGACAAAGTTGCCGGATGAAAATGAGCCGGTACCGTTGCCCAAATCTATGACTAAACCATTGCCCGTAAACGCGGCGTTTTCCTGATACACGGAAACCATGGTAGCTCCAGTGGCTTTATCAGAGTAAGCCCGGATCGCGTTGCCAGCGGAAGTGGAAGAGGTATTTTGCAAATAAGCAAACACGGCGGCTGGAGAAGAAACTCCGCCAGCCAAAGCATCCGTGGTGCCGGCGATGCCGAATGTTTTGCCATATGCATCCACGCCGATATTCGAACCCAAAGTATTTGCGCCGTTCCAAGCCTGGACTTCTATGCCTTTGACAGTGTTCGCCAGTGAAGTATCGTCCTGAGTGCGGATGAACACGCCGTCATGAGTGCCAGCAGTACCAGAAACTATCTTGTCGAGGAAACGGTTGCCGTAAACAAATCCTGATGTAGTGGTGTTGTTGAGATTACCATCCACCACCAAACCATTACTGCCAGTGAAAGCTAAGGCTGAACCTATGGTTCTTACGTACACCCCGGGACTCGCTTGTTTTTCAAGCTGCGCGCCCCATATGTAAATTGATCGAGTGGAGTCACCTTGGTTCACATCAATCGCCGCTACGATACTTGTCACGCCCGATCCGGCTGTGGTTCGAGTAACACTATATCTCTGCCAGTTATCAGTGGTCGGTGATGATATAGCAATTGTGTTGCTGGTTGCAGTGCCTCCCAGAGTGTTGTCAGATAGCGTAAGTTTGAAATTGGTTGTGGCGTCGTTATTTTTGACCCAGACCGAGAATGTCCAAGTCTGGCTGTTGGTTGCGGTTGCAGATTGATAAAGTTTGGTTCCGGCGGTGGCATTGTCCGCAAATTTTTCTGCCGTGGTTGTGCCGTCCGGAGCAGTAGTATTGTCCGCCGTGACAGTAACGCCGGGGCCGCCGCCTTGGTCTTCCTTGACCCAAGCGGCATTATCGAATTCTTCGGATCGGGAGACATAATTTTCGTATCGGCCGACTCCGCCAAATGGAGAGTTCATCACAATTCCCGACGACGCTTCTTCGACGTTTACAGCGGCAGTGTATTTAGGATTTTTAATTTCCAATGCATTGGCCAGGCCGCCGTTGGAAATGCTTGTTGGTCCCTCAAGCTTGATCCCGTTTTCTATAACTTGATTGACTGGTCCCGTGGCGTTGGCCACCACACGCATTCCATTCCAGACGCCACCAGCGGTAGTGCCGGGAGTCAAATCAATCCTGCTGGCATTGCCCTCGACAGCGGCTGCTCCGCCGGCAAAAGTATTTTGCTGATTGCTGATTGCAGTAGTGATTCCTTGTCCGGCATTAGTCAGGGTTAATAATTCCCCGGTCGGTACGGCTGTCGCTGTCACTGTGATTCCTTTGCCTGTGGCATTTTGAGAAATTGCCAAACCGGTATTCCAACCGGCACCCATGTTGATTCCGGTTTGAGTACCGGCACCTGCGGTAATGCCAGAAATATTGATTCCGTTCAATGTACCGGCCGATCCCGATGCGACAATGTTAATTCCATTGTTGACAACAGTTCCTGTCGCTGTAACAGAAGAACTGGTCGTGATCTTAAGTGCGTCAGCGTTGATGACTGTTCCAGCTGTCGAAGTTGTCAGGGTTGGTGTTGCAATATTTACACCCTGCCAGTTGATCGTGTTGCCAGAGGTGGTGTTTGTGGTCAAAGTGCCGCTCGAAATGTTGGCTCCAATCGACGTGTCAGTCACGGCTGAACCCGCTTGGTTGGTGATTGCCGGTGTCACCGCATTCAGACCGTTGAAAGTAAATGTGCCGCTGGAGTTGGTGGTGATGGCTCCGACTGTGGCGAAATCAATTCCTTTGTAAGTCGTGGCTGATGAAGTTGTCAGGGCCGGAGTCAAAATCTTTTCAGCAGTGATGTTGTTGCCGGTGGCCCCTGTAAATCCATTTGAATAATCCAAGGACAAGCCGGTAAGCGCTTGGTTTTGAGTATAAGCAGTTCCTTGGACTTGGATTGCGGTATCCCATCCTTGTCCTACATTAATCCCGGTCTCAGCTCCAGAACCCGGTGTCGTAATCCCGCCGATATTGATTCCGGTTTCCGCGGCAGTTGTCGATCCGGTAGCATTGGGGGTAATAATAATCCCATTTTGAGTAATTCTAGCGGCATCACTGCCGTTGTTCGCCGCGATCCCGACTGAAAGTCCGTTGACAGCACAAGTTCCAGCGCCGCAAGCAGTCAGGACCGGAGCCGCGATACTTGCTCCGTTAACAGTCCTGGTAGCGGCGGCTGAAGCGGCGTTGACCGTTGGGGAAATCAGTAGGCCATTGGTCGTAGTTGTAAACACATTTGTCGTTGCATCTTTGAAAGTCAGGGTCGCCAAGTTTCCCGTTTCTGCAGCGCCATGATTAAATGCTGTATTCGAATCACCGATAGCCAAAATTCCACCAGTGGTTATCGCAGTCGCGCCACTGCCCAGAGTCAAACCCCGCTGAGTGGTAATGCTGTCCCAATTCCAAGTGATCGGATGATTGGCGTTGTTTTGCGCCGTGCCGTCGCCAGTGGCTGCGGTAATCGAATTCAATGCTGCAGTACAACCTGTACAAGATGCGACAGTCAGTACTCCCGTCTTAGATACATTCCAAGTATTAGAAGTACCAGAGATATCCTTACCAGTTCCAGAGTTGGAGATAGTCAGAACATCCCCGGAGCCTGAAGCATAGGACTGG
>Ga0210400_10005564_pt1 | contig 10676 bp, 6 predicted proteins | sample IncBWH26MmetaG_FD_155456 | JGI IMG/M metagenome (GOLD analysis project Ga0210400, IMG submission 155456) | Forest soil microbial communities from Barre Woods Harvard Forest LTER site, Petersham, Massachusetts, United States - Inc-BW-H-26-M | ecosystem: Environmental > Terrestrial > Soil >... | reverse complement strand
TAGCGAATTCGGCAACTTCGACGTCCATATCACCGTCCCCACCAGCCTCATCGTCGCCGCCACCGGGGAATCACAAGACACCAGCTACCCATCCCCCTCCACAAAAACCCTGCACTATAAACAAGACCGCATCCACGACTTCGCCTGGTTCGCCGACCGCCGCTTTCATCCGGCCCACGATACCCTGCAACTGCCCTCCGGCCGGATCATCGACGTCTACTCCTACTATACCCCAACAGCGCCCGACGGCTGGACAAACAGCATCGCCTTTATAAAGGATGCCGTCCGCTTCCGCTCCACCCTCATCGGCGAATACCCCTATAACGTGGTCACCACCGTCCAGGCAAAAATGGGGTCCACCGGCGGCATGGAATATCCGACCATTACAGCCATCAACAGCCCGGGACCCGCCCACGACGTCGACCTCACCATCGAACACGAAGTCGGCCACAACTGGTTCTACGGCGTCCTCGCCACCGACGAACGCCGCTACCCCTGGATGGACGAAGGGATCAACACCTACTACGATAACCGCTACGCAGCCGCCCGCTATCCATTAGATGCGGATATCAATCTCCCCTCGTTCTACACCTCCGTCATTCAAAAACGGGATCAGCCCATCACAACCCCATCGGAAGACTTCACCGAAGAAAATTACTTCGACATCGCCTATATAAAGACGGGCAATTGGATGAAAATGCTGGAGGACTCGCTGGGCACCCCGCTCTTCGACAGCTGCATGCGCCAATATTATCGCACCTGGCAGTTCAAGCATCCCTATCCCGGCGATTTCAGGAATATCCTCACTACGACAAGCCACCGCTCCCTGGATAGCCTCTTCGCCCTCCTCGGCAAAAAAGGCGCGCTGCCCCCCCTGCCCGCACACCGCAAACTAAAACCGGCCCTGCTCTTCAGCACAAAACAAAGCGACAGATACAACTACCTCGGCCTCTCGCCGGCATTTGGCTATAATGACTACGATCATTTCATGGTCGGCATCCTGATCCATAATCTCAACCTGCCCCCAAACCCCGTCCAGTTCTATCTCGCGCCGCTCTATGCCACCGGCAGCAGGAAGCTCGACGGCTCCGGCGGACTCGTTGCGTCTCTATATCCCAACCGTGGCCTCCAAAAGATCCAGGGATTACTGGACGTGCAGCGCTTCTCGTCCATGAGCGGCGCCGATAGCAACGGCCATCGCATCACAGGCGAATATTACAAGATCACCCCGGGTCTCCGGATCGTCTTCCCAAAGCCCAACCCCCGGAGCGCCCTCGAAAGATCCATCGAATGGAAGACCTACCTCATCGGCGAGAAAAACCTGGACAATTTCGTGCGAAAGACAAGCGATTCCCTCTACTACCCCACTCCCGGCAAGTACAGCTTCCGCTACCTGAACCAACTCAGTTTCGATATCCGCGATACCCGCGTGCTCTACCCCTACAACGCCCGGCTCCAGTTCCAGCAGGCCGCGAACTGGTACCGCGCCAATCTTACCGCCAACTATTTCTTCAACTACGAAAAAGGCGGCGGCTTCGACATCCGCGTCTTCGGCGCCAAATTCGGCTACCTGGGTCCCCGCTCCCCAACCGAAGACCTCAGCCGCTTCGAACCAAAACTCACTGCCGTACGCGGCAACGAAGACTATACCTATAGCGGCTATTTCATCGGCCGCAACGAGTACACCGGCGGCGCCAGCCAGCAGGTCCTGATGCGCGACGGCGACCTCAAGATCCGAACCGACCTCTTTCAGGACCTCCAGGGTCGCTCCGATAACTGGGTCGCCTCGGTCAACCTCCGCACGACCCTGCCCCGTGCCATCGTCCCGGAATGGCTCCCCCTCTACGCCTTCTTCGACGCGGGAACCTACGCCGAAGCCTGGGGCAATAATCCGCCCACCAGCCATTTCCTCTACGTCGGCGGCCTGGAGTTATCCATCATCCACGATGTAGTACGCATCTTCCTGCCCCTCGTGTATAGCAACGATTTCTCCAGCCAACTGAAAACCGTCCCCGACCAAAACACTTTTGGAAAAAGAATTTCGTTTAGCATCGACTTGCAGAACATCGACATGCGAAAGCTGTTTGGAAATACTCCATTCTGATGAGCACAGGCCCCCATATCCGGTTTCTGAGAAGGCAGGAGATCGATATCTCCCGCTGGGATGACTGTATAAGCCGGTCCCCCAACGGCTGGATCTTCCTCCGATCTTTCTTTCTCGATGCCTGGGGCCCCTGGGACGCCCTCGTGGCCGGTTCTCCGGACAATGACGAAGAGTATGCCTTTGTCATGCCCCTGCCGAAAAAAAGGAAATACGGGCTAACCTATACTCATATACCACCCCTGCCGGGACAACTGGGCATCGCCGGCATCCTCCCCGTTACCGCCACCCTCGTGGACGATTTTCTGCGCGGCATCCCCCCTTCTTTCAAACTCGTCGACACCATCCTCAACGAACAGGACCCCGCCCCGACCCTCCCGGGCATCACCATAACCCCGAGGACCAACTACGTGCTGAACCTCTCGGCACCCTACCCCGTCTTGTACGCCGGATATAACGGCGACGCAAAAAAGAATCTGCGCCAGGCCTATGCAAAAGGGCTCACCGCCGATAGCGATATACCGGTGGATACCGTCATCGGCCTCTACCGGGCCGCCTATGGAGAATTGCATAAAGCCCTGTCCGCAAAAGAATATGAAAAAATAGCCCGCCTCTTTGACCACTGTATCGCCAAAGGCCTTGGCTTCACCCTCGGCATCCGCGACCCCCGCCGAAACCTCCACGCGGCCGCCTTCTTTGCCCTGGACGAGAAACGCATCTACTACCTCCTCGGCGCTCCCGGCGCCGACGGGCGCCGGTACAACGCCGTCCACTGCCTTATCGATCAGGTGCTGAAAAAATACGCCCCCTCCGGCCTCGAACTGGATTTCGAAGGCTCCGATATCCCTTCCGTGGCCGCGTTCTATCGGAAATTCAATCCCCGGGCCCAATCTTATTACCAGGTAAAATTCAACCGTTTCCCGAACTGGATGCAGCGCTTCCTCTGATCCCCAGGATATTTTCCGCAACAAGCAGGTCGAAAGGAGAAGTGATCTTGATATTATGGATCTCGCCCTCCACCAGGTGTACCACATGCCCCGCCGCCTCCACCACCGTTGCCTCATCGGTAAACCCGGCCCCATCCCTCCCTTCGAAGGCCTCGAGCAGCACCCTGCTCAAAAACACCTGCGGCGTCTGCACCAGTTTGATCCTGCCCCGATCCATCGGGCTGCTGCCCTCCTTCTCCACCCACCGGACGCTGTCCTTGCAATCTACCACGGGAATGGCCGACCCGGCCCGCTCGGCCTCCTCAAAACACCGCTGCACCAGCCCGACAGTCGCCAGACATCGCACCCCGTCATGCACCGCCACAACCGATCCCTCCCCGACAAACCCAAGACCATTCTTCACCGAGTGAAACCTCGTCTCCCCCCCCTCGACTAACCGAACTCTCCCGCCTCCATCCATACCGGCCACAATGGCCTCCGCCTCCATCCGGTACGCCGCCGGCACCACCAGGATCACCAGAAGATCATCATATGCCGACAAAAATGTATTCAGGCTATACCAAAGGACAGGCCGCCCCGACAATAATAAAAACTGCTTGGGGACTGGCGTCCCCATCCTCGATCCGGACCCACCCGCAACGACGACCGCATATTTCTTCATATCATTTGTATATCGCCACTAAATTGGTCCCATCACTACTCTTATACCCCCTGTACATCCCCTGGCTATTGAACACCAGGGCCGCATTCCCCTGCGAATCCACCCCGATCATCCCACCCTCCCCATCGATGGCCATCAGCTTCTCCTGCACCACGATCTCCATCGCCTCCTGCAGGTTAAGCCCCTTGTACTCCATCAGACAGCTCACATCATGCGCCGCCACCGCCCGGATGAACATCTCCCCGTGACCGGTACAGCTGATCCCACAGGTCCGGTTATTGGCATACGTCCCGGCGCCGATGACCGGACTGTCCCCGATCCTTCCAAATTTCTTATTCGTCATTCCACCCGTGCTCGTGGCAGCGGCAATATTTCCCTCCTGGTCACAGGCCACCGCGCCCACCGTACCGAATTTCTTGTCCCGCATCAACTCCTCGAGCCGCTGATGCGTATGATCGAGCGAATAGGTATCCGAATCCCGGATCGCCTTCCACTGGTCATACCGGAATTGCGAGAAGAAATATTCATCCGGCTCCAGCTTGATCCCCTGCTTGATCGCAAAATCACTCGCCCCCTTGCCGCTGAGGAATACATGGTTGCTGTTCAGCATCACCTCCGTCGCCAGCTCTATCGGATTGCGGACATTGCGGACACCCGTAACCGAACCGGCATCCAGGGTCCGCCCATCCATGATGGCGGCATCCATCTCCTGGACCCCCTTCTTGGTAAAGACCGATCCGCGACCGGCATTGAATAACATATTATCTTCGAGGATAACGATGGCTGCCTTGATGGCATTGACAGCCGAGCCGCCCTGCTCAAGGACGGCAAAACCGGCATCCATGGCTTGCTGCAGGGCTTGCTGATAGGCCCGCTCGAGTTCCGGGGTCATATCGTCTTTCAGGATGGTACCCGCTCCGCCATGGATCGCGAGAGTATACTTGGACATAGTGCGAAACTACTCCAAATAGCATCTAATATTTTTGAAGAATATTCGCCGATGTTTAAACAGCCGCTAACGGCAAAGCATCTTTATTGGAAAATGTACAGCCTCCTCCGGCGGCTCAGGTAATTAACCTATTGCATTCCTCCAAAAGCCGGCCCTTGTCGATGGCCGCGGTACCCACCTCCTCGCAGACCAGGCCGCCGGCGATATTGGCCACCTCCGCCATCAACCGCACATCCCGCGTAACCGCATACACCAGCGACGCTACCGCCACCACGGTATCCCCCGCACCCGAGACATCGGCAATATTCCGCAAATGGGATGGGATCTTCCCCGATTGCTGCCCATCCTGGAAAAAAACCCCCTTCTCCGAAAGCGTGATAAAGGAGATCTGATGCCCTAACCGGTCCTTCAACTGCTCATGGATCTGCTGCAATAGCGGCAATTGCACCTCCTCCAGCAGCAGGTTCAAACCCTCCTTCACTTCCTTCAGATTCGGTTTGAAGATGGTTACCCCCTCATAGGAAAAAAAGTTCTTTCGCTTGGGGTCCACAGCCGTGACGACATCATGCCGCCGGCAAAGCGCCACCGCCTCCCGGATCACCCTGTGCGTCAACGCCCCCTTGTTATAATCTTCGAAGATCACGACCTGCGGCTTCTCCATCTCCAGGTAACGCCGCAACTCCCCAAGCAGATCGTCCTCCAAACCGGCGGACAGATCAGCCGTCGTCTCCGAGTCCAGCCGCAACATCTGCTGATTACGCCCCATCACCCGCGCCTTCGTCGTCGTGATCCGCTCCCTGCTCGTCAAAAGATACTTCGTGTCGATGCCGGATTCCCGCAACAGCTCCTCCAGCCGCTCCCCATCCGGGTCCGCACCCAGCACCGAAAAAGCCGCAACCCTCGCCCCAAGCGAAGCCAGGTTCAACGCGACATTCCCCGCCCCCCCGATACGGTTCTCCCGCCGCTCCAACGCCACTATCGGCACCGGCGCCTCCGGCGATATCCGCTCCACATGCCCCCATAAATAGGTGTCCAGCATCATATCACCAATGACACCCACCCTTATCTGATTAAATTGTCCGAAAAGCCTGCTAAGATCCATCATACTGTTTTATCCCTTCTTGACACTGCAAGATAGTACAAAGGTATGCCCGTCAGAACAATGAACAAACCCCAGCCGGAATAGGTGGGTGTCTGGATGATCAGCGCCACGCAAAAGATCACGGCCAGCAGGATATAGATCACGGGCAGCACGGGGTAGCCAACCGCCTTGTACGGCCGCTCCAGCCCCGGCTGCTTCCGCCGGAGGACAAAAATACCCAGCACCGTCAGCGCATAGAACGCCACGGCCACAAACGAGATCATCGTCAGCAGATCGTTGTACTTTCCGCTCAGACAGAGGATACTGGCTGCCACACATTGGGCCCATAACGCCCAGCCGGGCACCCTGTTCTTGTTGAGCTGCCCCGCCGCCCGGAAGAACAATCCATCCTGCGCCATCGTATAATAGACCCGCGCGCCCGCCAGGATCAGCCCATTATCGCAACCAAAGGTCGAGATCATGATCATCACCGCGATAACGTACGTTCCGCCATGCCCGAAGATCACGTTCGCCGCCGTCACCGCTACCCGGTCCTGGTGGGCCGAAGCGATCTGGTCCAGCGGCAGCACACTCAGATACATCAGGTTGGCCGATACATAAATGACGGTAATGATCAGCGTCCCCAGGAAAAGGCTCAACCCGATATTCCGCTTCGGATTCTTCATCTCCCCGGCAATGAACGTGACATTGTTCCAGGCATCGCTTGAAAAGATGGACCCCGTCATCGCCGCGGCAATCGCCCCCAGCACCGCGAGCCCCACTATCGGACTGCTGCCCGTAATGGCTTCGGTCTTCTTGTCCTGGATCAGTGAATGCATATTCCAGGCATCCGTCCAGTTATGCCTCCAGACATCCCCGTTGGCAGCCAGCACCAGCCCCAGCACGATCAGCCCAAACAACGAAAAAAGCTTGGTAAACGTAAAGATGCGCTGGATCCACTTGCCCTCCTCGAGACCCCGGGTATTGACATACGTCAGGAAAATGATCAGCAGAATGGAGAGAAGCTGGGCCCAATAGATATGAAAACCGCCCAGCGCAAGAATGATATTCTTATCGTCCAACTCCAGCACCGGGAAAAAATATCCCGCAAACTTCGAAAAAGCCACCGCCACGGCAGCGATCGTCCCCGTCTGGATAACCGCAAAAAAACTCCAGCCATACAAAAAACCCGTAAGCGGGTTATACGCCTCCTTCAGGTATACGTACTGGCCCCCGGCCTTGGGATACATCCCGCTAAGCTCGCCATAGCTCACCGCCGCCGACAAGGTCATAAACCCCGTGATCAGCCAGACGAAAATAAGCCAGCCGGCACCGCCGACATGGCGCGTAATATCCGCGCTGACAATAAAGATCCCGCTTCCGATCATGGAACCGGCAACGATCATCGTGCCATCCAGCAAGCCAAGAGTAGGCTTGAACGTAGTAGAATTAGCCATGTTTCGAATATAAGCAATTCCTTAGGAATTGCTTATTTCTTCTTATACGCGGCATTCAACCCATCCACCAGGTCCGAAGTGATATTGTAAACACTATCCTTCGTGTAGACAAAGGAGTTGGCGTCATATTGGATGATATAGGAAAAATTCTTCTGCCTGTTGTAGTCCTTGAGATAATCCTCTATCGTTTTGCGGATATTGGTCTTCAGGTCCTCCGTACTCTTATAAAGCGCCTGCTCCAGGGTCTGCTTGCGCGTCGCGAATTGCTGCTGCATCTTCTGATACTCCAGCTGCGCCTGCTCCCCTTCCGCCTGCGTCATCGACGCCTGCTTCTGCCTCCACCCTTCGATGGTCTGCTGGTTCTTCCGGTCAAGCCCGGTCAGCTCCTGCGTCATCTCACTCTCCTTGGCCTTCACCTGCGCCTGCGCGTCCTTAAAACCATCATAATGAGCCTCCAGACTGTCCATATCGAAATAAGCGATCTTAAAACCGGTACCAGCCGACTTCTTCTCCCCCTCGACATGCTTCTTCAACTGATCGATCTGGCGGTTCTGCGTGAAAAATAGCACGGCAATAAGGCCTAAAGCAAGAATGCTCAAAATGGTAGAGATATACTTCATAGTAACCGCGAATATAAAAAAGTAGGAGGTTATTCACCTCCTACTCCTGTTTAATTTAACAATCTTATAAGTACGCCTAAGCTATTCTTCTTCATCGAATTGCATGGCCTCGCGGGTCGTCTGCAACAATTCGTACTCCTCCTTGCTGCCCACGATCATGTTCTCGAAGTCACGCAGACCCGTACCAGCCGGGATCGGATGACCCGTGATGACATTCTCCTTCAGACCCAGCATATCATCGCTCTTACCCTGGATGGCCGCGGAAGACAGCACCTTCGTCGTTTCCTGGAAGGAAGCCGCGGAGATCCAACTTTGCGTACCCAGCGAAGCCTTGGTGATACCCAGCAGCAACGGCGCCGAAGTAGCAGCCTTGGCATCCCGGAATTCGGCCAGCTTCTTGTCGTTCCGCCGGAGGATGGAATTTTCTTCCCGTACTTCCCGCAGACTCACGATCTGACCGGCCTTCAGCTTACCGGACTCGCCCGGATCGGTAACCACCTTCTTGTCAAAGATCCAGTCGTTCTCTTCGAGGAACTCGAATTTGTCAACCGTATCTTCTTCGAGGAAACGGGTATCACCCGGATCAACGATGGTCAGCTTCCGCATCATCTGACGGACGATCACCTCGATATGCTTGTCATTGATCTTCACACCCTGCAACCGGTATACTTCCTGGATCTCATTCACAACGTATTCCTGTACGGCAAAGGGACCCTTGATCGATAGGATATCCGCCGGGGCGACCTGACCGTCGGACAGCTGCGCGCCGGCCTTGATAAAGTCACCATCCTGGGCCAGGATCTGCCGGGTCAACGGAACCAGGTATTTCTTGATGACCCCATCCTTCGCTTCCACGATGATCTCCCGGTTACCGCGCTTGATATTCCCGAAAGCGACGACACCATCGATCTCGCTCACGATCGCGGGATTACCCGGATTACGCGCCTCGAACAGCTCCGTTACACGCGGCAGACCACCGGTGATATCCCGCAGCTTACCCAGCACACGCGGGATCTTCACGATAACCTGACCAGCCTTCACCTCCTCGCCTTCTTCAATAACGATATGCGAACCGACCGGAAGGTTGTAGCTCTTCACCTCCTTGTTGCCCTCGATATTGATCGACGGGATCTTGGTCTTATCCTTGGTTTCGATAACCACCTTCTCCCGGTGACCGGTCTGTTCATCGGCCTCTTCCCGGTAGGTGATACCCTCGATGACAGCGTCGAATTTGACGTTACCCTGTATTTCGGAGATCACGACGTTGTTAAATGGATCCCAACTGCAGATCACATCGCCCTTGGCTAGCTTCTGACCATCCTTCACATTCAGCGTCGCACCATAAGGAACGTTGTTGGTGATCAGCAGACGATCGTTCTTCACATCCATGATCCGCACCTCACCCGTACGACCGATAACTATCTGTGCATTCTCGCCGTCATTGTTCTTCGTCGTCACCGTACGCAGACCGTCGAACTGGACGGTGCCCTCGAACTTGGCTACCATCGTGCTTTCTACCGATGCGCTGCCCGCGACACCACCCACGTGGAAGGTACGCAGAGTCAACTGGGTACCAGGCTCGCCGATGGACTGCGCGGCAATGATACCCACCGCATCCCCCTTCTGAGCCGTATACCCGGTCGCCAGGTTCTTACCATAACATTTTACGCAAACCCCACGCTTGCTTTCGCAGGTGAGCACGCTCCGGATCTCCACTATCTCGATGCCGGCGTCTTCGATGGCCTTGCCGATCTCTTCGGTGATCTGTTCGCCCGCTGTTACGATCAGCTTGTCGCTCTGGGGATCATATACGTCGTGAAGCGACGTACGACCCAGGATACGATCATATAAAGGTTCTACGATATCTTCATTGTCCTTCAGGGCCGAAGTGGCGATGCCCCGCAAGGTGCCGCAATCCTCTTCGGTGATAACCACGTCCTGCGCAACGTCGACCAAACGACGGGTCAGATAACCGGCATCGGCCGTTTTCAGCGCCGTATCGGCAAGACCCTTACGCGCACCGTGCGTGGAGATAAAGTAGTCCAATACGTTCAGACCACCCTTGAAGTTGGAAAGAATGGGATTCTCGATGATCTCACTACCCGTCGAACCCGACTTCCTCGGCTTGGCCATCAGCCCCCTGATGCCGGCAAGCTGCTTGATCTGCTGCTTGCTGCCGCGGGCGCCGGAGTCCAGCATCATATAAACGGAGTTGAAACCTTGCTTGTCCGAGCTCAGCTCATGGATAAGCGTCTCCGTGATCCGGGTATCCACACGCGACCAGATATCGACTATCTGGTTATAACGCTCGTTATTCGTGATCAGACCCATATTGTAGTTTTCCCAAACTTCATTCACCTCGACCTTCGCATTATCCAGCAATTGCTCCTTCGTATCCGGAATGATCAGGTCATTGATATTGAAGGAAAGACCACCACGGAACGCCATCCGGAAACCCAACAGCTTGATATCATCCAGGAATTTCACCGTCTTCGGGATATTCGTCCACTTGATGATGTTCCCAATGATCTCCCGCAGCGATTTCTTCGTCAGCAGCGCATTCACAAACCCGACTTCCACCGGTACATTCTGGTTGAAAAGGACCCGGCCCACCGTCGTCTCGAGCAACTTGTTCTCCAGTACGTCATGGTTGCCCCGAACCCTCGTCTTCACCTTGATATAAGCATGCAGATCGATCCGCCCTTCATTGTAGGCGATGATCACCTCCTCGGCGCTGTAGAAGATCTTCCCCTCACCCTTCACCTTCTCGGTCGGGGTCGACTTCTTCCCCTTCGTGATATAGTAAAGCCCAAGCACCATGTCCTGCGAAGGAAGCGTGATGGGAGTACCATTCTGCGGG
>Ga0210400_10005563_pt1 | contig 10676 bp, 10 predicted proteins | sample IncBWH26MmetaG_FD_155456 | JGI IMG/M metagenome (GOLD analysis project Ga0210400, IMG submission 155456) | Forest soil microbial communities from Barre Woods Harvard Forest LTER site, Petersham, Massachusetts, United States - Inc-BW-H-26-M | ecosystem: Environmental > Terrestrial > Soil >... | reverse complement strand
GCCGTGTACTGGTTGCCAAAGAAGATTCCCGCGACACCGTTGTCTGGAATCCCTGGTCGGAAAAAGGAAAGGCCATGTCTGACGTCGGCGCCGACGAGTGGCGCCACTTTGTCTGCGTCGAAACCTGTAACGTCGGCGATCACGGCATCAATCTTGCACCCGCCCAGGCGCACACCATGACCGCCCTGGTATCCCTTAGCGCTATCTGATCGCGCGGCGTCCCTGGTTCGTTGCCTTATTGCTTCTTTCCGCGTGCTATCATTTGAACTTCGAAGCACAAGGAAAGCGAATCGCCAATGCCCGCACGCATCCTCGACGGCTTGAAAATCCGGGATGAAATCTTCTCTGAACTGAAATCCGAAATCGCCAAGCTGCACGCGCAGGGCATCCGCCCGGGCCTCGCTGCCGTCCTCGTGGGCGAAAATCCCGCCTCGCAGCTTTACGTTAAAAGCAAAATCTCCGCCTGCGAGCAGCTTGGCATGGCCAGTTGGATGCACACTCCGCCGGCCGGAGTTTCTACCGACTATATGCTGCAGCTCGTACGCGATCTGAATGCCGACGACAACGTTGACGGCATTCTTATTCAGCTTCCCCTGCCTTCGCAGATCGATTCGAAACGCGTCCTCGAGTCCGTCGATCCCGCGAAAGATGTGGATGGCTTCCATCCCGTTAGCATGGGCAGGCTCGTTAGCAATCGGCCCGGCTTGGTTGCCTGCACGCCCGCGGGCTGCATGGAAATGCTTCGCCGCAACGACATTCCCGTCGAAGGCGCCAACGCTGTCGTGCTCGGCCGCAGCGACATTGTGGGCAAACCTATGGCTCTGCTTCTTTTGCACGCCAACGCGACCGTTACGATTTGTCATTCGAAAACGCGCGATCTCCCCGACGTCATTCGCCGCGCCGACATCCTTGTGGCCGCCATTGGCAAAGCAGGCTACGTGCAGCCTGGCTGGATAAAACCCGGCGCCACCGTGATCGACGTAGGCACCAACAGGGTCACTGACGCTGCTGAAGCCGCGCAACTCTTGCACAATTTTCCCGAACGCCTCGAAAAATTCCGCGCCAAGGGCAATGTTCTCATCGGCGACGTTCACCCGGACGCCATCCAGATTGCCGGCGCGCTATCGCCCGTCCCCGGCGGTGTCGGCCCAATGACCATCACCATGCTCATGAGCAACACGGTGAAAGCCGCTCGCCTGCGTCGCATGGCAAATGCCGCGGTCGCACGGCCCTAGACTTTTCTGATTTATTTCCTGCGGTTGTAGGGGCGGCGGTCTTTGGCCGGCTGCTCGTATCGAAGGAGTTGCGCTATTCAATGGTGAATCTCGGCTTAACTGGCGGCATCGCCAGCGGCAAAAGCGTCGTGGCTGCAATTCTCCGTGAACTCGGCTTCCCCGTTCTCGACGCCGATTCCATATCCCACAAACTCATGGAACCCGGCCAGTCTGCCCACGACGAGATTCTGCAATCCTTCGGCGCCGATCTCGCCGATTCTTCCGCGCGCATCGATCGCCACAAGCTGGCCGCCATCGTTTTCGCCGATCCGGCGAAGCTCGCGAAGCTCAATTCCATTCTTCATCCGCGCGTGGACCAAATCATTTTCAACCAGCTGGAAGATTTGCAAAAAAGCGACGCTCACTCCGCCGCCTTCGTCGAAGCTGCATTACTTATCGAAGCCGGCATGGCCGCAAAGCTCGACGGTCTTGTTGTGGCCTGGTGCAGGCCGGAACAACAACTCGAACGCCTCCGCGCCCGCGGCATGAGCGAAACCGAAGCCCGCCGCCGCATCGCCGCCCAACTTCCCCTCGAAGCAAAACTCAAACGCGCCACCTACACCATCAACTGCTCCGGCACGCTCGATGAAACCCGGGCCCAGGTCCTGACTCTGGCTGCGAATCTGCACAAACGTCACATGACCTGATGTTGCGTGGCGGCCATAGCCGCGTTATTTCGTCACCGTGGTGAAGAACGAGTTCCTGCCCGAGCGCAAATCTTTTCCGTACCCGAGAACAACCTGCACTCCGCCCAGCACCCTAATCTTCACCTGCGCGCCCGTATCCCAAAGCCATTTCGGCGATCCGAAGTATCCGGAGGGGTCGTACGTTTTCCCGCTGTCGAGGAACGGCCCCATCTTCAGCGTGATTATTCCATTTCGATAAAGGATTTTGTCCGTCTCCGCGTTCACCAGCACATAATTTCTGCCGAGCGGCGCATTTCCTTTTTGTCCACCCTGTAAGCCGGGATGCCCGCGCAACCACAATGGCGTGTCCCGATCGAATCCCAAAGTGAACAACTCGTCGAAGGGGACGTCTCCGATCGTGCGTCCGCCCCGCAAGCTCACTTGCGTTTCGTAATCCTCGCCGCGCGCGTTTGGCAGCCAGCGCGCGGCCAGTGTTCCTTCTACCCGGCCGTATTTCCCAAGTGGATTCGTGAAAAACGTTCCGAACTCTCCGTTGCCGCTGGAGTTCAATGTGAATCGCCGCTCCGGAAAACGGAGCAACCACCGCTGCACGTTGGACCGCAGGGCAATCGCCGAACCGTTGGTGAAAAACGGCGCGGCGGCGGCCGAAATCCCAAACACATTTCGAAACTCCCGGAAACCGTATTCCACGCCCGCGGTCCACTCCCAACGGCCGCTCTCAATCAAGCGCAACTCCGCGCCCGCCGTCGCTTTCTGCAGATTGAGCCGCCTAAGCGCTGGGCTTCCGGGAATAAATGTGTTCGTAATATTCCAATTCTCGTTCCGCCCGTCGAAATACACGCGAAAACGCGTAGCCGGATTTTCAAACACCGGCGCGGCAAGTTCGCTGTAAACATGCCGCTTTTGAGCGTCCCAGCGATACGTCGAAACCCAATTCACTCCCGCGTGACCCAGATTGTAAATTTCCGGATCAACTGCCTGGTACGGCGTATCGCGCAATAGAGAAATCAGGCCCTCCCATTTCGTGCTGCCCCAGCCGTTGCGCTCGGCCGCGTGGAATCCCAAGTCAAACGAGCCATCATCGTGCGCCCGCAACTCGAAAAACATTCCGGGATACAAATCCAGCGCCCTCAGCCGCGCCTGCGCTGTCAAAAATTGATCCAGCCGCCATTCGCCGCCGCGCGCAAATGTGAACGCGCGATCCACCACCAGCGGCCCTAGCTTCAGCGCTGGCTCAAAGGTCAGGTCTTCCAGCCTTGGTTTCCCTGCCCGGTTCCAAAACTTTAGCGCCGCTTCCAGATTCCCTTCCTGGAAATAAATCGAAGCCAGAAAATTGTTTGCGTACTCATCCTTAGGATTCATCGCCAGCGCTTGGCGCAAATCCCGCTTGGCCGTGGGAAATTCCTTCTCCCGATACGCAATCCCCGCCAACTCGATCAGAAAGCGCGGGTCGCCCGGAGCCTTCGCGTGCCCCGCCGCAAACGCAGCCTTTGCCTCTTCCCATCGCTGCAAATGCGCCAAGGCGAGTCCACGGTAAAGAAGCAGATCGGAGTTCACCTCCGGTGACTGCGCAACCGCGCGCACCACGCCGTCCCAATTTCCCGCTTCGTAGAGATTTTTTATTGGGGAAAGTTTCTCCGCGGCCGGATCACCGCTTTGCGCCAGAGCGCGCATCGGGAGAAGAAAAAGCAGCAGAAAGAAAATCAATCGACGTTTCGAGGCACGGCAAGCAGTGTCCAATGCTCGGTGGCCTTCCATTCCGACTCGAATCCCTCTCGCGAAAGCCGCAGCATTTTCTGCTGCGCCGGGTCGTTCACGTAAATGGTACCCCTCTCCGAGTCGATTCCCACCACAACCACGTAGTGCAGCGGCCCGTGGGGCCCGCTCGCCTTCAAGCTCACGATCAAGGGACGGCCGCGCTCCAGATGATGCCGCAGTTCGCCCCAATCGCCTACAAACGCAAATGTGCGGTAGCCGGCGCCCTCAAAATAGCTCTTCATCGCGCTCACCGGAATTCCCTCTTCCGCTGGCGAATAAAGCGCCGCCTGAATTTTCCCGGCGTCCGCGGAGCCCATCGAGCCGCGGCCTGTTTTTTTCTCCCAATATTCCATCACCATCGCGATCACGGCCGAACCGCAGCCGTTCTTTACCTGCGCCACAAACGGTACGTCGATCCAGAGGCTGGGCGTCTCCGTGGCAAGCGCAAGTCCTACGCTTACCATCGAGAACAGCGCCAGCCCGAGGATGCGACGAAGCTTCATTCTAGTGAACGGCCACGATAATCAGGATCAACGCCGCGACGCATACCAGGATGATCAGGAGGTCGCGATCGGAGAGGCTTCCCGCCGCAAATTCGCGCTGAGCGTTCTCTGCCCGCGCCGAAAGCCGGGCCAGGTCATCGTCATCCAGTTGCCCCACCGCGTTTTTCACTTCCTGCGGATCCATGTGCGCCGATTTCAACGCTTGCTGGGCCTCCTTTGACGACAGAAACCCGTCGAGCTGCTGCACATGCTGCTGGCGAGCAGACGATGCACCCGCGGCATCCTTCTGAATCTCTCCCGGCGAGACCACATGATCTTGGGCCAACGCGGCCCCAGGTGACGTCAGGATGAGTCCCAATAACAACACCAAGACAGGTCCGACGGCGCTGAATAGCGACCTCTTCATCTCTCCTCCAATGAACAAATGTAGTGGGGCTGGAGCTTCCAGTCTAACAATCGCCCAAGCATCCTGTCACCTTTGCGAATTTCCTGCTGATATTCCAACGAGTGCGTTCCCCATGCGCTTTTTGGATGGGGTGGGTCTGCTTTTCCCTTCCGTCAATCCTAACTGTAGGGGCCGGGCTCGCCCGGCCCGCTCCTGGGTTCTCCGCGCGAGATGCCAGCACGCCACCGAAGCGCCGGAGGCGCGGCACATCTTGCCTCCCTCATTTCCCTAGCAACACCAACCAACCTGTGGCAATCTATTCACCATGGGAAATAAAGACAGAGGCAAGCGCGAAGTAAAGAAACCAAAGAAAACCACGCCAAAACTCCCCCCGGCTCGCCGCGACGCCGGCCCAATCCCGACCCACGTCATCAAAAAAGTCGGCGAATAGCCTGCCGCAAAAGTCTGACGAAGCCTCTACATTTCATTACGCACTTGCATCGTTATTGCTATGCCTGGTTGCACCGTGACCTCTTTGCTTCCCTCTCCTTTGTTCCGCTACAATCTTGGGCTTGCCCTCTTGCCCCTGGGGGTCCGAGGTGACCGGATGAGTGGTCTGTTGAATACGCGTGTGCGTTCCCGCGGGCTGTTTATGAGGTCCAGTTGCGGCGCGATGATCCTGCTGGCGCTGGCTTCCCTGCCCTATGCGGCCATTGGGGCCGCGCAGCAGCGCCGCGAACGCGAGCCCAACTCCTCTTACGCTCAACGCCGCGCCAAGCTGGCGGCCACCGCTGACGCGCCGATCATCCTTACCGGCCTCTCCGGACGCGAAGAGGATTCGCAGTCGTACATCTTCGCCCAGGAGGAGAATTTTTATTACCTCACTGGCCACAACGAAGAGGAAGCCGGGCTGATTCTCCTGCCGCCCGCGGACAGCAAAGCCAAAAAAGACGATTTCCAGGGGCCGCGCGAAATTTTCTTCCTTCCCGCAAAGAATCCAGCCAAGGAAAAGTGGAATGGCGTGCGCATGTCGCCGAGCGATCCCGGCATACAGGCGCGCACCGGCTTCGCCGATATCCGGCCGTATTCGGAAATGCGCGCGACGATTGAAAGGCTCGCCAGGTTCTACCCGGCGTTCTACACCATGCTTCCCTACGAAAAAGAGCTGGGCGGCTATCCCCACGAAAAAGAGACGGTTGACTGGCTGAAACTGGCCGCTCCCCAGGTAAACCTGAGGGACATTCGCAGCAACATCATCGATTTGCGGCTGATCAAATCCCCTACAGAGATTGCATTTCTCCGCCAGGCCATTGATCTCTCACTCGATGCGCACTTTGCGGCCTTCAAAATGATGCGCCCGGGGCTTTGGGAATATCAGGTGGCCGCGAAGATGGTGGAGGTGCACGCGATGGGCGGCTCGGAAGCGGAAGCCTACGCACCGATCGTCGGCGCAGGGCCCAACTCCACGGCGCTGCACTACGACAGACTGGGCCGCAAGATTGAGGACGGCGACATCGTGGTGATGGATGTGGGCGCGCAATATTCGGGATACGCCGCGGACATCACGCGCACCGTTCCCGCGAACGGAAAGTTCACCCCGAGGCAGCGCGAGATTTATGACATCGTCCTTGGCGCGCAGAACGCCGCGATGGCCGCGCTGAAACCCGGCGCGGATATGTGCCGCAAGGGCAGGCAGAGCCTCTTCAAGATTTCCTACGATTACATCAATTCGCATGGAAAAGATAAGAATGGCAAGCCTCTCGGGCAGTATTTCATCCACGGTCTCGGCCACAACATCGGATTGGACGTCCACGACCCCGGCGATTCGTGCAATCCGCTGAAGCCCGGGCAGGTGGTCACCATGGAACCCGGCATTTATATCCCCGAGGAAAACCTGGGCGTTCGCATTGAAGACGACGTGCTGATCACCGAAACCGGCTACGAACTGCTAAGCAGCAAGCTCCCCCGCACCGCCGACGAAATCGAAAAAATCATGGCGGAAGCCGCCAAACAGCGCTCCGGCGAGACTAAACAATAAGAGCAATCTTCCCCTCCGTGGCCGGATTGACCGTCGCGCAACGCCCCGTCTATACTGGTATTTCGCGTTGGGAGCGCTTCTCATCCCAGCGTGCCTCGTATCGTTCCACGCGTCGCTCCTTCGGGCTGCCGTCTGGAATCAGCGAATTGAAATTAATCTTTACAGGGAGTTTGCTGCCGCTTTGCGCGGCGCCCGAAACTTATGAGCACTGTTAAAGCCACACAACTTCGCCCCGGCATGGTGATCCAGCACGAGGGCCAGCTATTCACCGTTTTCAGCACCGACCATCGCACCCCCGGCAACAAGCGGGGTTCCATGCAGACGCGCCTGAAAAACCTCCGGAACGGCATCATGATCGATTACCGCTTCCGCGCGGAAGAGTTTGTGGACCGGGCGGTACTCGATGAAATCCAATTCGAGTATCTCTACAACGAGGGCGACGAATTCCATTTCATGAACACGGAAACTTTCGAGCAGATGCAGATGACCCGCGACGAGCTCGGCGAGACCGTGAACTACCTGATTCCCAACACGGTCGTCAAAATCGAATTTTTCGAGGAAAAGCCGATCGGCGTGGACCTGCCGGACACCATGGACATGAAAGTGGTGCAGACCGAACCGACTTTGCAGAAAGCCACGGCCAGCGCGGTGATGAAGCCCGCCACGCTCGAAACCGGCCTGGTCGTGAACGTGCCGCCCTTCGTCAACGAAGGCGACCGCATCCGCGTGGACACTTCCGAAGCGCGTTACGTCCAGCGCGTCGAATAATTTCCGCCTCCGCAGCTGATCTGGCTTCCGGCCGGCTCGGATGAGGCAAAACAAAAGAAGCTCCCGGCCAGCCGGGAGCTTCTTTTGTTTTCAGATTTATGCCAGCGGATTGCCGAAAGTTCAGGCCTTGTTCGCCACGCCTCGTTCTCCGGCGGGATGCGCTCCAAAGACTCGGTCGAAGATCTTGTCCACGTAGCTCAACTGGCGTTTCAGGTCGAAGGTATGTTCCAGTTCCTTGGGCGTCAGATACTTCGTCACCCTGGCATCTTTTTCCACACGTTCGCGGAAACTTGTATCCGTCTCCCAGGAAGCCATGGCATTTTCCTGCACGGCTTTGTAGGCATCGTCTCTCGGCATGCCCTTCTCGACGAGGTCCTGCAGCAATGTCCCGGAAAAGACGAGGCCATGCGTGGATTCGAGGTTGCGCAACATGCGATCCGGGAAGACGCGCATCTGGCTGACGAGCTGAGTCATTTTCGAGAGCATGTAGTCCACGAGAATCGTGGAGTCCGGCAAAATGACACGCTCGACGCTGCTGTGCGAGATGTCGCGCTCGTGCCAAAGCGCAATGTTTTCATAGGCCGCCACCATGTTGCCCCGCACCAGGCGAGCAAGGCCGCATATCTGTTCGGAGGTGACGGGATTGCGTTTGTGCGGCATGGCGGAACTGCCGCGCTGCTCATTGCCAAAGTGTTCCTCGGCTTCGCGGACTTCGGTGCGCTGGAGGTGGCGGATTTCCAGGGCAATTTTTTCGAGCGAAGCGGCAATCAACGCCAGCACGCTGAGATATTGCGCGTGGCGATCGCGCTGAATCACCTGGGTCGCGACGGGAGTCACCTGCAGGCCGAGCTTCCGGCAGATTTTCTCTTCGATTTCGGGCCCGAGGTGAGAAGCATTGCCGACGGCGCCGGAGATTTTTCCAAATTCCATGTTATGGGCGGCTTCGCGGAAACGGGCGATGTTGCGCTGATTTTCAGCGAACCAGTTGGCGATCTTCAGGCCGAAGGTGATGGGCTCCGCATGAATGCCGTGAGTGCGGCCGATTTGGGGAGTGTGCTGGAACTCGTGGGCGCGCAAGTCGAGAATTTCGCCGAAAATGACGAGGTCGCGCTCGATGAGGTGCGAAGCGTCGCGGACGAGGAGCGCCTGAGCGGTGTCTACCACATCATTGGAAGTCATGCCGTAGTGGAGCCAGCGGGCGGCATTGGGGTCGCCGATGGATTCGCCGACGGCCATGGTGAAGGCGATAACGTCGTGCTTCACGCGGGATTCGATTTCGTTGATGCGGTCGGCGTCCACCTTGGCGCGCGAGTGGAGAATTGCGGCGGCATCCTTGGGCACGAGGCCAGCTTCGGCAAGGGTGTCGGCGGCGGCCAGTTCAACGTCAAGCCACTTCTGGTAGCGATTGGCGTCGCTCCAGACGAGGCCCATCTCTTTGCGGGTGTAGCGTGGAATCAAGTGGGCATCTCCCGTGCAAATCCTTTGTAATGATACGGTATTTTCGGGCTTTGGGGCGAATCGAGGGCCAATTGGGCCGACCTAACCGGGAGAGAGCTACCCTGTCTAATCGTGGGAATGAGGGAAGGCGTCGGGATGGCTGAAGAGGTGGCGGTCAGCGACGCGATGGCTGTCGAGCAGACGCTCGGGGGCGATCGGGACGCTTATCGTGTCCTTGTGGAGCGGCACAGTCGAACGGTGTACCGAATGGCGTACCGGATGATGGGGAATGCACACGATGCAGAGGATGTCGTGCAGGAGGCGTTCCTGCGGGCGTATCAAAAGCTGAGGCAGTTCGCGGGAAATGCAAATTTTGGGACGTGGGTTTACCGGATTGCGGCGAACTATGCGATCGACAGGCTTCGCCAGCGAAACACCGAGGAGGCGCGGCGCGAAAGGCCAAGCACGACGGGTGAAGATTCGTTGGAAGTTGATCCCTTGAGCCAGGCGCAGGATATGTCACCTTCACCGGAGCAGTTGGCGCGAAGCGCGCAATTGGGGGAGCGGATGAAGGCGGCGCTGGCAGGATTAAGCCCGGCGGAGAGGACAGCCATCGTAATGAGGCATTGGGATGGCTGTGGGATTGACGAGATTGCGGAAGTGCTGAAGTCGAACTCGAACGCAACGAAGAATACGGTTTTTCGCGCGGTGCAGAAATTGCGGCGGGCATTGGCGCCGTTTCTTGAGGGGAAAGAGGCACGCGCGATGGGAACAGAGGGATGAAGCACAGAACGGAAGAAGAATTGATCGGGTATCGGTACGCGGAAGAGAGAGAGAGGACGGCTATCGCTGCGCACCTGAAGGAATGCGCGGAATGCCGTGAGGAGCTGGCGCGGATTGAAGCGGTGTTCGGAGCGATGGATGCGGCGCCGGTTCCTGATCCGGGAGAAGACTACGGGGAGCGGGTGTGGCAGAGGATTGCGCCGCGACTTGGAGAGAGGAAAACACGCTGGTGGGAATCGCTATTTGTGCCGCAGAGATTGGTTGCCCTGGGCGGCGTGGTGGCCCTGGTGATTCTGGCATTTGTGGCGGGCCGAGTGACGCGCCCCCCGGTGGATCAGGCGGATGCGGCGAAAGTGCGCGAGCGCGTGTTGGTGGTGGCGGTTGGGGAACATTTGGGGCGCACAGAAATGGTGCTGATGGAACTGGAAAACGCACCCGCGTCAAAGGGGCAGAAGACCATTAACATTTCGGAGACGCAACGCCGGGCGGAAGATCTGGTGGAGGAAAACCGGTTGTACCGGCAAACGGCGCTGAAAGAGGGCGATCAGGCGATGGCGAGCACGCTGGACGAACTGGAGCGGGTGCTGCTGGACATCGCCAACAGCCCGGACGAATTGACCCCGGCGGCATTCGAGACGATCCGGAAGCGGATTGCGGAACAGGGACTTTTGTTCAAGGTGCGAGTGGTGAAACAGGGGCTGGACGAGCAAAAGGCCAATCCTGACGCAAAGCCGGCGGAAAACAAAACGAGAGGGACGGAGAGGAAAAAAGTATGAACATGGGGAGAACTTGTGGACGTGCGGGAATCATCTGCTTCATGGCGGCGATGCTGAACCTGGGGACGCATTCGGTCGCGATGGCGGCGCAGGAGGGAGGGAGCAAGGGGCAGTCGACGGAGGCTCCCAACGACGAGCAGGAAGAGAAGCAGAAAGTGGAGCACGAGCGCCACGCCCATGCGCGGGAAGCGGAACAGGAGCGGGCGGATCGGATGCAAGAGTTGTATGACGAGGGCCGCGAGGCGCTCGATCAGGATGAGTTCCGGGAAGCGGAGCGCTCGTTCACAAATTTGGTGAAACTGAACGG
>Ga0210400_10005562_pt1 | contig 10677 bp, 11 predicted proteins | sample IncBWH26MmetaG_FD_155456 | JGI IMG/M metagenome (GOLD analysis project Ga0210400, IMG submission 155456) | Forest soil microbial communities from Barre Woods Harvard Forest LTER site, Petersham, Massachusetts, United States - Inc-BW-H-26-M | ecosystem: Environmental > Terrestrial > Soil >... | reverse complement strand
GACATGATCCGCTGAATCGACTTCACAATCGCCTTCTGCGCCGGCGCCGACATCCGCTGGTACCGCGTCTTCGATACCGGAATAGCATCAAATCGCAGCCGCAACCACGATTCCAGCCCTTCCTGCGCCCGGTAATGTTTGCGGTGCGCCAGCGACGTCAACTCAATCGACCGCCCCATGTCGCAAGGATTCGTCACCGATGTCGCCAACTGATACAACTGGTCGTGCCGCCGCTCCACTATTGCCGCTGCAATCAACGTCATCCCGGCGCACACCGCGTCCACCGGAATTATGTCCAGCCGCTTGCTCTCATTCGATGGCAACTGCCGGAAGTACGTCCCCAACAAATAAGACAGCGACGCCGATGTATTGATCCCTTCATTCCACCCCAGAAACGGCTTCGCCACCGAGGTCTCCACAATCGCGGGACGCACTACGGCAATCGGCAACCCCGCTCCGTGCCTCACGATCAGCGATTCCGCCAGGCTCTTGGTCAGAGTGTAAGTGTTCGGCCAGCCCAACTCCTTCGCCCGCCGCGTTCCCGCTTCGGTCAAGTATGTCTTCAACCACCGGATCCGGTTCTTGCGGATCTGGTTCTCCAGCGCCGCTCCTTGCAGCCCTTTCGCGGCGTGTTCCTTGGCCAGCGACTGCATCTTCAACCCCGCCGTCACTTCTGCACCCTCGGCCTGCGCCTCCGCCTGCGCGATCAGTTCGTGCAGCGCCCGCACTTCCTGCTCCGCATCAAAGTCCGGAACGCGATGCGGCGTGTAATTCGGAATCAGCTTCTCTGTCACTCGTCCATCGCGCTCGCCCGCCACGTAACACGTCGAAAGATGCAGCAGCCCGCAATGCTCTGTCCCCCGCACAAACTCCACGATGTTCATTGCCGCGTCCGTATTGGTCGTCAGCGCGTCCCGCAAATCCGGATTGAAGTCCGTCAATCCCGAACTGTTCACAATCAGATCCAGGCTCCGCTGCAGCCGCCGTGCCACCTCCCCATCCAGCCCCAACCCCGCACCCGTGACATCGCCCTCCACCACCTCCACCTTCTCCCTCAGATACTCCACCAGGCCCGCTCCGTACCGTTCAAACAGCGCATCGAACACCGGCGATTCCTCTACGATCTTCTCAAACCGTCGCTGCGCCGGATTCGATTTCTGCCGCCGGATCAAAAGATAGATCCGTCCGATCTTCGGTAGCTCCAGCAGCGTGTTTGCCAACCACACCTTCCCGATGAATCCGGTAACGCCAATCAGCATTACGTGCTTGCCAGCCAGCGCTCGCTTCACCGAAAACTCCCCTTGCTGCTGCCGTCCCTCGAAATGCACGATTGGACGTTCCTGCGGCGTCGACTCCCGCCCGGATCCAGTCGCCGCCGACCGCAACTCCTCCGCCGTAATATCCAATTGCCGTGCCAGCGTCTTCGGCGCCCTCCGCCCATCCGGACTCTGCTCCCGGATTCGCGCGAACGCTCCCCGTGGCCGGATCACCGGCTCCAGCAGCCGTCCCGTCGCCGTTCCATCGCGAAACTCCAGCCGGTTCGCCACCACCCGCTTCGCCCCGAGATGCTGCGCCAGCGGCTTCATCACATGCTCCAGCCCCTGACTCACCAGCACCACGTCCGCTCCCGCGCGCACCAGTTCCTGCACTCGCTCCACTCCGTGCGCCTTGAGCCGCGGCTTCAATTTGTATTGGAAATATTCCTCGCCCAGCAGATCCAGCCGGTCTCGCGTCACTCCCCGTAAAGCCGTGTGTACCACCCGCGTCGCAAACTTGCGATTCGTCGAGTAGAGGAACGGACGCAATGCCGCCATCAGGAAGATCAGCCCGCGCCGCCGGAACCGCTCCGAGAACGTCTGCGCGTTCCAGGTAAAGAACGCCACCGGCTCCACCACCGTCAGGTCAAGCAGGCTCCCCTCCACCCGCCAGTACACGGTAGGGAACGCTACGCTCGACACGCTGGGGGACACGCGGGGTTTGTGGTTTGACTGTTCCAAAGTATTCTTCGTCCCGGCTACATGGATTCGCTGATCCCTGTGGACGAATCTCCTATTGTAAACAATGCCCCCACTTCCGCGAAGCCTCCCCTGCGATAGGTAGTGTCTCAGCTTGGGAGACGCTCATGTGGAGATGCTCATGTGGGGACAGCCGCCCTCGGCTGTCCGGTCGAGCGAAGCTCGACCGCTCTTCGTCGCAGCGGCAAACTGAAATTCCACCAGCGATAAGGGATAATCCTGAAATGCCCCTCAGGTATATCCCGTAGTACCGTCCTTGCCCCGATGTCATCTCAAATGCGTGAGGTGTTTCCATGAACCCGATCCCTAAGGTCCGTGCTCTATTTTGCCTGCTGGCTCTCTTGAGCTCTCCGCTGTTCAACACTGCCCTGCATGCTCAAAACCAGGTGCTGGGAGAAGTCGAACTCGTCGGCGCCTCCAAGGTCGAGAACACTTCTGGCGTCTGGATCGATGGACAATATGTCGGCTACCTGAACGAGCTTAAGGGATCGAAAAAGATCCTGCTTCTTCCCGGCGAACACGAGATTACGGTGCGCCAGGGCGGATATCTCGATTTCGTGCAGAAGCTCTCAGTCCGGGCAGGAGAAAAACAGACCATAGCCGTGAAGATGGAAGAAGACACCAGAGTTCACGTGCCGCAGGTCACCGCCGAAATTAAGTTGGACGTAAAGCCAAGTCGCGCTGCCGTGTTTGTGGATGGCGTGTTCGTCGGCCATGTCGCGGAGTTCGGCGGAGTCGGCAAGGCTCTACTCGTCGCGCCCGGAAAACGAAAGATCAAGATTACTTTGCCAGGGTATCAAACCTTCGAGACCTCAATCGACGTGGTGGCCAATCAGAAGGCGACGATCAAAACTGAGATGGCCAGCGGCGGCCCGGCAGAAGGAACTCCGCTGCCTCAGTGATCACTCGACGGCAACAGATGGCGCGAACAGAAGACGCAACAGGTGACACAACGAAGTTCGGCCCAGGTGTGCGATCAGGCCCCGGCGCCGGCGGCAGCGGCCAGTCCCCGTTGTTTGCGCAATTCCGCCTGGAACGACTCGACCGGAAGCGCGGCCTGATTTCGGAAGAGACCAAGCAATGTATCCTGTGCTTCCCCAGATTCCCCCGGAACTGATTCCGGCGAAGTCTCAGTTTCCAGGCCTTCGGGTTCTACCAGCAACTCGGGCAGCATCTCGCGATTCTCCGTGAGCAGCCTCAGGAACTTTTCCAGCAGCTCACGATGTTCCGCGGTACTCTGAGTGAATTCCACACCCATTCCCTTCTCCGGGTGCATCACTCGAACCACGCCTTCGGTTCTCAATTCCAGTCCCGCCGCACGCATCGACAGGGTCACACGCGTGGAAACCGGAAATGGCGAACTGATATCCAGGTAGCAACCACCCAAACTCAAATCCGTAAGCTGGCAGCCGATCGGTGGGTCGTCCTTTTCGGTGTCCGGAGAATTGCGCCCAATCCATTCCCGCAACTGACGCGCAAATTCCGGGGACTGCTCATGGAAGCGCAATCCCACCTGGGTCCCGGTTCCCTCCCACGCGAACTCCGCACTAACCACCAGAACCGTGGCCGAACCCGGCAGCGTGAACGACAGCTGCCATTGGCCATGCGGTTTGCTGCGCCGCGGCAGGGTGACCGCCAAGCCTCCTTCGCCTAGATCGGTCGTGTTTACCTTAAACTGGGCGCCCGATTCACGGCTGGACATTTCCACAGGAATGTGGACCGAGACCCGGGCGTTGCGCCGCCGTTCCTTCTTCATCAGCGCTCTCGCCGCGCGAAAACTTGACTTGGCTCGCTCCACCGACACAGGCTTATAGAGGATGAAATGGGCTCCGATCTCAAATGCCGAACGCAGCCCAATCTCGGGATCTAGAATTGCCACCGCCACCGCCCGCTTGTTGCACGGCGCCAGCCGCGCACTGCGCAGCACGGCGGCCGCGCCCGGGCCCGCGCAATCTACGATGATTGCCTCAAACCGCTCTCGCGTCAGTTTGCGGAGTGCGATCTCCGAACTCGTGCAGTGTTCGACACTGATGTCAAGATCGCCCAGCGTCCGGCGCAGCACGCGCACGATCTTATCGTCCGAACAAAGCAGCAGACACTTCAGATTCATGGTGCCGTCTTAGATCCTTCCCAGCTCACTCATTCAGCCTGAGCCCTGACGGGAGTGCTTCTCCTCCGGATCTAGCTAAGGACGCAACAGGGCCTCACTCCACTGTAAGCCGCCCCAAAGGCTCGATCAATAAACCACTTGCGCCAGTCGGTTACGGTTGTAACCTGTCAGCTCCGCGGGCGGTGGCTATTCCTTGGGGTTACCAAAACGGAAAACCTGGAACTGGACTAAACTCAGCCACGCATGGTACTAACCGTAATGAGTGCAATCACTTAGCAATGATTGACTCAAGTGATGCCGCCCAAATTGTGATTGACTTCCAGAAGACATTGCCCTAACATACTGACTCTCCGATCACGTTCTGGAATCATTGGGAGACTCGGCAGGGCTGTTGTCCGCGCCAGGCTGCATTTCCATGAATCCCGATACTCTCCGGAGAATCATATAGATAGAGCAATCTCTTACGTCCATTCCCCCATTTGTAAGAAAGGCAAGTTTCATGGCCAAGCGTCGCGGAAATCCGAACTGGGGCAAGCCCGAGCCAATCGGTCCCATCGTCCCCACCATCACCGAGTTTGAACAGGTCGTGCGCGAATACAAGCTCTCCCCCGACCAGTATCTCCGGTCGACTCGTCTGCGGGAGTGGGCACGCCGCAACAAGAACTCAAAATACATCCCCGAGCCTCTTCTGGAAGCCTGGGGCTTCGAAATCGAATCCACCCTGTAAGTTGCTGTAATCGAATCCTCAAGGGTCGCTGCCAAGCGACCCTTTATCTTTTGCGATTGTCTTCCCGAACGAAGTGAGAGCCTGCCCTGAGCGAAGCCGAAGGGGATCTCGGTTTCACCGGCACTCCGCAAAATCTGATTTTGGATAGCGCAAGCGCTTTTGGGTGGCGCAGGGCTTCCAGCGCGGCGATTAGCGCCTTATTATGATCAAGGGCTTTAGCCCTGAGCGACTTGTTGCCGCTCCCCGTGTTCACCCAGAAACCGATTCACCCAGAAACCGATCGAGCGTCGATAACTGCTGCCATGCTCAACCTCCTGCAAATCCCGCTCCCCGAACTCTTCGCCGTCCTGACCGCCATAGCCTTCGCCGCCGGCCTGAACGTCTACGCCACCGTAGCCGCCCTGGGCCTGCTGGCCCGCTTCGGACACGTCCCTCTCCCGCCCGCCCTCCAACTCGTAGAAACCTGGCCGATAATTGCCGCCAGCACAGCCCTGTTCGCCATCGAATTCTTCGCCGACAAAATCCCCGCCTTCGACCTGATCTGGAGCGCCCTCCACACCTTCGTCCGCATCCCCATAGCCGCCCTCCTGGCCTACGGCGCCACCCGCCAGCTAACCCCAGCCCAGCAACTCCTGGCAGCCGCCCTCGGAGCCGCCATCGCCCTCGCCGCCCACTCCGGCAAAACCGCCCTCCGCGCCGCCGTTACCCCATCCCCCGAGCCTTTCTCCAACATCGCCCTAAGCCTCGCCGAAGACGCCCTAGCCATCTCCCTAACCTGGCTAGCCACGCGCCATCCCTATGCCGCCGCGACAGTAGCGCTAGCCCTGGTAGCAGTAATAGTCCTCCTAGCCCGCGCAGTAATCCGAGCCCTGCGCGCGCTGTTCAGAGGAGCAGAAGAAGAACTAACGGGATAATTTTTTTCAGGATAATTTTTTTAATGTGGGGACAGCCGCCCCCGGCTGTCCGTCGAGCGCAGCTCGACCTGTTCGTGTAGAGCGGACACTCCTGTCCGCTGCCTTTGACTTTGTTCTTGTTCTCGAATCGAAGGAACTACCGCCGCAGACACCACGTGGAAGAGCGGAGCTTCAGCGCCGCGTAAGCCTTAAGAAAATGAACGGGGCTTCAGCCTCCGCAACTACATCCTCTTCAAAACCCCCAACCAGCGCTCCCAAGCCGCCCCGCGAGCCTTCTTATTCGCCTCCACCGTATTCCCCGGATCCTCCCCCGCCCGCATAAACCCATGCCCAGCCCCTTCGTAAATCACCACATCGTATTTCTTCCCAGCCTTCTTCATAGCGTCCCGAGTATCCGGAATGGTGGCATCAATCCGCTGGTCATTCTCGCCATAGAATCCGTAAACCGGAGCCGTGATCCCACTAACGTCCCGAGGCGGAGCTCCATAAAACACAAACGCCGCGCTCAGATCTTTGCGGCTGGTAGCAAACCGAAACGACTGCCCGCCTCCCCAACAGAATCCCGCCACCGCCAGCTTCCCATTCGCCGCCGGAAGCTTCTTCACGTAATCCGCCGCCGCATTCAAGTCCGCAGTAACCTGATCAGGGTCCAGCCTGGCAACAGCCTCCCGCGCCGCATCCACATCAGGAAAGTCACTGCTCTTCCCTCCCTTAGGCCCGAATCCCGAAAGCAGGTCCGGCGCAATGGCAATATACCCTTGAGCGGCAAGCTGGTCAGCCACGCTCCGCGCCCAATCAGTCAGCCCAAAAATCTCATGGATCACGACAACCGCCGCCGCCTTCCCCTTGACCTCGGGATAAACGATAAACGCCGACACCGTCCGATCACCATGCTTAAGCTGCACCCACTCCGCATGCCGCGGAGATTTCTCCAACCCCACCCGCGCCCACTCCTGCCCCAAACCCGGCAGCGCAAATAACATCAAAGCAATAAAGCCAGCCTGCACCAGTCTCATAGCCCAAGAGTCTACGCCGGAAGGATTGTCAGGACAAATATTCCGCAACAAATACTCCGCACCCAAAATTCCCCTTGTCATTCCGAACGGGGGCCGAAGGCCCGCTGAGGAATCTGCTTTTGCTAGCGTGGAGTCTGCTCGTGTGGAGCGGACACTCCTGTCCGCTGCCTTTGACTTTGCTTTTGTTCTTGAATTGAAGGAGCACCTGCCGTTAAGCACAACCGTGGAAGAGCGGCGCTTTCAGCGCCGCGTAAAGCGCACACAAGAGGAACCGGGCTTCAGCCCCTGAGGGACGTTCGCGCAATAACTCAAAAAGCACGGCAAAGCCCACCAAACCCGCACCAACGCCATCCTCCGCTCCTACATGAAAGCCCAATCCCACAACGCCCGCTGAAGTCCCCACTCAACTCTTTGTCATTCCGAACCGAGCCGAAGGCCCGGTGAGGAATCTGCTGTGTGCCAGCGTGGAAAATGCTCGTGTGGAGCGGACACTCCTGTCCGCTGCCTTTGACTTTGCCTTTGTTTTTGAGTTGAAGGAGCGTGTGCCGTTAAGCACAACCGTGCAAGAGCGGCGCTTTCAGCGCCACGTAAAGCGCAACACAAATGAACCGGGCTTCAGCCCATGCCTGACTCGAATCAGAGGGACCCAAGGAACTGATCGAAAGGCATGATTCGATGCGCTTGCGAGGACTGCCGTGTCCTGGTCAAGAGGTCGGGATCGCCGCTTACAATTACGAATCTGTCAAAAGCCAAGTATTGAAGTTGAAACTGATCGAAGACGTCTGAGTGATGTTTTTCGAGCGAGTAATTGCGGAGAAGGAACTCGCGAGCGACAAAGATAGTGAACTCAAGAACGGCGTCGAGCCTTGCGGAGATTTCAGCGTTCACCTCGGGTGCAGTACTGGCGCCCAGCCATTCGAGTAAGGCTCTGACAAAAGCGGGGCGCTGTTGCTGCCAGGCCGATCTCGGCTCCAGCGCTTTCCGCATTTCCAGAGGCAACCGTCTGCCCGTCTCGTCGAAAAGCTGCCGCCACGATGGATAGTTTTCGTTTGCCAACTCCTCGACCTGAGCGGCCCACGCTCTTTTGGGTCCGGCCATTAGATCCGCGACGACTGAGGTCGAACCGATTCCTCCAAGCTTGCCCATGTACTGGACGCGCCCGCTAAGGAGTTGCTCCAGAGTTGTAGCCCGGCGCACAACATCGATGTATCTCGAGATTACTGGAGCAGAAGGTGCAAGCTGGTCCGATGGAAATGGGATGCGAAGCACCTCTTCGCAGAGTAGAAGGCGCGGATCCTTAAGAATCCGTCCGTTCGAGAGTTTGTATGCAAGCTCGATTCTCTGCCTTACGCTGAGAAAGTCTTCAGCACCAGCGAAATGGACGCCCGTTAGAAGCTCCAACGCAGTAACTTGGCTTAAGGGCCAACCCCGGCCAGGACGGTGGCGAAGAAGATATCTCCAATCTGCCGGAGAGATCTTCCCTCGCTGAACGTCGCCGAACACGTTGGTATCGAGAATGGGTATGGATCGCAATTTGTAGTCAGCCAGAGCAAAGCGCTCGGAGAAGTTCGTCCGCTATCGCCCATCCTTTGCAAAGAGCACTAAGGATGGGTCACGCGGAGGTGCTAGAATCCTGCTCAGGGGTATGTGTATGAACATGAAGATTGTTAGGCCTCTGGCCCTCACCGCTGCAGGCATGTTGCTCGCCGTGGAGATGATCCCAAACGAGGACCACAAGCAGCACGTCGAGCGCATTCCGACAATCGCGGTGGGCTCGTCCATGCCAGTCAGCAACGTCGCGAACGCGACGGTCAGCTACAGCTACGATTCTGTGGCGAGCGGGGAGCCGATAGGCCTGGTCGCTCCCGAGTCCAGCCTCTACCATCTGTACGTCAGCGTCGGCTAGGTCGGGGAAACTAAAGAGGCGGCTCTGCCTAGATCTCGCTCACAGTCACATAGTTGCCGTGCTCTGGGTGTGACCCGTCGATCGCGAACTGCGCCGCCCCCCGCAGCCTTTCCTCGAAATCCGAGATTCGAAGGGGCTCATGCTCCTCGAAGTCCACAGTGTACTGTTGGTCGCAGGCCGAGCACTTCAGCTTTCCAGCCAAGTGCCCGCGCAGGCTGGTCACGTGCGCCACGCCCCATTGGTTAGACACGGCGCAGCAAGTTGCTAGGATACGGGTCTTGGTCGCGACTGACATAGGAAACTCCTTGCTTCTATTATAAATCCCTTTGGCCTGGACACTGAACCGGACAGCGAGGGAAGTACTAGAGGCCATCCGAGGACGATTATGGCTCAGCTTGGTGCACCCGTCCGTCGAAAACCGCTACAAATAAAGCAGCATCGTTCGTGGGGCCCCAAAGGTGTGCCAGCTGCCGGGATGCTAAAATCGGTCGCGTTATGCAGGACAGACAAATCTAAACCCAGCCTGTCGCTGGCTCAGAGGTCTCTTGCCTGCCCCAAGAATGCGTTGGAGGAAGTATGAAAATCGCCGCCAGGCCTCTTGCCCAGTACGGGCAGATTTGCTTATTGGCACTTCTTGGAATCGTCCTCGCCTGCGACACTGCCCGATCACAGACTCCCCAGGCCGGCCCAGGAGCGAAGTCGGACCCGTGCAAGGCCATCCGCACGACCTCCTACGGACGAGGATGGACCGACGCATCTACTGCTGCCAAGAAGTCCTCCGAAGAGAGTTTTAAGGCGGGTTTGGATTTCGCGGAATCGATCTTTTCGGTGAAGGTCAGCGACTTAGGAAATAAACAAAGAATCAGTCTTGTTGTCGAAGACATTGACGGAGCTGACTCCTACAGGTTCGCAGCTGCCGAGGTTGTCAAAACACATTTCTCGGACTGGTTGGAAGTCGACCCTCTTGCACCGCTAAGCCTTCACATCGCTGGAACCAAGTTGATGCGATTGAACAACAACTCGGACGTCCAATCTGTATCAGTCGAAGTAAATCTCCTGGCGGAGCAGAATCTGATAGCCGGGCAAGATCACCGATTGATGAGCGGGCTGCTCCAATTGGCAAACGCAGGAAGCACCCTCGCGGGTTATTCGCCCCAAGAGAAGACTCAGGAGGTCCGGGAATTAATCTATAAAGTGCTGTCCAGTTACAGGGAAGATTGGGACAGAGCAGCCCCCAAGCCCAAGTAACCTCCGTGTTCGTTTTCCACAGCCCACCCCTGTGACATCTGACCTTGCGCCCCATCCCCAAATTCCTTCAAAATTGCCCCAGCAAAGGCAGTAAGAAACAGCTCCTTGAAAACTGAATATCCCGTGGCCTAAGTCCTTCCCGCACAGGGTTTTGCAAGCCGAATCCGGCAGTTTTCAGTCCCGACAGAAATGTCATCACTGATTCTAAACAACTTACGGGATGACCATGCCCCTAACTCCCATGTCCACAATATTTTACGGACAAGTTCCCTGGAATCAATATTTTAGCCAGACCAACCGGGATCGACCCACCGTAAGTAATTGATTCCAGAGATTTAAGCAGATTCGATCTCTAAATTTTTTTGCTTGTCATCCTGAGGCAGCGGAGTCCTCGGCTTCGCCGAGGACTCCCAACGAAGGACCTATGCAACTCGCTTGCGGCGTCGATGGTGCCAGCAACTACAGAGGTCCTTCAGCCCGCAAAGAACGCGGGCTTCAGGATGACAAGGCGTGGGGTTGGAACGCGGGTAGGGCGAGGTAAAATGTGGCCATGAGTCGAGACACAGACGAGTCCGTTCAAGCAGCTTGGGACGAAGAGGTAGCGCGTCGTATGCAAGACCTGCAAGCAGGCAAAGCCGTCACCGTACCTTGGGAAGAACTGCACCAAGAATTGTTGGCGATGATAAAACTCCCCGGCTACTAGGTACTGGGTACTTATTAACCAACTCCTAACTGGCATTT
>Ga0210400_10005561_pt1 | contig 10680 bp, 8 predicted proteins | sample IncBWH26MmetaG_FD_155456 | JGI IMG/M metagenome (GOLD analysis project Ga0210400, IMG submission 155456) | Forest soil microbial communities from Barre Woods Harvard Forest LTER site, Petersham, Massachusetts, United States - Inc-BW-H-26-M | ecosystem: Environmental > Terrestrial > Soil >... | reverse complement strand
GCAGCTAGCCTCGCTGCACCAGAACCGCTTCGCGCGACCGAGCGGTTGCGGGGCCTCGGCCTGATAGATTTCTACATCGCCGCGGGCACGAAAGAGGAGCTCGCCGTCAATTCTCTCGCGCGTCCGCTGGTGCCGGCTCTTAGCGAAGCAGAAGGCGCCCAAATCGCGGAAAGAGCCATCGCCCCGCTTTACACCGGTTGGAAAGACGCCGACGGCGGGATGCCGGCAGACCTCCGCGGGCTGGAAGCCGCGCGCCTGGCTCTGCTCGGTCAAGCACCTCCCGTGATAGTAAACGAGTCAGCGCTCGCTGCGGTGGTTTTCTTATTCCGCATCTTGCATCAAGCGGAGCCGGCGTTGGACCTTGTCCTCGCAGCGCTCTCGGCGCTGGACCGCGTCAAGGCGGTCCCGGACCTGCATCTTCTCCGCCATGGAGCCGATTGCGCCGAGCGGCTGGGGAAAGCGGCCATCCAGGAAATGCTGATCGAGCGCGGCCTCCACACCCCAGACGGTGATCCTCACGCCCGCGCCATGCTCCTAGGCGATCGAGCTTCGAGATTCATTCAAACAGGAGAGATTGGCTCGGTGGAAAAGCTGCTGAGAGAGGCGGTAGCTGCCTTTGAACGGCTCGGCGACGTGCGCTCGTGCGCCATCGCGAAGGGTCTGATCGCCGATATTTTGCAGGCCCGCGGCCAACTCGACGACGCGTTGAAAATCCGCACCGAGGAGGAGCTGCCCGTCTATCAGCGGCTGGGCGACGTGCGCTCGTGCGCCACCACGATGGGCAAGATCGCCGACATCTTGCAGGCCCGCGGCCAACTCGACGAGGCGCTGAAAATCCGCAACGAGGAGCAGCTGCCGGTCTATGAAAGGCTCGGCGACGTGCGCGAGCGCGCCCTGACGATGGGCAAAATCGCCGACATCTTGCAGGCCCGCGGCCAACTCGACGATGCGCTGAAAATCCGCAACGAGGAGCTGCCGGTCTATGAGCGGCTCGGCGACGTGCGCGAGCGCGCCGTGACGATGGGCCAAATCGCCGACATCTTGCAGGCGCGCGGCCACCTCGACGAGGCGCTGAAGATCCGCAACGAGGAGGAGCTGCCGGTCTATGAGCGGCTCGGCGACGTGCGCTCGCGGGCCGTGACGATGGGCCAAATCGCCGACATTTTGCAGGCCCGCGGCCAACTCGACGAGGCGCTAGACATGCACTCAGAACGGCTCGCGGTTGCCGAAGCAATGGGCGATATCGACAGCGTTGCACATATCAGATTTCGCTGCGCGCTGATCCGCCTCGACCGCGGGGGATTGGAGAAAGGAGAGGGCGAGATCATCGTTCATGAGCTTGCGGAGAGCTTCTCAATTGTGCAGCGCACTGGACGCGTCGACGCAATTGCCAATGTTGGCAGGCGATTTGGGCAGGTGCTCGCCAGTCTTGGCAGGAGGAAGGAGAGTACCACAGTCTTTGATGCAGCCGCGCGTGCCTTCGAAACTTTGCACCGGACCGAAGATGCGCGACAGGTTCGATCGTTTCAGGATCTGCTTCGGGCGGTGCCAGAGCAGACCGGGGAATCGGAAGAGTTAACCCGACCTCCTTCAATCGAGCGGCTGTTGGACCCGTCGACGGTGCCTCCACCTTCCGCACGAGGAGTTCTCAATGTGGCTGAGGGGCCTACCGTCACTCCGTCCCTGCCGTTGCATGCAGATAAGGCGGAATATTCGGTCTGGTACGGGACCAACCGCCGGCCCAATGATTCCAGCAACTCCAACAAGGGTTATTCGGCTGCTCGCGACAATGTCGTGCATTACGGGTCTTGCCGGGTGTTCATCCCGCAATCACACAAGATCGGTTCGATCGGCTCGCCTTGGTGGAAGCGCCTGTTGACCTTGACCGATGACCGGCTGCGTCTGCTCTCAGTCGACGAATTCGAGCAGAGTGCCTATTGGAGCGGTATCGCGGCACAGCTCGCCGCAATCGATGCGGGCGAGCGCTGCGCTTTGGTCTTCGTACACGGCTACAACGTTTCGTTCCAGGACGCGGCGCTGCGCGCAGCGCAGATCGGCTTCGACCTGTCGGTCAAAGGGGCGATGGCGTTCTTCGGCTGGCCGTCGCAGGGATCGACGCGCGGTTATCCGGCCGACGAGGCGACGATCGAGGCGAGCGAAGGCGTCATCGCCGATTTCATGACCGACTTCGCCGAAAGGAGCGGCGCCACTGCGGTGCACATCATTGCGCACAGCATGGGCAATCGCGGGGTGTTGCGCGCGGTCAACCGCATTGCGACACAGGCGCAGCGGCGCTCGGGAAAGGCGTTTGGCCAGGTCATCCTCGCCGCTGCCGATGTCGATGCGGATGTATTCCGGCAGCTGAGCGCGGCTTATGCGGAAGTGGCCAGCCGTACCACGCTTTATGTCTCGAAGCGTGATCTGGCGGTCGAGGCATCGCGCTGGCTGCACAATTTCCCGCGTGCGGGTCTGATGCCGCCCACTCTGGTATTGCCCGGCATCGACACGATCAATGTGACGAATGTCGATTTGACGCTGCTGGGCCACGGCTATGTCGCCGAGGCCCGCGACGTGCTGATCGACATGCACGCGCTGATTACTCACGGCGCGCCGCCGAGCGAGAGGTTCGGGCTGCGGGAGACGAAGAACGAAGAAGGCGAGCGTTATTGGCTGATCGGCGCGTAGCGCTCCGAAGCGGCTGCGTTCGCAGCGTGCGTGCTTCGAGACGCGCCCCGGCTACGCCGGATCACTCCTCAGCATGAGGGAAGCCGCTGATAGGCCGAGGGAAATCCTCATCCTGAGGAGGCCGCGAAAGCGGCCGTCTCGAAGGACGCACCGACGCTGATCCGATTTGCTCATTAATCGGTGGGTGGGCGTCAGGTGCCGGTGCGCTGCAGTCGCGGTGCTTCACCCTCGTGGCCGCGCCAGGTGGCGAGCTCGTCCCAGCTGTCGGCTTCCATGAACTGGGCCCAGCGGCGGTAGAGGTTGCGCATCGGCTCCTCGCTCGATTGGGCTTTCGTGATGTCGATCACGCGGCCCGGCATGCGCAGCCCCTCCCATTCGAAATTCTCGACGGCAGTGCCGAGGCCCATCTCATAAGAATAGGGGTAGCGGCGGGCGATGGTGCCGCGGCTCGCCTGGTGGGCGTAATTCCAGTTCTCCATGTCGTCCTGCTCGGTCATCCCGGCCGGACCCGAATAGCGAACGTAATAATCGCGCAGGAAGTCTTTGACTTCCTGCGGAGCCTCGCGGTCGACGAGAAACCAGCGCCATACCTCCGTCTGATCCGCGCCGCGCGGATGCCAGACCGCGATAGTGCGCGGCTGGCGCGGCAACAATGCGACATTGGGGAAGATTTCGCCCGGAGCGCCGAGCAGGCGCGCCTCGTCGCCGCGGGTCCGGCGGCGCTCTTCTTCGCAATGGCGGAAATATTCGGACACAACCGGGGAGTGCTGGTAGGTCGGCGGCGGCGGGCGATCCTTCGGCAAGACATAGACGATCGTCTGGTGGCCGCGGTCCGGTATCGCAACATGCAGTTTCCGGCCGAGCAGTAATTCGGTCATGTCGCGGCGGCCGGCGCCGCTGGGGCCGATCCCGGCGAGATCGACCGAGCGGTGGCTGATGTTGTGATAGCTGTCGCCGCTGAAGTTTTCCGCCGGGAATTTCCAGTTGCACGGGATCAGCCATTTCTGAACGCCGCCGAGGACTTCGGCCTGGCCCTCGCGGCCGTCCCGCCCATCGAGAATCAGGTCGAAAAAGGTTACGAAATCCCCGAGATATTCGAGGAACGGCGGTGCGGCCGGGTCCCAGGTCGCCCAGACCGTGCCCTTGTAATTGCACAATTGCGCGACCTCGACGAGCCCCCATTGCGACCGGTCGAGCTTCGAGTGGTAGGCCTCGCGGAAATAGGGGACGCCGACGAGCCTGCCGTCGGTCGAATAGCTCCAGCCGTGATAGGGGCAGGTGAAGACAGCGGTGCTGCCCTCGTCGTAGCGGCATACCTTCATCCCGCGGTGGCGGCAGGAATTGAGGAACACGTGGATCCGACCCGCCCGGTCGCGGCACAGGATCACGGATTCCTCGCCCATGGATGAGACAAAGAAATCGCCGGGGTTGGGGATCTGGCTCTCATGCCCGACAAACAGCCAGGAGCGGGCGAACACCCGCTCCAATTCCTCGCGGTAGATCTCGTCATTGACAAAGATCTCGCGGCTGATCAGCCCCGCCGCCGGATCGACGAGATCCTTGCGATACCCCGCTGTCCGTTCGGTCGCCATTGCCGCTCTCCTAGGTTCTGCCGCGTCTCGGGTCTTGCGTCTGATAGCCGGGCACATCCGCGGCCGGCGCGCGGAGCTCGACGCCGGCCATCGCCTCGAGGATCCGTGCGGCGACCGGAAAGCCTTCCTGCCCCCAGCCCTGCGCCTGCGCGCGACGCAGCACATCGTGAGCGAGCAGTCCGAGATGGGCCGGCGCCGCGACATCGCGCGCCAGATCGCAAGCGAGCTGCAGATCTTTCGCGACGATGTCGAGGGTTCCGCCGGCGGTGAACGTGCCCGGCAGGACCGAGCGCGGGATGTTGTCGAAGGTCCGGCTGGCGCCGGCGCTCACCGGAACGATCTGCGCCAAGACGCCGAGGTCGATCCCGGCCTTGGCGCCGATCAGCATGCCTTCGAGCGCCGCGACGAAATTCGTGTACCCGAGATACTGTGTGACGAGCTTGGCGGTGCAGCCGGCCCCCGGTCCGCCGACATAGAAGATGTTGCCGGCCATCGCCGCCAGCAGCGGCCGGTAGCGAGCGAATACCGCCTCGTCGCCGCCGACCATCACCGTCATGGTCGGGGGGCGCCCGCTGACCGGCGCGTCGAGCATGTCGACGCCGCGCGCCCGGCAAGCCTCGGCAACGCGTCGCGCCACCGCCGGCGCGTTCGTGGTCATGTCGATATAGGCGCCGCCCTGTCGCAACGCGGCAAGGATCCCGCTTTCCGGATCGAGGGCTGCAAGCTCCACCGCAGGGGGGCCGGGCAGCGAGGTGAACACCACTTCGCTCCCCCGGGCCACGGCGGCTGGAGTTTCGGCCGAGAGTGCGCCGCGGGCACAAAGCGCGGCGGCGGCATCGGGCCTGACATCATAGACCGTCAGCTGGTGGCCGGCATCGATCAGACAGCCGGCCATCGGCGCACCCATCGTCCCGGTGCCGACAAAACCCAGCCGCATCGGATTTCTACCTCTCGCTCAAGACAGAGAAACTAACCCGCGGCGTCGACCGAGACAACCGGCGGCCGGCGGCCGTTAGTCGCGGAAATTGACGTATTGCAGCGGCTGCTCGATCTTCATGCCGCGCGCCACGGTGATCGCCGCCTGCAAATCGTCGCGCTTCTTGCCGGTGACGCGCAGCTCGTCGCCCTGGATCGACACCTGCACCTTCAGCTTGCTGTCCTTGATCTCGCGGATCAGCTGCCTGGCGAGATCGGCGTCGACGCCTTGCCGCAGCACAATCGTCTGCTTCAGCGTGTTGCCAGACGCCTTCTCCGGCGCTTTGTAATCCAAAGCCGCGGGGTCGACCTTGCGCCGCGTCATATGCACCTTCAACAACTCATGCATCTGCTTCAGCTTGAGATCGTCGTCGGCGATGACGTTGAGCAGACCTTCCTGACGCTCGACCTTGCATTTGCTGCCCTTGAAGTCGAAGCGCGTCCCGATCTCGCGGGTAATTCCGGCAAGGGCGTTGTCGACTTCGGCAAGCTCGATCCGCGAAACGATGTCGAAGCTCGGCACGGCCGCATCCTCCACTCGATGACATTTCGTCGATATAGCGCGCCGGCAATATAAAATCAGCGCCGATCGGGGGGCTCCTGTCCGGCTCTAGTAAAGACCGGCTGATCCGTGAAGGCTGTTGTCGTCGCTGCGAGCCCGACTTCGGGAGAGACGGGAGGCCGCCAATCGAGCGCGGCGCGCGTCTCCGCGTCGTCCACCTGCAGCGAGAGGGTCAGCCGCGAGAGCGGCGGTCCCAGATTCGGAAGCCTCTCAAGCATGGCTAGGGCGGGTCGTGGGACACTAAAGAGCCGGGCGGGCCGACCCAGTCCGGCGGCGAGGAGCCGGATCAGCTCGGGTGTCGACAGGTCGGCCGCGTCGCGCGTCAGCAGCACTCGCCCCGCGGCGCCAGGGTGCAGGCAAGTGCGGCCAACGAGGTCGACGAGGTTGTCGATGAAGATCAGGCTGCGGCGATTGTCGATCCCGGCTAGAGGCAGCGGCAGCCCGCTCGCGACGAGCCTCATCAGCGCCTGGAAATTTGCCTTCACGCCGGGACCGTAAACGAGGGGCGGACGGAGAATGACGATCTCGATCCCGGTTTCCTGCGCCGCCGCCAGCAGAGCCCGCTCGATCGCGAGCTTGGCGCGACCGTAAGGATCGCTGGGGCGTGGCGGGTCGCTCCCGCGAAGCGGTGCACCCGGCAAGGTGGCTTCGCCCATTGCCCGGACCGAGCTCATGTGGATCAGCCGGTGCACCCCGGCCTTTGCCGCAGAGTGCGCCAGCACCTTCGCGGCCTGCGCCTCGTTACGATCTACTGGCTCCCGCCCCGAGCGGTGCGCCCGGTTGGCGAGATGCACGATGATTTCCATACGGTCGAGATGGCCCGACCAGTCGGTCGTCGGGCCGATATCGCCCATCGGGCGAAGTTCGACGCCGCGGATGGGTTCCGCAGGACGCCGGCAGCACCCGACTACGGCGTGCCCGCGCTCGACGAGGCCGACGCACAGCCTGCGGCCGATGAAGCCCGCCGCACCGGTCACCAGGATGCGAGCCAAGCGCCGCCCTCGCCTCGCCGATTGTGCAACCGATCCAAGCGCAAATGCATTAGAGAGATCCCGATGTCGATCCCACCCTCCGGCCTTTCGACGTGGCTCTTTCCGTTATCACAGAACCGCTGAACCTGCCGCGGCGGTCCACGTCACCCGCTGCGGGCCGGCGGCGAAAGCTCCTCTTTCTGGTGACAGAGGATTGGTACTTCTGCTCGCACCGTCTGCCGGTGGCGCGCGCCGCCCAGGCCGCCGGCTTTGATGTCGTAGTCGCAACCCGCGTGCGCGCGCATGGCGATCGAATCTGCGACGAGGGTTTCGCGTTGCGCCCGATCGGCTGGCGCCGGCGCGGGGACGGGCTCGTTGGCGCCCGACGGGCAATTTCCGAAATCGCGAGGCTCTACCGCGCCGAGCAGCCCGACCTCGTCCATCATATTGCGCTGAAATCGGTGCTGTTCGGCGGCATAGCCCTGCGCCGGGCCTTCCCGGGCCCAGAAGGTGCTCCGGTCGCGATAGATTCGATTATGGGTCTGGGTTCCCGGTTCTCGGCTGCGAGCTTTTCCGCGAGATTGCGGCGGCCATTGCTGGGCGTTGCGCTGCGCCTTGCGGCGGGTGGAGGACGCGGTTGGGTGGTTGTCCAGAACCCGGAGGACCACGACGCCTTGACCACACTGGGAATTCCAGCGCAGCGCATTAGGATGATCAGGGGGTCGGGCATCGACTGTATCCATTTTCGTCCACTACCCGATCCCGAGGCCGCGACCGTCACGGTCGCGCTTGTCTCGCGTATGCTGCGCACTAAGGGCGTGCTCGATGCTGCCGCCGCGATCCGCCTCCTCCGCGGGCGCGGCCTGCCGGTCGAACTCGCGCTCGCCGGGCCGACCGATCCCGACAATCGTGGCTCGCTGACCGCGGAAATGCTTATTTCGCTGGGGGTCGCCGATCACGGGATCGAATGGCTCGGCCCGGTTGCCGATGTCCGCGCGGTGTGGCGCCGGGCGGCGATCGCCGTGCTGCCCTCGACCTATGGCGAAGGCCTGCCGAAGGCCTTGCTCGAGGCGGCCGCTTGCGCGCGCCCCATTGTCGCCAGCGACGTTCCCGGCTGCCGCGAGATCGTGCGTCCCGGCGACACCGGCCTTCTGGTGCCCCCGCGCGATATCCAAGGACTGGCGAACGCCATCGCCGCGCTAGCCGGCGATCCGATGCGCCGCGAAGCCATGGGGCGCGCGGCACGCGCATTGGTCGAGCGCGACTTTGCCGAGGATATCGTTGCCCGCGAGACGCTAGCGGTTTACGATGCCGCGCTGCACGAGAGGGCGACGCAGCAATGATCCGGGCGTGGCTCATCGCTGCAGCGGTCGGCGGGTTCTTGTCGGTTGCGGCAGGCGCCGCCGCGGCGCACCTCCCCGCCGGCGAGCGAGCCGCCGAACTGCTGCGGACGGGCGCCCTTTACGGGATGGTGCACGCCGCGGCGCTGATTGCCGTAACGGCGATGGCGCAATCGCCCGGCCGGTTCGGGCTGGCTCTGACCGTCACTGGCTGGAGCTTTGCTGCCGGGATGCTGCTGTTCAGCCTCAGCCTCTTTGCATTGGCGCTGACCGGACGCGAATGGCTCGGTATGATCACGCCTTTCGGCGGCGTGGGTTTGCTCGTCGGTTGGGCCGTGCTCGCCGTCCATGCCCTGAGCCGTCGCTAGAGAGCCGCCGCTAGAGAGCCGCCGCTAGGGAGCGCGCCGGCCAGGTCTGTGGTTATCATTCATTAGAGCGGGTGTGCGACACTCGGCCCCGCTGCGAGGATTCTCGGATGACGACATTCCTTTATACCCACCCGGCCTGCCTCGACCACGACCCCGGCCGGCATCACCCGGAATCACCGGCCCGGTTGCGAGCGGTGCTGGGGGCGCTCGATGACCCGGAATTCGCGCGGCTGGAGCGTCGTGAAGCGCCGGAAGCAGCCCGCGAGGATTTATTGCGGGTCCACCCCCGGCGGCATGTCGAGGGTATTCTCGGGGCGGTCCCCAAAACCGGCCATGTCGGAATCGACGCCGATACCGTGCTGTCATCTGCATCGGGCGAAGCGGCATTGCGCGCCGCCGGCGCGGTCGTCGCCGCGGTCGATGCGGTCGTCGCAAAGGCGGCAGACAACGCGTTTTGCGCAGTCCGGCCGCCCGGCCATCATGCCGAGCCGCAGAGGGCAATGGGGTTTTGCCTCTTCAACAATGCCGCGATCGGCGCGCTGCGGGCGCGCGAGGTGCACGGCCTCGCCCGCGTGGCCGTCGTCGATTTCGACGTCCATCACGGCAATGGTACGCAGGCGGCCTTCGAGGCGGACGGCAGCCTGTTCTACGCCTCGACGCATCAATATCCGCTATATCCCGGAACCGGTGCGGCGAGCGAGACCGGGGTCGGCAACATCGTAAACGTGCCGTTGCGTCCGATGTCCGGCTCGACGCAATTCCGCTTCGGCGTGACGCAGCGCATCCTGCCGGCGCTCGATGCCTTCCGGCCCGAACTGGTGATGGTGTCGGCGGGTTTCGACGCTCACAGGAGCGACCCTCTGGCCCAGCTGATGCTCGAGGAGGCCGACTATACCTGGGTCACGGAAAAGCTAATCGAAATCGCCTTTCGGCATGCCACGGGCCGGCTGGTCGCCACTCTCGAAGGAGGCTACGACCTGTCGGCACTGGCGGCCAGCTCTGCCGCGCATATCCGCGTGCTGATGTCGGCGTGACGGATCGGCCCTTTCCGCTGTTGTAATTCGGACACAACAGTCTTATTTCGCGCTCTCATCATCCGCTAAACCGCAGAACCATCCTCGCGTTTTTTGTTAAAGAAGAAAGCAGATGGTCGACTCAAGCGTTCCCCCCAATGGCGTTCCCCCCAATGGAGTTTCCGCCGATGGAGTTCCCGCCGATATCGCCGGGATGAATTTCGAGGATGCGCTTACCGAACTCGAGCAGATCGTGCGCCGCCTCGAAGGTGGCCAGGTTAAGCTGGACGAGGCAATAATGTCTTATGAGCGAGGAGCTCAACTTAAGCGGCATTGCGAAAGAAAGCTGAACGAGGCGCAGCAAAGGGTGGATCGAATCGTTATTGGTCCCGAGGGCGCCATCGGCGCGGAGCCCGCCAAGCTTGACTGAAGCGACGTGGTCCAAACGAATTTCTTTTTCGGGCGCTCTGGATGAAGCCGCCAAGCTCACAGACGCCACTTTGGAGCGGCTGCTGGTCGTGCCCCCCGGTCTCGAGGCTAGGGTTTATGACGCGATGCGGTACTCGGCCCTGGCGCCGGGGAAACGGTTGCGGCCTTTTCTCGTCCTGGCAAGCGCGGGGCTTTTTGCGGTTGCCCGGCGGTGCGCCCTGCAGGTAGCGGCAGCGATCGAGATGGTTCATACTTATTCCCTCGTTCATGACGACCTGCCGGCGATGGACAATAGCGATCTGCGCCGCGGCCGCGCGACCTGCCACAAGCAATTCGACGAGGCGACGGCGGTTCTCGCCGGAGACGGTCTGTTGACCGCGGCCTTCGGGGTGCTGGCTCACCCGGATACCCACGGCGATCCTGCGGTTCGGTGCGAGCTCGTCTCGGAACTCGCCGCCGCCGCCGGTGCGGCCGGTATGGTCGGGGGTCAGATGATCGACCTGATCGCCGAACACCGGAGTTTGGACATCGGCGCGATCACCCGATTGCAGCGGATGAAGACCGGTGCGTTGATCGCCTTTTCGTGCGAAGCTGGCGCGATTCTCGCCAAGGCGCCTGGTGAAGCGCGAATTGCGCTACGCGGTTACGCCCACGATCTGGGGCTCGCCTTCCAAATCGCCGACGATCTTCTGGATATCGAAGGCTCCGCGGCGGAGACTGGCAAGCCCGTTGGCGCGGCCGCCGT
>Ga0210400_10005560_pt1 | contig 10680 bp, 7 predicted proteins | sample IncBWH26MmetaG_FD_155456 | JGI IMG/M metagenome (GOLD analysis project Ga0210400, IMG submission 155456) | Forest soil microbial communities from Barre Woods Harvard Forest LTER site, Petersham, Massachusetts, United States - Inc-BW-H-26-M | ecosystem: Environmental > Terrestrial > Soil >... | reverse complement strand
CAAGATGGTGCTGCCGCGGCTCGGCGGTTCGCCGGCGGTGTGGTCGGTGGCGATGGTGTTCTTCCAGTCGCTGCTGCTCGCCGGCTATGCCTATGCGCACTATCTGATGCAATTCCGCAGCCGCGTGATTCCGGTGGTTGTTCATCTGGTGCTGCTGGTGATCGCGCTCTCGTCGCTGCCGCTGTCGATCGCGAGCGGGTGGGGCGAGCCGCCGACATCGGGCTATGCGGTCTGGCTATTGGGCCTGTTCGCGGTTTCGATCGGGCTGCCGTTCTTTGCGCTGGCGGCCAACAACCCGCTGCTGCAGGCCTGGTTCGTCCGCACCGGCCATCCCAACGGTCCCGATCCCTACTTCCTCTATGCCTCCTCGAATATCGGCAGCTTCCTGGCGCTGTTGTCCTATCCCGTGCTGCTGGAGCCGATGTTCACGCTGCGCGCGCAGAACCTGATCTGGAGCGGCGGCTATGGCCTGCTGATCGTCATGATCGCTGCCTGCGGCGTACTGATGCTGCGCTCGCCTGCGACCGCCGCCGTCGCGACGCCGGCCGATGAAAGCGGCGCGCCGCCGCCCTGGATGTTGCGCGCGCGCTGGATCTTCCTCGCCGCGGTACCGTCGGGCCTCCTGATCGCGGTCACCGCGCATATCTCCACCGACGTCGCGGCGGCTCCGCTATTGTGGGTGCTGCCGCTGTCGCTCTACCTCCTGACCTGGGTGCTGGTGTTCCAGTCGCGCCCGCTGCTGCCGCACAAATGGATGCTGATGGCCCAGCCGCTGGCGATCACAGGCGTGATCGTGCTGCTCGCGGTCGGCGGCGAACAGAACCTGCTGCTGACGCTGGGCGGGCATCAGCTTTGTTTCTTCGTCATCGCGATGGCCTGCCATGGCGAGCTGGCGCGCACCCGCCCGGCCGCGAAATACCTGACCGGCTTCTATGTCGCGCTGTCATTCGGCGGCATGGTCGGCGGGTTGTTCGCCGGCCTGATCGCGCCGTTCACGTTTTCATGGGTCGCGGAATACCCGATCCTGCTGGCCTTGGCGGCGTTGTGCCGCCCGCCCGGCGGCAACGAGCGTTTGCCGCGCTGGAGCCGCTGGTACTGGCCGTTTCTCTCCGTGCTCGCGATAGCGCTGATCGCTCCCTCATATTCCGAGGGCAAGATCATGGCCTGGCTCGATGACACCAGGGTCTGGATAATCGGCGCGGTCGGCGTGCTCTCGGCCTTGCTGGCGCTCGGATTGAACGCTGGCCGCTGGAAGATTTTCGCGACCGTCGTGGTGGCACTGGTGCTGATCCGGGCCTATCCGGCGGACGACGGGCGGGTCGAGACCGTGCGCAGCTTCTTCGGCGTCCACAAGATCATGGTGACGCCCCACGGCCAGTATCACGTGCTGATGCACGGCACCACGATCCATGGCGCCGAGAAATTCCAGAACAACGACGGCACCCCGGTCACCGGGCGGCCCGAGCCGATCACCTACTACCACAAGGACGGCGGCATCGGTCAGGCGATCACCGCGATCCGCGAGCGCAAGGGCGCCCCCTTGCGTGTCGCGGTGATCGGCCTCGGCTCCGGCACGCTGACTTGCGCCGCCGAGCCGGGCGAGACCTGGAAGTTCTTCGAGATCGATCAATCCATGGTCGATACCGCGCGCGACCCGAAATACTTCACCTATATCAGGGATTGCGAGCCGGACCTCAAGCCCGTGATCGGCGACGCGCGGCTGACCTTCGCCAAGGAGCCTGACGGCGTCTACGACCTGATCATCGTCGACGCCTATTCGTCGGACGCGATCCCGATCCATCTCGCCACCAGGGAGGCGATGGAAATCTACAAGCACAAGCTGGCGCCGCAGGGCGCGGTGGTGATGCACGTCTCGAACCGGCATCTGGAATTGTCGAGCGTCGTCGTCGGCATTGCCGAGGCCAACGATCTCAAGAGCTGGGTCTACGACGAGGATCCGGGCCGCGACAACGAATATATCTTCGCGACCTCGGTCGTGGTCTGCGCGCGCGAGGAAGCCGACGTCGGCAGTCTGGCGTCATCGGACGAGTGGGAGCTGACCGAGGCGGACAAGAAGCAGCGGGTCTGGACCGACGATTATTCCAACGTGCTCGCCGCGGTGTGGCGGCGGCTGCGCGACGACGACCAATAGGACGGCTCACAGTTTGAGCTGTGCGCTTGGCGTCGAGCGTGAGATCTCGAGCTCTTCCTCATTCATGTCCGCCGATACATCAGAAAAAAGAGGCGTGCTCAGATAGCGCTCGCCAGTGTCAGGAAGCATGCAGAGAATGTTTGCTCCTTGCTCCGCCTCGGCGGCGACCTTGAGCGCGCCAGCAAGGGTCGCGCCAGAGGTAATGCCGACAAAGATCCCCTCCCGGGCAGCAAGGTCCTTGCTGCAGCGAATGGCGTCGGGGCCGGAGATCGGTAGGACGCGATCAACTAGCTTCATTGCGACGGCATCGTCGGTGAGCTTGGGGATGAAATCCGGGGTCCAGCCTTGCATTGGATGCGGCTTGAATGTCGGATGCGCCGCCGCCGGAGAACCGTCCGAGTTGCGCGACTGCGCGATGCCACTGGCCAACAACTGTGCATCCTCTGGCTCGCAAACGACGATCTTCGTTTCGGGACGCTCCTTGGCGAGCACCCGCCCGACGCCCTTCAGCGTTCCGCCAGTTCCATAGCCCGTAACCCAATAGTCCAGCCGCTGCCCGGCGAAATCGTCGAGTATCTCGCGCGCCGTGGTGCGTGAATGAATATCGGGATTGGCCTCATTCTCAAATTGCCGCGTCATGAACCAGCCATGCGCCTTGGCAAGCTCGATGGTCTTATTGATCATGCCGACGGCCCGCTCAGCGGCGGGAGTTACGATGACCTTCGCTCCAAGGAACCGCATGAGCTTGCGCCGCTCTACGCTAAACGGTTCTGCCATGGTGATTACAAGCGGATATCCCTTGGCTGCGCAGACCATGGCTAGGCCGATCCCCGTATTTCCGCTTGTCGCCTCTATGACCGTCTGGCCGGGTTTAAGCTCTCCCGATTTTTCGGCCGCTTCGATGACCCCGAGAGCCAATCGGTCCTTCACCGAGCCAAGGGGGTTGAAGGCTTCAATCTTGACAAAGAGGTTCACGCCCTGCGGCGCCAAACGGTTGATCCGCACCACCGGCGTATTGCCGATTGTTTCGACGATGTTTTGGTATTTCCGGTCCATGCGGCCCTCCCACCCTTGCGTTGTCTGCGACGAGAAACATCCCGCTCCCGGACATTGTACCTAGCGGAAGAGCCGCCGCCTATGCTTTGATAGCGTAATATGGATTTCACCGATCCAGGGGGCTTATTTGCCCAGCGAGCGCGTGGAACGGCGACTGGCGGCTGTGCTGGCGGTGGATGTCGCCGGCTATAGCCGGTTGATGGGTCGCAACGAGGAGCGCACACTTGCACAGCTGAAGACGTTTCGAAAGTCGCTTGTCGATCCCGGGATCGCCACGCACCGCGGCCGCATCGTCAAGACCAGCGGCGACGGCATGCTGGCCGAGTTCGCCAGTGCGGTCGATGCAGCGCGCTGTGCGGTGGAAGTCCAGCAGGAGATGGCTAATCAAAATGCCAGCGTGCCGCCGGAACTCAGGATCGAATTTCGCATCGGCATTCACGTCGGCGACATCATCATCGACGACAACGATATTTTCGGCGATGGCGTCAACATCGCAGCGCGCCTTGAGGGAATTGCCGAGCCGGGTGGCGTCTGCATCTCGGATGACGCACACAGGCAAATTCGCGGCAAGATCGATATCGCCTTCGATGATATAGGGGAGCAGACTTTAAAGAACATTGCCGAACCGATGCGCGCATGGCGCGTACGGCTAGGTGAAGCGGCTCTTGCGCTCCGATCAAGTTCGTCTCCGCTGAAAGTTCAAGATCTGGCGCTACCCGACAAGCCGTCCATCGCCGTCCTGCCATTCGAGAACATGTCCGCCGAGGCGGGTCAGGACTATCTCGCTGACGGAATCGTCGAGGCAATTACCGCTGCGCTTTCCTGCATCCGTTCTTTTTTCGTCATCGCGCGAAGTTCAGCATTCACCTATAAGGGCCGCGCGACAAATGCGCGCGACATCGGCAAGGAATTGGGCGTTGCTTATCTGCTCGAGGGTAGCGTGCAGAAAGCCGGCAGCCGCCTCCGCATTATCGTCCAACTCATCGAGACCGAGGGAGGCGCGCACGTTTGGGGTTCGCGCTTTGACGGCGCAATCGACGATTTCTTTGATCTCGAAGATCGAATAACCGAGCAGGTGGCAGGTGCGCTGCAACCTTCCATCCGCATCGCCGAGATTGAGCGGTCGCGACGCAAGCGGCCGCAGGACCTCGGCAGTTACGATTACACGATGAGGGCAATGCCGCACGTCTGGGCGCTAGAAAAGGAAGAAAGCGACAAGGCACTCGAACTCCTGGAAAGAGCGCTGGCGATTGATCCCGAATACCCGCTGGCCTTGTCGCTTGCTGGTTGGTGCCACGCCCAGCGCTCGGTCTACAATTGGGCGGATGATATCGCGCTGAGTCAGGCAATGGCGCGATCGCTGGCCGAGCGGGCCGCAGAGATGAACGGCGACGATCCTGTTATTCTGGCGGTGCTCGGCGCGGTGCATACCTTTGTACGCAACCATGGAACCGCGCGTGTGCTGCTTGAGCGCGCCGTAACCCTCGACCCCAATGCCGCATGGGCCTGGGGCAGGCTCGGATGGCTGGAGAACTACGCCGACCAGCCGCAAAAGGCGATCGGCAATTTCGAGCGGGCTCTGCGCCTGAGCCCGATCGATCCAATGAATTTCAACAACTATGTCGGTATAGGCTCGGCGCATGAAGTAGCGCAGGAATACGACGAGGCCGCCGCGTTCTATCGACGCGCCCTCGAGGAACGGCCAAACGCCAGGTGGATCTACCGTAATCTAGCGTCGGCTCTGTCGGGAGCCGGCCGGGTCGAACAGGCCAAACAAGTCTTTGCGGAATTGATGCGTTACTATCCGGATCTGACGATTTCAAGATTCAAGCAGGCAATGGTGTTTTCCCCCGCCGTCCTGAATCGGATGTCAGAAAATCTCCGAATGCTCGGGTTGCCCGACTGATTGGGCCATCCCGTCAGTCAAAGAACCCGCGCGGCTGGTAATACGGCCGTGGTGCGTTGACCTGCGGCGGGTAGACGCGGCGGTCATACTGCTGCGGGTAGGCCTGCTGCGGGTAGGCCTGTGCGTTGTAGAGGCGCCGGGTGCCGCGCGGCGCCGGATAGCGCGCCACGTCCGAGCTGCCGTCGGCCGGATAAATGTAATTGTCGTCGGCCCGCGCCTGCGGCGCATACTGGCCCGGCACTGCGCGCTGCGGGATCAGCACGACGGGATCGCCGGCGCCGTTGTATTGCTGGTCATATTGCTGATCCGGGTCGCGGCGCGCGACGGCGGTGGCCCGGCTGCGCGGATTGCGCGCGAGCGCGACCTGCGACGAACCGGTGAGCGTCACGGTGGTGTTGAGCACGCCTTCCTTTTCCACCAGCGCATACAGCGTCGTGGCGTTGGCGCGCGACAGCCGCACGCAGCCGTGAGAAACCGGCGTACCCAGCCACTTCTCGGAATCGGTGCCGTGAATCGCATGACCGATCCTGGTGAAGAAGATCGAATGCGGCATCGGCGCGTCGTCGAATTCCTTGGAGTAGTGGTCTTCTTCCATCCGGAAGGTGCGGAAGGTGCCGTTCGGCGTTTCGTGGGATGGATTGCCGGTCGAGACCGGCCACTGATAGCGTTCGACACCGTCGACCGCGACGGTCAGCAGTTGCGCATCCTTGTCGACGGTGATGGCGACCTTGGCCTGCACGGCGCCGGTAGCGGCGAACAACATCAGACCGGCGAATGCAACGAGAAAGGAACGCATTTTACGATCTTTAGCCTCCAGATGACAGCGCCGCTACCTATATGCCCGAAAACCGACCTTGGTTCCAGCGGCCTTTCAGGCATCGTTAATGCCCAGGCGGGCGCAAACAAGGCGGCGGCGGGGCGATCCGGTGTGCCGGGTTATTTTTCGCTGATGCCGCCCGCTCGTCGCGTCGCGAATCCCAACAACTGCGCAACTTTTCTGTCGCTTCCGCGTTAAACAGTCCCGCCGCGCCGATTAAATACAAGGAATCCAGATGAAGATCATCAAGATCAAGGCAGCAAGACTGCCGGCCGGTCGGCCGGCGAAATTTTACTTTGCGGCGGCGGCAGTCGCTGTTGCATTGCTGGCGATCCCGCAATTCGGACATGCGCAGGGAGTCGTTGGCGGAGCGCAGCAAGGCGCGCGCGAGGGCGGCCGTGCGGCGGGCCCGGTGGGCGCCGTGGTAGGCGGCGCGGTCGGTGCCGGCGTCGGCGGTGCGGTTGGGGCCGTAAATGGCGTGCTTGGTCCCCAATCACCGTTACTATCGGCATCATTGCCGCGGCTTCCACGATCGCTACGGTCGATTCCACTGCCATTAGTAATCACCTCACCTGTCATTCCGGGGCGCGCGTTAGCGCGAATCCGGAAATCTCGAGATTCCCCGATGTGCAATTGCACATCTGAGGCTCGCATCTTCGACGCGCCCCGGAATGACAGGTTGGTCAGTGCGCGAGTTGCGTCAATTCTTCAGCCGATAGCCGGTCTTGAAGATCCACCACACCGCGATCATGCAGAGCAACAGGAAGAACAGCGTGATGCTGACGCTGACGCCGACGCTGACATCGGCGATTTCGTAAAAGCTCCAGCGGAAGCCGCTGATCAGATAGACCACGGGATTGAGCAGTGTGATGGTGCGCCAGCCCGACGGCAGCATGTTCACCGAGTAGAAGCTGCCGCCGAGGAAGGTCAGCGGCGTCACCACCAGCATCGGGATCATCTGCAGCTTTTCGAAACCGTCGGCCCAGATGCCGATGATGAAGCCGAACAGGCTGAAGGTCACCGCCGTCAACACCAGGAACGTCAGCATCCACACGGGATGATGAATGTGCAGCGGCACGAACAGGCCGGCGGTTGCGAGGATGATCAGGCCGAGGATGATCGACTTGGTCGCGGCCGCGCCGACATAGCCGACGACGACCTCGAAATAGGATATCGGCGCCGACAGCAGTTCGTAGATCGTGCCGACGAATTTCGGAAAGTAGATGCCGAACGAGGCGTTGGCGATGCTCTGCGTCAGCACCGACAGCATCACCAGTCCCGGCACGATGAAGGTGCCGTAACTCACGCCCTCTATCTCGGCGATGCGCGAGCCGATTGCCGAACCGAACACCACGAAATAGAGCGACGTCGAAACCACGGGCGAAACGATGCTTTGCACCAGCGTGCGCCAGGTGCGCGCCATTTCGAACCGATAGATCGCGCGGATTGCCCTGTAATTCATGGCGCCCTCACCAGGCTGACGAAGATATCTTCCAGCGAACTCTGGACGGTCTCGAGGTCGGAGAACTTGATGCCGGCGGCGCGGAGGTCGCTGAGCAGGCTGGTGATACCGGTGCGCTCGCCCTTGGTGTCGTAATGGTAGATCAGTTCGCAACCCTGTTCCGACAGTTCGAGGCTGTAGGGCGCGAGCGCCGGCGGGACCGCCTCGATCTTGTGCTGCAGATGCAGCTTCAAGCGCTTCTGGCCGAGCTTTTGCATCAGGCCGGCCTTGTCTTCGACCAGGATGATCTCGCCCTTGTTGATGACGCCGACCCGGTCGGCCATCTCCTCGGCCTCTTCGATGTAATGGGTGGTGAGAATGATGGTGACGCCGGAGGCCTGCAGCGTCCGCACCACTTCCCACATCCCCTTGCGCAATTCGACGTCGACGCCCGCGGTCGGCTCGTCGAGAAACAGCACCTGCGGCTCGTGCGACAGCGCCTTGGCGATCATCACCCGGCGCTTCATGCCGCCGGACAGGGTGACGATCCTGGCGTCCTTCTTGTCCCACAGCGACAGGTCCTTCAGCACCTTTTCGATATGCGCGGGATTTTTCGCCTTTCCGAACAGGCCGCGGCTGAAGCTCACCGTCGCCCACACCGTTTCGAAGGCGTCGGTGTGCAGTTCCTGCGGCACCAGGCCGATCTGCGATCGGGCGGCGCGATAGGATTTGATGATGTCGTGGCCGCCGACCGAGACGGTGCCTGTGGTCGGATTGGTGATGCCGCAGATGATGCTGATCAGCGTGGTCTTGCCGGCGCCGTTCGGCCCCAAGAGTGCGAAAATCTCGCCGCGCCGGATATCCAGGTTGATGTTGCCAAGCGCCTTGAACCCGGAGCCATAGGTCTTCGACAGATTTGCAATGGATATCATGGGGGACATGGCGGGCTTATTATTTGTTGGGAAACCGGAAGACGGGTCGGCCGAAGCTGGGGCGATACGAGCCGGGTGAGGTAGGGTGGCCCCGACACATAAGAACGCTCCCGCCATCGCGCAAGCGCCGGCTAGGCCGTATACCCGTAAACGGAAGTCAGTTGGGCAGCGAATGGCGCGCCTTCAATGGCGGCGGCCACAAATCACGGACCTTCCGGTATTTACCTGAAATATTCGGTGACGACGTGCAGATCGGAGGGGGAGGCAGGCCTCCCGTTCAGGCTGGCATCGATGACCCGCCGGCAGATTTCGACGGTGGCGTGGTCGCCGAGATCGTTCGCGGCTTCGAGAACCATCCAGGCCGCGTCCAGGGGTTTTTCCGGCGTCGGGCCGCCGGATGCGCGCGCCGTCTTTTTGCCGAAGCCTTCGCGTGCGACTGCGCCGAATGAGAATGCGTTCATGCCGATATCTCCCCGCCTTTCAGATCGGTAAGCTCAATGCATCGCGGTCGCGGGCTGGTGCTTCACGGCGGAAACGCCGCTCCGGGCATTCTTGCGGGACCGGTAGCATTCCAGAACGCTCAGGGATGTCGCGACGTTGAGGCGGCCAAACTCGCTTTCCAGGTCGTCCAGGTCTTGAGCGGTGATGCGGTGATCTTTTGCGCCGAGAAAAAGCAGCGACATCGTCGTTTCCCACGAAAAATCGAGCGCCTTCGCCAGGATCAGCAGCATTTCCCTGTTCCTGTCCAACAATGCGCGTTCGATCACATCGCCCGGCAATGAGCACAGCAAGGACAGTCCGATCGTAACCTCTTCGAACCGATGGGATATGGCGTAACCGAATATGCTGTTCTCACCCAGGTTGCCCAGTCGGTGCTGCGTCGCGACCAGCCGCTTGGCGACAAAATAGCTTCTCGATACCGGGCCCAGCTTGGACTGCAGCACGCCCGCGATATCGGTGACCGATGACTGGATTTGCTCGATCATGTCGGGACGTTCGCGTTCGAGCCGCTTTCTCACGTCCTCCGACGCCTTTGCGATCAGCTGCTGGAAAAGATGCCTGGGAATGTCCTTACGCAGACCGAGTTGCTCGGCGAGAATGGAATCGCCTTCGGCGCGCTTGACCATATGTAGAAAGCCGAATTCGGAAAAACGCGCGCCATCGTTGTTTGCGACCGAGGTCACGACATCCCAGTTGCCGCGCGTCACGAGCACGTCTGTGACCGCCTCTTCGAGGGACTTTCGCTCGGAGATCGCGAGCAGATGCGGCTGGCTTTTAATTTTGGCGTTGGCAACCAGGGCTTCCTCATCCAGCCGCTCGGACTGCCGGAGTACGGGACCGGCGACTTCGATCGAATCGTCAAAGGCGAGTTTGTGGATGATATTGACGGGGGCATCGTCCAGGATGGCCAGCCGCCTTGCGAGCTGGGCGCGGGCCGCAACTTCGATCTCATCGGCGAGCCGCCCGATGACCTCGCCAAAGGTCCAAATCTCCTCATCGCTATACCGGCCGGCGATCATTAAATCGGTCGTATGCCACAACGCCCGCATCCGGCGTTCGGCCGTTCCTCGCAAGACCGCCTCGTCGAGATCCCGGAGAAACGATTTGACTTCACCCATTTTGGAAAACCTTAATCCCCACTAACGCGCGCAAACGCTATTGGCGTCGATCATATCCGGCGCGCGCAATTTTTCGGTAAATGCCGTGGATAAGTATTGCTTCTAAAAATTCGCTAAAATGCGCCGGAATTTATTAGCTTCCGGGTCGCGTTTTACTTCCGGCGCCGTCAATGGCGGAGGGATGGCGCTCCGCGCGGGATCCTCACGCCTTCTCCACAAAACTATCGACAACCTTCTTCTCGCCGGCCTTGTCGAACACGATGGTAAGCTTGTTGCCGTCGATCTTTACCACCTGGCCGTAGCCGAATTTCAGGTGGAACACGCGGTCGTCCAGATTGAATTCCGAGGTGGTGCCGGTGGATTTCGCGATCAGCTCGCCTTCGATGGTCATCGGGCCGCGCTTGTTGCGGGAGAAGCCTGCGTCGCCGCGCGAGCCTGAGGCATCGCTGCGCGAGCCTGAGAATGGCGACTGGCTTTCGTTGAAACCGCCGCCGGCCTGGCCGTTGCGGCTGCCCTGGCCGCGGCTGCGGTTGGCCTGCGCGCGCTGCCAGCCCGGCGTCGAATAGCTCGAGCCGAACGATTCCACATTGTCGAAGCGCGAGGGGCCGTAGCCGCTGCTGCCGCCCCAGCCCGAGCCGCCCTTGGATTCCGTGATCTCGACATTCGGCGCCGGCAGTTCGTCGAGAAAGCGCGACGGTATCGTGGTCGACCAGGTGCCGTGAATCCGCCGGTTGGTGGCGAAGTAGAGTTTGGCGCG